>Ga0105239_10000588_pt1 | contig 51699 bp, 41 predicted proteins | sample KBSC44metaG_FD_92761 | JGI IMG/M metagenome (GOLD analysis project Ga0105239, IMG submission 92761) | Corn rhizosphere microbial communities from Kellogg Biological Station, Michigan, USA - KBS C4-4 metaG | ecosystem: Host-associated > Plants > Roots > Rhizosphere > Soil | place: Michigan, USA...
GCCTTGCTGAAGGCTTTGCTCAGCCTTTTCCTGTCAGACCCCCTCCTATCACCAAAGGCGACGGGATGAATTGAATTTCCCAGGTATTGGGACGGAAAGTGCTCTTAGCCAAACACCCAAACCCCCCCTCACTGCCTTCTCTGCGTGCCTACTATCCAGTGAGCCTACGCGGAGAATTGAGCAGCATGCGCCATGCTTTACATCATCAAGCACGCTTGTCTCCCGAAACGTGTCAGATCAAATGCTTTCAGCCTCTTGAATGCAACACAGAGGCACCTCAGAGGCCTTGGGGCCCCTGCAGCTAAACAGCCTGTATCTAAGTTGATAATATACACTGAACCCAATGTCTGGTCCCAACTCATCTTCCCCTTTACTTTGTTTTCTTGGCCGCTGCTGCTCTGGCTTTTGCTGCCTTCTTCCTGTTGCTCTTAATCATCACCAGCGCAAGGAATGTACCGACCACAGATGATCCGAGAAGTGTGAGAATAACTGGTATTCGAATCGCCCAGACACGAGGAGGGAACAGACTTTGAAGCGGATGGTCATCGTCCACAAAGGGCTGCACGCATTATCAGATCTTGTATAAACCCACTGGAGAGCAATACTTACCATAAGAAGTGTCCATAGAGTATAATATAGGAAGATTGTTGTGGCTGCTATCAACATAGCCATCCCCACGATTTTATCCAGCTAGGACGAAACAATTAGCACCTAGTGTAATTCACCCTTTTTAGAAATATGATACCATACCATGTTGATGGGTTGGGGCCTCCTGTACAACAATACTCTTGTCTAGAAATGATCGAAAGGGGCACTGACTTGAATCAATTGTGAACAAGTTGAATTGAACACGAATCCCTAACTATTAATACAAGTCGCGCTCCAACCCAAAATGTTCTTCCGAATCGAACTAGTCCTAAATGGTACACGCGGCTTGGCGGAATGTTGAGGCCACTGCAACGTGAACCGCAAACAGCATCCATATTCCTTCCTGTTCAGCTTCCTCCCAGGTTGACCCCGTTTACTGTCTCTTTCTGACAACTTGTAATCGGATGCCCTTTGAGTCGGGAGGCGGTAGCCCTAGTCCACAATCTCTCACAACATCTACGTCTCTCGCCCTCTCCATATCATCATCAAATTTAAGTTCGAATCTTCTGAGCAAACAGGCCATCACCAAGTGCAGCTGTACGTATGCAAGACCGTATATTATCAGCTATAGACCATTGGAAGGGGATATTGACCTAATTGGATCCGATGCATGCTCTCGTTCCCCTGGAGAATGGAGCAAAGTATTTCTCTAAATGAAAAGTCGTCCCGGACTCTTCGAGCCATCTCTCTGGCCGAAACTCGAATGGCTCGTACCAAATCTCTTCGTCGGCGTGCAATGTATAGATGCTCATACTCACTGGGGTTCCCGCAGGAATTGCCCAGTCCTGGTAGTAAAGAACTTCATCTGGCTCCTGAAAAGCAAGCCTGTCTGTGAAAAGGCCGCTAATTCTAAGGCTCTCCTTGATACACGCCTTGAAAACCGGAAGTCTTTCTAACTCTGTTGCACTAGCCAGCTTGTCAGGGTTAGGCATGAGCTGGTCGAGCTCCCCTCTGAGTTTGATCAACCATTCTGGATTGGCATGCAGGTGGTAAGTCAAGTTAGATAGAGCCGTGCCAGTGGTGAAAGAACCAGCAACGACAAGACCAAAGGCCTCCTCAGCAAGTCTCCATTTCGCCTTGTCCTCGGGAGGAAAAACGCAGCTGTCGAGAATGTCATGAAATATGGTTCGGTGTTCCCTTGGTGATTTTGGCTCGTTGTTCTCGTCTTCGACGACGCTGGCCTCGGCCCCTAGGATGCGAACATTTGCTCCTTCCTTCTCTCGTTCAGCAAAAATCGCGTCTATCTTACTACTTCGGATCGTGCCCTTCATGATTACAAGTTGCTCAATATCTGGAAAGATGTGACGAAGAAGCCACTGGGGTAGTTTTTCACGCTTTCTGACAATCCAGCCCCAGCTTCTAAGGAAAGGCACAATTGAGAGCATGTCTCTGAAGAATCTCTGCCATTCTGGGGCAAATTCTTGAGTTGATAGACACCCTACGCCTTCCCCAAAACAATAATCAGTTATCACATCGAGTGTGAGCGCTCCAAACGCGTTGTTTGTGTGAAGCACCCGGTTTTCGTTCATACATCTTTCCACGCCAGCAGAGAGTAATTCGACTTTTTCAGTGATGGATGGCTCCAATTGCACAACCGAGCGCTTAGAGAAGAACGTGGTCAGTGCTTCCTTCGGTGTTTATGTCTGATCCGGTCTCTAGTCAACTGAATCAAACCACTGGCGTCTCCACCCTGGACAGCTTCCCGATTGTACTTGTTTCGCCTACCCCCTGCAAACAATACGTCGAACCATTCTGGATCAGTAACGTCCAATTCATCCGGAGCTCGTCGGATGATTGGTCCATATAGCTTATGCAGCTTCTCTATGTGCCAACTGTTTCGCCCGTGGTATGGGCCAGCGAACCAATCGTGCCAAACCTCGTACCAGTAGGTGGCAGCAGCTAGCTTTGGACGCGGGAAGTGTCGAAGAGGATGGAAGTAAAGCCGATATACAACCAAGTAGACCCCGTGCGCAATCCAAAATGCAAAGGAGATGAGTATGAGTATCAACACAGACTTGTTCTCCATTGCGATACAAACGAGATACCTAAGTCGCAGGTCTGGAAATCTCAAAGTTTAAGCCCTCCACAGCTTCGATTTGTGGATAAATAAATACCATCGTCTCACTTGTCCTCGTTCTTCTAAACCAAAGCGCAGATTCCTGGGAACGTCGGTCCGGCAGATTGTTAGCGCTGTCTCTTCCACTGGCAATCAACTGTTTGAAATCGCTAAGGCGCGTTCAATCCGGAGGATCGAATAATGTAGTTAAATGTCGCGGGCAGCCTTCCTCCCTGCTATTCTTTATGCACAGCCACCAGCGACAACTCAGAACCGATGATCCTCTTGCGACTCTTAGTAGAGACAGACTAACGACCTAGGTAACTAGTACATGATGTGTATTTCACTCCGCTTCCAATTCAGTAAGTTCAAGGTCGTCCGGTCTGTCTTGAGAACCCGAAGATCTTCCAGCTCAACAGCTATCTATGGCCCCGAGAGCTGGCCTGGTATACAATGTGCATTCCAAAATCACATTCCGAGCGGTGGCTTGCAAAAAGTGCTGAGAGGCCGCTACCTGCCGTGTCCTGGGTGCGCCCTCGTCGAACTACTCCATGATTGACTCTAGCTTCACAGATTAGATCGGAGCTTTCGTTGTTAGAAGAACAAAGGCGGCCCTTGGAATTAGTAACGAACGTTCTGGAACAGTCGAGGAAGTTAATAACAACTGAGAGGAGGAAGCAAGGAAAGCTGTTGGTAAAGACAGAAGGTATGTGTATAGATACTTGGTTCGACTCGCGGGGGTGCTCGACCTCCCGTTTGATCGTAGAGGCTACTACCCCGGTACTCGTAAGAGGCATAGTTATCGTATTAGGAGCCTTAACTAAAGGCCGAGGGGGCCAATCGCCTCACACAGAGAGGACTCATACGGTTGCTACCTGTTATTTACTCGTAGGCAGTCAGCTTGGTAGAGACGAAGCATGTGAAAGGTGTGGGGTAGTGTCCTTGATCCGCGCTATTAGGCCAAACCTTAAATAACCACTTTCGGATCTCCAAGTGTCGTGTTTCGAATCGTGCCTGCGCTGAGTCATTTGTGGGATTCAGAATAGCGGTCGAAATCACATGTTGGATCTTGACCACGGCTCACCACGGCTCGAGATGATGAGTGCGTGAATGCCATTACCACATTCGAGCTGGAAAGAAGTTCGTCGGCCGCGATAACCCCCTTTACAAGATCGTGGCAGCCATGGTCCAGATAGCAATGCCCTACAGAGCAGTCAGCTCCAGACAACTACTGCCTCGAACTCGCTCATTTACCCAATGCTACCAACGAGCAAACTCCTCCGATGGGAGAATTTCAGCAAGAGGGAAGGTATTTCAGCTTTCAGAGGAGGTGGAAGATGCTGTTGCAACAGGCAAACCTGTTGTCGCCCTAGAGACAACAATCTACACCCACGGTTGGTCACCAATGAGCCCCCTCGTCATCTAAGGCTCATACTTATTAGGCTATCCCTATCCCGAGAATGTTGCTCTCGCATCCCACCTTGAATCACTTGTTCGAGTAAATGGCGGCATCCCTGCGACGATTGGCGTTCTTAATGGTGTTGCACATGTTGGGATGGGTGCCGAGCAGCTAATTGAGCTCATCAAAACAGCTGGACAGGAAACAACATGGAAGCTTTCAAGGCGAGACCTAGGATTTATTGGCGGTCTGGGCCTTAGGGGACAGAAGCTCAATGGTGGAACTACTATTGCTGCCACAATGATTTTGGCCCATCTTGCTGGAATTAAGATATTTGCGACTGGCGGCCTTGGGGGCGTCCATCGCGGAGGTGAGAAATCGCTGGACATCTCGGCAGATTTGACGGAACTTGGTCGCACTCCTGTTGCAGTCATTAGTTCTGGGTGCAAGAGCTTTCTTGACATTCCCCGGACGTTAGAGTATCTCGAGACGCAGGGTGTCGGTGTGGGCACGTTTGCAGATAGACGCAAAGGCAGTGTGGACTTCCCTGCCTTCTTCTCGAGAGACAGCGGGGTCAAAAGCCCACAGACCATCATTGATGAAGTTGATGCGGCATCGATTGTCTATGCACAGTCGGCTCTTGGACTACAATCTGGCCTTCTCTTTGCGAACCCTGTCCCGGAGGATTCTGCCATGACTAGCCAAGAGATTGATTCTATCATTTCGCAAGCTGTGGCTGAAGCTGAGGAGAAAGGGATTAGCGGCAATGCCAACACTCCTTATATTCTCAAACGGATCCGGGAATTGAGCAAAGGCGGTAGCGTCAAGGCAAATACTGCGCTGGTCGAAGCAAACATCATCCGAGGTACAAAGGTCGCTGTGGAATTGGCCAAACTGGAACGAAGCGATGGAGCTGCACCACCGCGGTGAGCAATGGTAGATTGTCCAATTTGGCCGTGCTTCTCATATTGACGTCATGTAGAGCTGAAAGCACCATCGTGATTCGATCTGAGCCGCCTGTCTTACCCTCTTCTTCGAATGAGCTACACACGAACCAAAATTTACAAACGCAATTTCAACGAGATGTCGATATCCTTGTCGTGGGTTCACTCGCTAGCGACACGATCTGCGACAACCAACCCTTGGATATTGCCACGACTAAAACTTCACCCACTCTGCACACGTCCAATCCCGCCCGAATAACCCAATCAGCAGGTGGTGTCGGGCGAAATGTCGCCATAGCTGCTCATTATGCCGGTGCTAGGGTGAATCTTGCTAGTGCTGTCGCCGATGATCTGGCAGGGAAAACACTTATCGATCATATCGCAAAAAGTGGTTTAACCACAAGGGACATACGGCAACTATCCACTGCAACAGGAGCAAGAACTGCTCAGTATGTGGCAGTAAATGACACAAACAAGGATCTTGTAGTGGCTATGGCAGATATGTCGATTTTCAGCAGATCAGAACTGGAATCTTTGGACTACTGGGCTGGCGTAATGGCAGAAACCAGTCCTAGATGGGTCGTGGTTGATGCAAACTGGTCGCCATCAATTCTATCAGGCATTATGAATGCCGCAAAATCACGCGATATAAAGATTGCTTACGAGCCGGTCTCCGTGGCCAAAGCAACTCGTCTCTTTCATAGGGACAACCCGTCAATCTCAGGTCTCAAGGTTGTTCCTGAACATGTCGTCAGTCTTGCATCCCCAAACCACTTCGAACTGACCGCCCTCTTCAATGCTGCACGGGATGCATTGATGTTCGAATCAGAATCGTGGTGGAACGTCATTGACAGTTTTGGTCTCTCGGGCTCGAGTTCTCGAGACAGGCTCAGTGCCCTTGTAGGGAATGGGCTGGTTGAACAAGGCATTCCACAGCAATGCATCCAGCTTCTGCCTTTTATTCCAAATTTGGTAATGAAATTGGGTGGCAAGGGATGCCTGGTAGCGAGTCTCCTCAAAAGGGGCGATGATCGGCTAAGGAACCCGGAATATGCACCTTATATTATCGCGAGAAGTCAGACTGAGCATTCACATATTGGAGGAGTACAGATGCGCCTCATTCCCCCATCTCGCAAGATTTCACAATCAGAAATCATCTCAGTGAATGGGATTGGTGACACAATGCTAGGTGTAATCATCGCAGGACTTGTGCGAGGTCACAACCTCGAGCACATTATACCCATTGCCCAAGACGCTGCTGTACTCACGTTACAATCCAGTGAAGCTGTTTCGCCGAAAGTACGAACCATACAAGCAAGGCTGGCGTCAATGAGCTCGATTTCTTAGCCGAATTGAGTGCAACCCATCCAAGGCCACGGATTCGGAAAATTTGGCGCAACCAATCTGGATGCTGGAATGCTTGGAATCCGCGCTTATTCACGATCCGGCGCCTGCCACCTCATAAATTTCACACAACCACCTCAGGCTCGCCCGGACGTCCGGCATCATACAAAAGTCTCTCTATGTCGCCAGTATGGGTGGATGGCATGGAAATTTGAAACGTCGACGCAAGTTACTTATTGGTCTCGTTATCAGTGCGATAGCACCAACCGCGATCTCACACGAAGGAGGTCCTCAGCCCAACGGAGTTCCGAACTATCTCGGGAGACTTTCCAATACCCTGCAACGTTCAGACTTGGAGTCGCAGCTGAATGTCCTTGATCGAAGACAGTCCTCCTGTCCAAACCCGTCGACGGAGGGCTACTGTGATTCGAATTCCTGTTTCCTGGTGCAAAATAATGCCGAGGGCTCATGGGGAACATGTTGCCCTACCGGATCGTCGTTGATCTTGTACGGGGGAGGTTCGGACCATTGGTCATCGCAGAAATGTTGTCCTTCTGGATCATCTATCGAACAATGCAAGAACGGAGATATCTCGACTCCACCTATGCAACCATTTGAGTGCGGGAATGGAGGGGTTCTCTCAGGATGGGCCTGTGTTTACGGATATACCTCCGCAAGTAATCCTGGATACAGGGTACGACAATCCCTAATGTTGGTAGCAGTAACAGGTATCATTTTGACTGTTAACTGGCATTGAGCGACGGCGCATGTGATGCAAGGCTGAGCCTGTTCTTCGAAGGATTGTGCCATGCTGGAACATAAATCTAGTGTTAATCTTTTGCTATTCTACCTAGTAGATACGACGTTTGATCTGGGAACCACGTATCAAGGCACTCCTTAAAGGCTTTCGTAAATTCCGAACGGCATTCAAGGCAAATGCAATCACGCAATGAAGCTTCAACCCTATCTTAAAATGGCAAGCGACAGATTTCCCGATTAGGCACTTCGGCAAACCTTCCATCGAATTTGCAAAAGCAGCAGGGGACTGGCTATTGGCTTGCTCCTTCCATATCCAGGTCCAGTCCAATCCCCTACGACAGGTCGCAACAATAATCTCACAAAAGGCCAGCTCGACGTCCACACCAACACCCCATACCTCCTCGATTCTGTAGGCCAAAATTACTTCATATACCCCATCTCATTAGTCGTCTCCTTGCACGTCGATTTTCTCCGGACTGTCCCCGATAGCACCTCAAGGCGCACCCTCTACCCATAACCCCAAGATGGCGGATCGGTTTCCTTCAATCGAAGACATCGACGCAGGTGTGACTTTCGAGATACAAATCGAACCATCCGCGACGAGTTTTACTAATTCACTTGTTAGGTGAAACCGACGTCCGACCTGATTCCACTGCACAAGGAAGTTTCCTGGAACGAGAACGGGCACTTCTCGGCGAGGATGCAGATCTATTTGCAGCCAACGACAAGCCCGGTGCTGCTACAGTCGAAGACGGTGACGACGATGATCTACTAGGCGGTGGCGATGATTTTGTACCAGCACCCCAGGGTGCTGGTGGCGCGGCACAGAACGAACTGGACACTTTCGAAAGTTCGTTTCCCGCCATCGACACGCGGAATGATGTATGTTACAAGCGGCCTTCATGTCCCTGACGAGACCCGCAAGCGAGATGGAAACACTACAAGATCTAACTATCTCTCTGTCTCTTAGAACGTCGGCCCCGGTGGCACAATCACACAAAGCAGCGGCGGCTACACCAACTACACGGCCCCTCAGCAAGACGAAGACAGCGAGCCGATCCGGCAATGGCGCGAGAAGCGCGACGCAGACCTCCGCCGGCGTGACGAGGCGTCTCAGAACAAGAAACAAGAAACAGTCTCCACGGCCCAGAAGGACATCGACTCGTTCTATGAGTCGTACAACCGCAAGGTCGACAAGCAGAAGGCCCAAACGGCCAAGGAAGCAGAGGAGTTCCTTGCCAAGAGAGAAGACACAACTGCCGGCGGCACCTCATGGGAGAGAATTGCTAAGTTGGTTGATTTGTCGGGCAAAGGCCAGCAGGGCGGCGGCGAGGGCAGCTCCAAGAAGAAGATGCGTGAGATGCTGTTGAGTTTGAAAGGTGACAAGGACGCTCCTGGTGCTGGTGGTATCTAAGTTAAAGGGGGGGATACTGCCTTACTCTATCGTGCCTAGGGGGATGATATGGCGATCTCCAGGGGGCTACAACAGCGTAATCAGGGGTCCTCTTTTGTACACAGTTCTCGTGAGGCCAGGGCGGTAGGAGACGGGGCGACTACAAGAGTGTCAATGTTCAAGATAAACCAAAAAAGGGAAGCTGTCATCCATCAGGTCAAAGTGCTCCCATATGTTTCTCGTGGCTAGGGAGGCCACAACACGGCGTTTCTGGTCTTCGATCTTGGTTTACGTTGTAGGTTGTGGCGTGATGACATCATGCAGACCTATAATGACTTGATAAAAATAAGTAAAGCATTAAACAAACGATCATGTACACAAGGGAATTGTCACGAGCGAACCGATCTAAAGCATCTTCGACCTGTGTCGGTGTCTTTCTCACGCTTTTATCATTGCTTGCCTTTCTTTACCTCTGCTATTTAGAGAGATAATATGCGTGCGCCGAACTAATGCTTGGACTCCTTCCCATCCCATCCCTTTCCATTCCTTTGCCATTGCCATGTCCAACTGATGCTCCTGTTCATGCGCATTGAAGCCTGATAATTGAAAAGAGAGAAGGGGAGAAGAAAAAGACGAGACACTCTGCACTCAAAAGCGCTTTAGGTTGGCACGGAGGCCGACTCCATTGATAATGAAAATGGATGGCACTTTTTGGTTTCCTGTCATTAGGACGTGGCACAAACTCAATGTTTGCCTTTGCGCGGTGCACGTCTGCGGCGGCGTCCACCTGGACCGCGCTCCGCGGGGGCGACAACCTTGTTCTGCGTAGCAACACCACCTTGGTCGGTGGCTTGCTCGTTGGTGTTGTTCAAGTTGCTGGTGTCGGTGCCAGTGGCGCCGATCTGACCGTTCCTGGGGGTTGTGGTATTCCCAGTGGTCGCGCCGACTGTATCATCGTTGTTTTCGTTGTCGCTGTCATCCTCCCCTTTTTCTGGTCTGCGACCAACGCATTTCTCCAGCCAGGCTTGCAGGCCAGTATAGTTACGACCGTCGGCGACTATCCATGCCATTTCAATGTGTCCGCGCGCCATGTCTTGGAGATGTTTCGCAACGCCCTGGAAGACGTCCTTGTGAACCGAAGCTGGCATCATCTTCGCGTCGGTGTCAATGTTGAAAACTCCATCGAGGAATTTGGTGAGTTGTTGTTTGATCTTCTCTTCAGGTGGGGAGAGTATTGGCTCAGTCACAGACGCAGACGCCTTTGTGGCCATTTTGGTGATTGAGTCTTGGTGAATAGCAGATGCGGCGTGAGTAGCGGATTGGGAGGCTGTAGAATTAGGCATACTGCGTTTGGTAGAATTTTTGGACGCCGTGGATGACTGAGTTCGGCCCTCACTCTGAGACAAAGCAAAATCATCGGCCAAGTCCTTTTGGAAATTTCCAGCCTCTGAAGTGATGTCTAATCTAGTCTTCACCATGCTTGGCGACTTTCGGGAAACATGCCTCAAGCTAATGCCTTCAGATCCCAATGCACTCTCATGTGCAGGCGACTGATCATCAAGGTGCTCGGAAAACCGAGATTTGGTAGAGATATCCTTCCCCTGGGCTCCATTGACGAGTTCTGCTAACTCATCGGTGGTTGACGAAATCTCACCAGGTCCTTTCTGGCGTTCAGTTTCGGAACTTTCATGATAAGAATCCAAGTCAGCGGTCAACCTAGCCTTGTATTTTTGCATGGATTTTTGAAATTGGATTTCCTGGTCATTGAACTTGTGCGATCGTGGACCAAGATCATTGATGTCTTCCAAAGTGTTCAGCGCATTTAGCAAGGCCTTAACAGCATTAGGGTCGGTATTCGGGTCATATTGAACACTAGGAACGATAGGAGCATGACCTGTCGAGGCAGCTGACCCAACCATCTTTTTTTCGAGTACTTTGGCTGACATAGCCGGTGAAGATTGCGTTTTAATCTGTTTGGCTCGGGACTCTTCAACCTCTGGCGTGAGAGGAAAAGTTGTTTTGAATTTCTCTTTGTTTCCTCCTTGTACTTGAGCGCGGCATTTGTGCCGGAAGCTGCAAAGATAACGTGGATCGTTGCAAAGGTGATAAAATCGACCCAAGGTGTCGTATAGCCTACCAAGGTTCTTTCCCTTGTCATAATCTACGAAGGCAGTTGCGATGAATTCCTCAAGCACCTTCAAATTTCTGTAAGCTTGAATTTGGTCAGAAGCACCCAGGGAGAAGGTGCAGAACATGGCGGCAATATCCATTGCCATAATGGTCGCATCGTGCTTCTCCCATGCTGATATCTCCACCACCAAAGCACCGAAAAGATCGATCATGGTTTGGCCAATGAAGTTGAAGGTGTGGAACCAATTTTTATTGGTTGCCGAGTTATGGTGGGAGAGGATGCCCTTGATGAGTTTAAGATTGGTCTTCGCGGCCTCGAAGTCGATGCGGATTTGATGTGTCAAACGTTGAGCAATTACAAGAGCTGTCTGACCAGGGCAGATACCGCGTCCCTGATAGTCGAATATCAATTCAAGACATTGATTTGTAGGAGGGAATAGAACTTCCTTGTTCGCTTTGAAGAACTTCATCTCCCAGCCCCAAGGCTCAAAGACAAATGTCGGTTCACTATGATGCCCTGCAAATATTCGGAACATTTCCCAGGGTCCATGTTCGAGGAACGTCTGGTAATGTAACGCCATTCTGTCGCGGAAAGCTTTGGGACTGATCAATCTTCCTGCACGCTTGAGAAGCGCATCAAGCTGGCGCAAGCCCTCTTCAGGGGTGATAGTGTGTTCGGTAGTCGATGCAACTTGTTGATGTGGGAGAGTGTGAGGGGCAAGGTCAAGGATTCCGGCTGGTGGTGTGTGTAGTGGCTCATCTTTCTTCTTCTTTGCCTCCTGAGCAGCGACAAAGCTTGACATCTGAACCTCTACTTTAGACAGGGCAGCAAGGAGGGTTTGTGGTGGGACTGGAGTCGTAATAATGTGTTCCTTGACCAGGTCCAAAGTAAAGATGTATTTCTCGGGCTTCTTTCGTGCAGTCTCAATCACAAGCTTGGTCAGCTTGCCTGAAAGTTCTAGAAGACGGGCACCTTTGTTCGCATCTCGGATAAGAGCATTGACTGATCGTTTGAACGTAAGATCGCTGATGGCATCATCAAGTACAATGTCTGACAATGGTGGAATAGGAGACTTCAAAATAGCGTTCTTCTTGATGGCCACGAGAGCGACCATTAGGTCGTCACCAGAAGCATTAGCCATCTTTTCAACCATCTTCTCCATATCTTTCTTGGCCGCCTCTTCTACCTTCACGCATTCATGATTCGCTTTCATGGTGTCTTCGTCCAAATTGAGGTCTGCATCAGCAATTGTGGATCGAGGGTCTTTGCCTTGCATTTTGAGTCGAAGGTTCATCATGACTTCAACAACGTTGTTACAGGTCCGAGTTTTGCCGTCGGCCGTAGTGACATCGGCAGTGAAACCCTTAGCGTTCGGCTTCGCGAGCATTTCTTCCAGTGCTTGGAAGGACTTTTGAAGGACAGGGGACATGGGCCCATTGAGTTCAAGAACACTCCGCAAGTCTGTGATTGCGGTCTGGACGTCGTGGGGATCTGAGGCGCTGAAAAAGCCTTTCATAACAGTCAAGGCTTGAGAAAAGGCTTCAGCATTAGATGAAGCCAGTGTTTTGGAGAGAACGTTGGACAAACTGGCTGGGTTTTGGTGTTGTAAGTGCGAAAGCGCGGGCTCGGCGTCCAAAATCATCTGTCGGAATTCGTTGTTTTTTCTTTCTGCTTCCGCCATTTCTGAATTGGCCTTGTCCAACTTCGCTCGTGCATCTGCAGGCGAAACCCTACCAGCTTTGACATCGTGTCGGATCTTGTCTAATCTGGCACGGATCCTTCTCACAATATGCTCATTCTCATGCGCAGCTTCCAATATTGCGCCGTCCCGAGGGTCAAGAAAGAAGTCTTTCGAGGCAAGCATGTCCAAGGTTGATGGATCCAGGGGACCGCTCCTGTCACTTTTGCTGAGCTGTGAACTATCATGGGAAGGTCGGTGGCCCTTGTCTAAGCTGGGATTCTTGCGATTCCTCAGAGCAAGTTCTTCTTCGTCATCCTTCTTCACCCGTACTAATTCAACGTCTCGTTGTTTGCGGAGAGCCTTCTGCATTCTCTGCGATTTCTCTGCCATGATTCTCGCATGATAATACTTTATGGTGTCCATTTCCATCCAGGAAACACCTTTTGTCTTTGCACGCTTGCAGACTTCATGCTTACATGGAAATTCTTTACCATGGGATTCCCCAACGCAAGTGGTTTCGGCATCAGCATCTAAGCAGCAGCTACCCCGGCCAGTGAATTTGAAATCTCCACCGATTTGGGGTTTGAACAAGCTGTCTAGTGCTGTTGCATGTTCGTCGAGCAAGGCACGTTGTGTTTGATGCCTAGACGACTTTTGCTCGAGCTCAGTCTTCTCCTTCTCGAGCTTTGCTCTTTCGTTGAGCAGGTCATTGTAGGTTCTAATGTCTTCGTCGGCCCAGCCGTCTACGTTGTGGCCGTCTGCGGCTTTCAGAGAACTTTCATTCCCTGCTGCGGCGATGAGGTCGGAAAGCAAATCAGTTTGAATGTCAAAGGCTCCCGATTTAACATTCTTCCCCTTTGTCTTGCCCATGTCTGGGTCGTCAACAATCCGGTGAGAAGCAGAAGTGGTGATTTTATTCAATATAGGTGAAGGGGATTGACTGCTTAGTTGCTTGCCGTATGTGCTTGAAATCGGCAAATTGAAGCTTGGATGGCTTCGAAGCCAGTGTCGAGAAGGACAGCACAAAAAGCTAATTTGATCACGAAATCGCCTTGTTGCAATCGCCCTGATCGTCAAGGCAAGATATCTCTGCGATATTCGGAGCTCGTCGGTCTGCTTGTAAACTCGCCACACCTGCCACCCCGACGGGTTAAAGGCCGAAAGACAGCTTCTTCCACATCCAAGATCTCTGCGTCAGGGGTTCGACGAATGATTAAACATATCTCGAATGTGTATGGCTGCATGATTTCCTGGAAAGAAATGAGTCGCAATTCCGATCCTTGGAAAGCCCACGAATCTTTTATGCGAGATGGTGTCGGCGGGACAGTTCTGAGATGTCAAGGATTGTTTGTCATGCCAGTGTGAGCCACTTTGGGTTCCCGGAACACAAAGTGTGATAGATACAATGTCTGTTCACATCTTATACTGCACCCTGATGTTGAGGATCAGTAGTCACTAAAGACAAGGCTCGAATGGTTTGATGAAGAAAGTTGAGTCCTGAGGCTGGAACAGGCGTCGTCCTGAGATCCGGAGTTGGCACCTGCAAACTTTCCTTGGCTTCGGAGCGGATCATCTATATTCCGAATAAAGAAGTTTGTCACAGCCATGCCTACGTTCGTGAAATTTATTTGATGTTTGACAGGTCGGGGATGGACTTGAATAGCCTTGAATGACCGCTCTGAGATTGCAGCATCCTGAAATGGCAACGGAAGAATTAAATTCAAATATCGGCGTGACCCTTTCCGACGGTATCCAAGACATTATCAACGCCGCAACACACCACGATCTTGAGACGCTGGACCGGCTGATAAATGAGACCTCCTTCCCAGAATGTAAGGCAGTTGATGTCCAAGATCCCACTACAGGATTCTCACCATTGCATGCTACTATCTATGGAAGTAAATCCCAGGCTAATGGTACGGAACATGAATCAATATCCAATGAAGAGCGAGCTATCGAGATCGTAAAGTTCTTGTTCGATAATGGCGCTATCTGGAATCAATTGGACAAAAATGATGAGACCCCTGGTTGTCTCGCATATCGATTAGGTCTGCAATCTCTTTACCAACTTATTGTGGATGCAGGAGTCAGGGCCGAGATGCTCCTGAGTCGACTAGAGGAGTACGAGAGACTTGATGAGGGTGAGGAAGGCGACATTCTCGAAGCGGACACTTCTCCATCTACTGAATCCGCGCTCCCAGCGCATCCTGATATCAACAGCTCTACCTACCTCTCGTCCACATTATCTAGGAGTGGTAGTATGTTGTTGGATGAACAGCAGAACGGGGTGATGATGGCATGGGAGAGCAACATTATGCTGAAGTCCGCGGAGGCTCTTCTACACCGGCCTGGCCTCCGAATTCTTAATATCGGCTTTGGCATGGGAATTATCGATACATATATCCAGAACCATACAAACAAACCATCGAGCCACCATATTGTTGAAGCCCATCCAGAGGTTCTAAATGAAATGCAAGCCAAGGGCTGGATGGACAAACCAGGCGTCGTCATCCACAAGGGCAGATGGCAAGATGTACTTCCAGACCTCGCGGCACAGGGATTTGAGTGCGACGCTATCTACCACGACACGTTTGCTGAATCGTACAGCGAATTCCGCGAGTTCGTCTCCGAACAGGTGATCGGCCTCCTTCATCAAGAAGGGCGATGGTCATTCTTCAATGGCATGGGCGCCGATCGCCAGATTAGTTACGATGTGTACCAAAAAGTTGTCGAGCTAGATCTCTTCGAGTCAGGATTTGATGTGGACTGGGACTTGGTGGAGCTGCCAAAGCTAGATGCCGAATGGGAAGGTGTACGCAGGAAATACTGGAATATCGACAATTACCGGCTTCCAATATGTAAATTTATGGATTGAGGAGACGTTGATCGGAACCCCGAAGTTTTGAACTGCGGAGTCTGCCCAATGGTACGAGTAAATTATTACCGAAGCGAAGCATTATTCTGCCTCTCATCGGGTTAGGCAGTTGCTCAGCACGCTAATGGTAAAGCAGAGCACTCACAAGATTCATTCCCAGCACTCACTGAAAAAGATGTCAAACTGTTTCTATCTCTCGGGCGATTGTCGCCGAGATACATTCGGTGCCTATTGCCCCGCATCACCTTAATCCCCATTGTGCCTTTTTCTCCAACCCTCTCCACGTTTTGAAGCTCAACAATGGAATGGATCTGTTGCAGGATCATCTACTCGGTCATGGTTCATGCTCCGTGTGTCCGAAGAGGGGATGGGGGACCTCGGGATAAAGATTGCTAGAGTTGAAAACGTTTACATAAATTTTAGATCATAGATGGGATCAGCAGATTTTGAACCGCTCATCTTTCTCGACAGACATATATCACATTATCGCACCAGCAAAGGTGTCAAGGGACTCTATAGAAGCGGACTAGCCCTATCTGCATTCAAACAAACGACATGGTTTATAGACGAACAGCCATTGTGACTGGATCGAGTCGGGGCATGTAAGTCACGTCGGTTGTTCATTTTCGTCAGCATCTCACTCAACTGCTTACAGAGGCGAGGCTATCGTCCGACGTTTGGCTCAAGAAGGTTATGCAGTGACCGTCAACGATGTGTCTGCAAATAAAGCCGGAATTGACAAGCTTGTTGACGAGCTGAACTCAAAGCATGGGGCTGGAAGCGCCATCGGGGTTGTAGCTGACGTTACCTCGTCTTTAGAAGTGCAGAAACTCATTAAGGAGTCTGTCGATAAGCTTGGAGACTTGACCGTCTTCGTCGCCAATGCGGGCATCGCACAAGTGGCACCGGCGCTTGAGATCTCTGATGAGGACGTCCAGAAGATGTTCAATGTCAATTTCATGGGCGTTTGGCTTTCGTATACACATGCAGCGAGACAAATGATCAAGCAAGGCCCTGTACCGGAAGGTACTAGTGGATATAAGATTCTGGGTGCAGCGAGCATCGTTGCGTTCAAGCCATTCCCGCTGTTATCACATTACAGTGCATCAAAATGGGCAGTGCGAGGCCTCACTCAGGTGTTTGCAATGGAAATGGCCAAGCACAAAATCAACGTCAATGCTTATGCACCGGGCATTGTGGGTACGGCGATGTGGGATCTCATCGACGAGAAGCTGGGTGCTATCGAAGGTCGTGAGAAGGGTGAATCGGTGAAGAAATACAGTTCAGAGCTGACGGCGCTAGGAAGAGTCAGTGTACCTGAAGACGTCGGCAATCCAGTGGGCGGATTCTTATGCTCCAAGGATGCGGAGTTTATCACAGGTCAAACGATCGTGATTGACGGCGGTATCGTTTTCACTTGATCAGAGGACAGCGATGAAAAGGGAATGATAAGAAGCCAAATATGTTTGCTGCACCCTAATACGTCAACTCTCTATTGCTTGGCCTTCCAAGGGAGCCCTCTTTCTTGAAAGTAATAGTCTTCCACGTAATCATGCCGGCTGGCCCTCTCCCGACTTTGGTGGGTAGGCCTTGCCATCAACTTCAACAGTCGGCGTGCAGGTGCATCTCTCGCTCTCGGGGATCGAGTCCATCACCGATGGGATATGATTACCACAACCCCACCAGGTGGATTTTTCTGTACCAGCCAATGTTAGTGGGGGTACTCCGTAGTCCGATAGCCTTTCCTAAGAGAGGGGGTAATTGCATGAACGGCAACCAAAAGCTATGCTATCCGCTAATAAACACGGGTTGACTTGGCTGGATATGTCTCGGGGGGGAGCATAACGTATCGCTTTGGAAAGGAGGTACCACTTACGGCAAGTAGGACAAGCCCGTTTCATACACATTTTCTCAACTTTCGTTACGTCAAGGACGTTACTTGTTCAGGAAATTTATGGATTTGTACTCCCGGCTTGCAGTAGCGATGCTATGTCAATCTAATAAGCAACCGTGGAGCTTCACAGGTCACTGAAAGGTATTCAACGCAGAATCGACTAGAGGGATTGACTATTTGAAGCGAAGATAAAATCAAACGAGTGAAGGGATGAATTGAATCATAAGTACGCCGTACCCCGCCACATGTATCGATGTTCAGGGCAAGCCACGCCACGCGGTTAGACCCCGAGGTCGCCGATACCGACCCTCACCCGCTCCCAAGCCGCCATTTTTAGCGACATCTGTAATCACTCTACAACGTGTAAGCAAGTAGGATGGATATACTCCGTACTAATCAGCCTACGTGACCTTCAATAGAGAACAGCGGAAATCTGATGCCAATGGAGTCCAAACCAAGTGCTTCGTGTGATCTAATGCCCCACCGTAGTGCGACGACCCTCGGCACGGTGGTCGGAGGAGTTTTTCCGAGAGCAAGAGTTTGCTTGGCGGTGGCAACATCATCCAAAACACGCAGCCCTTCCAACGTTGTGTAGCATCCTTTGAGCATCACTTTGTGAAAACCTCGCCGCCTGTCCTTTTTTGCTACGAGTTTGATACATTTGACTATTCACTATTGTTTTCAATTTCTATGTACTACTGCGCATAGAAAGTGACCGTTGTTCTGGTTCGACGCCGGTGCCATAATAGCACCTGCCTGGGTGATCTGGCCATAGCTCGTAGCGTAACCCTCCCTGTTGTCCGCTCAACTTATAGAGCGCCACTTCGACGTCCTTAGGAGGAGGGCCTTGGGGGACATCTTGGTGGTGGTGATAAGCGACAATTTGACAGGATGTCATTCACGGACGAAGCTCTTAAGGCGAAGCTCTCGACTCTAAATGAGACTCAAGATAGCATCGTGTCGGTCTCACAATGGATCATGTTCCATAAGTAAGTCAACCAAACCTCACTTGCCTCGAGCTGATTAAGCAAATGCTCACATTCTGGATATAGGAGGCACGCGGATCGCATCGCTAACTACTGGCTAACCCGATTGCGAGATTCGCCACCCCCCAAAAGACTCAACTTCATCTATCTGGTCAACGACATCGTACAAAATGCACGAGCACGCAAACGTACCGAATTTCCCGATGCATTCGCGCCGTTGATGGCAGAAGCTATTCATACCGCCTACCGCTCCAGCCCGCCAGACATTCAAGGGAAAATCCGCCGCGTTGTTGAAGTTTGGCGGCAACGCAATGTCTTCGAAACCCCGATTTTGGAGGCGATAGAAGCGCGAGCGGACGAAGTCGACAAGTCAAAAGGCTCTTCTGGGAAGAAGACTTTGATGGGTCAGTCTCTATTCAGTTCTACGTCCTCCGCGGGCATGCCAAAGGAGCTCGAAACCCTTGCACCGCTCCAGATTGCGGTGACCAAGGAGACTATTTCTGGCCGTCCAGCTATCGATACAGCCCAATCTGAGTATTCAAAGCTAAACGACCCATCTATCGCCCTCCCTAGCCCCCCAGTCCATGCGGCACGCCTGTCCAGCCTCATCAAAACATTAGCTGCAGCAGAGTCATCTGTTTCGGCTAGCATCAAGGCGCGAAAGGCTTTGATTGCGGACCTAGAACGGATCCTGGAGATCAACAAGGCTGCGCTTATGAAGGACGAGGAGACCTATCTAGAGCTTGACAGTCGGAAGACAAGCACGGACGCCAAGAAGAGGGAGGTTGAGGACGGCATTATTCGTGGCCTATCCTCAGCAGAGGGACTTAACGAGACCACCATGCCCGGCGACAGCGAAGAAATCCTATCTCCAGGCCTAGACAACTCAGCGTCCGCAGATAATGGCTTCGGCCGCCCTGAAATTGAAGAGTTCACCCCCGAACGCGAGCTGGAAGACGACGACGGCTACAACCCTTCAGATCCGCTTGCAGTTCAGGCTCCAGCTCCAATGCCCAACAACCCCGCCGTAGCGGCCGCACTAGCCGGCTTCAACAGCCCTCCCGCAGCCAGCGACTACAGTCCGACACAGCAGCAGCGACCCGGTGCCGGCATCAGTGGCTACGGCAGCAACGTCTCGCGCGTACGTTCATACAGCGGAAGTGGTGGAGGTCTGAACGGTCTCAGTGCAAAGAGGAGGAAGCTCAGCCACGGCGAGGGAGAGATGGTGCCTGATCTGGGCGAAATGGGAATGGAAGGCTTTGCCCAGGAATCAGTTTTCGCCACAAATACTGGTGATATTGGCCAACACGGCGATTTCCTGAGTAATCTCGATGCGGACGTCGATGAGCTGTTGAGGCAGGAGGGCGGCGGCAGGTAGGGAGGGCCGCGCCCGCGCCCTGCTCTTGCCGAGAAACAGAATCCTGCTGCGGCGGACGAGAATGGGGACCTACTGCAGAAGTGAGAGTCTTGAGGCTTCGGGGAAGGGGAACGCGTGATGGTTAATTAATTGAAACTGCGCGGTAATTGCTGTGAAGGAGACGGGCATCTGTATTTGAAATGGCGGGGCGAAAGACAGACCGAGACAAACTGGAAATCGAGCAAAATTCATGGCGCGAGGGAGGACTGATGAGGGATTTCATTTCTTCCCTTCTTCAATGGCTTGTAACAATACCTGTGCAAATTGATTGAATACCCTGAATTAGTTAGTTTTGTGCATCGAAAGATGTGCTCTCAAATGATTTTTATTTCTTGAATTGGACCGAGTCCCTTCAGCGTGAAGGAATCGTTATACACTCCGGCATATATCTATATTGAATGACCCTCCAAATCCCCATATGGTCGCTATCCTATAGAGCCATACTCATCCTACAACAGGCTGTCATCCCACCATTCCCTCAGGGTGACTCTTCGTGGGGCTATCTAGGTAGGTACGAGGCAACCAAAGGTTGTCTCCATCTCCCGGACGACTGGTTGTAGCGTTATGCATAGGTCTTGTAGTAGCCATCATTCCACGAACTGGGACTGAACCCACAGCGGGATGGTTCGTTGCAGAATCCTTTGTTCAACTCAGTTAATATCACCCTCAGAACCAGTTTGTGAAAAATTAGGCATCATTCCTGACAAGCGCAAAGTCATGAGTGTAGCTTAGGTTCAAGGTGACTGAAACTTGCATGTTATTGGTTGCTGGCTTCGGTGGCTGCTTCGGAAATGTTCCCTCGTCCGTCAGCATCGGATAGAGATAGTGACTAGGTTGTTTCCATTTAGCCTTTTGCTCGAAAGGTCATGCTCCCGGCGCGGACGCAGAACATGTAGGGCAATGATCGCTGAGCGAAACGCGCCGACAAGCGCTCTCCCCTGTATGCCGACCTCCACCAAACGCTCAGGTAGCTCCCAAGCGAAAGTTGGTCATGCCTCAATCCAAGTGTGTGAGCTCAGCTGGTGGGCCGTCGGAAAGGATGCGCCTCTGTATTTAGCACCCACTCGTCGAGGTCCACCAGAGAGGGCTCACTAAAGATGAGATAGAAATATTTGAGCGTCTCGGCCAGCCAAAAGCTTTCCATTCGGTCACTCTTCTCAGGGATTGGCTTTCTCACATCATGAACTGCGGCATGAGCAATCTTAGTCCTCGTCTGGCCATCAATTGACTGGAACATCTTCCAAGCTATGTCTTGTAGTGCGCGATCGCCTGTAATACGGTATAGAATGAAGATAGATTCAATGGCTTCAGGTCGCAGAATGTAACGGTTATCAGGGTGATCCGTAAAGCCAGGTAGCACTGGCTTTTTCAGCGCGACATACTTGCCTCGCTCGATGGCGGACATTTCCTCTGTGTCTTTGCCTGCGGGACTTCTTTGTGCGATTATCTCATACCATTTGTCCTCATTCCAGTCACACTTGCCAGGTGGTGGCTCGTGTACACCCACTTGGCATGCGGACATGAAGAACGTTTCTGGCATCAATCCGGAGGGCATAGCGTTGTACGCCCATACACAACCATCAACCAATCGACGTGCGATGGATAATTCATCGGGACGAGAGAATATTTTTGCACCAATTCCAACCATTCCGCCAACAAAGCAAGCTAGATGTTGGCCTTGTGGTTCGAGGTTCGAGGTTGGAATAGTATTGAGGGTAGCGAGTTGCGCATTCCCACTGAACAATACATCTTCACCTTTCGGAAGCATAGGGCGAAAGAATAGATATCTTTTAGCTGCCTCGATAGCTTCCTCATACATCTTCTTGTATTTGCGGTCTCGGCCTCCAAGCAGCATGAACTGTTTGGGTAGATACTCGTAGGTAGAGTCAGCCATGCCACCGAAGGTGAAATGATTGTAGTCGAAGCTTAGGGTCTTAGCGTCAATGATAGTGGGCCACAATCCAGAGATCTTGGTTTTGTTCTGCTGCCAGTCCATCTCTTCGGCGATGCGAGTGACGACATCATAATATTTGGGGTCGCCAGTGAGCTGGCTCAATCTCGTAAACTCCAAGGTTAAGCTGCCAAGTTCAGCAAGTAGGGTGGTCTCGCTGGGTTCGACTTGCCCACCAAGAGCAGTCTTCTTCCAGGCCCACCGCGCCATGGGCATATGGGTGGGAGTGTCAAATGCCGAATATAGAATCTCGCCTAGTTCAGCGGCCTTGTCAAGGAGCAATTTGTACCTTCCCATTGACAGATCATATGCGGCAAGAAGGCCTCCCATGTATCGAATTGTGGTTTCGAAGATATTCAGGTATTCCTCCTCATTCGTGGTAAAGTCAATGCGCTTGACTACGTCAACACATAGCTCAAAATCATCCTTCAAATCCATGATCCATAGAGTGTCCATGGTATCGACCAGGGTAGCGCCCCATCCACCGAAACTTGAGCGGTATGCCCCGCTGATGGGAGCAACTTCGTCACGGGTCCATGCATGTTTCTTGTATCCAGTCCAGGCATGTAAGAACGCATCTTTCACAGCGGCTTGTCGCTTCTCTCGAAGGGCTTTGTCGTCGGCGAGCTCGGGACGTGACTCGAAATCATACTGGATCTTTGGGATCTGCGCAAGCGGTCCGACAGGTAGATCGCGGTAGCCAGCTACCGGATAGAGCTCTTCATGCTTCACCCAGTGAACTTTCGGTCCAGGGCGGGCATAAGATGATCGCTCTTTCGGGTAGAGGAAGAGGTAGTAGAAGGCACAGGTGATGAAGAAGGCTGGGAAAAGCCAGAGACGCCTAATAAGTATCATGGCTCGTGAAGGAAGGATAGGAATACACCACAACTGGCTTGGTCAACAACATCCAGGATTGGTAATTCGATGCATCTTGGACACCTCAGACGACGGGCTTATCCAAATCATCAAGGGAAAGCAAGTCCAATGCTTTTATACCAAGCCGTTACGGCCCCCGGAAAAGGTGTTAGAAGTTGATTTGCGTCAGCGTTCAGGGGCCCTGTCATGTCAGGTACTACCGTGCCGAGCGGATAGAATCCTCCGAGGCTCTTTTAAGGGAACCACTAGGGGCCACTAAGAGACCTCGAGAGACTTTAGTAGTGGACACATGGTCTTTAGTCTACACTAAGCTGCTAGTGTACCTAACACTAATCAGACACCCACTAAGCTGCTCCCCCACATACCACTAAAAAATTGTCCGATGATCTACTCGTGCGATCTGTCAATGACACCTCGGGGCTTCTGTCTGAGCACCACCAGTAACTATTTGTTGCGCATGATCCCGCTGCCACTCCTTGGATACTCTTCATAATGAACAGTATCCTGCCTTACTGAATGATTCCATCAGGATGGCTATAACTGGGTAAGTTGCACACTCGAGCATTTCCCTCTTTCGCTGACCTCCCTTCGTAGGCTCTTCTTTCTCCCAATCCTCCCCAACCATTCCTCCCCCTCCACCAACTTGATAACCCACATCTCTCGATCATTTCCCGCTCAACCACTCCCGGCATTCTTCCTCGATCACCGTCTGTTCATTGACACGTCTTCCCTGCTCCCCAATGCCGACGCCTCCTTGCGCAAATTCACCAGTATCCTGACCCTCTCACACACTCCCACAAAAACATACGTGGCGACATCTGCGCCTAGGGACGGTAAGAAAAGCAACGATGTCCCCACCGCTCCCACCGTGATTACCATCCCGTCGTCCAGTCTGGAGACTTTTACGCAGCTGGTCGGAACGAAGCTGCAACCACAGTGGGCACATCGACAGTCACTGATTCTCGAAAACGGAACCTCTCTATCCCTGGGCACTAATGATGAATGGACTGTACGGCTCGGCGACCTCAAGATTCCCAGTCGTCCAAACCAAGCAGGCAGCACGATTCGGGCACTGGCGTTGGAGATCTCCTACAACGACGACTCCGAAGTGACGGCACTTGGCGGTGACGGCGGTGATGCGTCGGTGCACGAGGACGACGAGGGGATGATCCGAAGCTTTCTTGAATCTCTGCTCGAGGGAACGGGCGTGCGGATCGACGCCTCGACCAACGCCCGAGCGCTGTTCCGCAAGACTGGCATCAAATCTGAAGAAAATCCGAAGCCCCTAGCACCTTCCTCCGCCGCCGACTTTTCCCTGGCGACATTGTACATGGACATGTTGCGAGGCCCACGGGGGTGAAATGATGGGTCGAGCCCTTCCCAACAAAACACAGAACCCCTATCCGTCCATGATGGAGGAGCACGATGCACATTCGGACTGGATCACGAGCGGAAGATGCTCGTTCCTACGGGCGGCATTCCTCCGGTGAAGCTTCACGCCAACCCAAAAGAACGTCGATCATCACTCAGGGGACTGGTGTGTGGTTCGCCCAACTGGACCATGCTTTGAAGCGTCCAGCAGCAGAAACGCTGGAATGGACTAGCAAGGCACTCTAACGGCGCAAAGTCCCGGGATATCAGACCACTATCGTACTTAGTATAACCAACATGCTCAGTCGAAACTCCCCCGAAGGCTTGCACCGCCGTGCGGCTCAGCTGGATCCAGCCCGTGGGCCATTTTTGAAGAAACCACTAGCACCGAGTGATGTCCACGAGGAGCAAGAAAAGGTGGCCCGAAGCGGGTGAAAACGCCGTGTGGCATTCGTTGCAATGGCATATAGGTTCGGCATTTATGTATTCGAGCCTCCATCGAGCTGGAGGCTTCATGGGCCGGAGCTGAGCATCATTCGACTGCCTTGGACAGACGGACCACCTGCTTAATCTAGTCACGTGGATATCTACAATATCATACCGGTCACTGTACAAAGGAGAAAGGACACGCGTGACATAGGATAAGTTTGATGCTATAATTTCTACATTTGTTTTCATGGTCATTTTTGACATCTTTACGTTCAAGTTTTAAGTATATACAATACGTTCGGACCACCCGTTACTTAGACTGAACAACGGCGCAACGGCTTGTCGCTCAGTGCGGGGCCAGATCGAACCAAAAGAAAAATAGGTGTCAAACACTATCCTTGGTAAAAAGCGCCGCCCAGTGCAATCAGTTGTCCAAACAATGTTACGCTGTGAGAACGACCAGTGGCTGTGCCGAATGACCATGCAGTGGCGGGCTGATGCCTGTGCGCATGGCGATCCAGGATATGTGGGTATTTATGCATGTCGAGAATATCGAGAACTTGTGTTTTTGTTGACGCTTGCTGCCTCCCAATGAGCCCGTTGTGCCGGTTAATGTACCTAGACAAGCAGGCAAATGCTGAAGTTTTGAAATGATTCTGTTCTCGTAGAAGGCCCTTGCCAAAGAAAATAAAAAATGCCGCTTATGTTCGACCCGCCCCTTTTCCATAATGTTTTTTTTTGAATGTGCACTCGCGTCGTTATTGGTCATTAGAGTTCGTCATAGTTGTTCACCATGTCTCGGCAATGTACTGGCCTGATTTTTTCTTCTCAGCCCAGAATGCGGTGGCCTCTTCGTGGTTCAGCTTGCCCTTGCCTTGGGCAACCTCCACGAGCGCCGCTTCAACGCCTTCGCCCATACCCTTGGAGCTTCCGCAAACGAAAACTCGGCCATCCAGAGCATTGATGATGAACCACACAAGGTCAGCCTGTGCTCGGACTTCTTCTTGGACGTATCTTCCTTCTCCTTTTCGGGACTGGACCACTTTCTTCACCTGGTCTTCGTGTACGCCCCAGTCACCGGAGTAAAGCTCATCAAGAAGGCTGTCGCGTACGCCTTGGAGAACCCAGACTTTGTTTGCACAGTTGGCCGATTTTAGCCGACGGTGGACGAAGCCACGGAAGGGGGCAATGCCAACACCAGCTCCGATGAGGAGCATCGGTCCGTCGGAGACGAATTCTCGTGCAAGCGGGTTTGCCATTAGGCCTCTGAACATAGGTACTCGGAGGTCGAGATCTTTTGGATTCTTGCCTTCTTTCTCTGCTTGCATGACCTGTCGTGCGAGGCGTTCTAAAAAGCCAGATCCGACACCTGTCCGTTGTCCTTTGGCATAGTCGTCGGCTTCATGAACTGTGACGGCAATTTCGATGAGACGTCGTTTCGTGGTACCGTCTTTCTGGTAGGATACCATAGGATCTTGGGATAGAGAATAGAACCGAGGCATCAAGGTGTTGAGGACGGTCAGGAGAGAGTCGAGTGGTGGATGTGAGGAAGGGAAAGCAGAAAGTAGTTGTGTGATAGTCAGATAGGGACCGGTTCGAAGGTCGCAGAATGTAGCTTGGCCTTGTGCCGAAGCTAGAAACATGAGAATGGCTCTCTCATGTTCGTCTTCGGCATATTCGCCAAGAACTCGGAACAATTGTTTTGTGGGAGGATAGCTCTGGATATCTGAGCACCAAGTGAGAAGCTCTCTTCTGGTGGTGACAAGCTCTCGTGCGGCTTCATCTCCCCAAATGGTGGGCCATCTCCCGTTGGTGGTCTTCAGCAAGACTGGCTTGTCCCGTACGAAGTTAGGAACACCAAGTAGATCAAAGACCTCATCGACTATATCGGGGGAGTTTGGTGCACAGACTCCAATAGCGCCTCCAACCACAAAATCGACATCTCCACTCTCTTTTGGATAGTCTGTAACATCAATGTCGAAATGGTATGTTCTTTTCTCGGCACCAGGTCTCGTCAATTCGCGAGCGTGAAAGAGAGGTGCGGAGAAGACCTCAAAGGGAGGGTGAGGCGTGACAAATTTGGGAGGGTGTTTGAGGACTTCTGGGGCCTTCTTTGGGCTAGAATGGTACTTGTGTGGAGGAGCTGAAGTTGTCAGAGACTCCAGGGAAACGGTCTTGGGCGGCATTTCGACGATTTCTGTCAACTCGCTGTCGAGGCTCAAGTGACCAAGCCTGAGTTTCAAGCTCTTGAAGGCATCGTTCTCTGGAACTTTGATGGGGTTTTCTCCCTGGGCAGCACCCTTGGTAGTTAACTCTTTCAGCATACAGCAGCCACCTCCGCAGCATGCTTTCTGGATCATGGAGGTTGCAGCACCTCGTTCTCCCAAGAATCGTCTTGCATCTTCCGAGTCTTGAGATACCAACAGAGTTGAGGCACGCCTTTTCCTCACCGAGGGCTCGGCTTTGGGTCTATCTTGTAGCTCATCGAGAGAATCGTCGGACTGATTGTCGGAGAGAGGAGTGGTGGGACGGGTGTCGACACTCGACGCGTCGTCGGAGAAGGTATTTGTGGTGACGGTGGACAATGGGGGGGACTGGCTAAGCTGTGAGGCGCCGATGGACAGCTTTCTTGATCGAGCAGGCTCTTCGGGTATGGGATCATTAGGATGTGAAGTTTCCGTCACTGGCAGAGGGTGCGCGGTGGCGGCGGCGGCAGTGTGTGAGGGGCGCATGGCGAGAGTCGTGTGAGTAGGTCCTGAATGTGAATACATGGTTAGTGTTTGTGGGAAAGATCGGTGGACAAGACCATGCCCGAAAACAAAAAGAGTGGCCAGTAAATATTCAATCAAGTGTGAATGGAGGGATTTGGCAGCATTATGAAATGATTGAAAACGTGCAGAGCTCGTGGCGGAAGATCACAGCCCACAGGCCAATATCGGGAGGGGGAAGCCAAAAAACTTACGAAGTCGGGTGGTGGTGATGATGTAACGCGCGGAACGAGTCCTTGCAGCGGTGGCAGCGGTGGCAGTGGTGGTGGTGATGGTGGTGATGTCCTCCAAGTTCTTCGTTGGGGCTCTTCCGGCAGACCTGGCACACCTGGAACACCGAGCGGCACTCTCCAGCCCAACCCTTGCTGCCCACAACACCCGAGGAGGCACCTTTGAGAACAGCCGAGGCCAGAGCCGATGGACAAGATCTTTTCCAGAGGGTGTGTGTGCAAATGATTGAGCTCAGCCCTCTTGGTGGGCAGACGCCGGCAAGGAATGAACTCAGTTATAGCAACGCAGAGGCGTGAATAATATTGACAAGAATAATGAGTCGGCCCTCCAGAGTAAAAAAGAAAACGTGAAGAGAAGAGTGTCCGTGGAAATGGGGGACAGAACGGGCGTGGACGGGGAAATAATAACTCGATAACCTCTCGCAGAAGGTCACTGAGTAATTAAGTAAAGTAAACAACTTGCAGGGAGGGCCAGGATGGGAATTCCAAGGTCGGAAATGGGGTGCAGTTTGTAGGTTTGTACTGACGGAGTGCCGAGTATGTATGGACTATGTTTGTTCAGATCTGGCGTGCTTTTCACCAGCCAAGCGGCCAATTCTTCCGCTTGCCAGTCTCTGGGTGGAGCAACCAGTATATCCATTGTCTATCTGGTCTCTTCAACCTCTCAATCTGCCCCCTACATCCCGTACCATCCCCGCCGAGGGAACCTGACCGATGGGCTGATCAGTCGACTGATGCTGGGCTGGCCACCCGGCATCTTCATCCATCCTCCTCCATCTCTCCTTTCCTTCTGCTGATCATGACTCTGACCCTCCTCCACCACGCCGGGGCCGGTGGCAGGGAGTCAGGGACAGATGTCTACGAGCACACCCGTGCGATTTCGGCCATCTCAGCCTGCAAGATGCCACTTTGCAGTCGAGCTTCAGCCGCAGGGTGGATGTGGCTCGTACGAACCATTGCTATAGTCCACCAATTGATTGCTTCCGCCTGGGTCTAGATCTGATATTTGCACACATCCTGCAATCGGATAAGATATGATTGATAGGTGCTTCTTGGTAATCAGGTTTGTACATACCTAGGCCCTCCGTACTGTTAGAGACATCCAGTAGGCACCCTACAATGTACCCGCGCGAATCTCGTTTGTCTGCTTGAGGCCCTGTCATATGCAAAAGCCCCACCATGCGTTAGGATTTGCTGTTTTCTTTTGGCCGCGGCATCCCGCAGCGACTTCTTCCGGCACTCGCCGGCTCTTCTTGACACCTGCAAGGCACTGCGACTGCCGGCCACTGAGAGCCAGTCTACTTCAGGCTTGTCGAACCGGCAATCTCATCCTCGGCCTGGCCCCCAAGCGCAGTACGAGTACTCCGTACTGCGCATGAAGGAAGCAAAGCTCGAAGTACGAACCACGGTATGGAGTAGAGAGGCCACTGAATCTTCACATCACCCCAAGATGGGCACTCAAAGAAATTGAGTCTCTCACCGCATTGGCCTCCGATAGCGGCCAGCTACCTTGACAGCCAACAGAGTTGACCAGTGAGCACAAAGTTCTCAGGGAATGGGTGAGTGAGCATCAAGTTTCTGGGGCGGGCAGGAACCAACAAAAACGCCTGCCAAGGAGTCTCCAAGAAAAACCCCACCAAGCCCACCCACCTGCCTTGATCCATCTAATCTTATCCAATCTCGAATCGCCCCAAATCTGCATCTCATCTAATCAGATTAAATCGCGCATGGTCGCCTACCAGAACGGCCCCTATTCACTGTGCCCCGATTGCACCTTTTCTCAACACCAACCTTCATGAAGGCCCGATGGGACACCAACTGTTCTTGGGCAAATGGCAATCTCAACACCCACTCTGCCGGAACAGCGACCCTTGACCACTATCCTCCTTTCGATATCCTCCGTCTGAAATCAATGCACTTTTACACACGGGGTACCTGCTAGCGAGTACCGAGAAAGAGCGCTGATTCCCAACCGTACTGCGACCGATGGAATAACCTTTTATTTTCCAATGCCCTCCGGGTCCCGCTAAGCCTATGACCAGGCCTGCGAGCACTTAGGGCTGGATCATGCCAGTGCCAGAACAGCCAGCTCTTCCATGCTCCGTGTCCTAAGAAAATCGCCGACGGCCTATAGGGATCATCAATCCTGTGCAGGAGGAGGCTTTGACCCAGATAGGTAGGCCACGGAGGCGCAGGGAACATACACACACCTCTCTCCTACAGGATAACACGTTGACAACCTTCGAATTCCTAGGGAAACCCGCTCCATAATTAACCTTAGCCGTCCTGACGGGGCCAGCAAATGGTGAGCTACGCCAAAGAGCCGTTCATTGGGACCGGAATCATCTTCCCGGCGAGGCCAATTCCCACTGCTCCTTCTTACATCATATGACTTGGAAGAAGCGAGTGGTTCGACAAGGCAACGCCTTGTTCCAACCCCTGAGATTCCCCTGAGACCCTGCAGCCTCCTGCTCTACTGACCCTGATGCCTTTAACAGGCTGAGGTATTTGTTCTGGGTTATCAACCGTCGACCCTCACCCTGTAGCGCCGCGGAAAATGACCTCCTATGAACCGTGCCTCTCGACGGTGATCTAATGATGCGGAAATTGATGTTAAATTCTTCAAACTGTGTGTCTCCCATGTGTCATACCACTCCAGGCTGTGTTGAGATTTCAGGAGGTGACTTTAGTCCTCTGTTCCGTGATAACTAAAGGATTGCTCATGACTGAGGAGGTGCTCGTAGACCTATCGTATCTCCATTTTAGGCCTGCTGTTCCCACTCTATTAGTCCCGCGCGGAAGTTGTACGAAGTCAATCCAATCACGCACGGCGGCCAACAATGGCGTTGACGGAATCTGTAAACACATATTCATTAAATCGATCCTTTTCGCTTGGACGGCATGCAATTGGTCTGTGTGCCCGAGGGGTTGATCACCGAGGGACGTATAAGCAATTTGTGCCCTTCCCCAGCGTAACTCAACTTCAGCTGCCAATGATTCACCTACTTTTTTTACCGGCCAGATATTCCGTCTTTCCCCATGGGAAATGGGTACGGAACGCAAATCAGTCAGCAACAGACACCAAGGCTGAGAATTTCCAGCCCAGATTTTAGATCAGCTTGTCTGCTCACTGCCCACGAGCAACAGACGGCCCAATTTGCGAGCTTGGATATTAACCATAGACGTGGTCTGAGTTTGCAGGCATGTACTTGACCATCTTGGCCCTTGGTTGGGAAATCTAGTTCTCCGTTGTGCCAGATTTGTGTTCTCATTTGCACTTCAGCTCCTGGTAGAGTGATAGTCACCGCTCATTGCTTTCAGCAGGAGCGGCTGATGGGCGGGATGGCCAGCGTTACGGCAGTCGGACAGATTCGTCGATCGAGTCCTCGCGTCCAGTATTTGCGGCATGGTCTGGAGGCATCGGCTCAAATGTCTTCGTCCTCACACCGTATATCTTCTTATTCCCGGCCTCAATGCTCAAGCCAGGCCTCCCAGGCACCATGAGAAGTCTAGGACAGGGATGCACCTCGTTCTCAGAGCTGGTCATGCAATGCGCAAGGAAAGCCCGGTCGTCCCACGTCCTTCCTTCCAACTGCGCATGGGATGCTAGCCTTGTACTTACCGTGCAGCGCAGTCCACGGGACCACGTATTCCATTACAGATGCGACGTGGTCCATGCGGTACCACGTTTCTGTTTCATACCTTGTGCGTCTTTACATCTTGTTTCCCAGAATCAAGGGAGTGAGCAAAACCGGCAGGGCCGGGCAATTGCCGTCAGTAGTGTGGTAAGAGCTTTCCCTCTCGGGGCACGTCAAAAACCAAGGAGCCTGTACGAAGCGAAAAGGGACGGAAAGCTGGTCGTAGCGAAACGATCGGAAAGGGAAGAGCGCAATTAGGGCCAGAGCACATGAGCGAGGCAACACAATTCCTACGCAGGGAGTGGCTTGCATCTTGCCTGACGATGAGCGGAAGATGTTTCCCGTCCAAAATGAGGAATATGACAGGTCATATTTTGTGTCGTCCCAGAGCGACCAATCCGCGTTGACGGTGGCCCTAGGGTGGTTCGGGGAAACGTCAAATCGCCACCGGCCAGCAAATAGACGTCGACAAGTCCGGTGAAATCATTTGCTTTTCGGTTGAAAATAAAAGCTAATCATGGCGGCTCGTAGTGGACACACCCTTTTCTCATCGGTTTTCCTGCTTGCTGGTTAGCGAGAATTGGCTAACCAAGCACGATGGACAACGTGGCAGTGCAAAATGTTCGTGGGAGCCAGCTGCATTTTATCTCTTCTTCCAAACCCGATGTGCCTGTACGGAACACTCTAGACAAAACAGAGTCTCGGTGTTTTATGGTTTTTGGGCAAAATAAGCCGCATGACTCGATCTGTTTCATCCCGAGTCTCGCATGTCACTTTTAGGTGCATGTTTGAAGGGGCCGTAGATCAATCGGTAAACGATGACGGAGACCACTCAGTCCCTTAACTAGAGAAGGAAAATGGGCAATTTGGATGGGTATTGGACACTTTCGCATGCTGGCGAAGCGGGCTCCATTTTAATCAAAGCTTTAGCCTCATTAGCCAAAACCTTCATGCCCGGATGCACGCCAAATATTCCCGCTTTTCGTTCGAACGGGAAGAGCAATGGACATCGAGATCGAACAAAAGTTGGAGGCAGAAGTTGTAGCTCTATTTGGGGTGCGAGAAGTACTCGTATCTTTGTTCTGGGCCTCTCAAGTGAAATTCTTGCTCAATGCCAAACTCAATGAACTGGGGCTCTGTGCAGGGGTCCCAGCCAGGGCATAGAAGCAGAACATGGCGCATGTCACCGATTTGACAAATGTTGGCAATGACAGCCATGTCAAGTGGGTCCGGCGCCAGCAAGCTCTGAGCAGAAGCTCTGTTCGAATAATTTCAAGCTAAGGTGTCAAGCACTATAGTACGGGGAACTTGACGCAACAGATCTACCCGCATTTCCTCCAGTCAAGGCGCTGGATGCGGTAGATGAGAAGGCCACCGAAGACAGGGAGGCTAAACCTGAACGCAATGCCTATGCCATGCGATTTTGCGGGGGATATTTTCACTGTAGCCTCTCTGGACAGAGGTCCAGAGCCGCTCTGGACAGAGGTCCAGAGGTATTTATAGTGCTTCTAGCTAGAGGTTGGCAGCTGGAGGACTCCCGACGTCAAGGCAGCTGGTCCTGGGGTCCGAGATCTCAACCAATAGAAGGTGGGCAGTGTATCCGAAGTCAGGAATAGAGTTACGGCTAGAGTGAAATGAAAGTGGGTATTTAACCTCCTGTTCGTACAGTGAGTGACATTCATGGGCTCCACCGGGAGCCGTTCTCTGCTCTGGCCGCCACAGGCCTTCTTCCGACTCCCGAGAGTCAAAACTGGAGGAGTCCATTCGGGTACGACGCAGAGTACAAAGTACAGAGTCGAGAGAGTACGAAACAGTGAAAGGCAACCAGTCCCTTTCCCAACCCAGGGTGCAGATTGTTGATCTACAGTATTAGCGAACAATTCATATCGTGGCGAAGACGGTCAACGTTTGACAGGAAGAAATGTCCCCTGTTCAGCTGATGGGCCCTTTCCTCGCAGACTGTATTGGTCTGGATTCACCTAAGTCTCTGTATCTCTATAAGCTAGCCTGCCGTGGCATCCTTTGGGGACAGGGTAGGTAGAAACTTTTCCTATCATTTTTCGATGTGTTCCTGTACTTTTCATGTGCCACTGTGTTTCTGCTTCGAGAGGGTAGGATGGTCGACTTGATTTTCCCTGATTGAGGGAACCGGGTGACAATTAGCATCTCGAATGCTCCTAACTGTGCAATCACACCTAGACTGCGGGGGCACATTCAATGCCATTGAATGTTAAAAAAAGATACCTACTCGCATCCCCAGGCGCTCCGCATTCCGTACAACGGACGCTACGAATGCTGATCACCTAGAACATTAACATCGTAAAGGCATTCATTAAATTTAAACTTGCTGAGAATGCCTTTTTCGACACACGAGTCGCAGCCAAAGAACAGGCTCGAACGGATCGGACTGAACCCTTCGACGTCATACAAACTACAGCTGCTAGCCTGATCTAGCCAATCACTCATTAGGCGAGAGAGTCAACAAGGGCATCCAACCGTTCATAGAATGGATTTTGAATCGCTGGATACACAAGTCGTCCGTTTTCTCAACGGCTGACCTACCAGTCCCAGACGACTATCAACTTCTGAAGCCACAAACAAACCGTGATAAGGTAAAATTCCTATTGGGTATACTTCGTACAATAGTCGTATTGCATGCATTGTAGGCGGAAGTAAAGAGCGACTACTAATGTAGTCAGAACGGATAGGGAAGCTTTTGAGCACAAGCTCGCGCGTTCACAGTAGCGGTTCTGAACATCACTTGACAGACAAATCAACATAGGGAACCGCTTGACTTGATAACCAAATTTTGACCCTCCTAGATGAGCCTTTCCAGAGTTTCAAGGGACGTCCCAGTGTATCTAATATACCCAGAACCGGGTGCCGGGCCGAAACCACTGCTCATATTACTGACCACTCAAGATTCAAGAGGCTATCAGTGTTCCGGCCGGAGCGTGGCGAAGGCCTAATTCACTAGTTAGATAAATCATCAATTTCCCCAGGAGGAAAGGTCCGATCCTTCTTGTTTGCCGCCTCTCAATTGTCGAGATTTGAGCTCGAGAAATTCGAGGGGCGGAACACATTATGGAACCTAATCGTTTGGTAACGGGTTCTTTTAGATTCGTGGTTAATTCCATCTATCCTAGCCTTGCAGAATCACGCCGTATGTGGATGTCTTGGTCACTAATAGCCCAGTCATGATCAGGCTGCCCTTTTCAGATGCGGGAACTGTAGCAAGCTGTGGGACAGTTTTCAAACACAACCAACGTAGCCACGGTCGGAATGTTCTGGGTTTCCGCGAGAAAGCCGGAATTCTATTATCGAGTGAGTGGAATTGATCGATAGCTGTGCATTGATAGATCTAAATTGACCTGTTCCTCGTAAGAGAATGCGTGGCACACATGGAGTATTGTATGCTGGTTATCCTATGATTGGTAGCCAAAATGCAAGTTTGAGATCGGCCAAACAACACAGTCTATATCTGAATTGCAGCAGCACCAATTTGTGTTATGGCAAGTTTGCCCTCAGCGATATGGTGTTAGTGTTGTGGATGCGTGTGCAAGTTTAAATAACCATACAGAACTTCGACATCCTGTCTGGAGATTGGGAGGTTTACATCCTAAATTAGTTGTCCAAAAGCTGCCTCCTGCAGGCTGTCATACCTTAAGGCATGATAACTCGTGATAGGAGGGAATATTCCATGCGATACTGGGTTCTTCAGCGCGATGATTGAAAAGGATAGAAGCGTGGAGTTCGATCTCACGAGCAAATGTGCTGGGCACGTGCAAGAGTGAAGCTAGCCGCGGCGGTCCCCAGATCAAAGAGGCGTTTGCCAGAGAGTGCGTAAGGAGTCCACACGAAGACCTGGTAGATCCATTATTACCCAGGGACCAGAAACCAGGACTCCAGGGCACGCTTGCCAATTGCTGAGATTCCGGTTGCCGCCATAGAAATCCCCCTCTTTGGCATAATCATGCTGGACCTAAAGCCGGCTACTCCTTGCGCTCATTGCTCAAATGTTATGGGACTGGAATCTGAGCTGGAGACGTTCTGTAAGATCCTTCGAACGAGTGAAGACGTTAGACTTCCACTCTGTACCTAAACACGCGGGACAGTAACATTTGCGGGATGCCTCCCTAAGGTCCCTTGACACTAGCGTCTGTCACATGAACGGTGTCAATCCTTTAGTCCTCCGCAAAGATGTTCCACAATGGTTTGGAGCATATTGGTTACCTTGTTGCCATGGGTCAATAAGGCTTCACTTTAAGGCAAAATGGTCATGAGGTCAGTCGACGGTTGTCGGTTGTTTCATTCTGTCAGAAGAGCAAGCAGATGGGATGGATCATCAAGCGTTGGAGCCACCAACCTGTGTGAGTTGGGTCGCGATGGTTTGCGAAAAATTCCACGGTCGCATCGAGGTCAACATCGATTCGCCATTATCCCTAAGCCAAGTATGGAGTATCGCAAATTTGTGGCACGTTCGGCCAGCGTCCTTTCCATCCCATGCCAAGTCGACCCGCAACCGCTTCCGAGGATTCAGCGATAGGAGTACTCCGTAGTCATCTGGACCGAAGATTCAAGGGACAGACTAATACGGAGTACCTCTCAGCCAAACGTTGGCGTAAACCTTAGATGCCCGCTAGGGCGGAATCGCAGGGGTGGGGCATGAAGGAGATGCGCCCGCCCGTTTTTATTCCCAGGGTCAAGCTTCTTCGATTGGATCATCTCCAGTCGCCCGTCTACAGTTCCAGATTACCACAAGAAGAATCTTGCTGTCATGCTATGCTCAAGAACTGTGGTAGCAAGGCTGGCCACGAGCAACCTATACAGATAGAGCTGCCTAGCCCAGTCGACGCAATAATGGATCTGGGAGGGTCGCTGATGGTGGGCGGGTTCCTCGAAGACATTTTCTGAAGCGAGAACGTTTTCCGTCCTATCCGCTCCTTGTACTTAGTACCGAGCCGCGACTTAGGCCCTTATATATTCTGCTCCAAGCCCCATGCTGGATCCATGATCCCTGTGAAGAAGGCCGACGTGGCTATTTGACGTTGACACTTCGACATGCGTCTAGCTAGTGCCTTCATCACCCATCAGTGGCGAATTGACGCAACGTCAATGTCAATGCAGGAGAAGAGAAGGTTCGAAAAGGCTATTTGCCCAGCCAATAGGTGGTGACTATCACTTTCATGATGGAAGCTACTTCGAGCCATGAAGTTGTAACATTGGAGCATTCGAATAAGACCTTTTGTCGTTATGCGCTAGCCCCTCGGAATTAACTCTTTCTGCTAAACGTGGCTGTCGATCACTCGTGCAGTGATCCCGTCGGGGATGCCATGTTGTTGCCACGCTCCCGGGGAGAGCAAGTATCACTCAGGCAAAGCAGAGAGGACCACTTCACTCGCATTCCCACTACTAATCGCAGTGGGGATTAGAATTCATTAGATGGCTTGCGTACTAATGCGGTTTTCGCCGGGCCTTCGTCATTTGAGTTGGTGGCGACGAACAATATATGCAGTAGCGCCCCTTCAAGAGCAGCGGTGAGATCCGGTAAAAGATTGTTAAAATGAGGTGAAAATTCGGCACAGGTTGCCGATCCAAGATCCTTCATCTTTATCGTTGCAAATATTTCCAGCCTTTTTTTTATGAGCGCGCAGTTTTCGTGGAAAATGGGCTTGTCGAGGGTGTGTAGAGAAGGAAAAGGGCGAGTTCTGCCGTGTCACGTATGGATGGTACCTTGATGACCCATTGGCCTTTGCATATCGGGTGCAGGCTGGTATATACCACTCGAAAAGTTAGGAGAGAGTTTCAAATTTCTAGAAGACATCGTCTTCTGACACAGCCTTATACAGTTAAAACACTGTGTGAAAAAAAAATCGCAATCCCTGCAGAATTCAGTTTTAAAACCCCCTCAAATGCAAGTCTCACAGTGCTGGATCCCGAGATTTCGTTATCAGAATACTCGCGCAATTGCCATACCTGTCCCTCCAACCCATCCCATATCTCAGACCTGACCGTTGCTTATTTCATTCCCAACCTAATCACTCAAACGGCGACGGATGGCTGGTGCATCACAATATCCATCAATCTTAACATGTTTGGAGACGCCCGAAATGCTAGCAAAATATTGCCTGAAAGAGAGTCAGGATAAAACTAATGACAAATAGCCGAAATTTTGTAGGGACTCGCCCTATTCCAACGATAAACAGTTAAAGAGCATGCGCCCGACGTAGCTGGTCTGAGTCGTAATTTGTCGCAATGAGTTGTGTGCCTCTGTCACGAGCCTGTCGTAGCGCAGGTAATTGTCGTCTTCGAGCATTGATGAACCAATTACTTATCTGAGAATTATCATTAGAACCGAGCGGAGTCATCTTGCCTTCCAAATCTACTCACTTGATTGATGGTCAATCCCGTTCGAGAGGCAAACGCTTGTTTGTCTTCCTCTGTCGGATATGGATGATCGAGGTGCTCATGAAACCAAACACGCAAGATATCTGTGACCTCCTTTGGTAGATTTCCTCGGCGCCTTCGGTTTCGGCTGTCCGCATCACCACAAACCGTTGGTGACGAAGGGTGGTGAACTCCTAGGGATGGGCTTGAATACTCAAGTCCAGCGTATGTTGGGGTCTGATAAGGGGCCCCTGGATGGGGGAATCTGTAGTACTCCATCTGTGCAGATGGCTGCGGCCTGTTCACCTGTGGGCAATTCTGACCATAGCGTTGCGTGGTATCATAGAAAGGCGGCCTCTCGCTGGGATAAGAGCTTGTATCAAGAGCATTCTGAATAAGGGAAGGTGGCGCAAAGTTCTGGGAGTATGGAGGAGCCTCTGAATGATAATTGTGATCAAAGGTATGGGCAACGTCACGGATTGGTGGCAGGTTGTTTCGTGAATACTGGAGACGTTGTGCATACGGTGGACTGAGTACGTCGGAAAACTGCGAGTTGGAGGCCCAGGAAGAGCTCGGCCGGTGATGGCGGGAGTCGTGGTATGGGCCATCAACATTTCGATTGGATCCAGTGTCAAATCCTTCGGTGCTGGCGCCAGATTGGGAGTCCAAGGGCTGTTGGCCGGGTCTCCCTGCTCCAGGGCCGGAGTGATATGAGCGAGTTTCCTCCTGCTGTCCAGGGTGAAGAGGCTGGTTTGAATAATTGTCCTGAGATGCCATGTCTTGTGATTGCAAAATCTGCAGCGGGTCAGCAAAGTAGCCCATCACCTCAGAAAGCAGATGTCAGCCTACCTCTGAAAAGGATGGCAGCTGTTGCTGAGGAGGCTGCTGTGACGAAACTGGCGATTGTTCTAATACCACACTCGATCGTGATCCGGTGCTGATAGAGTCGAAGCTAGGCGCATGAGTATATGAGTGAAATGGATCCATCAAGAGGTAAACAGATAGATGAAGTTTTTCGCTGCAGGGGCAAGTGCAGAGGAGATTAAGAAAGAGAACAGAGGGCGCTGGTCCTCGAAAACGTCAGACCAGGGTAACCTGCTTTGCAGCCACAGGCTTCTGTGCCACCAGACTTGCAAAAGTCGGAGGACAACGAAGAAGTGGAAGTAGTGCATGACCAAGATGCTAGTGAGGCGAGCTCAGAAGATCTGTGCCAAAGCTGTGCATGACAGAAGTGACATGGCTTCGTTGACAAGCATCGATGTGAACAATTCCACCCAAGGGGCTTGCGTACTATAAGAGGAGCGAAAGGATTGATGGCTCACCAGGTCTAGAAAAGGTCTTTCACAGATGTTTGAAAAGGCGAGAGCAAATATTCACAATGTTGAATCTAGATGATTAGGGTTTGGCATTGGATTAAAGAGTAAGTTCGAGGTAGAGAGAAGACTCAAAGAGGGGTCTGGGGGCTCGGTGAATTCGTGATATAGAAGGCCTTGACATGGAAAGGATGTTGATATGCGACTCGCACTGGGGTCAGAGTGAGGGCATTCACTGTTCCAGTGCACAGCGTGGAGTTTGAGCGATCTGGAGGGACCGGCAGGGATCGAGCATTGAGCCATGGACTTGCAAGGATGGGTAATCGGACATGTTGTAGCCTCGATAGACGACGGGGGAGCATGCAAAAGATCAAGTGAGTGGCGTGCACGAAACGAGACATGAAGCGTACAAAGACAAAGCAAATTTCCGGATCTAGGAGCACCATCTCTGGAGGAGGTGAGGCCTTGCAAGTGTTAGGATTGGCCTGACAGAATATGTGCGGTGGGTTGGATTTGAGGCTATTGATGGTGGAGCTCTCGACATGCGAGGAGTTGAGAGCAGAGTTCGACCGATATTTACTAGAGGAGCGAGCCGCCTGTCACGAACTCAGAGCAAGGGGTTCGATTGGCGTGGATTTACCTTTCCACAGAGGGGCTTGCCGAGTCTGGTGGAGGCCTTGACTTCGTGAGGGTGGTCTGTGTTCAAGGGAGCAGCATGTGGACGGGGTCGAGTGTGATTGTCGAGGAAGCTGGATCGGTGGCCCGCCAGGATAAGATCAAAGACATGGTGTGGATTGCCTGGACTCGCTGTAAGTGGTAAGAGGGCAAGAAATGATAGGTGAGAGACTGGGAACCAGGAGGGAGGGAGGTAAGAAACAAAGAGTTCGGTCTGTCCGCCCTCCAGACTTGGTAAATGATGACACAGACATGAAGGGATCAGGGCGATAGATGGCTAGGACCCGTAACCAGTATGAAGTCCTGGATAGCCAGACAGGACTCTGTAAAGAGGTAGATAGGAATACACTCTCTGTATCAAAGCATCCCCCAGTGTACCTCTGCCGGGAGTATAGTGTCACTCCCTGCTCCCACCAACCACCTCAAGGTATTATGTACTGTGTATTGTGTATTGTGTACGGAGCACGGAGTACTTAGGTATGTAATTACACAGTACACATTACTGGGTATCCAGTACGGAGCACTCCGTACAGGTCATGACATGTTTGAACCTTGGTAGGGATTTTGGAGTGCGCGGGGTATCTGATCAATGGTTGCCGACGGGGAAAAGGGCCAGGAGCGGGGCCGAGGGCACCAGCTAACTTACGGGTTGAAGTTGAATCTCGGGAACGTGAGATATCAGTGGCCACCTGGACTGGTGGCAGTACGAGTCAGAGCCTTGGAGGGACATCCGAAAACGCAGGGGACCACACCACGGAATGCACACTGCTTTGAGTGTCGCGCAGGTTCAGAGGGTGGGCGCCATGGGTGCGCCATGGGTGCACGCTTTCGCAAAGGGAGGGGCCAAGGGCGCCATGGGCGATCGACTGGTTGGTGGTTACTGGTGAGCAGCGGTTGTCCCTCGCTCTGGGGAACGGAGTACTAGACCTTGTGGGCTTGTACGGAGCAATAATGTTTCTGGCCATGCACCCTCCCCGTTGTGGCTTGTAAACTACTTACCTCTCGAGTCGAAAGTACTTGCGAGGTGCCTCCGCCACCTAAGTTTAACTCTAAGCCAGCAGCTTACAGGTATCCGTCCGCGATATTCCGTCATCTGGTTGGTAGGCAATCGCTTAGAACCTCCAGTGACTAACTAGTTGGGCGGTTAGCTAGGGAGATGGGTGGGAGCATTGACGTCTTGCCAGTCTCGGTGTCAGAGTTGGCGTCAGATTGCCCAGAGGAGGGAGCCTGGAGTACGGAGCGCATGGATAGGATGCCTGGCTAGCTCTCCTTGGACGAGTAGGTGTCAAGGCCTCTACTTAGTCAAAGACTAACACCCACATGATGCTTGGCTGAGATGCTCCGTAATAATATCTCCTGTCACTACCTGCGCTCCAGTCGTTGATTAGCCAAGCAACCTTAATCTGGGTGGCAGCAAAAACCAGGTACGGAGTTGTATATTGCCTCCATTCACCAAGGACAGGTAAACTCGGTCAACGGCGAGGCCTCCGTACTCAGATACCCACCCACCCAGCTGCAAAGGTCAGCCGATGCTCCCGTTTGTTCGAAAAAGTCGATCGAGTTACGAGCTTAGATTGTCGAGTCGGACAGCCTAACTGGGCCTCGGTGTCACATGAGCCGTAAATAGAGACAGCGTCCACTTTTACGAACAGGAAAGAGGGACAGACGCTACCTAAGAGATAGAGGGTGCCTCTCGATTCTCCGGGTCTGAGATCCACCTTTTCCAAGTCCAGTTCAGTTCGAATTAGCGAAACACATCATCTAATAAGCGAGACATGAATGATATTCATTCGGTTTGCTGGCCGATCCAGAGATGGCCCACTTGTCTCAAAAGAACCGACACCGACCTTGCTCGAAACTTGAAACCCTAACACCATTACACTATTATATCACCGAGCACAGGATTCTTGTGGCCTAAATTTAAGTTAACCTTTGCTTGATCGACCCGAAGTCGGTTTTCTTAGGGCGTGCCATCCAGTGAGTCATGGACTGAATGGATTTGGGTAACGAGACTGTGATGCTTTAAGCAGACCCCTGGCGCAGCAGCAACGGCACCAAAAGCACAATTGGAGGAGCATACCAATGAGGAAGCCCTCTGGAGACTGCAGTTGGGTCTGTAGCCTCACCTGAGTTCATTTTGAATCGCCAAAACCTTGCTCAAAACGCCCTTGGTACTCCGTACGATTCCTTCGTGCGAGTGCTTCGTTCTCCCAACCTCGAATCAAGATTCAACTGACTGCGAGCACGGTGAGCACAGGCCCCTGGCAAGTGCCCAGAGTCCCAAGGGCCCAACTGCCATCTTTGCCTGGCGTTCGTAATCTCCATTTACCACTAGCAGCATGGAGACCTCTCGCCGAGCAGCGGGGGGAACTGGCCTAGTGCTTCCTGTTTCGCCACTTCAAGCCAAGTCTCAATATCACAAGGGGACAAGGAGACACGGAGATGCGGAGACGAGGAGACGAGGAGACTTGGACTTACCCTACCTACCGAAGGTACCTTACCTAATACGAGTGCGGAATGGACTTGTATCTCCCTCAAATGGGAATGATCTGACTTCGTGAACCTGGCCTCCTTCCAGGTTCATCCGGCTGCATCGATCCTGACGCCAGTACTCCGTAGTTGTGCCGCCCTGTGAAATCATTGATCCCAGAACGGAATGTGAATGGAGTTTCTTCCTCTCCCCAGTGCCAATACGAAGTTCCTCATACCTCTGTCCCGTTCAGCCCTTCTCACCATCGCTCAATGACAGCAGAGTGGTACTCCGTACTGTTCCCCAGATACCAGCCGCTTCCTATACCCAGGCCGCCAGCTGCCTGTCATCCCACTCAGGATCTCAGCTCAGGCACCCGACACGCCGTTGATAACATCAATCAGGGCGGCTGTGTCACTATACTGTTCATGCCGGCCCGGATCGCCGCTTTCGCTTTTCAGTGTCACGTCAGATCCATTGCGTCCGTACCGAGATTTCCTGCGCCGCCAGTGACACAGGGCTGATGCGGTGGTACGAGGGTTCATCTGCCATCTTCTTTGAACCTTCGTGTCTTTTTCTCCCCCCTCCCAGTGTCCCAGCACCGCCTCGCACACTTTGAGTATGTCACTCCAATTCGCCGCAGGGATGATTCCTGTTTCAATCCAAATCTGACTGGTCGACCCAAATCTCGACGCCTGACCGCCAATCTGAAATCTGTCCCTCAACCTGGCAGGGCCATCTACTCCCTGTCGGGTCAACTGTACGCCTCCACTCCTCAGGACAGGGGGAAGCAAAGCTTTGATTGATCTCGATGTATTGGACTTTACCCTCCTGACCCTTCACCCAATAAAATTTTCGCGCTCTTTTGGAGTTGTGGATCCCTCTTTCCTAACCCATCGCCCCACGATACACGTCAATATGCAATCACCAGAGCGCTTCCCGAAGCGATTCTAACACATGGCCTTTGAAAGCGGTGTTTGCTCCATCCACCACATGAGGTCCAGACGTCCCAGTTCGCGGGAAAGGAGCTCAAGATGCGAAAATGCACCACGAAAACAATCCAAATTGCCCCCTTTCGCATGTAAGGCCCAATGATGAGACGTAACCTGCCTTACGTTCAATCCCTACTGACCTGCAAGACCACAACATGTGTTTGGCATGTCTAGTCGCTAATCTCAAACCAATTGTCGGGTGGCTTCTCCTGGATTCGCCCATTCGCTCTAGCCCTTCCGTTTCGAGCAGTTTGAGGCCTGGAGTTTTTTCACTCACGTCTACTCGGGGCCTTCAATCTCAGCATTTCCCCCACCTCTTCCTTACCGGGCTCTGTTTTATGTGGAATTTGTGGGCGCAGACCGCAGGAGATTGTCTCTGATCACCAAGATCCAAAGGTCCATTGCATATTCTCAATGTCTCTAACCAGTCTGGAGGCTATATGCAAGGGATATGCATCCAAGCTCTTTCTCGTCTCCCACCATGTTTTTTGCCATCTTGGTCATGTCATAATCTGGGCATCAGATTCAACAAGCTGCCAAGCATTCCTTTCACCGTCAGCAAGTGGTTTTATGTGGGACCAGACCCATGACAACGAGGGAGTACAGCTACTATTACAAGGAGAATCGACTTCCTAACTTGAGATAATTAAGTGCCCAATGAGTAGCCTGACTCATGGTCGACTACAAGCAGAGCTTTTTTGTTCTTTTCTCAACCGCCAACACTTAAGATGTGCCTCGTACCGAGTACTCGGTACGGTGTACCAAATCATATGGTGGCCCGCTACTCTCTATCCCACCAAATATTACCTGTCTTCAACGCTAACGCCTGTTCATGAAGCATGACTTTCAAACTACAACACCCACGCAGCCCAAAAGACTGAATCTGGGCCAGCCTCCCACAAATTCGGGTGCTGGCGAGTTCAAACACACAATACTATTCAATTTAGATCTCATACAACCTTCTGCGCCTTCGTGTTTCTATCACGCCCCCATCAGAGCCGCGTGAGCAACGTGTCTTACGATCTGCTCAGTGCTCTCCCACATCATCGAATGAAACCCCAGGACCCAAAAGCTGTTGTGCAACCCTACCAGTGCAACGCTAACGCGGATCTCTCAAGGTCCATTGTACCCAGCGGAGTGGTTTGAGCCCTGCCTCAAATTTAACCTACGATCAACGATCCGATGCCTGCTGCAACTAGCCGGGTGGGGGTCGCACTACCGCTGCTGGCATCGGCACCCTGAAATGAGTCGTCGTCCTGCTCTGCTCTAGTCGACTGTGTTTCCTGATCCTCCCTGTCCAAAAGAACCACCGGATCTGATCAATCCACCTTGCTTGTGTGGTTAGCTAGTCTCTCCCATACCTCTCTGTATGGCAAAGAAACACCTGAAGTAAGGTTATTCGATAGTGCCGGATTTTGCATGCCCCTTCAATGACCAAACCGACTTGCCCTCGCTTGCTCACTCCCACACTGATGTCCATTACCAATCATCAGGAGAATGCACATCATTTCCGCTCTTGGTCGTTTCCATTATCGTCGATCGCTCTTCTCCCTCTCGATCCTCCCTCACGCTAGCCAATGAGGAATAGCAAAGTCGAAAGAGAGTCTCGTACTTGAAGAGAAAGTTCCATAGAACGAACGCCTGATCGTGTCATGCGCTGGCTCCTTTTGAAATTGATCACAGACTGGCGTTTGCCATGCCTAGACCCATGCCTGGTCGTGCCCTGCATTGCATTGACAATGACATTTCCAAGGCATGCCTTTTTCATTCTCTCTCGCTCTGTCTCTCGAGTTGTCTCCCTGTCTGGTCTGGCTGGCCAGCTTGCTTGCTTGCTGACTTAACACACCCTGGTCTAGCCTTGCCTGACTCCAACTTGGCCTCACCGCACATTTGAAGTTGGGCCGGCGTGATCGCCTGGCCTGTAGCTGCTATCGCTTATTGAGATTTCGCACCTTCGAGGCCCGCCGCTGCCCTCTTGCTTCGGATCATTACTCCTGAACTACAAGCTATTCAGGGGAAAGGGAGGGTCCCCAGGAACGGAGGAAGCCAAAAAGCAGCGAGTGCCGTCGGTGGTTCTGCTTTGAAAGCGATCTCTCTCCCCTGCTATGCATATTTCATGAAGCCACATGACGGTGCCGTGCAAGAATCACCAATGCAACTCCCCATATCTGTCTGGACAGACGGCAGTTTCTGGCCTTCCTGGCTCAAAATAAGTTAGTTAACTAGGTGTCATCGACATCTCCCACCCTAGAAACGAGATTGCCGAAGCACATGGAACACCAGAAATGTTATTTGGCATTCAGACACGGTCCAAACTTCATACAATAATTGATCTCGTCAGTGCCAGGAACATCGAGCCCGAGACTCGGGGAATGAGATCGATGAGTATAGTATAATTATCTAGTTTCCACTTCTAGATCAAGTCGACCTCAGTAAAATAAATGTGGAAGCAAGGAATGTCTTGGGGTGTATGCATGACTCGGGATCTATCCATACCTATTAGATACATAGAGCCACCCCAATTTGTGCACCCATCACTGATCTGAACTTTTGGTTTCGTCGCTTTGTAGTCCGGTAGCTGTAAAAGGCGCAAGCCCGATATATGTGATTAGAAGCCATCAAACCATGAATCAGAAAAAGCCCCTGTCGCTAATTAAATCACCATCACGATTCGCAGTGCCCGCGATGCCATATCACAGCGTGTCCTGCATGTCTTTCACTGCACTTCCCAAATCTTCGCGGGCGCGTGAGCGCACTATCCGAATGATATCGTATCCACTCCAAGGCGTGCGATCTTGTATCGTGTGAGCTGCCACGTTTTGCTGCTGCTGGCGCCTGAGCTGTGGTGGATTCGACCTTGAGCTCCTAGAATTGGCCCAGTAGAGGTCATCAACACGATTGATCTCCGTATAGGTCGGGTTCGATAGCACCGCTTCGTCCGAGCACTCCAAGCTCGCTTTGTACGCCTGCTGTCTCTTTTGGCGCGCAATTGAGCTGACCTGGAGCAGCGTGGCGGTGTCTGCGCCCTCTGCGATGGTTATCTGCCCCAACACCCACTTCAGCAGCTGCCAGGACGGACCGCGGCCGCCCCGCTGCAGCATGGCGACGTACCACAGGGCCTGCGTGAATTCCTTGGTGATCGGTGCCCTGGCGTTGTGCAGGTAGAGGTACAGCCAGTGCAGCTTGTTGAGGCGGCCGCGCGGGCTGAACATCTCGGTTGTTGCGATCGACGCTGCGAGGTGGTTGATGAAGCTGAGTGCCTCGAGCGACGTCGGCATACCCTCCGCTTGCAACTGGTGGGTTTTCTTGTAGTGCTGTGCAATCCTGAATGGGGTTCCAGAGGGGCCCAGTTGAGATAAAACGACTTTGAGATAGTGGTTGTGTCGGAGTAAGCGCTTGATTACAAAATATGACTCCCATTCATTGTAAATCCATTTCCTCGAGAGTACTTTAAATAGCTCTAGATGTGGATTTATGGACTCCGCAAGATCAACCAACTCGTATGGGTAATTTTGCCACGCACTCCGAAACATTTTGTCATCAGCCAGCATGGTATAGTCACGATTGACCAGGCCTTGTATGGTTGTTAGATGCTGCGGTTGAGAGGCTACAAGCTTGGAACGATTGAAAATATATGGGGCGATGTTGGAGAGTAGAAAGCTCTTGTTTGGGATGGCGAGCTTGTAGACTTCTACTACAAGGCGACCGAGTTGATCTTTGGTGAAAGGAGTCAAAGACACAGATTCAGACACTTGTCGGAAGACAGATTGAAATCCTGCGTCTTGCAGGAACAAGCGTGATTCGGTGTAGTCGTGGCACATGCTAATATAGGTCCAGGCAGTGGCTAGAAGCTGTGAGTATTGCTGTTCGGGGCTCCCTTTGAGAACATCGGTGAACAGATTGTGGGCTATAGCGGTCTTGCTTGTACTGGTACGCAGATATGTTAGAGTCAGTCTCCAGTTGACCAAGACTTTCGGTATTTTCTTGAATTTTAGGATCTTGTTGAATGTCAATTTACCACTGGTAACCTTTCTTGGCCCATCTGGGTGGGTACCCAGCAGATGCATCGATATCTGTGATAGTATTTGCAGTTGAACGTCTGTCTTCAACTTGGCAAGATCGTTCGCGAGGTCGTAAGTCATATCCCCTTTCAGTTCTTTCACTTGTTCGGTTCGGGGCATATCCTTTAGTCGCATGAGAACAACTCTGGTGAAGACATCCACGTTCTCTTCAGTTGCCCATGGACCGAGTAGAAAGAGAGTTTTGCTGAAACTGGCGTGATTTCCCAGGAGCACTATGAGACTCTGGAGACATGGTTCCCCAAGGTCGTTGAAGTGGAGGACTGAAGAGCGACTGATGGCTGTCACTAGGCCGTGGAGGAAGTTTCCCTTATGCGAACGTCCAGTCGCTCCTCTGGGCAACGGCAGCTTCATACTGCCAGCTATGGTCACGATACTTCGGAGGTCCGGTGGAGATATCAACCCCAATGCGGTGGCTTGGAAAATGGAGTTCCTTATAATGTCCCAAGTGTGAACCGTCAAAGGGAGAGCTTGTAGCTTGGTGAAGAATTTCAAATGTAGGGACGAACCCGCAGGATGGAACTCGGGAGCAGTCAACAGTGCCGGGACCTCGTTGGCCCAGTTTGGCAATTTCAGGATGTGCTCAAGAACGGATCCGCAGAAGGCTGGAACATAATGCAAATTGATGGGGTGTTGGTGTATTCGACTTCGGATATCGTCCAATGTCTGACATCCCTCTATATCTGGCGGTACCGCTGCTGCCTCAAGCCCGGACAGCAAGGCGGGTTCTATCTCTTTCATAGGAGCTGGGACATCTGGCGGAGGAGGTTTAGGAGGAAGCAAAAGCCATGAAAGCAAAGAGTGGCGAGCTGTTGGTTGTCAGTTTGAACCTGAGCATTTACGATGAAGCACATACTCTGATCTGCACTCCACTTCACAGCATTCTGCCACCATGCAGCCGGTTGCGCGCCACGTTCAATAAGCTCGGACGGGTTGGTATATCCCTCTGCCCAGGTAGGAGAAGCCAGGTTTGTGGTCTTCCGGCGCGATGCCCTTCTTCGAGCTTCCAACGGGCCCGGTACACAGCTGCCATGGCGTCTCTGCAGCCGGCAGAAGCGGGAGAAAGTCTTGGTCAAGACAGCGTCGGAGATCCATATGAAATTGGCGGGTTGTGAACTGATCGAGTGGGAGATGCAGCCGGTCGCATGTCTACCCCGAGTCATAAAATTTTAAGGATTGCGGACGACTCAGTCTCTGTCATATTCGACTTGCATATAGGTTCGTGGGTGCGATAACATCAATCTGTAGACTTGCTTTATGCGACAAATTTGGTGAGTGAATAGTGCAGGGACCTGGATATCGTGCTCATTGTAAGGCCATTGGAGTCGACTTTATTGGAGCGCAGCTTTGAAGCCAGGGAGCCGCAGGTCCAAATTGCCAAGTCACCCCCGAGTCATGGTTTCCACTATCTCTCGCACTGCACGAGTCATTAAGTATCCCCTGTAAGGCTCCCGCTGCCATCTACTGAGTACGCAGTAAATACGGAGTACTATGGCGAGCATTTCACTTCTTGTAAGTACCAACATCATATGTATACATGGAATATTTCAAGTACATGGTAGCATATCCCCACCCGTCAATACAAACTCGAATGATCACAGAACCAACCAACCACCTTGATATCCCCTTTCCAAGTTCCAACTCCCCGCCTTCTGCAATGCTATCATTTCAATATCATGTGGGTATCGTCGTTGCGCAGAAATTCTAGATATCTGTAGTACTGTGCTCGCCGCTATAATAAAGGGTGCCTAGAATGAAGATTAGATTTAGAGAGAACGCCCACGCACCTGTATTATGCATATTCCTCTGCTTGTCGCCTAATCAAGTCAGCGATCTCCAATTACCCTATCAAGGTGACCGTTCGTCCTCGAAGGGTGAAAACTGTTGTACTGATGGATTCTGCCGACACCATCAGTGTAGTTTTGGTTGCTGATGCTGTGTCGTCCGACTCTATAGTTGTCCTTGTAGCAAAGGTCGTGGCAACCACCCCCGTCAGGGAATTCAGTGAAGTAGCACATCCCACTGGAGAATATGCAGAGTAAAGCGAGCAGCCAAGTGCATCGTCGATACTGATTGTCGAGGAGGCAAATATACCACTTCCCGCATCCGAACTCACAATGGAAGGGGCAAAGGTGGTGTCCGGAGAAATGATCGCGGGAGTGACTACGCCAGTCGAGGCCACTGTTCTAAACGCGATGGTGCCGGTACTCGTGGGTGTGACTGTTACATACAACGTCACAGTGGTCAATATGGTTGTGGTAGATGCCGTTTCATCTACCACATCAGTAGTTTCGCTAGAAACAAAGGTGGTCATAGTCGATCCAGCACTAGTGAATAGTTGACCACTAATAATGGGGCTGGCTGTAGCCTGTGCAGTCACAGGTTCGTCGCCTGAAACAGACGTACTGCCTTTTGTTCGAATAGCATCCGGTGGGACCTCAGCGCCGGAACTGTCGCCCAATATTGTAGATATCAGAAGGGTTGCTGTGGATTGAGCTCCCGGAATTGCGCTCTGAATGACCGAGGAGGTTGCCGTTGTTATAGCGAAAAACATGCCGGCTCTGTTGAAAGGAATTGTCACTGTTATAGTCGTGTAACTTATCATTGTCGTTGTAGATGTTGATTCCTCCTGTGCTCCGCTGACGGGTGATGTTGTCACTAGAGTCGAAGCAGTTGCAAAATTCCCTGGAGACACGCTCGAGCCGACTTGACTTGACAATGTGAAAGTGGTCATGGATGTGACTAAACTGGCCACTGCCGTAGGAGGCCCAGTCACACCAACAGTTCCCAAGGTTATTGGAGTTGCTATGGAAGTAATAGTCAATGTTGCTAGCTCGGATGCGGTTGAGTTGACAGTAACTCCAGAACTAGGTGTCAGTAATGGTGAAATAGTACCATACACTGACATTGCGGAAGTGGATAGGTTGTCCGTGCTTGGTGGAGGGATTGTTGAGGAGGCATACGGGCCTGAAGGACCTGCAATACTAGATGATTGTGTGGATGGTGGACTGGTGGACACGAACGTCGGAACAGTGGAGGAACCGGAACTTGGAACTGACGACCCGCTCTGAACAGGCGGCTGGACGGGTTCTGATAAAGAGGATGTAGCAATGCTCGATCCCAAAGTATTCGATACTGTTGTAGGAGAAGATTGGTTGCTAGATGATGCTCCTCCCAGTGTATGCTGGCCTACAGGGCAGATGTCCTGAACTGCCCTTTCAGGTCCATGTGTGATAGGATTGCAGCCGGGTAAGGCGTCGAGCATACCAAGCGATTGTTCGTTAAACACCGAGGGTTGTTGTGGACAGGTGCGGGCAAAATTGACGTCCTGGCTTGGAGCGAGATATTTGCAGGCACTTATAACGCCACCATCGTCAGTATACAGACAATTCTTCACGGCGTCATCCTGTATATTCATATCCCAGCCGTTGATAAAGTCGGCATGAAATCCGTAGCCTGTCGCGTCACCGTTCGAAAAGACAAACTCCCCACCCCCAGATTGATCAATTTGATTGGTAAAATAAAGGACTCTGTCGAATATCAGAGGCGGGAATTCTCTTTCACATAGAGTGGTACATACTCGAAGAACAGTCCAGGGATTGGTATGGGATGCGAGGGAGGGCAGGAGCCATGGTCTATGCCAGAAAGATATGCGACGTGCGCAGATTTGTCAAGATAGAGGTTCACGCCGTCCCAACAGGATTGAAAATTTATTTGAGCTCGCATACCATTGACACAGTCAGTCCGAAACATATAGTGTTGCTCTGGAATATCGTTAGCCTCATTGATACACCGAAAACTTACCCTGCAAGATGTCAGTCACAATGATGGCCGCTGGCTGGAAAACACGAACCTGTCAGCCACTGGCCGTGTGTTCAAATATGTCATAGTTGTGCTATCATACGAGCGCACTTGAGAATCTCCAGATATCATCTTAAACCCCGGCGGAAAGGGTTGTGTATTCGATGGTGTTCCTCCTCGTCCTACTCATGACATAAGTTCATATCAATCTAGTCACGCGATGGGGATAATCATACCAACATAATAGACTGTCATGCCAAAGTTTGGAACCTCCTCAAATTTTCCGTTTGCATGAGCATAGTATAGTTGAGGCGTCCAGTAGGCAGATTTGTCACTTTGCACCTCGCAGGATGAGCATGTCGACGACAGCAACGAGTTGAAATTCGAATTTTGGTTAACGTCTATGTCGTCAGCCTTGATACCAGGATTCCAGATAACCACGCACTATTTCCTCCCGCAAATTTGTGAACATGTCCAGATACGGTGCCTGGATCCACGATCGGGTCGGCTCTGGAAGTTTGTGAGACGCTGCAAGCCATGCGCCAATAGGCGGATGTCGCAGTTGGCTGTAGAGTCAGTAGCCATAAAGAAACGGACAAGTGTAAGGGCTTCATTCTAATTCTGGAACAGTTATGATGTAGAGATTAGACCATTAGAATGGACAAGGCAAAGCAGTGACCGTATATAAAAGCATCGTTGAAAACCTAGCTTGGCCATAGCGGCCTAGTCAGTAAACAAACCTGACGACTGCTTCGCCCGACAACTCTCCCCTCGCTGCGCTCGTTGGAAGATCCGTTCGGCGGCAACAAGAGGATGCACAGATCGAGTTCGTCCCTGAGCGAGGCTGAACTTTAAATTGAAACCTCCGAGTGGCGGAAGTAAATGTGTCTGGATTGAGTTTGAGAAGCGGCCAGATGGACGGGGCATTTCCTGCGATCATCCCAAACCAGAGGGTTACAGCAGCTTATGTTCGCATCGACACTGACTCAGGAAGCCTCATCTGCTTTTTTGACGTCCATAACTGTGGCTGTTCGTGGGAAGAAACCGCTAGTTTTGAGCTATGGCACCAGAGCTCGTTACCTCCGCAAGCTGGCATAGGCTTTCGTTACACTTCTCCAAGAAAGATATTGGCGTCTTCAGCATTGAAGCTGAGGGGACTCCGTACTTCAACCCTGTAGTGGTAGCACAATAC
>Ga0105239_10000590_pt1 | contig 51676 bp, 45 predicted proteins | sample KBSC44metaG_FD_92761 | JGI IMG/M metagenome (GOLD analysis project Ga0105239, IMG submission 92761) | Corn rhizosphere microbial communities from Kellogg Biological Station, Michigan, USA - KBS C4-4 metaG | ecosystem: Host-associated > Plants > Roots > Rhizosphere > Soil | place: Michigan, USA...
AGTGGGCGCCGGGAGCGGAAATCTATACGGAGGGGAATACGGAGCAAATGATCGCCAACTGCGATGAGCTGATCACTCAGTATTCCACGGTCGTGTATATTGGTATTGCGCTGGGCAAGAAAGTACATTCATATTTTGACGTCGATGAGTTGAGGAGGCTGGCGCCTGTTCAAAACGGCGGGACGTCGGCGGCGTCCATCGCGGACCTTTGCCGCCGGTATATCGAATTCAAGGGAACGAAAGACGAATTTTTGTGGAATCTATCATTACCATCATTCAAACGAGAAGGGGTTCGTCCCGTCTCCCTGACAAGGTGCTGATGCCTTTGCAGGGCAAGCCTCTTTTCGTGCGACAAGCCGAAAGGGTCAAGGCCGCGCGGCGTTGCGGCCGGGTGATCATCGCCACGACTACCGATGCGGGCGACGATCCGATCGAGGACGTATGCCGGCAGGAGGGGTTGGATTGTTTCCGTGGGGATGCGCAGGACCTGCTGGACAGGCATTACCAGGCGGCCCTTCGTTTCCCGGCAGGGGCGGTGATCAAGATCCCCAGCGATTGTCCACTGATCGATCCGGCCATTATTGATAAAGTAATATCTTTTTATTCCAATCATTCCGGCGAGTATGATTTTGTCAGCAACCTGCATCCGGCGACCTACCCGGACGGAAATGACGTGGAGATCATGACCTTTTCTGCGTTGGAGCGGGCCTGGCGGGAGGCGGACCGGCCATTGGAGCGGGAGCATACCACTCCTTATCTCTGGGAGCGGCCGGATGAATTCCGGATCGGGAATGTGGTCATGGAGGGCGGCGTGGATCATTCCATGAGTCACCGGTTCACGATCGACTACTCCGAGGACTACCAATTCATCCGGGCGGTGTACGACGAATTGTATGCTGCGAACCCCCTGTTTGGGGTACAGGATATCCTAGATTTGTTGGTGCGGAGGCCAGAGATATATGCGATGAATAACAGGTATGCCGGGGTCAATTGGTACCGGCATCACCTCGATGAATTAAAAACCGTTAGTGCTGAACAGACAAAGCAAATTTAAGATTATGGAGACAAAAACCGAACTGGAGTCCCTGCAATCGACGGCTCTGCGTGTCCGGGAGCATATCATCCGGATGTCGGAAGGCGGGGGGTGTTTTATCGGCGCTTCTCTTTCCTGTGTGGAGTTGATGGTCTATTGCTATGCGCGGGTGATCCGGCGCGACAAGGACCGGCCGGGTGATCCGGACCGCGACTATCTTTTTCTTTCGAAAGGCCATGACGTACCGGCCTTATATGGAACTTTTGCCGAGATGGGTTTGATGGATGCTTCCCGCCTGGGCAATCATCTGTCGACGGCGGACAGTATTTACTGGCACCCGAACCGCAATATCCCCGGTGTCGAGTTCCATTCGGGGTCGCTGGGGCATTTGCCGGCGGTGGCTACGGGCGTAGCGCTTGATTGCCAACTGCGGCAGGGGGACAACCGGGTTGTCGTGATCACCGGTGACGGAGAGCTCAATGAGGGAAGCGTTTGGGAGACTATACTCGTGGCCAATGCCTATGGGTTGGACAACCTGACGATCCTCGTCGACCGGAACCAGTTCCAAGCCAATATCCGGACCGAAGAGCTCGTGCCGCTGGAGCCGCTTGCCGACAAGTTTGCGGCGTTCGGCTGCTTTGTATCGCGGGTGGACGGGCATGACTTCCGGCAGTTGGAAAAAGCCTTTGAGGAACCTTTGCAGCGCGGCAAGGTGCGGGTGATCATTGCGGACACCGTGAGAGGGAAGGGCTTGCCGAGCATCGAGGCCAGGGCCGACCGCTGGTTCTGCAGCTTCACGGCCGCGGAGGTAGCGCAATTGTTGGAGGAGCTGCATGGGAATGTATCGGCTTCTCTCGAATCAGAAACATTGGTTGTACGGTAATAAAGAAATTATGACTTACGAAGAACTCCTGACACAAACGGCATTGGAAGACGAGCGCATCGTCGTGATGACGGCGGAGAACCGGGCACTGGTGCGGAATATTCCCAAGGTTTTGGGCAATCGCTTTATCGATACGGGGATCACGGAGCAGACGATGGTGGGCATGGCGGCGGGGCTTGCGCTTCGCGGGCGGATCCCTGTCGTTCATGCACTCGCGCCTTTTCTGACCATGCGGGCCTATGAATTCATCCGGACGGACGTGGGTATCGCCCGTCTGCCGGTGAAGCTAAGCGGGTATATTCCCGGCTTTCTGTCGGATGGGAACGGGCCGACGCATCAGTCCATTGAAGATGTTGCGATCATGCGGGGTATCCCGGGCATGGAGGTGTATGCACCGGCGGATGAGGATGACCTGGTGAAGATGCTACCGCATATCTGGTCTTCCCCGTCGCCTGCTTATACGCGGATCAATCACAAGAAAGGGGTTTACGAGCATGCGCCGTATCAGCCGGGACAGGCGGAGATCGTCGCCGAAGGGAAGGATGTGAATCTGTTGGTATATGGGTTCCTGTTCGAGAATGCGTACCGGACCCGGGAATTGCTGGAACGGGAAGGACTTTCGGCGGGGCTTGTCAATATGCGGTCGCTGAAGCCGGTGGATGAGGAAGCCATTGTGCGGGTGGCGGCCGGGTCGGCCCACCTGGTCACCATCGAAGATCATCTGAAGACGGGCGGTCTCTATAGCATCGTAGCGGAGGTGTTGCTGCAGCGGCGGCTCACGGCGGCCGTGACCTCGTTGTCCCTTGGGGAGCGCTGGTTCCGGCCGGGGCTTTTGAACCAGGTGCTGGAGACCGAAGGGTTCACCCCGGAAAAAATGACAAAGACAATCCTATCAACAATAAATTCTGTCAGCTATGCCAAATAAAGTTGCTTTTAACCAAGACTACCCGGTGACTGCGAATTCCGATGCCCTGTATGAGCGGGCAAAAGCGATCATGACCCCTGTCACGCAGACGATGGCCAAGGGACCGGGGCAGTATGTGGACGGTGTAGCGCCCAAATACCTGAAGAAGGGCAAGGGTTCGCACGTGTGGGATGTAGATGGTAATGAATTCATCGATTATAACGCGGCGATCGGGCCCTTATCCCTTGGGTATGCCTATTCCCGGGTAGACGAGGCCATTGTCGAGCAGTTGAAGGACGGCATCACGTTCTCGATGATGCATGAGCTGGAGGTCGTTCTGGCCGAGCTGATCCATAGCGTGATCCCCAATGCCGAATCCATCCGGATCAGTAAGACCGGGGCGGATGTGACCAGCGCGGCGGTACGGGTGGCGAGGGCGTATACGGGAAGAAATAAGGTGCTTTGTTGCGGTTATCATGGCTGGCATGACTGGTACATCGGCGTAACGAGCCGGAATGCGGGAATACCCGAGGCGGTCAAAGACCTGAGCGCCACATTCGAGTACAATGATCTCGATTCGGTGCGCAGTGCGCTGGACAGCGATACGGCCTGTGTCGTTTTAGAGCCGTTTGTTTTCGAAGCGCCGAAAAACAATTTTTTGCAGGAGCTGAAGGCGTTGTGCGAGGCCAACGGCACCCTGCTGATCTTCGACGAGATGTGGACGGGCTTCCGGATCGCCGTCGGCGGCGCGCAGGAATATTTTGGCGTTACGCCGGACCTGGCCTGCTATTCGAAGGCTTGCGCCAACGGCATGCCGATCTCCCTGCTTACCGGCAGACGGGAGATCATGGAGCTGTTCAAGGGGGACGTGTTCTTCTATACGACCTTTGGCGGGGAGGCGCTGTCGCTGGCTGCGGCGGTGGCTACCATCCAGGAATTGATCGAGAAGAATGTTCCTGCCTATCTTGCCGCCCAGGGGAAGAAATTAAAAGAGGGGTATAATGCTTTGGCGAAGGAGCTCGGCATCGATGGTTACACCCGGTGTATCGGTTATGAATGCCGGTCGATGGTGAGCTTTGATGCGACGGCGGGCAACCCGCTCGAGCTGAAGTCCTTTGTTCAGCAGGAGCTGATCAAGCGGGGCATCCTCTGGTCGGGTTTTCACAATATGATGTACAGCCACACCGATGGCGATGTGGAGTATACGCTGAAGGCCTACCGGGAAGTGCTTGGGCTGCTGAAGGAAGCGGTGGCGGCGGGCGATGTGGCAGTGCGGCTGAAAGGCAAGCCGGTGGAAGCCGTGTTCCGCAAGGTGAGCAATTTTAACATGAAACCAGCGATCAAGGCATAGCATGGAATTATTTTCTTTGGACGATAAGGTAGCGATCGTCACCGGGGCCTGCGGGCTGCTGGGGACGCAACATTGCGAGGCGTTGGCGGCGGCGGGGGCGAGGGTCGTGGCGGCTGACCTGGATGAGCAGGCGGCGGGGGCGTTGGCGGCGAAGCTGGGTGGCCGGCATGGCAAAACGCCCGGGGAGGGATGGCATACAGGGATCGGGATGGATGTGACGAATGTGGCTTCTTTGCAGGCAGCGCGTGACAGGATTATGGGCCTCTTCGGGCGGATCGATGTGCTGGTGAACAATGCCGCCATCAACGATATGTTCGAGAATCCCCTGTTGGCGGGACAGCAATCGATGTTCGAGAACTACCCGCTGGAGATGTGGGACAGGTCGTGGAAGGTGAATGTCAGCGGGGTATTTCTTTGTTCGCAGGTGCTGGGAGGGGTGATGGCGGAGCAGGGTTCCGGGAGCATCATCAATATCGCCTCGACCTATGGGGTCGTTGCCCCCGATCAGAGCATTTATCGGAATGAGGCGGGAGGGCAGACCTTTTATAAGTCTCCTGCTTACCCGGTAACCAAGTCGGCCGTGATCGGGTTTACGAAGTTCCTGGCCGCGTATTGGGGGAACAAGGGGGTGCGGGTGAATGCGCTGTCGCCGGGAGGGGTGGAGAACAGGCAGGATGAATTTTTTAAATCAAACTATTCCCGGAAGACTTTGTTGGGGCGGATGGCGGCGCCTTCCGATTATAAGGGGGCGATCGTGTTTTTAGCGAGCGAGGCGTCTGCCTACATGACCGGAGCAAATCTTATTGTCGATGGGGGGTGGACAGTCATATGAGTAACGAACAATTTAAAGCAAAGGCCGCGCGGATCAAATTGGTGTTGACGGATGTGGATGGGGTATTGACCGATAATGGAGTTTATTATGGGGAGAGCGGGGAGGTGATGAAGCGGTTCTCCATCCGGGATGGGATGGGGGTGGAGCGGTTGAGAAAGCTTTGTGAGATAGATACGGGTATTGTGACCGGGGAGCTGTCGCCTTCGGTAGCGCGGCGGGCGGAGAAGTTACAGATAACCCATCTGTACCTGGGAGTGAAGGATAAATTGACACGATTGAACCAGATGATGTTGGCGCATGAGCTGAGCTGGGAGGAGATCGCGTTCATCGGGGATGATGTCAACGACCTGGAGGTGCTGGCGCGGGCAGGGCTCAGCGCCTGTCCCTCGGATGCGATGGCGGAGGTTCGCGCGATCGTCGATTATCAATGCCGGGAGCGCGGCGGTTATGGCGCTTTCCGGGAGTTTGCCGAATATATCATTCAACTACTTAAATCGTAATTTATGAACACCAAATTTCGCGTTAGTCCCAACAGAAGCATTGGTGCCGGCCAACCTGTGTACATTATCGCCGAGATCGGCATTAATCACAATGGAAGCCTCGATATCGCCAAAAAATTGATCGATGAGGCGGTTACCGCCGGTTGTGATGCGGTAAAGTTCCAGAAGCGTACCCCGGAGCTTTGTACGCCTAAGGACCAATGGCATCTGGAGCGGGATACGCCCTGGGGCCGGATGACGTATATCAACTACCGGAAGATCATCGAGCTGGGTTATGACGAGTATTCCGCTATCGATGCGTATTGCAGGGAGAAGGGGATCGACTGGTTCGTCTCCTGCTGGGATGAGGAATCGGTGGACTTCATGGAGCAGTTCAATCCCGGTGTCTATAAGTTCGCTTCGGCTTCGCTGACCGATTTTGCGTTGATCGTGAAGGTGAAGCAGACGGGCAAGCCGTTCATCCTGTCGACGGGGATGTCGACGATGGACGAGATCAAGGCTGCCGTCGATAAGTTCGGTACGGAGAACATGATGATCGCGCATTCGACCTCGGCCTATCCCTGTCCGCCGCAGGAGCTGAATCTCCGGATGATCGAGACGTTGGGCGGATTGTATCCGGACACGCCGATCGGGTATTCCGGTCATGAAACGGGTCTGGCCACGACGGTTGCGGCCGTAGCGATGGGCGCTTGTTTTGTAGAGCGGCATTTTACCCTCGATCGTGCCATGTGGGGATCCGACCAGGCGGCTTCGGTCGAACCGCAGGGGATGCAGAAGCTGGTGCGCGATATTCGTGATGTCGAGCTGGCCCTGGGCGACGGCGTCAAACGGGTGTATGATAGTGAACTCGGGGCGATGAAACGTTTGAGAAGGGCGAAGTCCCCGGCAACAACATTGTAAGGCGATGGGTATTATTGTATACTATACTACGGCGGCATTGGTAATCAGCGTATTCGTCTTTGTCTGGCTGGAGCGGAAATTCCCTTATACGAAGGGAATTCCTGTCTTCCGGGACGGATTCTGGGTGGACCTTATCTGGTATACTTTTATTCAGAGCTATTTCCTGAAAATCCTCATTTTCGGTTATCTCATCGAGCCGATGCGGCGAAGCTGGCACGTGGAGTCGATGCATTGGCTGGATCATTGGCCGGTCGCGCTGCAGGTGTTGCTTTTCCTGGTGATCCATGATTTTTACATTTACTGGTTCCACCGGGCGCAGCATCATTCAAAGCTGCTTTGGCGGACGCATGAGGCGCATCATTCGAACAAAGAGGTGGATTGGCTGGCGGGGACGCGGTCGCATGTGGTGGAGATCATTATCAACCAGACGATCGAATTTGCGCCTATCGTGTTGTTGCTGGGGCCGGATTCGCCGGTGGTCGCCATCAAGGCGCTGATCGACGCGGTCTGGGGGATGTATATCCATTCCAATATCGATGTCCGAAGCGGGAAATTGCAATATTTCATCAACGGTCCCGAGATGCATCAGTGGCATCACGCCAACGACCGGGCGGTGTTCTATGCCAATTATTCGACTAAATTCGCTATCTGGGACTGGATCTTCGGGACGGCTTATTTGCCCGGGCGGAAGAAGCCGGCGGAATTTGGGTTGTATTACGATTATCCCAAGGATTATTTCCTGCAGCATTGGTTTTCCGTGAAGCGGATCGACGAGAAGAAGTGGGTGGAGCGGTATACCTGGTTCCGGGCTTATTATCATTCGCGGCAGCGGGTTTGGCAGTGGATGGTAAGGAAGTTGTCGCGACCGGCGTCGCCGGCCGCGACAAGGGAGAAGGAGGCGGCATGATTATAGTATTTTTCTACGTATATGGCCTGGATATATCTTTTTGTGGCATCCCTTTTTGAGATCGCCTGGACCTTTTCGTTGCGGTTTCTGAGCGTGAAAAAGCTCAAGGCCCTGCATTGGCAGGGTTTTTTTACTCATTGGGAGAATTGGGCGGTTTTGGCGCCGTTTGCCGGTTATGTGGTGTTCGGATTGGGCAATATCTATTGCTTTTCAATGGCGATGAAGGAAATTCCGGCTTCGACGGCGCTGGCTGTCTGGATGGGAACGGCGTTGATCGGGGTGAAGTTTGTGGAGATCGTTTTTATGAAAGAGGCGTATGACTGGCAGCAGTTCGTTTATATGGGGTTTATTTTGATCGGGATTGTGGGGCTTAAACGAATGCCTTAGAGCGGGCCTGGAAAGGACTAGAATGCTTCTCTCAGCTGGACCGTGAATGCGTTGGAATGTTTAGCGATGCCGTAGTCGACCCGCAGGTTCAGCTTTTCCTCCTTACTTAATGCAAAACGGACTCCCCCGCCATAGGCGTAGTGGAAGCCATCCAGCTCGAATTTGCCGGGGGTGGCGGCGACCTCTCCGGTAGAGGCGAAGGCTACTGCGCCGAGGCGCCAGAACAGGAAACGGCGGTATTCGGCCTGGTAGGCCATGAGGCATTTGTCGGTAAACCGCCCGCCATAGTAGCCGCGCATCATGTCCGCTCCTCCCAGTTCTTCCAGCTTCCGGAAGGGCGCCTCGCCGAAGGTAAAGCCGCCGAGGCCCTGGAGGGCGAAGACCTCTTTGTCGGAAAGGTGGATAAATTTCCGGAGGTCGACGCTTAGCAGGCGGAAATTGAAATCGCTGCCCAGGTGCTGATCGAAATATTCGAACTGGATCTCCGCGAAGCCGCCACGATCGGGGCTATAGGCATTGTTCCGGGTATCCCAGGACAAGATGGGGCCGATACCCGAGGTATTGCCGCCATGCCGGCCGGGGATGTTCTCCTTGTCAAAGACCCCGCCCGGGGTATAGGTTACGGGGCCGGTGTGCTGGAACTCATAGGTAACCCCGAGGTACAGGTTCCCATGAATACGTTTTAGGAATTGCGGATTGATAAAGAACTGCTTTTGGGAGAACCCTTCCTTGTCGAGGAAGGACGTGTGGTTGCCCAGGCCCCAGAAATCGTCGGGATAATAGCTATAGGAGGCCTGGAAGCGGGCGATATGATCTTCTTTTGGAAAGAAGAGGGTGGAGCTAAGCACGAGGATCAGCTGGGAACGAAGGGTGTATAAGCCCAGGAGGTTGACATCCGAGGTGCGGATGGTGGTATCTTTTGCCTTGAAGAAGCGGGCGGCGATGCCACCAAAGCCCCAGTTGGTCTCCAACGAGCGGACGGCAAAGGGAAAGGCGAGGAGATTTTTATTCTTATTGGCGGAGTGTGCGACCGAGCTGTCCCTGTGGGGAAGCTGGGGCAGCCGGATCGTAAAGGGAACCAGGTCCTTTTTACTGGGGACGGTATCCAAGGGGATCCTTTCCCTTTGTTGGCTGAAGGAGGATACGGAGGCGATAAATGCGAAAAAGATAATGAGACAGGCTCTCATGATGGAGTGTGTATAGCGGCGCAAAGATCACATAAAATGGGTCTTCCATCAAAATTTGGAAACTTAATCCCAAACTGGGACGCCGGGAACGGGGGTAAGGGTTTTCAAGTAGTTTAAAATCAGTGTTTTAAGAGTTGGTATGCCAATTGTTTTTAGGTAGATGTACCCAAAAATGAAAATTATGACATTCGCTAACTCCCAGGAATTACAAGCAGGTGTATTGAAGAGCAAGATCAATGAATTGCAGAGTGCGTTGTTCTTTAACGAAAGCAACTCGATCGTCAAGCTCCCGACGCATGTGGTTTCCGATGTGGAGCTGGATAGCGAAGGGCAGATCTGGTTCGTGATCCCGAAGCCGTCGATGCATATCGATGCCTATGATAAGGAGATACCTGCGAAGCTGGACTTCTTTAAGAAAGGGAAGGATTTCTTTGTAAAGGTCAGGGGTACCGCTTTTCTGCAGATCGAGCTGGATGAGGCTAACGCCAATGCAGAGCTGAGCGATGAGATGAAGGCGAAGATGAATGATGAGGCGGTGATAGCGGTGAAGATCAAGATACAGGAATTCGACCTGGTGGATAATACTCCCAAGCCTTCTCAGAATTGGCTGCAGGCCAGCCGGAGTCAGCTGTCGAGCTGGTTCTTCTAGGAATTTGCATACTGCGCGTGTTACATATAGGAAGCTGAGTCCGCGACATTGTTCGCGGATTTCAGTTTTTGGGAAGGCCTATTTTTTTTGTGGCGTATGCCACAAAAAAAATAGGCCCACTGTAGAAACAGTCGACCTCTAACGATTGCTTGCCATATGAAAACTCTTTATCTGGATGGCTCCTTTTCAGGGGCGCCTTTGATATCGTGTTTGATGATACAAATATACTATGCTTTTCGGGTCAAGAGGAAACAACTTCCTGTTAATTCTATTATCTCAAACATCGAAAAATTTGTATAAAAACCTTTCTGGTATTGGGTTTCCGATGATTTAGCAAATGAAGTCCAAACAGAAAATCCCGTACATATACGTATTGCTGTCCTGTACTGTCCTGCCTGGTTTTTTGCCGGCGAGTGGGTAGAATGTGGCTGACCAGTCGCCTTGCGGCGACCGGTCAGTCTGGACAGAATAAGGCGTAATGACTATGGCTTGATCGGCGCAGCCCTTGTTGCCGGGGCGGCTACGATGTAAAGATAGGGATTTTGCTAAATAATTTGGCAAAACGAGGCACTTTTTTCTATGAATCTATGAAACGGCGAGGGCGAAGAGGGCGGCGACGGCGGTATTCAGAAAATTGACCGTGTCGTTGTTGAGTTTGCCTTTTCGTTCGAAGAGCGCGCCGAGGGCGGAGTCGGCGAGGTTGCCGAATGTGCCGGCGAGAACGATGATGCTGCTGTTTCGAAGGTCCATGTGAGTAGTGACCGCGAATGCGGCGGCGATAATTGCCGAGCCGGCGATGCCGATCAGCGTTCCTTCCAGGCTGATAACTCCGTCCATTCCGCGTTGGTCTGGTTTTAGGGTAAGAATATTAACGAATCGGCGGCCATAGACCATGCCCAGTTCTGAAGAAAGCGTATCGGCGGTGGCGGAAGAAAAGCTTGCGGCCATCAGGAGGAGAAAGAGCGAATAGTGGTGGGGGATGATGAGGGTCAGCAGCCCCAGGATGGCGGCGACGCCGGCATTGGCGATGACCTGGCCCGGCGTGCGGGTTGATTCATGCGCGGCGTTGCCTTTCATGCCGAGCTTTTTTTCTTTCTTCCAGGAGGTGGCGGCCGTGCCGAGGATAAAGAACAGTGCGAGCAGTAACAATCCCGGGTAGCGGCCGCCGGCATAGATGGCTTCGGCGACGAGGACGCCCGTGACTGCGGCAGCGGGGGTAAGTTTTTTCGACAGGGCGCTGGCTGCCGCGGCGGCGACCATAAGTACGGTAATGAGCAAATAGGAAGCTAACATACTAATGACGGGAGATCGGGATAGAGGAAGGGGGCATTTTTTGGCTGACCGTCGGGCCGGGGCGTTCTGCTGCGGATGCTGAAGACAGGCTCTGCGATGAGTTCGCCGGAGGGCATCTCGTAGCCCAGGATACGGGCGATGTCCGTATCGGTGAGATCGGGTCTTAGCCATTCCAGCTCCATTTCCTTCGGCAGGAAAAGGGGCATGCGGAATGCGTTGTCACCGCTGTTGTGGATCTGCCGCATGAGCGGATTGGCCGCACGGGTAATGAGGGTGAACATGCCCCGCACTTCACCCGTTTCGGGATCGGAAGGCATCTTTGTGTTGTAGTGATAGAGACCGGGGATGCCAAACAGGGGGCGATCTTTTAACCGGATATGATAGGGAACCTTGTTCTTCCAGCCTGCAATCTCCCGGTGTTCGTAGATGCCGGTAACGGGTATCAGGCAACGCGTCTTGCGGATACGGTGCCAGAACGAGCGTTTGTCCCCGATGATCTTTTCGCTGCGGGCGTTGACCATCGATCTGCGCATGGTCTTTATCTTTTCGGGTGTATCCATGTATTCGGCGATGATGCCCCATTCGAAGTTCTTCCGGTGGTATTGACCGTTGTCGAAAACGATCACGGGATAACGGTTATGGCCCAGGGCCATGAAATGCATGCCCATGTCGAGGTCAAAGCTGATCTCGCCGTCATGGGCAAGATCGGGGAAATAGTCGTCGATGAGCTGTAAGGCGGAATAAAAGGCGATGTCAAGGCACATGTCAATATTTTTCTATGAGGTCAAAGGGAATGGTGTCGTCCTCGTCGGAATAGCTGAATTTAAGAAAAAGTTGGCCAAGTTCTTCAAAGAGGCCGATCTGTATCTTATCCCCTTCTTTCTGCGTGCGCCATGCGGGGTGATGGCGACGGAGGTAATGACGCATCTTTTCCTGGTAATGGGCCGGTGGTTTCCAATCCACGCCTTTCCGGGCTGCGTAGAAGATCTTGTAGCCAAAGGGCTGTCCTGCGGCGATGCGCAGCTTTTCCAGGTGGGCGGGGAGTTCGGCGTCATAGAGAAAGGCGTTGCCGTCTTTTTTCAGGGCCATGAGGTGTTGATCGGCGGTGGTCTTTTCTTCTTCGTCATAGCCCCGGATCAGGAAGGCCGCGATCAACCGTGCTTCCATGCCGCGGGGGAAGGTCTGCCGGACGAACCAGCGTTTGCCTTTGGCGAGCTGGTCGTCGAGGAGGCCCCGGGTCAATAGTGGAAGAGGGTTGTACATGGACGTAAATTACGAAAAAGCCGCCTCGCAGGAGGAGGCGGCCTATCGGATGGTCTGTCCGGTCTAAATTCCGGCCGGCTTTTGTGGGCTAAATAGGGAAGGCGCCGGCCATTTGGCTATGGATCGGTCTTTTCTTGTTTTAGTTGAGCGTTTATCAACCGGAAGATCTCCACCGGCGACAGCCCGGTCAGTTTTGCGATCCTTGCCGCCTGAGTATAGGTTAGCCTGGCGAGGTCGATCTTTGCCTTGCTTTTCCCGATGTCTTTGGCGACTTTGGTCCTCGGGATATGATCAAAAATATGGTCGAAGATGCCGATCTCTCCTTTGTCAAACAGGGTTCTTATATGCTTGTACCGTTTATCTTTTTGACTGTGGTCCACCCTGTAATCTTCATGGTGATCCGGCTCGAGGAGCGCTAATAGCTGGGCAATCGTCAATTCGAGGAACTCGCTTATAAGGATCACATCTTTGATCTTAAAACTGCCGGGCGATCTGATCAGCTTGTCGATCTGGTTATTATTCTTTTTCAGATCTTTAGCCAGTAAGGTCTTGGGAATGACCTCCTCGGAGAATATCTCGCTAAATCTATTGATCAACTTACCCTCGAACAGCAGTTTTATTTTTTTGTACCTACCGTCCTTTTCCATCGTTCAAAGAAAATGTTTATAACTTGATATCGCGGAGGCTGAATTGTACTTTCTGGGCCCCGGAATGTATTTTTATGGGTCCCGTTTGACTCCCACCGCGCGGAGCAGCGCTTTTTCGCCATAGCGGCGTTTGATGGAGTCGATAGACTGGTAAAGACGGATCATTTCCTGGGTATCTTCGTATAGCTTTATCTGGTAGTTCCCGGGAACGAGGCGGGTGAAGCGGATGCCGAGGAGCCGGATGAGCATGCGGCGGTCGTAGAGCTTGTCGAACAGCTCCTGGGCGGTGGCGAGAAGGATATGATCTGCGTTGGTGTAGTCGATGGTCTTTTGTTTGGCGACGGTGTCGAAGTTGGAATAGCGGAGCTTGACGGTTACGCAACCGGTGAGCTTGTCCTGGCGACGGAGATCGAAGCCGATGGATTCGGTCATCCGAACCAGTTGTGCGTGGAGGAAGCCGAGGTTGATCGTGTCGGTCTCGAAGGTGTGTTCGGTCGAGATGGATCTCTGCTCGCGGTAGGGGATGATGGGCGACTCGTCGAGGCCGTTGGCTTTTCGCCAGAGATCGATCCCATTCTTTCCGAGCATGGTGCCGAGCATCTCGATGGGGATATCGCTCAGCGTTCTTATCGTCTCGACGCCGCGGCGGATGAGCTTGTAGGCGGTCTCTTTGCCGATGCCGGGCAGTTTGGAGACGGAGAGCGGGGCCAGGAAGTTTTTTTCCCCGCCAAAGGCGATCTCCAGCTGGCCGTTGGGTTTTATCTCGTCGGTGGCGACCTTGCTGATCAGTTTATTGCTGGCGAGCCCATAGGATATGGGCAGGCCGCTTTCCTGCGTCACGCGGGTCTTCAGCTCTTTGGCAAAAAGGCTGCAACCAAAAAATTTATCCATGCCCGACAGATCGATATAGAATTCGTCGATCGAGGCTTTTTCGAACATCGGCACATTGTCCTGCATGATCTCGGTCACCAGGCGGGAATACTTCGAATAGGATTCCATATCCCCGCGGATGACGATGGCTTCGGGGCATAGCCGGCGGGCCAGCCGGATCGGCATGGCGCTATGGATGCCGAATTTCCGGGCTTCGTAGCTGCAGGCTGCGACGATGCCGCGATCGCCGGAGCCGCCTACCAGCAGCGGCTTGCCTTTTAGTCGCGAGTTCTTGAGACATTCCACCGATACGAAAAAGGCGTCGAGATCGAAATGGGCGATGTGACGGCGGGATGCGGCCGGATCGCCGGCGGGGGGGATGATGGGGGCAGACATGTCAGACGGTTTGCGGTGTTCGTGCTTTTATTCCGGCCTTTTCGATGCGGGTGACCTCGATGCTATAGGCGCCGAACTCTTCGATCACCTTCCCGGTGATGCGGAAAAAACCGGCCTGGGGAGGATGTGCGGCGTGGACGGGAGGGAAATGTACGGTGTCGATCCATTCCTTGTTGGCATCGAGGAAAGTGCCGAAACTCATCGTATCGCCTTTCACTGTCCGCACGGGTTTGTGAGTGATATGGTAACCCAATACGTTCACGGTCTGGCCGAGACGGCCGGGAAGATCGCGGGCGGTGAGATACCGGGAAGGGTCATCGTCCACCAGGAAGAAGGGGTCACCGACGGGGAAACCCAACAGCTCGATATCATCATAATAGTCCTCCATGGGATAGACGGGGAGCTCGGGGAGGACATAGGCGACGGGCGCGGCCTTAAACAAAGGATTGAGCACCGGGTGAGTGAGCTTTGTCTTCTTTTGTAAGAAATCACCTTCCCACAACAGTTCCTTCTTGCTTTTCCCGGTGAACCGGAGAGCGCCAGTGCGGATGAGGATGTCCAGCTGCTCCGGGGTAGGAGCGGTGCGTTCGATGAGATCGGCGGGGCCGGCATAGGGACCGGCGGTTTCGCGGGTTTCGACGATCCGTTGGGCAAAGGCCTGCTCCAGTCCCTTTATATGAATGAAACCGACATGGGCGTCTTTTTCATGGATATTGGTAAGATAGTCGCTGTTGTTCACACAGGGCCGGTGGACCCGGGCGCCGGCCCGCATGAGCTCGTAGAAATACAGCTCGCGGCTGTAGAACCCGCCGAAGTTGTTGATCACGGCCACGGCAAACTCTATTGGATAGTGGGTCTTCAGGAAAAGGCTCTGGTAGCTTTCCACGGCATAGCTTGCCGAGTGCGCCTTGCAGAAGCTGTAGTCGGCAAAGCTTTCGATCTGCCGCCAGACCTCTTCCACGGCATCCGTGGGATAGTCCGCCTCCCTGCAATTGGCAAAGAACTTTTCCTTTAACATCGGCAGATGTCCCTTCCCACGATATTTGGAGCTGGTGGCGCGGCGCAGGAGATCGGCGTCGGCCATATCCATGTTGGCCCATTCGTGGGCCACCTGGATGACCTGCTCCTGATAGATCATTACGCCATAAGTAGAGCCGAGGATGTCCTTTAATTTCGGATGGAGGTATTCGAACTTGTCAGGGTTGTTATGCCGGTAGATGTACTGATGCATCATCCCGCTGCGTCCTACGCCCGGCCGGATGATCGAACTGGCGGCCACGAGACCCCCATAGCTATCGCATTTCAATTTTTTTATCAGCTGCCGCATGGCGGGCGACTCGATATAAAAACAGCCGATGGTGTTGCCGGCGCGGAGCTGTTCCTTTATAGCGGGGTCTTTCTTGAAGGTATCGATCTCATGGATATTGATATCGATGCGATGGTTGGCCCTTATCAGCTGGATACATTCCCTGATATGCCCCAGGCCCCGCTGGCTCAGCACATCCAGTTTGTAGAGCCCGATGTTCTCCGCGACGAACATATCGATCATTGCGGTCGGGAAGCCCTTTGGCGGAAGATGGATCGCGCAGTAACTGGCGAGCGGTTTTTCCGAGATGAGGATACCGCCGGGATGGATGCTCAGCCCGCTGGGGAAGTTTTGCAGCAACTTGCCGTATTGGAGGATGGTGCGCTGGATCTTGTCTTCCGAGTATCCTTTTGCCGCCAGGTGATCGATCTCGGCCTTGGGAAGGCCGAAGACCTTGCCCAGTTCGCGAACGATGGCGTTATATTGAAAGGTGGGGTACATTCCCAGCAGCGTGGTATGGTTCCGGCCATAGCGTTTCATCATATAGTCGATGATCTCGTCGCGGTCGCGCCAGGAAAAATCGATGTCGAAATCGGGCGGGCTCGTCCGATGGGGATTCAGGAACCGTTCGAAATAGAGGTCCAGCTCGATCGGGTCCACGTCGGTGATCTGAAGACAGTAAGCGACGAGGGAGTTGGCGCCGCTACCGCGGCCGACGTGGTAGAAGCCCCGGCTTTGGGCATAACGGATCATATCCCAGGTGATGAGGAAATAGGCCGTGAAACCCATCTGGTCGATGATGCGCAGCTCTTTGTTGAACCGCTCCTTTATCTTCTTATTAGCGCCATACCGGAACCGGAACCCGTCGCGGGCCAGCTTTTCGAGCAATACCCGGTCGTCCTCGCGGCTGGCGGTGAAGAGCTGTTTGTTCTTATCCACCCCGAAATCCATCTCTATGGAGCAGGCGTCGATCAGGCGGTAGGTGTTCGTAATGATGCCCGGATATTGCCGGAAGGCGGTGAGAATGTCTGCCTGGGGAACGAAGTAGTCCTGCGGGGAGGCGAGGTCTTCGGGTTTTAGCTTGGACAGCAGGGTGTTGCCGTCGATCGCCCGGAGGAGACGATGCAGGTTGTAATAGGTCTTGTTCTGAAACGTTACGGGCTGCCGGATGACCCATTTGTCGGGACAGGAGGCCACCGGCAGCTTCAGGAGGCGATTGACCTCGGTGGGCAGGACGCCGATGCGTTCGTTGACGGCCAGCGATCCCGGCGCCTTGCCGCCGAGCGTATAGATGATGAATCCATCCGTAAGTGTATCAAATACCGGTTCCAGCGCGCCGGGTTCGGGGAAGGGCTTTTTGTCACGTAAATGATCGGAGAGGAACTCGTTGATCCGGCGGTATCCTTTATTATTGGCTGCGATCAGGATGTAGAGAAGGTTGTTGCCGTTGCGGATCTCCGCGCCGAGGATGGGTTTGATGCCGTGCCGGCCGCAGAACTGAACGAAATCCCAGGCGTCGCAGGTGGAATTGATATTGGTAAGCGTCAATGTGGTAGCTGCTGCTTCTGCTCCCGCCTCTACTAATTCTTCTGTGGCGAATGTTCCATAGTTAAAACTGAAATAGGACTTGCAAAGGTACATGGTAAGGTCTTGTGGAAACAAAACTAATATTTTTAGTACTTTAAATACTAAAATTATTAGTAAATTTGTTTTGACAAAATGCGTTGTGATCCTTTGCTGCAGCGGGTTTTAGAGAAAATGGCAAAATGGGCGTTTGATAATGTCGAATCTGGATTCAGATGCTGAAGATGTGGGGTATAAAAAAGGACACGGTTAAAAAATAGCGTTTTGGAAGCCTTTATCTATTCAAAAAAACACTTTCTTTGATTATGGGAACCAGAGACCCGCGTTACGACCTTATCAAACCCATGCTGTCCCAAGGTCAAATTGAAACGTTCGGCGATATTTTTAAATATATCAAGAAGACGGTGGTGGCCAACGATATGGGAAAGAAAGTAGACAGGTTTACTATCATGATGGAGCAGCCGAAGAAGTTCTCTGTGGGAGATGTTTATGAGATGGCCGGGCTGTTCAGCATCGACGTTTTGCAGATGTTCGATCTTTTATATAAGGAGGACCTGAAAAGAACTAACAGTAAAGAATAGTTGTGTCCAGTGTTCCATAACCATTAGCTGTCGAGCCCTTGTTCCTATTTTGCATTTAAGATCCAGTCCTAAGTCTCGACCCGAATTTACAACCTTTCGTAGGGCCGCCTCGCTAGCGAGGCGGCCCGTTTGTTTTTATTGTGCTATCTTCAGAGAATGAGGAAAATGATCGCGACGGCGGGGGTTTTATGGGTTACGCTCGCGGCCTCTGCGCAGGATATTACGGGTGACTGGACCGGTTTGCTGAAGGCAGGCGCTGTGCAGTTGCATATCGTTTTTCACATCACAAAGCAGGATACGGGTTATAATACCTTGATGGACAGCCCGGACCAGGGTGTCAACGGGATCCCGGTCGCTGCCACCCGGCTGGTGGACGGACGGCTGATGCTGGAGGTGGCACAGCCAAAGATCGAATACAGCGGCGAGTGGAAGGACAGTCTTATCACGGGAACTTTCCGGCAGGCGGGACTTTCTTTTCCGTTGGAGATGCGGCGGGGCAAGCCGGCGCCGCCGGTCCGGCCGCAGATGCCGGTAAGGCCTTATCCTTATGCCGAGGAGGAGGTGCGGTTCGAGAACAAGGGAGCGGGAGTCCAGCTTGCCGGTACGCTGACCCTGCCGCCCGGTAAAGGGAGCTTTCCGGCGGTGGTCCTGATCACGGGTAGCGGGCCGCAGGACCGGGACGAGAGCCTGATGGGGCATAAGCCTTTCCTGGTGATCGCCGATGCGCTGACCCGGCGGGGGATCGCGGTATTGCGATATGATGACCGGGGGACGGCGCGGTCCACCGGCGATTTCCGCAAGGCGACGACGGCGGATTTTGCCACCGATGTCGAAGCGGCGGTGGCCTATCTGAGGACCCGGAAAGAGATCAACGCCCGGCGGATCGGGTTGATCGGCCATAGCGAGGGCGGGATCATCGCGCCATTGGTGGCGTCGCGGAACAGGGATATCCGGTGTATCGTCCTGCTGGCCGGCACGGGTTTGCGGGGAGAGGAGATCATCCTTTCGCAGCAACAACTGATCGCACAGGCAAACGGCGGATGGGGCAAGCCGGCGCAGGATATGCTCGATGTAAATCGAGGAGCGATGGATATCATCGTCCGGGACAGCATGCGGCTGGAGCATGTGGATACGATCAAACAGCAGCTGGCCGCCTATTTTGACCAGCGATCGGCCCAGGTGCCGGTACTCAGGTCAGGCGGATCGGAAGCCACCCGCCTGGCGATCGATCAGCTGACGAGTCCCTGGATGGAATATTTCCTTGCCTATGACCCGGTTCCCGCGCTGGAGCAAGTCCGGTGCCCGGTATTGGCGATGGCCGGCTCGAAGGATCTGCAGGTGTCGCCGGAGGAGAACCTGGTGGCCATCGGCCGGGCGCTCGAGAAAGGGGGGAATAAGCATTTTGAGGTCAAGGAGTTTCCCGAGCTCAATCACCTGTTCCAGGAGTGCAGGACCGGGCTGCCGGCGGAGTATGCGACGATCGAGCAGACGTTTTCGCCGGTGGCGTTGGAGTTTATGGTGAATTGGGTGACGAAGCAGTGTAAATAAATCTCTGAAGCGTGAATGAACCCCATATTTTATATGTCGACGAGATCAGCCCCGATGAGGTGAGGGCGATGGTGTCGGACAAGAATTCCATATTTGAGAATCTGGCCTCTATAAAGGCGGTCAGCGGCAGTGCCGTCCTGGATGCGATCATGGCGGTGCATGGCGGTGTGGCGGTATTGCCCGCGGGGAAGTACATCTGTATGATCTCGCGGGCGAAGGGGGAGGATCGTTCGGTACTGGGGAATATCGGCATGCTGCTGCTCGATCTGACGGGCAGGGAGGAGATGGGGTATGCCTTTGCCGCCCGATTCGGAAATGCGGCGCTGGAGCGGCGATTTATGAAGGTCCTCTACGAAATAAGCGGCCGGAACGAGGCGCATGGCCAGTTCCGGCTGGTGTTGGGAAAATCCCCTAAAAAAAGGTTTCTCTAAAGCCCGTTGGAGTCGGGTGTCTGCAGAAGGCGGTAGAGCTCATCGAGTTTTGGCGAGAGGATGATATCCGTTCGCCGGTTCTGTGCGCGGCCTTCGGTGGTCGCGTTGGATTGAACGGGCTCGTACTGGCTATGGCCGGAGGCGATGACCCGGGTGGGGTCGACGCGATAGTCGACGGTCAGGATGCGGACGATGGATGCCGAGCGGGCGAGGCTGAGGTCCCAGTTATCCTGGTATTTGCCATGGATGGGGATGGAGTCGGTGTGGCCTTCGATGTCGACGGTGATATCCGCATTCTGGTTTAGGACGACCGCCAGCTTGGAGAGGGCGTCCTTGCCTTTGGGATTGACGACGGCGCTGCCGGAGGGAAACAGCAGGTTCTCGGAGAGACTGACATAGACCTTGCCGTTCTTGATGGAGACGGAGAGGTCCTTTGCGTTAAAGCCTACGAGGGCGTTGTTCATTTTTTTGAGGATATCTTCGATCGCGTGCTTTTGTTTGTCCATCAGGGCCTGCAGGCGTTCGAGCTTGGCCTGGTTGTCGAGCAGGTCCTTCTGGCTCTTGCTCAGCGCGGCCTGGCGGGCGGCGCCTTCGGCTGCGAGGTCTTTATTCTTGCCGGTCAGGCCGGCGATCTGCCGGTTGAGGGTCGCGATCTCCTCGCGACGGGCATCCAACTGCTGGTTCAGCGAATCGATGGTCTTTGCGGACTGCTGGTCCTTTCTCGCCATTGCTGCCTGAAGGTCTTTCACCTTGCCCGCCAGCTGGGCGCTGTCGTACCGGGCCGATGCCAGGGCCTGCTGGACGTCATTGAATTTTTTGGTGGGAACGCAGCCGATAAAAAGAACAATTCCGGCGACGAATGTGAGGAGGGCGATCTTGTTTGTCATAATGTGATATTGCAGTTTGCCGGCAAATATAAAAAAAGATTCGTTGCTTTGTCCGGTTTGGCGCCCGGGGCCTGTCTGTCCTAAAAAATACATTATGGAAAAGTTTTTATTGCTCGTCAGGGAAGACCTTACCCGCCGCGCGAAGCTGACGGCCGCGGAGTTCGACCATCAGACCCAATTGATGACCCAATGGGTCGAGTCGATGGCGCGATCCGGGAACTATTTGCAGGCCGAGCCCTTGCGCAATGACGGGAGGTATGTCGGCCGAGAGTATGTTCTTTCCGACGGCCCGTTCATCGAGGCCAAGGAGTCTATCAGCGGGTATATCCTTATCACAGCGGAGAGTTTCGACCAGGCCGTCTCCATCGCCCAGGGTTGTCCGCTGATAGCAAACGGGATCGGAGTAGTGGAGGTACGACCCATCCTGATCATGTCCAATGAATGATCCGGGGATCAATATTGTGAGGGAGCGGGTGGACGAACTCTACAAGAGCCATTACGGTAAGCTTGTGGCCACCCTGTTCTCCCGATACGCCGACCTCCCGCTCGAGACGATCGAGGACATCGTGCAGGATTCCTTTGCCGCGGCCCTCACCGCGTGGACCGCGGACACCCTGCCTGCCAATCCCGCAGGTTGGGTTTTTACCGTCTGCCGGAATAAGGCGATCAATAAGATCAAAGTGGATAAGGATCGCTGGTTGCCGCTGGCTGGGGGTGGGGCGGCTACGTTGGATGAGGCGGCGCGGGAAGGGGATGGAGGCATGGTTGGGAATGCCGATCTTCCGGTGAAGTTGCTTTTTGCTTGTGCGCATCCCGATCTTTCGCCGAAGACCCAGGTGGTGATCACCTTGAAATATGTAGCCAATCTGAGGGTAGACGCCATTGCGGGAGCCTTGGGGATGACGGCCGACGCGGTCGAGAAGATGCTTTTTCGGGTCCGGAAGAAGATCAGGGAAGAGGGCATCCTGCTGACCGACCCGGCCCCGTCGCTGGGGGCGTCCCGGCTGCCGACCGTGCACAAGATCATCTACCTCATCTTTAACGAAGGCTATAAACCATCTTCCGGCGATGAGGCCGTCAATGAAGACCTTTGTGAAGAGGCGCTACTGCTGGCCAAGGAACTGATGGATCACCGGCTTGGAGATACCGATACGGCCGCTTTGTATGCATTGATGTTGTTCAACGCCGCCCGGTTCCGATCCCGAACGGGCGCTTCGGGGGAGCTGCTGGACCTGGACCAACAGGACCGGGCTCTTTGGGATCGACCCATGATCGCGCTGGCCTGCGACTTTTTCCGGGATGCCCGTGAGGGGACGATGTCCTCCTATCATTATGAGGCAGCCATCGCCTGGCTGCATTGCATGGCGCCCAGCTTTGCCGAGACCGATTGGGCGACCATCGGCGATCTTTACCTGCGGATGCTCCGGATGAACCCCAACCCCTTCGTCGAGCTCAACTATGCCATTGCCCTCTATTTTGCCGGTAAGAAAAGCAAGGCTTTCGAGCTGATGAACGGTCTTTTGCAACAGTCTTTCCTCAACCAATACTTTTTGCTGAACGCGGCGCTTGGCAAATGCTACCTGCTGGACGGCGACTATGGCCGGGCCGGGACCTTCCTCACGCGGGCGCTGGAACAGACGGCAAATCCCAGGGAGATCGCCTTTATTCGGGGCCTGATGGAGAAAATACCCTGAAATTTTTATTCTATTCCGGTAGCCGCCTTATTTTTTAGGGGGCGTCAATTCCGTGAAAGGCGTCTGCGGGCTGAGTGCTTTTTGATCTTTTTCCACCACGATCGCTTTTGGCAGGTTGAACGTTGCCGTTTGCCGGATGTCTTCCGATGAAGCGCCGATCCGGACGGTATATTTTCCGGCGTCGGCGATCCAGGACGAGGCGGCCGTATTATAAGAGGCCAGGTCTTCGGGTATCAGCGTAAAGCTTAGCGTCTGGGACTCGCCCGGTTTTAGAAGCCCGGTCTTGGCGAAGGCTTTCAGCTCTTCGGCGGGCTTGTCCAGCTTGCCGGTGGGCGCGCTGAGGTAGAGCTCGACGACTTCCTTGCCTGCGACTTTGCCGCTATTGGTGATCGTTACCGTCGCGGTGATCCCGTTGGTGAAAGTTGGGGCGTTCAGCCTGGCTTCGCTATAGGTGAAGCTGGTGTAAGAAAGGCCATAGCCGAACGGATAGGCCGTCTTGACGCCGAAGGTGGTGTAATACCGGTAGCCGACATAGACGCCTTCTTCGTAGGTGACCTCGGCGGGGATCGATTTCATGCCCATGGCGCCGGTGGTTGCCTTTTCCGGGAATTCCTTACCGGGGAAGTTCTTTGCCGAGGGTACGTCGTTGTAATTCGATGGGATAGTCGTTGCCAGCTTGCCCGAGGGATTTGTCCCGCCGCTGAGGATATCGGCCATGGCATTGCCCCCTTCCAGGCCGGGTTGCCAGGCGAGGAGGATCGCGTCCACGTTGTCGCGCCATTGGGTGACGTCGGTGACCCCGGCGATGTTGAGGACCACCACGACCTTTTTGTTGCGGGCGTGGAAGGCGGAAGCCACGTTTTTGATCAGCTGCTGTTCGACATCGGTCAGGTAGAAATCGCTCTGCTTCCGGTCCGTGCCTTCGCCGGCGTTCCGGCCGATCGAAATGACGGCGACATCGTTTTGTGCCGGCAGTGTGGCGATGAGCGCCGGGTCGGCGGAGTATTCGGTCATCGGCGGGGTGGGGTTCATGAATTCCTCGAAGAACCCCTTTTTTGGATGTTTGGCGGTCTCCTGCGCGATGTAATCCGTATAGGCGGTATAGAGAGAGCCGTCCACCATCAGGCCGGCATGGAACAAGCCTTCGGAGAGCGGGATCGTATAGAGACGGTTGACGTCCCCGCTGCCGGTTCCCCCGGCGATCAGGTTATAGCCGTTGATCCCAAAGAGCGCCACATGGTCGTAGGGAGCCAGGGGAAGGGTGTTGTTCTCGTTCTTCAGCAGGATCATGCTTTCCCCGGCGGCTTCGCGGGCGATGAGGGCGTCCTTTGCGAGGTCGGGCTGATCGGTATAAGTGAGCCCTTTAAAGGTGCCGGTTTGCAGGACGATATTGAGGATCGCCCCGATGTTCTTGTCGAGCTCCTTTTCGTCCAGCCGGCCGGCTTTGACGGCATCGATGATCGTTTGCACCTGCTGGGGAGAGCCGGGCATCAGCAGATCGTTACCCGCTTTCGCCTGGGCGACCGCGTCCTTTCCGCCGAACCAGTCGGTCATCACAAAGCCTTTGAACCCCCATTCATTTCGGAGTATCCCGGTGAGGAGGTCGTTTCGTTCGCTGGTGAAAACGCCATTGATGAGATTATAGCTGCTCATGACCGTCCAGGGTTGGGACTGCTTCACGGCGATCTCAAAACCCCTGAGATAAATTTCGCGGAGCGCCCTTTCGCTGACGAGGGTATTCAAGCTGCCGCGGTTGGTCTCCTGGTTGTTGGCGGCAAAGTGTTTTATCGATGTGCCGACGCCGTTGCTTTGGATGCCGCTGACGATGGCGGCTGCGATGTTGCCGGTTATAACGGGATCTTCGGAGAAATATTCAAAGTTGCGGCCGCCGAGGGGATTGCGGTGGATGTTGAGCCCGGGGCCGAGGATGATATCGACGCCATAGTCCCTTGCCTCTTTGCCAAATGCGACGCCGACCTTTCTGACCAGCGCGGTATCCCAACTGGAGGCCAGGAGCGTGCCGACGGGCCAGGCCGTCGCATAGTAGAGCCGGCCGGTACCGGTATTAAAGACATGTACACCCGCCGGGCCGTCGGTGACCACGATGCCGGGTATGCCGAGACGGGGAATGCCGTGGGTGGTTCCCGAGGCTCCGGGCACTTTCTTTTGCGCATCGGTCAGCGGGCCCGGGGCGCCGCCAAAGTTGGAGCCGGGGATATGGAATCCGCCGCCGACGACGAGGTTCGCCTTTTCTTCGAGCGTCATGGCGGCGATGACCCCGGCAATGGGATCCTTACCCAACCGGGGAAGATTGTTTTGGGCCTGGGCGGGAATGATTGCAGCCCAGGCGCAGAAAAGGACGAGTGGCAAGCGGAGGGATTTCATTATGTCGTTTTGACACAATGTATGATAAATAATTTGCTTTATCTTGAACTTTAAATCTTAATCTATGCCGAGGCGGTTCTTTTCCTGCTGTATCCTTCTGTTCGTATCTATTGGGCCGGTGGTTGCCCAGGGTCCGTTGCCTGTTCCGCGGAACATCCAGGCGGCGATCGCCAAAGGGACGCGGACCGCTACGGGGCAGCCTGGCGCGAAATACTGGCAGAACCGGGCGGACTATTCCATCCGGGTACGGTTCGATCCGCGGACCCGGATGGTCAGCGGAACGGAGGAGATCGTCTATACCAATAACAGCCCGGATACGCTGCGTCAGCTGCTTTTCAAGCTGTATCCCAATCTCTACAAGAAAGGGGCGCCGAGGCTGCAGTCGATCCGGCCCGACGATGTTACCGATGGCGTGAATGTTTCCAGCCTGGCGGTGGACGGCGTGGGGGGCGCTTTCCCCCCGACGGTGGCGGGAACGGACGCCAATATCCGGGTGCCGGCGATGGCCCCGGGCCAGTCGCGACGCGTGTCGCTTGCTTTTTCCTATACGCTCAACAAGAACTCGCATATCCGGACCGGGCAAGTGGACAGCGGCGCCTTTTTCATCGCCTATTTCTTTCCGCGGATTGCGGTATACGATGACATCGATGGTTGGAACCGGAATCCTTATCTCGGCCACCTTGAATTTTACAATGACTTCTGTCATTTCAATGTCGAGGTGACCGTCCCATCGGGGTATATGGTATGGGGAACGGGCGATCTGCTGAATCGCCGGGACCTGTTATCGGCGGCCTGTAATCGGCGGATCGACGAGGCCGAGACGGAGGATGGGATCGTGAATATCATCGATACGAATGACCTGGCGCGCGGCGACGTGCTTTTGCGGGCGGACAGCAGTACCTGGAAGTTCCAGGCCGATAGTGTTACCGACTTTGTTTTTGCGGTGAGCGATCATTACTGCTGGAGATCGTCGAGTCTTGTGGTAGATGCGACCACGGGGCGCAGAACGCGGGTAGATGCCGTGTTCAATCCCGCGCATAAAGATTTTTATGAAGTGGTGGATTTTGCGCGAAAGACGGTGGAGAGCATGAGCTACCGGTTCCCTGCATGGCCGTTCCCCTATGCACACGAGACCGTTTTCGACGGGTTGGACCAGATGGAATACCCGATGATGGTCAATGACAACCCGCTGAGCCGGCGGGAGGATGCGGTCGAGCTGACGGACCATGAGATATTTCACACGATGTTCCCGTTCTATATGGGCATCAACGAAACAAAATATGCCTGGATGGATGAGGGTTGGGCGAGTATCGGGGAGTGGGTGATCTCGCCGATGATCGATTCTTCCCTTGTGGACCTGTATGGGATCGGCGAGTACGCGTCCGGCGCCGGAAAGGAGACCGATCTGCCTGTGATCACGTTGTCGACGCAGCAGAGCGGGCTGACGTATTTTCTGAATGCGTACGCCAAGCCTGCGATGGGTTATTCCTATGCGATGGACCTGCTGGGCGACAGCCTGTTCCGGAAGGGATTGCACCGCTATATCCGTGACTGGCATGGGAAGCATCCGATGCCGCTGGACTTCTTCGGCAGCATGAATGCGGGTTCCGGGCGAAACCTGGACTGGTTCTGGCAACGCTGGTTCTATGACGACGGGATTCCCGACCTGGCGATCAACGGGGTCCGGCACAAGGGGAAGGCGACGTTCGTGGTCGTGGCCAATAAGGGCGGCAAGCCGCTCCCGGTGGACCTGGCGATCGAGTTCGCGAATGGGAGTAAGAAGACGATCCACCGGTCGGCCGGCGTTTGGGAGAAAGGGAATGTGGAAACCGTAGTGCCGGTTGGATCGGAGCTGTCCGTTAAGAAGATCGTTCTCGGGAGCGCGCATGTTTCGGACAGTAATCCCGCGGATAATGTATGGCCGGCAACGGCCGCGCATTGAGATGATGGATATTGACCGATCAATAATACATCGATTGCCATATTTGGGCTATTCGTTGAGCGGTGAGTTGTCCTGAACTTTACGGGACAATTGTCTTTATGACGCTAAAGGGATGTCTTTGGTTGCTGTTATTAACGGGATCGCCCGGTTTGCTCCCTGCGCAGGATCCCCTGCAACATGGGAATTACGCGTTCTCGCTTAGCGATGTCATCCGCATCGCCAGGGACCAGAACAAACGCGTCAAAGCGGCCAGGGAGGAGGAAAAGGCCAGCGTCTTTGACCTGCAGGATGCAAAGGATGCGGTGCTGCCTTCCCTGGCAGCAGATGCCAACTACCAGCGATTTACAAAGGTCACGTTGTTCAGGAACGGCCTTTCCGATGCACACGCCATCAGCCGGCCGCCGGACCCCAATACTGCCTCCGTGGTGGCGCAGGCCGGCTTTCTTGTTTATGGCGGCGGAAGGATCAGAAAGAATATCGAAGAGAAGGAGATCCGGGAGCAGTTGGCTTCCGTGAATACGGGAGATGAGGCGGGACAGTCGGCGACCCAGGCGGCGCTGCTCTATTTGCAGATCGTCAGTCTTTACCGGCAGGATTCTCTTTTTGCCGAAGAGATCAAGCGGGCGGAGCTACGCGTGAAGAATATCCGGGCCTTATACGAGAACGAGCGGGTTACGAAGAGCGACCTGCTGCGGGCCGAGGTCGATCTATCCACGCAACAGCTGAACCGCGAGCAGACCGACAATGATATCACTATTGCCAAGGACAGGCTGGGCATTCAGCTGGACCTTCCTGCCGCGGCCCGGATGGATCTGACGGATACATCGTTCCGAATGCCCGGCCCAACGGAACTGCCTGGCGAATATCAACCGGATGGGCCCAATACGCCTTATGCGTTGCAACGATACGGGAAGCTGCTGCAGCTGCAGGAGAACCGGATCGATCTTGTCCGGACCCAATATTATCCCACCGTGCAGCTGTATTCCGCATACGGGCTGAGCTATCCCAACCTGAATCTCTTCCCGCCTATCAACCAATGGTGGGCGGCGGGCTTTATCGGGGTGATGGTCCACTATGATATCTCCTCTCTTTATAAGACCCGAAATAAGGTCTCCGCGGCCAGGCAGCAGTATGAGAGCCTGCATCTCCGGCGCGACTATGTCCTGGATAACGTCAACGAGGAGATCCGGTCGCTGAATATAAAATACAGGGAGTCGCTGGACAGGATCAAGGTGGCGCAGAAATCCATCGAGCAGGCGGCGGTGAACCTCCGGATACTGACCGCAAAGTATTACAATCAGCTGGCGCTGCTGACCGATCTGCTGGATGCGGACAATCTATACACCGAGTCGGCCCTCCGGTTGGTGCGGGCGCAAACGGATGCAATGGGCTATTATTACCGGTTGCTCTATGCTACAGGGAGACTGTAGGATTTGCAGGGCAGCCTCAAAACATATCAACCATGCCACAGGAACCCGAAAAGGCGAAGAAAAAGGCGCATCCCGGCAAGATCACCACGAGTCTTGTCGCCGTGGCGGCGCTCATCGCCGGCATCATCTATTTTGTCAATTATTTTGTGACCGCCTCGAAATATGAGGAGACGAATGACGCGCAGGTGGAGACCTATATCAATCCCGTCTCGGCGCGGGCTGCGGGCTATATTCAAAAGATCCTGTTCGAGGAGAACCAGGCCGTCCACCGGGGCGACACCCTGGTGATCCTGGATGACCGGGAATACCGGGCCCGTTTGCAGGAGGCGGAGGCGGCGGTGGAGGATGCGCAGGCCCAGTTGATCGTGCTCGATCGTTCCGTATCGTCGCTGGTCACCGGTACGACGGTCAACAAGGACCAGATCGCCGCGGCAAAGGCGCGGCTCTGGCGGACGGAGCAGGATATCCGGCGGTATGAGAACCTGATCCGGGAAGAGGCGGTGACGCGTTCGGAATACGACCAGGTCAAAGCCGGGTTTGACGTAGCTTCCAGCGAGTATAGCGCTTCGGAGAACAACCTGCGGACGAGCTATTCGAAGATAGACGAGCTGCGAAGCCGAAAAGCGTTGTTGCTGGCCGATCTCAAACGGAAAATGGCGCAGCTGGCCTTTGCGCGGATCAACGTCGGGTATACCGTCATTACGGCGCCCTATAGCGGCCGGTTGGGCAAAAAAGTCATCCAGGAAGGCCAGCAAATACAGGTTGGCCAGCCGCTGGTGTCCATTATCGATGATCAAGAAAAATGGGTGATCGCCAATTTCAAGGAGACGCAGGTGGCCAGGATGTACGATGGGCAGCCGGTGCAGATCGAGGTGGATGCCTTACCCGGCAAGATCTGGCATGGAAAGGTCGAATCCCTGTCCGCGGCCACGGGGGCGCGATTCTCTTTGCTTCCGCCCGACAACTCGACCGGCAATTTTGTGAAGATCACCCAACGAATCCCGGTGAAGATCGTTTTTACCGATACGGCACTGGGGGCCATAAGGGCGGGCATGAATGTGAATGTATCGATCCCAAAACATGAGCGATGAATGCGCCCGTCTATTTCAGAAGCTGGGCCAGTGAGTGGGAATGGGTCGTTCGGGCCCTGCTGCTTTTTGTCCTGCTCAGTGCGATGACCCAATTCTCACTGTTCGGCCTGGTCAGCACCTATCTGCTTTCTTTCCTCGGTGCACAGCCGGAGGACGTCAGCTTTTCGACCAATATCACTTATGCGGCGTTGATCGCGGCTATCCCGATGCATATCCGGTTCCTGCGTTATTTCGAGATCAGGAATTACCTGTTGACCGTGACCCTGCTGGGCATCGGGGTCAGCATTTTCAGTTTCCAGATCACCGATATCAATGTATTCCTGGTGGCCCGCGTATTCACGGGGTTCATAGTCAGTGGAATGGCGGTTTCGAGTCTGTTTTTGATCATGTCCCGGCTCAAGCCCCAGTATGCGCCGATCGGACTTTCGGTGTTCTACGGAGCGATCCTCGGCAGCGGGCTTTCCTCGGGATCGCTGGTGTATCTTGTAACGAACAATCTAGATTGGCGGAACACTTATCTGTTCCTCATCCTGATCCAGCTGGGGTCACTGGTGGCGGTGCTGCTCTTGTTGCGATCCAAAACAGGGATGCGGCGCTATCCCCTTTACCAGCTGGATTGGCCCAGCTTTATACTTTGCCTTACGAGCTTTATAGCCTGGGCCTACACTTTTATCTATGGCCCGAAATATTACTGGCTCACGGACCGGCGGATCCGGGTATCCCTGACGATCGCCCTTTGCGGACTCCTGGTGTTGATCTACCGGCAGACCGTGCTGAAACGTCCCTATCTGCATCCGGTGGTATTTAAGTTCCGGAGCTTTATCATCGGTCTTCTGCTGCTGGGCGTGTACTATGGGATCAAGGACAGTATACAGCTGATCTATGCATTCACGTTGCAGATACTGCACTGGGATACGCAAAAGCTGATCTGGCTTTCTGCCTGCAATGTGGCGGGACTCGTCACCGGGATCTTCCTGGCCGCCAAGATGATCCTTTCGCATAAGTTCTCCAGCCAAGTGTTCCTGCTCAGCGGTTTTTCGCTGCTGCTCGTTTTCAATCTCTGGTCCTATACCATCTTCCAGACCGACCTTTCTTTTGCGGATCTGGCCGGACCTGCGGTGGTCCAGGGCCTTGGCTCGGGGATGCTGTTCGTACCGCTCATGCTGATGGTGATCTCAAAGCTTCCCGATTACACCGGCTTTACCGGCGGCGCCGTGGCTGCTTTTGTCCGGTTTACCGCTACGTGCAATAGCTATGCGGGTCTGTACACATTGCAGTTAGGGTATAATCAACATTTTCGCGAGGCTTTTCTCCGGCATACTTCGACGACCGATCCGGCTTTTGCCGACCGGTTGGGGACAACGGCCCGGTATTTTGTCAATGCCGGGTATTCCGCAGGCCAGTCGGAGGCGCTGGCGACGCGATCCGTTGCCGGAGCGCTTGGGGTACAGGGCCAGTTGCTGACCGATATGTCGGTCTTCCGGCTTTTCGCCTTTATCATTCTGATCGTGATTATACTGATCGTCATTGTGCCAAGGGTGTATACCCTCTTTGCCCGGCCGGCCCGGATCGCTCCCGGTTGATGTCGGATAAACTCTTTAATTTGCATCTATGACGGAATTTATCCGGCGTCAATATGAACTTGTGCAGGTGTCGAGGAACCTGCTTTTTAATTTCCTTTCTGACCGGCTGGGGGACGAGGAGGTAAATAAGCCCTTCGCCGATTATGCCGATAAGAGTATTTGCGATCTGCTGGTGCATAGCGCTGACTGTTACTTTCATTGGCTCGCATACCTGGCGTTGCGACGGCCATGGGGTTCTTTGCCTGCAAGGGGCACAACGTTAACCGGGGTGCGCGAGGTGTACAGGCAGGTGGATGACATCATGACGCTTTTCCTGGATCATTTTGCAGAGGCGATGGATGTGCCTTTTGAGGGGGTGTTCGATGATCACTGGCGGGTGAGGGTAACCCCTGCTGAACTTTTTACGCATGTCACCACCCATGAGTTTCATCACAAGGGACAGATCGTCCTGCTGTCGCGGTTGCTGGGACAGGTGCCGCCGGATACGGACGTGAGCAATGCCTTTGCGGCGGAGCCGCCCGAGTAGGGGGCGGCTCTTCGCGGATCTGCGCCTTAGAAGTTAGGGCCGAAATTGAAATAGATGGGATTGGACAGGCCTACCATGCTCCCGCTGAGGGCCATCGATCCGGGAACCTGTGGGTAGGGTGTCTGCGGTCCCTGGACTTCCACCCGATAATAGGTGCGGCCGATGGCCGCCGGCGTATCGGTGAATTCGACGGCCGGCATCTTGCCTTTGGCGGTGTAGGTATTAAAGGGATTGCCGTTCTTTATCACGTTGACCGTATAAGCGGAGTCGGGATTGACGTTCCCCGTGAGCCGTCGACATGGTTATCGTGATCGGCGATACAGAGATAGTCGATGCCCACCGACTTCGAGAAGGCGAGGATCTTCGAGATGGGGTTGTTGGAGGATTCCTTGCTGTGCCGCGAGTGCAGGTGCAGCTCGCCGTTCAGCCAGACGCCATCGGTGAGGCTCGCGACGGGCGGGAGGGCGCCGAGCTCTGTGGGAGCCCAGGGATTGACGTGGGCGTATTGGGCTTGGGCGGAGAAATTAAGATTGAGGATAAGAAGGGACAGGAAACAGGAAGATCGTATGTGTACGCATGGTTACCCGTTTGCCCGGTAAGACGGTAGGCGGAGAAAACAGGACTAGGACGGATTGTTAGGAAATTGTTACTTGTGGGGACGGATTTGTTTTGAGGAGTCGCCGTCACCCGGGAATGGGGGAAGACGGGATTTGAGTTGATGAACAGGATGTGGAGGGAAGTGAGATCCCGGGATCTTGCCAATAAGGGGATCAATATCTGGGTCTATGAGCCCGGGAATGCGATGTTTGCGGGTGTCGAGCTGATAGCGCCTCCACCAGCGGACCTGGCGCTGGACCGGAAAGAGGTTTTCCTGGCGAAGTATGTTTATTTTAAGCACATCGGGTCGTATGATGGGATAAAGGATTCGGGCTTGCGGGTATCGGAAGAATTCAAGCGGGCCGGTATAAAAACGGGTTTGCCTTACCTGGAGATCTACGGGCATTGGACGGAGGATGAGTCGAAACTGGAGACGGAACTGTTGTGGGCTGTGATGGATTGAAACTTTGGTGCAGGAAAATGGAGGGGCGGTGCGGAAAAAAGGAAGAAGTGTTGTTACCGTAAGGATAGCTGCAGTGTAAGAATTTAATTTCGAGGACCTATTCATTAACGTAAATTCTTACCTATGCGAGTCCTTCAACCAGTTGTTTTGCGCTCAATCTCCGCGGTGCTGTTCGCCGGAATCCTTGCGGCTATTCTTTCCTTTTCCAAGCCGGTTGCTGCCGGATCGCCGGCCAATGCCGGGAAGTCCGAACGGAAATTTACGGTATCCCTGACGGGGGACAACAATTTTTCTTCTTCTGATAAGACGGGGTCGGGGAACATTTCCGCGCCTGCGGGAACGACGGTGACCGTGGTATTGTCTGCGTCGCCGGGAACCGGTTTCTATTTTATTTCCGTCACCGTCACCGGCGTCACCTTTACCAATAGTGGCGGATCGACGATCGAGGCCAGCGGCTCGGGAACCTTATCCCAGCCCGAGGTCGTCACAGATACGTTCACTATGCCGTCGTCGGGGAGCGTGCCCTGGTCCGGTGGATATAGCATTTGCGGTTCCGGATCGACCGGGTCGGTAAATGCGCATTGAGGCCCCCTGAGCCCGGATGACGATTTTGTTATTCCGACCGAAGGCAGTTGACGGGGTTGGCCGTGGAGACCTTCCAGGCCTGGGAGAACACGATCAAAAAGCTGATCAAAGCGAGAATGGAAATGTTGATCAACAATATCCATGGGGTGATGCTTACCCGCGATGCGAAGAATTGCAACCACATATTGTTCAACAAAATAGCCAATGGCACGGCGATGAGAATCGCAATGCCCAGCAGGACCATATAGCCTTTGGACAACAGGAAAATCACCCGCGGCACGCCCGAACCTAGCACTTTTCTCACGCCGATCTCCTTTCTTCTTGTTTCGGAGGTGTAGGTGGCCATTCCCAATAATCCGAGGCAGGAGATGAGGACAGCGAGAAATGCGAGCACGCTCAATACTCCTGCGGTATCGTTCATCAGCGAATGGGTGGTGAGCAATTGCTGATCGAAGAATTGGTATTCGAACTTAGTGGATGGGTTGACCTTTTCCCAGGTATTCTGCAGGAAGGCTACTGCTTCCGGCAGATACGTTCCCTGCACCCGTATGGTTGCGTAGCCAAACTCCGACTTCCGGTTCCGGAGCATCAGCGGCTCTATGCCCCTCATTACCTCGAGGAATTGAAAATCTTTTACGACCCCGACGATCTCGGCGTCTTTGTTGCCGTCCAGGATGATGTGCTGGCCGACGGCTTGTTTTGCGGAGGAGTATTTGAGACCGGCAGCCATTTTTTCGTTGATCAGGACATAATGGTCGTTGCTATCGGCGGAGATGGCCGGAAGGTTTCTGCCGGCAACGAGTTGTAGTCCCCAGACCTGGAGGCAGCCTGCATCGATATCGATATAATTTGTCTGCAGGCTATCGGTGGTGTTGGCGGCTTTGTGGATCATTTCCGACATATTCGTCCCGGTGGCGGGCAGGAAGCTGCAGGCGGACACGGCGCCGACGTCCCGGCTGGTGGCGATCGCCTGCGCGAACCGGTTGTAATTTTCGAGCTTGTGCAGCTTTACGTTAACCACATTCTCTTTTTTGAACCCATAGTCGAAATTCAGGACATGCTTGCCCTGGAGCTCAATCAGGCTTGTCGAAATGATGAAGATGAGAGAGACGCCAAATTGAACGACCAGCAGCACCTTGCGCAACGTGAGGCGACTGAAGAACCGCAGGTGGTTCAACCCTTTCAGGACGTGGACCGGGTTGAAGAGGGAAATATAGATCGATGGAAGCAGGCCCGCGAGAAAACCCACGGCGACGCTGAATCCGAGGAAGATGAGGAAGAGTGTGGGCGTGTAACGGAACGTGATGTTCAAATACTGGTTCAGCCATAGTCCGGAGAACAATTGCTGGAAGAACCATAAAATGATGAAGGAGAGCAGGAGCGACAGCAGGGACATGAGGATCGCCTCGGATATAAATTGCGTAAAGACCTGGCGGCGGGTTGCGCCGGAGACCTTTCGGATACCCACTTCTTTTGTGCGGGTCAGCATTCGGGCGATGGAGAGATTGGTGTAATTCAGGCAGGCGGACAGCATTACGACCAGGCATAGTACGCTTAAAATGATCAAAATGATCCTGGGCATGGCGATGTTGGTGGGATTGCCGATCGGGTCGGCAGGCATGAGATCGGACAAGGAGGCTGCTTTAAACGCGAATTGATCGCCAGGCCCCTTTGGATATTGCTTGTCGGATATCCTATCGAGGATGATTTGAAGTTCTGCCCTGGAGTGGCCTTTTCCCATCAGGACAAAGGTGTAGTTGTTCCATACCCCGTTCCAGTCGTTTGGCGCGTAGGAGAGGAGGGTGTCCTTTGCGAGGTTGGGCATGGAACTCAACGAGGCGAGGAGCTTGAAGGGGAGTGTCGTCTTTCCGGGGTTGGGTTTGAGGACGCCCGTGATCAGGAATTGTCCATAGGAGCTTTCGACGTTCCCGCTTTCCGGACCGCCGGGCAAGAGGCCGGTGTTGTTGAATTTTATCGTCTTGCCGATGGGGTCTTCATTATGAAACAACCGGGTTGCCAGGTCTTTGGTGATCACCATTGAAAAAGGCTTGTCGAGGGCGGTGCGGGCATCTCCCTGTTCGAGGTGGAAATCCATGACCCTGAAGAGATTGCCGTCAGCGAAGTAACCGCCGCCTGAGGCGATCTTATCCTTATAAAGGATGTCGCCGCCGATACCCCGGACGAGGGTGGCCACGGCCTCGATCCCTGTATAGTCTTTTCTCAGCCTATCCCCCAGCGGCAGGGCCGAGGTAGCGGTACCTCTCATTCCGTTGTTGTTCTTGCCGACGGTTTGGATGCGGTAGATGAGTCCCCTATTGGCTTGCCAACTGTCGTAGCCCTTCTGGTCGGCGATAACCATGATGATGAGCATGCAGACCGACATCGCGGCGGCGAGGCCGAAGATGTTGATGAAGGAGAAGGATTTGTGTTTCAGGATATTGCGGAGCCCGACCTTGAGGTAGTTGCGCAGCATGGGATGGTTTTGGGCGATTGGACGCGGGCTGTCGGAGGGAGGTTACAGCATTAGAGGCGATGTCGAAAAATTCGTTATTTTCCGGTTTTAAAGACCTGATCTCATGGCAGAAGAAAAGATCATCAAACATACGGGCGATGCGGCTCGCGCGCTGCTTAAAAAGGGTGTCGACTGGAAAAAGAAGATCGGGGAATTCCTTTTTGAGATTGTCATCATCGTTATTGCCGTCAGTATTACGCTGTGGTTTCACAACTGGAATGATCATCTGCATGAAAAGAGGCTGGCGAGGGGCTTCCTGGCGGGCATTCGGTCGGACCTGAAAACAACTGCGGACAGCCTGGAGATCGATGTGAAACACCATCAGCACACCCTGGATTATTATGATACGATCTGGGCGCAGATCAGGGAGAATAGGGTCGACAGGAAGTTTATGGATAGAGGCAGCGGAAATTTGACCAATATGGTTGGCTTCGCCTTTGACAACAGCCGTTTCGAGAGTTTCAAGTCCTCCGGTAATCTGAGGCTGATATAGAACGATTCGCTGTTGCAAAACCTGACCCGGATGTATACGGTGACGCTGCCCGACCGGGAGGCCTCGGACAGGATGATCTATGAGGAGCGGCGTACCCAGTACATTAACTATATCGGCACGAAGACACCTATCGGTCCCGACGGAAACTCCCAGATATCGGGGTTCATCAGCGATCCGGCGATCCGGTTCCAGATCATGTGGCAGGGATTTTTGTTGAATGAGATGAAAGGGCAGAAGATGGAATTGGTGGGGAAAATGCGGGAGTTGATCAGGCAGATCGATGCGGAGTTGGGGAAATAATGTGCGCTCCAAGGGGGCGAAGTTAAAATTTATTCCAGGTTGTATTGCTAATTAATTATCTTTATCCTGCCTCATCAAATTCCGGCGGGTTGAACCTTTTTAGCCTTCTATGCCGGTAAAAGTACATCGTTCGCGTTTTTATTTGTAAGCATCAGCGTTTTCACAATCGTCATTTGTTCAGATCAAGGTTATTAGTAAATAATTTAAAACGTCCACTGTTTAAAATTTTTAACTATGAGGCTTTCTGATTTTATCGTATTGAGCGAGGAAGAAAAGAAGATGGCTGTACTCCATATCGGGGTGCTTGTTGCCAAAAGGACTAGTTTTGACCAGATGGTGTTCCTTTTTCATTTAGGCAATTATTACGTGGAGGCCTATTGTAACAGGCAAAACAAGGCGATTGAAGAATATAGCGTCTTTGAAAGCACAAAATTGCTGACCCCGTACCTGGAGTCTATTCCAATCGAAGATTTGCTGAATTAAGGAGGCTTGACCTTGGATGCCGGATAATAGTTTTGGAGCATATCAAAACTAAACGTATCTTTATTGGGTTAAACTGAGTTCTGCCTTTGGTGCAATTTAATTACGCCTGCTTTATATTCTGCATTCTAATTATTTTCCCGCTCGACGCCTTCCTCAGATCTTTTTAATCGTCAATTGTTAAGTATGAACATTTATGTTTCGAATTTAAGCTTCAACGTAAAGGATGAAGACTTGAAAGAATTTTTTGCTCCTTATGGGGAAGTGACCTCAGCGAAAGTCATCATGGATAAATTAACCAACCAATCGCGTGGGTTTGGTTTCGTCGAAATGCCGGATGAGGCTGCTTCGAAAAAAGCTATAACCGAACTGGATGGTGCGACTGTCGAAAACAGGACCATCAAAGTGAACGAAGCAAAACCCAGAGAAGCAAGACCGGCGCGCAATTTTGGCGGCGGAGGCTACAACAATTCAAATAGCTATAATCAAAATAGGTATTAAATTCTGTTCCTGATCTTAAAGCCCCGAATGGATCGGGGCTTTTTTTTGCAATCTGCCGAAGCCAGCTTCGGTTGAAAAAAAAGTTACACCTTATAGCTTTCCAGTTCTGCCTTCAGGCTTTTGATCAGTCCATGCATTGGTTTGGCCGTATTCATGGCACGACACATTACGACTCCTCCTTCGATGGCGGCGGTAGCTTTGAACGCAAAAACCGCGGGGTCAAGTCTATTTGAAAATTCGCCATTCTCGATACCTTGTCTCAAGATGGATGCGAAGGTGGCCTGCCCGCGCCGAAGAACATCAGCGATCTTTTCCTTAATTGCAGGAAAATTGTCATCGGATTCTACGGCGGTATTGAATATCGGGCATCCCCCGCTGATGTGAGTATTAAAAGGGTCCTTGTAAAAGTCAAGGTATGCAAAGACCTTCCCCTTTGCAGTCTTGCCGGTGCTGACAGCTATAAGTATTTTTTCGGAGATGCTTTCCAGCATAAAGTCAACTACCTGCGAAGACAGATCTTCTTTGTTCTCAAAATGTCCATAGAGGCATCCTTTTGTTAATTTTGTGGCGGCCAGTACATCATCGATATTGACACCCGAAATCCCCTTCTGGTTAAAGAGGGGTGCCGCAGTTTCAAGGATAAACCGCTTTGTTCTCTCAGCTTTTGTTATCATGACCATACATTCTACGGCACAAAAATAGACTAAAAAGTATATTTTTCAAAATATTTTAAATTTCGTTATGGCTGGGATTTGATAACCCTACTTATTTTTCCCGCCTGTTTAAAAAAGAAGTCGGGATGCCGCCAAATATCTTCAGAGGCCAAAATTCAAATTAGTACCCGTAGGATTTATTTTCAAGCCGCGGGCCTCAAAAATAATACACCGCAAATTTGCGAATGGCCGGCGTCTGCTTTGCAGCTGTGATCTTTAATCTCAATTCGGTGGCTACGACGTCAGGAATGGCCTGTATCCGCTTATGGGCGATGGATATACCTTCCCCCGCCGCCTGCCATTTCCCATCCACCAGCGCTTCCAAAGAATAGCCGCGCACATTTTCACCTGTCGAAAGGTCTTCCATCAGTACGACATGGTTCACTTTCGTGGGGAGCGGAAGTTTCAGCAACAGTTCCCGGCCTGTCCCTGAGGTCTCGGCGATACTTTTTCCAAGCTGCTCGCTGATCTTGCGGCCAAATGCCGCAAAGCGCGCCTCATCTTCGCGGGGAAAAGCACCCGACGTGTCGATGGCCATGCCGATCAGCATATTGCTGTTATTGCCTACCGTGGAATAGTATCGCTGCACCAATTCATCTGACGTCAACACCTTATCTTCTTCGCCCGCTTTCCAAAACCATCCTCCACCCCATGCGGATGTCTGCCGGTTGGGAAAATCGGATTCCGCCGGACACCAGATCGCCCCATCGGGATCTCCGTGCGGTTCCTTAATCTTCACCAGCCCATTGGAGGCCGTGGCGGCATCGGCCCGGCTCCAGAGCGGATAGGGCGCCTTTCCCGACTCATTTCCTACCCACCGGATCAGGTTCACACAGGACGAGGGCCCCTGGAAGAGGATTGCCCCCGGCTGATATCGTTTTACCAGTTGCGCTACCTCGTCCGAAATTCCACCCTTCGACGTGGGCAGAACCCCGCCGTCGAACCAGATCTCGAACAGTTGACCGTAGTGACTCCACAATTCGGTCAACTGGCCCAGCACGATCTTATTATAGGCGCGCAGGGAATCTGCGGAAGTCAGATCGTTATTATGTACACCCAGATAAGTGTTGAAACCGGTACTGCAATAAATGCCCGGTTTAAGACCGAATTTCCTGCACGACCGGATAAAATCTTCTACTATATCCCCCTGCCCATTCTTCCATGGGGTATGGCTGATATTATAGTCATATTGGCGGGTCGGCCAGAGGCTGAACCCCGTAGAGTGCTTGGCGACCAGGATGGCATAGGTGGCGCCGGCCTCTTTTGCCGCGTGGATCCATTGATCCGTGTTCAGCCGGGAGGGGTGAAACACCTCCAATGGCGGAAGGGTCTCCCGGCGGTAGTAGTCAAAGGAATCGGGCGAAAAGACATTTATGTCGAAGTGGATGATAACCCCGACTTCCTTGTCTGCCCATGCCAGCTGGGCGGCAGTAGGCCGAACCTGGGCAAGCACGGAATTCCCGCAGCCCGACAAGAAGAATACTGTAGCTAACAATACGATTGTGGTCGACCCTTTCTGGTACATGGGGATAGCGTTAGGTAAATGACTAAAGACGCACCGGTGCGGCCGAAGGACTAGTTGGTTATTATTTATATTCCAGTTGTTTAAATGACGGCATTTCATAACTTTATCATGAGTTAAGGTTCAACACCCTCGCTAACTGCGAATCATCGTGTCATGAGAAAAAATGCCTGCCAGAGTGAACAAGAACTCCTGCAAAAAATAGCGGCGGGAGACATTTCCGCATTCAACGAAATGGTGGATCATTATACGCCGATGATCTACGGGGCCGCATTGGCCTATATCAAGATCGCCGAGAGCGCGGAAGACACTACCCAGGAAGTCTTCTACAAAGTATGGAAGAACAGGACCCGGCTGTCGGCGGTGGAAAGCCTGAAGGACTACCTATTCATCATCACGCGGAACGAAGTGCTCAGCAGCCTGCGAAAAAAAGGCCCCCGTTTTCCTGTCGGGGAATTTTTGGAGAATTCGCTGGAAGAACGGGACATGCTCCCTGGCCAGACCCTCGTTTCCCGGCAATGCCACCAGGCCTTGCAAAAGGCGATCACCCTGCTGCCGCCCCAACAAAAACAAGCCTATCTGCTCAGCCGGGAAGCGGGTCTGCCTCATAGCGCCATCGCCGAAAAAATGAACCTTTCCAGGAATACCGTCAAGAACCATATCATTGCCGCGATGAGTTTTATCCGGCAATATGTCCAGGACAATGCGGACATCGTATTCCTTTTGGCCGTGGTCGCCTTCCATCCCGTACTGCCCACATTGACGATGTCCTGAAAATTTTTTGGCAGGCTAGTCCCTTCCCTTTACCTACGCGTCTTTAACCCGACAATGGACAACTATCGGCTATTCGATCAATTGCTCACAAAGTACCTTCTCGAGACGATCACCGAAGAAGAGACCCGGCAGTTTTTTGCCCTGCTCGAGGACCCTTCCTGCCAGGCGCTGCTGACGGAAGACATCGACCGGCACCTTGCCGCGGGAAAATCCGGCAGCCTAACGGACCGGCAGATCGCTATGCGTATAAAAGCGCGGCTGGCTGCCAGAAGAAGGGTCGACAGAAGGGGCGCCGTTATCCGGGTCCGCAGGATTGTTGCCATAGCGGCCGCGGTGCTCTTCATCGCAGCCGGTCTCACCAATTGGCTAAGAACGCGGCAGTCCTCTCCGGGTCTTGCCGTTCGAGGACCAGAGATAAAAAAGACTGACATTGGACCCGGCAGGGACGGCGCTATCCTCACCCTCGCAGACGGCAGTACGATCGATCTCGACAGCGCCCGCAACGGCAAGATCGTTCAACAGGGCATTACCCGCGTCGTCAAGAGGGGTGGCCTGCTCACCTATGAAGGCGACGATCATCACGGCGCTGCCGGATCTGGTGATCGTTCGGCCGTCCTATTGTACAACACGGTTACCGTTCCGGCCGCTCATCAGATACAGCTGCTGCTTCCCGATGGTTCCAAAGTTTGGTTGAATGCATCTTCCACGCTTCGTTTTCCCACGGCGTTCACCGGCCGCGAAAGAAGGGTCCAGCTAACGGGCGAAGGCTATTTCGAGATCGCGCATAACGCCCGCCAGCCCTTTGCCGTCACGGCCGCCGGCATCGAGGTACAGGACATTGGGACGCAGTTTGACATCATGGCCTATTCCAACGAGCCGGCCATACAAACGACGCTCGTCGAAGGCTCGGCAAGAGTGATCAGCGGCTTGCGGAATGCGCTGCTCCGGCCCAACGAACAGGCCAGCATCAGCGGCGGGACGATCGCTGTGCAGCAGAACGCGGATGTCGAGGAGGCTATCGCCTGGAAGAACGGCCTCTTCCTGGTCAATGGCGCCGGAATGGCTTCCGTGCTGCGGCAGATCGGCAGATGGTATGACGTGGAGATCGTTTTTAAAGGCGAGATCCCCAAAGGACATATGATCGCGGACATCCCGCGGAGCATGAGCCTGTTGGGTGTAATGCAACTTCTGCGGCAATTCGGCATCGAGTGCAGATTAGAAGGCAGACAACTGATCATTAGCGGTTGACCCTAAACAAAACCGCTTCGAGAGCAAGTCGAAGCGGCGGCGTTCAGGTCGACCTTTTGATAATCCTGCGAAGGGATCTTTATTGTAAACCCAAACAAAGCAAAACTATGCTATTTACTGCTTATGGCAAAACCGTGTCCATATGGATGGGGCGATGCTGTTTCTTCCATTCAAAACTATTGCTCGTGATGAAGCTCGCCGTCTTCCTTCTTTTAACAACGATGCTGCAGGCAAGCGCGAACGGATACGGACAGAACGTATCGCTTTCCCTGCATGACGTCCCGCTGGAAAAAGCGCTGAAATCGATCAAAGAGCAAAGCGGTTATCATCTGGCCTATTTGAAAGAATGGATGCAGGAGACGAAAAAAGTAACGCTCCGGTTGAGCAACGTGCCGCTTGCCGAAGCGCTGGAAGCCTGCTTCAGGGATCAGCCGGTGACCTATACCATCATCGAGAAGACCATTGTGGTCAGGCCGCGCCCGGCGCCCCAACAGCCGGCCGGGCAATCGGTCGGCGATGCCGCGCCCGCTCCGCGGGTCGAGGTAGGCGGTGTCGTCCGAAATGAAAAAGGCGAGCCGCTGGGCGGCGTAAGCATCACGGTGAAAAAACGGCCGGGAAGCGGAGCCGCTCCACGCGGGACCACGACGGACAGCAGCGGCGCATTCGTCATCAACGTCAACCCGGGGGATATCCTCGTATTCTCGTTTGTCGATTATTTGCCACAGGAGATAAAAGTGGGCAGTGCCGGCCAACTTTCCATCACCCTTATCCAGGGCAATAGATCCCTGGAAGATATCGTGGTCGTCGGTTACGGTACTCAAAAGAAGGTGAACCTCACCGGCGCCGTCGCCACGGTCGAATCGGATAAGTTGGAGAACAGGCCCAACGTGAACCTCGGGGATGCCCTTGTCGGACTCGTGCCGAACCTGAATGTCAACCTGGGCAGCGGCCAGCCGGGTACGGCGGCCTCCTTCAATATCCGGGGATACACCACCATCTCCGGCGGCAGCAGCGCACCACTGGTACTGGTAGATGGCGTGCAGCGCGATCCCAACCTGATCGACCCCAACAACGTGGAAAGCGTAACCGTGTTGAAAGACGCCGCTTCCGCCGCGATCTATGGAGGAAGGGCAGCCTATGGCGTGATCCTCATCACCACAAAAAATGCCAAAAAGGGAAGCCGGCCCCTGATCAGCTATAGCGGAAACTATACCACCTCCCGGCCTACCGATCTCCCCGACTATGTTAATTCGGACGGCTACATCAAATTATTCAACAGTGCGCAGCGCACCGGCGCAGCAACCGGCGGCTATACCAGCACCAACCCCCTGACGGCGCTCGACTCCACGATGGCGGCGGCCTACCGGAACGATCCGACGCACAACCCGGACGCCTATCCCGACCCTGGCAATCCCCAGAAATATCGCTATGTCGGCAACACCGACTGGGTTAAGGTGCTATACCCGGGCTGGGCGCCGCAACAGGATCATTTCGTCTCCGTTTCCAGCGGAGAAGGAAAGACCAATTATTCCGCCAGTATGGGCTATTTCCGGCAAGAGGGTATGGAGAGAGTGGCCAACCAGGTGTACCAACGGTATACGCCCACCGTAAAGATCAACTCCGATCTAACGGGGTGGCTCAACCTGAACCTGGATATGTCGATGACGCATACGGACAATAACAACGGGGCTGCCAGCCGCATCGGCCAGGGCGGACCCATTAACGGCAGCTGGATCCCCGGCGACCTGCGTCCCCTTCAGCCGGTGTATAACCCGGATGGACATTTCTCCGGCCAGGGCGACTATACCAACCCGATAGCTATCCTCAAATTATCGGGCAGGGATATCGATTACCGGAACGATTTCTGGACTACCGGCCGGGTCTTGCTGAGACCCGTGAAACACCTCACTATTACATCGGACTTCACCTGGAACAGCTTTGCCGAATTCGAGAAAGCCAACCTCATCCCCTTCAACGAATATGGCGTCAATGGGGTATTCCTGGATATCTTCCCATGGACCAATCCCTCCCAGGTGTATGAAACCAAAAAGAACAACAACTACAACGCCCTCAACGCCTACGCCACCTACGAGAATACTTTTGACAAGCATTATGTGAAGGCCATGGCAGGCTATAACCAGGAGTACCAGCATTACCAGATCGGGACCGAACTGGCCCGGAACCTCATCGATCCCAACCTCCCGGCCATCGGCACGAATAACGATCCGAAGCCGCAGGTAACCAATACGGAGACCGAATACGCACTGGTAGGCAGCTTCTTCCGCCTGAACTATATCTTCGACAAGCGCTACCTGCTGGAAGTCAACGGACGCTATGACGGGACCTCCCGTTTTCAACCCAACAAACGCTATGTCTTTTCGCCCTCCCTATCCGCGGGCTGGAACCTGGCCGAGGAGGAGTTTATGCAACGGCTGAAAGGCACTATCAACGAGCTCAAATTGCGAGGCTCTTATGGCGTACTGCCCAACCAGCTAGCCCCGCCCAACGTCGTTTCCTCCGCCGCGCAATATCCTTATATCGCTACCATGCCTGCCGGTACCGTGGGCTATCTTTTCAACGATCAGCCAGGCATTACCGTGACCACGCCGGCCCTGATCAGCAGCAGCTTCACCTGGGAGAAGGTGCAGACCACCAATATAGGCCTCGACTATACTCTGCTGAAGGGAAGACTCGCGGGCAGCCTGGACTATTTCATCACCTACACGAAGAATATGCTGGTCCAGAGCCAACAGTTGCCTGCCGTACTGGGAATCAACGCTCCACCCACCAATTCCGCAGACCTCCGCACCAAAGGATGGGAGCTGAGCATCACCTGGAAGGACAAGCTGTTGAACAACCAACTCTATTACAGCGCCACGCTGGGACTCTCCGACAATTCCAGCACCGTTACCCGGTATACCGGGAATCCCACCTATAGCATCGACGATCACTATCCCGGCGAGAAACTGGGCTCCATCTGGGGTTTCCATACGGCCGGCTTCTACCAGTCGGATGCGCAGGCTGCCGCCGTCGACAACTCCGCCCTGGCGGGCTATACCTGGCTGGCCGGCGACATCAAATACGCAGATCTGAACAAAGACGGGAAGATCGATTATGGCGCCCGGACCGTATCGAATCCCGGCGATATGCGCATCATCGGGAATAAGACCCCAAGGTACAAGATCGGCATAAACCTCAACCTGGCGTACAAAGACTTCGATTTCGCCGCCTTCTTCCAGGGTGTGTTGAAAGCCGATTACGACCCCGCGGGCAGCCAGGTGTTCAATCCCTTCCCCGGCAACGAATGGGGGATCCCCTACAAATACGCGATGAATTACTGGACCCCGCAAAACCCGAATGCCTATTTCGGCCGCCCCCGGTTTGCAGGTCATGGCAACGAGCAAACGCAGACGAAATTCCTTCAGAATGCCGCCTTCGTCCGGGCCAAACAGCTGACCCTGGGTTATACCCTTCCAAAAACTTTGTTGAGCAGTTGGAAGTTGCAGCGCATCCGCGTATATGTCACGGGCGCCAACCTGGTCACCTTCACGTCCCTGTTCAAAGGATTCGACCCCGAGATCGTCAATTACCAGGGCGTATTTCAAACCTATCCCATCAATAAATCCGTTTCATTCGGCCTCCAGGTGACCCTCTAGGCCGGAAGAACCTCAAAATAATTTGCACAATGAAAAAGAATCGTATTGTCCTCCTGGCCTGCTTCCTGACCCTGGCGACGGCTTCCTGTAAAAAGGAATCCTTCCTGAGCCGGGTACCGCTCAGCGATATCAGCCAGCAGAACTTCTTCACCACCGAGACCGACCTGCAATTGTATTGCAACCAGTATTATTCCGAGTTCGACGTTCAGAACTTTGTCGATATGGACGATAATTCCGACGATAAGGCCAACCTGTCGATCAACCAGCTGCTGGCCGGCACGCTGACGGTACCCAGTTCGGTACTGGACCAGGCGAATGCGGGCACCCCGGCCTGGGACTTCAGCTTTATCCGTTCCTGTAATTTCTTCCTCGCCAACTACCTAAAAGCAAACCTCAGCGACAGCATCAGGAACATCTATGTTGCGGAGACCCGGCTGTTCCGGGCCCAGGATTTCTGGAAGAAGGTGAAAGCCTTCGGGGATGTACCCTATATCAATGTCTATCTCACGGATACCTCCAAAAGCATGCTCTATGGCTCCCGGATGCCGCACAAACAGGTGATGGACTCGGTGCTGAGCGATATCAATTTTGCCGTCGCCCATCTCCCCGCCCCGGCCAATGCCGCCGACGGCCGGATCAACCATGACCAGGCCCTTGCCCTGAAGGCGCGTATCTGTCTATGGGAAGGAACCTATCGCAAATATTGGGGGACAGGCGACGAAACATCTTACCTGCAGGCCGCTTCAGACGCAGCCGAACAGCTCATGGCGACCGGTACCTATGGTATTTACACTACCGGCCATCCGCAAACCGATTATTATAATCTCTTCATCCAACAAGAGCTGAAGGGCAATCCCGAAGCGATCATGCCTATGCGTTATCTCACTACCGTGCTCACCAACGGCGTGGACCGCACGCTGGGGGAATCGGGCGACGGCTACAGCAAGGACTTTGTCCGGGGTTTTCTCTGCACAGACGGGCTGCCCGCTACCCTGAGCCCCCTGTACAAGGGAGATGACTCGCTGGACGCCGAGGTAAAGAACCGGGATCCGCGGCTCGCGCAACAGATCGCCACCCGTGGGTTCGATTTCCTGGGATCGGATACCATCTCCCTGCCGCGGATCGGTACGACCGTGACCTCTACCGGCTACCAGTGTATCAAGGGCCGTTCTCCCAACCTGGCGGACTGGAACGCCAGCGCCTCGACCCTGGACTTCTTCATCTTCCGCTACGCCGAGACCTTGCTCATCGAGGCCGAAGCCCGGGCGGAGCTGGGCACCTGTACACAGACCGTCCTGGATAACACGATCAACATGCTTCGCGACAGGGTGGGAATGCCGCATATGGTGATCGCCAACCTGGTAAGGGACCCCCAATCGCATTTCCCCAATATTCCCGTCCTTATCGATGAGATCCGCCGGGAGCGCCGGGTCGAACTGGGATCGGAGGGCTTCCGCTTCGACGACCTGAAGAGATGGCACGCAGGCTCCCTTATCAACAACCCCGAGACCATCCTGGGGATCAAATTGCTGCCTTCCGTCAGGGCCGAATACCCGCCGGACCAGGTGAACAGCATTGTCGTGGATGCTAATTATTACGTCCGGGTATATCCCAGTTATTCCGTAAGAACGTGGACCGATAAATACTATCTTTATCCCCTGCCGATCCAGGAACTGACCTTAAACACGAATTTCAAACAAAACCCAGGCTGGTAGCCGAAATTATGAAACCGATCATTGTCCTGCTCATCACAACCCTCGCCCTTCCGGCCCTTTACGCCCAGCCGGTGAAACCGTATGGCCCCTTACCGACTCCCCGCCAGCTCGAATGGCAGGATCGGGAGTTTTACCTATTCACTCATTTCGGGCCAAATACGTTTACCGACCTGGAATGGGGTAAGGGCACCGAACACGAAGAAGTCTTCAATCCCACCGAATTGGATTGCCGCCAATGGTGCCGCATCGCGAAAGCGGCCGGCGCCAAAGGGATCATCATCACCGCCAAACACCACGACGGCTTCTGTCTCTGGCCAAGCCGTTATTCGACGCATACGGTAGCACAGAGCCACTGGCGTGACGGGAAGGGGGACGTGCTCAAAGATCTGAGCGATGCGTGTAAAGAATACGGGCTGAAGATGGGTATCTATCTTTCGCCCTGGGACCGCAATCATCCCAAATACGGGACGGCGGAGTATAACGAGGTCTTCATCAACATGATGGAGGAAGTAGTGGCGCGGTATGGCCCCCTGTTCGAGTTCTGGTGGGACGGGGCCAATGGGGAAGGACCGAACGGGAAGCGCCAGGTGTATGAATGGCACAAATTCGAGGCGACGATGCGCCGCATCGCTCCCAATACTCCCATCTTCAGCGATATCGGACCCGATATCCGCTGGGTGGGCAACGAGAACGGTATCGCCGGCGCCACCAATTGGGACCTTCTCGATACGGCCGGCTTTTCCCGCGGCGCCGGCGCCCCGCCCACGGATACGCTCAACCACGGCAATGTCGTCGGGGCCATCTGGCTGCCCGCAGAATGCGATGTCAGCATCCGGCCCGGCTGGTTCTATCATTCCAAAGAGGACTCTGCGGTGAAGACACCCGAACAACTTTTCAGCCTCTATCTCCGCTCGGTGGGGCGGGGAGCCAATCTGCTGCTCAACGTCCCACCCGACAGAAGGGGACTGTTCACCCCCTTCGATTCGGCGGCCCTCATCGGATTTAAGCGGCTGCGCGACGCCAGCTTCAGCCAGTCGCTTCTTCACCGGCCGGGCGTCACTGTTACGCTCGGTTCTGTTGCTGGTTCGGCGCTGCAACTCACGGACGGCAACGCCGAGACCTTTGTGAACCTCGGCGCCGGCTATGCGAGCAACTATATCGAGATCCGTTTTCCCCAACCGACATCCGTGGACTGTATCGTCCTGCAGGAGCCCATCCGCATGGGGCAAAGGGTCCGACGCTTCTCGATCGAAGTCGTGCAGGCAGACGGCACCTCGTTCCGGCTCACGCAGACTACCATTGGCCGCAAACGTATCCTCACCTTTCCGCCGCGACAGGCACGGTCCATCCGCATCCGGATCCTGGACGCAAAGGCTGCCCCACTCGTCGGCACGGTGGAGGCCTTTATGATCGACGAAAACCTGGTGGAAAAAGAGTAAACATGAAACGAACGCTTTTATTTCTGGCATCGGCCTTGCTGTTGAATGCAGCTGCCGGCGCTCCATTGGCGGATAGTGCTTCCGTACCGCCGGAGATCGAAAACCCGCAGTTGTTAGGTATCCACAAAGAGCCCTATCATGCTTCGCTGATGCCTTATGCCGATCTACAGGAAGCGCTTCGGGCCGATCGCCGTGCTTCCAGTTATGCGAAAAGTCTTAATGGCAGATGGAAATTTCATTGGGTGCCTCGTCCCGAAGAGCGGCCGGCGGAGTTCTATCAGCCATCGTATGATGTCAGTCACTGGGAGGAGATCGATGTTCCTTCCAACTGGCAGCTGAAAGGCTACGGCACTCCCTACTACAGCAATTTCACGTATATCTTTCAAAAGGATTTTCCCCGGGTGATGACGGCTCCGCCAAAAGGATGGACAGCCTACAACGAACGCAATCCGGTAGGGAGCTATCGCCGGGAGTTTACCGTCCCTTCGGCCTGGAAGGGACGCCGGGTCTTCGTCACTTTCGACGGGGTGGATGCCGGTTTCTTTCTTTGGGTCAATGGCCAAAAGGTGGGCTATAGCGTCAACAGCCGAAACGCTGCGGACTTCGACCTGACGCCCTATCTCCGGGAAGGCAAGAACCTACTGGCGGTGGAGGTCTACCGGTTCACCAGCGGTTCCTACCTGGAAGACCAGGACATGTGGCGCCTTAGCGGTATTTTCCGCAATGTGACGCTGTGGAGCACTCCACAGCAACATCTGCGGGATTTTTTTATTCAAACCCAGCTGGATTCCCTCTACCGGGATGCGGAGGAAGTGGTGACGATAAAGATCAAAAATTATGGCGCCGAAAGAACAGCGCCCCGCAGCCTTCGCGTACGGCTTTTCAAGGGAGCTACACCCGTTGGAGGCTCTCAGGCATCCGCAGCCATTGCTTCATTGGACCCGGGCGAGGAAAAGCAGATGACGCTTCGGTTTGCTGTCAGCCGGCCGGATAAATGGACCGCGGAAACCCCCACGCTGTACACCACCGTACTCCAGTTGATGGATGGCGACAAAATGGTGGAGACCCTATCGGCAAGGACGGGCTTTCGAGCCATTGCGATCAAAGGCCGGCAGTTGCTGGTGAACGGCGTCCCGGTGAAATTGAAGGGGGTCAACCGGCACGAGAATTGGCCGGACGATGGACATGCCGTCACCGAAGCACAGATGGTGCGGGATATCGTGCTGATCAAGCAGGCCAATTGCAATCATGTCCGCACCTGTCATTATTCCGACGATCCGCGCTGGTACGAGCTATGCGATGAATACGGCATTTACCTGGTGGCAGAGGCCAACCTGGAAAGCCATGGCGCCTGGGATGAATTCAACGAAGAGCCGCGCATCAAGGCGGCGCTGATCGATCGCAATGTAGCCAACGTGGAAAATTTCAGGAATCATCCGTCCGTGATCATCTGGTCGCTGGGCAATGAATGCGGCAGCGGCGGGTCTAATTTTCGCGCCGCCTTGCAGGCCGTCAGGAGTCTCGACCCCGGCCGGCCCACACACTATGAAGGTTTTGGCATTGGTGAGAAGAATCCCGCCGACCTCGACAGCCGCATGTACGCCTCCGTGGACGAAGTGGAGAAACTCGCCAGGGACGATCAATACACCAAACCCTTTTATCTCTGCGAATACGCGCACGCCATGTTCAACGCGATGGGCAGCGTGGATAAATACAATGAATTGTTCGATCGATATCCCTCCCTGCTCGGCGGAGCCATCTGGGAATGGCAGGACCAGGGCATCTACAATCGCCGCAACCCGGCGCATCCGATCACTGCCTTTGGCGGCGGCTTTGGGGAAGTGCCCAACGATCATTATTTCATCCATAAAGGAGTAGTGTTCTCTGACCGGAGCCCGAAGCCGCATTACCCCGAACTAAAGCATGCTTACCAGTGGATCGGGACAAAGGCGAAAGATCTGCAAAACGGCGTCATCACCATTCACAACCGCTACCAGTACCTTGATTTGGGCGGCATTGTCGCTACCTGGACGGTGACCGAGAACGGAAAGGTTATTGGAGGCGCACCTTTTGTTCCCGGCAACATTCCTCCCGGAGGCGATAAGGAGATCAGGCTTCCCATCCACGTGCAACCCCGGGCCGGCGCGGTGTATTATCTAGACGTCCGATACACCTTAAGCAAACCGGCCCTTTGGGCGCCAACGGGATTTGAGATCGCTTTCGATCAGTTCGAGCTTCCTATCGGTAAGCCGGCTCAGCCGGCGCCCCTGATCGGTCGGCTGGCCATGCAGGACGCACCCGATTCCATCGGCATCACAGGGGAAGGGTTTACGCTTGTTTTTGATAAGCAGAAAGGCACTTTCACGAGTATAAAAGAGCATCATCAGGAGCTATTGGCAGCTGAAGGGGGACCCCGGTTGCATTTGTGGCGGGCCCCTCATCGGAAGGACGATATGTGGGCGGCGGAGGAGTGGGAGAAAAAAGGGATGACGCACCTTGCGTGGCGGGCGTCGGATGTCAAAGCAAACCGGGGCGGCGATAGCCTGATCACGATCACGGCGCTGTTGACAGGGGCCGGCAATGATTTTTCGGTGACGCACAAGGTGACCTATATAGTCCGCGCGGACGGCACCGTCATATGCGACAACGATGTTTCCTTCAGTGAGGACAACCTGGCGCTCGGCCGCCTGGGGGTCCGCCTGTTGCTTAAAAAGGAGATGGATCGGTTCGAATACTTCGGCCGCGGACCGATGGAGAACTATGCCGATCGAAAATCCGGTTCCCCGATCGGCCTGTATGCATCGGATGTCACTACCCAGATGACTCCGTATGAAAAACCGATGGAATGCGGCAACCACGAAGATGTCCGGTGGGCCAGCGTAAAAAGCAGCGACGAGCGGATGCTCGGGATAAAGAACGATTCTTCCCTGCTGCAGGTCTCCGCCCTGCCCTATAGCGACGAGGAAATGGCCTCGGTGGAGTATAAGATCGATCTTCCGCCTTCCGGCCATACGGTTCTATGCATCAGCCACCAGACGCTGGGCGCCGGCTCCTGGGGTTGTGGCCCCAAACCGTTGGAGCCATACATTGTGCGGTCGAGGCCCGCGCATTTCAGCTATTGCCTTCGTCTGCGGCAGTAAGGGCTACCGGTGTTGGCCCTTGATTTGCCTGTTTTGGCTTTCTGTATCGGATGACCCGGAAACTGTAAGCAGGATTTGGAAGCACAAAATGTGCATTAAAAACCCCACACGGCTCCTTAGTATTGTAAAATCATTTATGTTGGAGCTGGCATAGTTATTGAATTTCGTAGAGATAAGCGGCTGTTTAAACGTTTAAAGTAGTTAACTTGATTCACTCACGTTTAAAACTTTTTTATGAAAACCAATAAAATAACAGCCTTTGCTGCAAGCTTAGCAATGGCATTTGCTCTATTTGCTTTTACTACTTTCAAGAATGGCTCCATCAAAGGAACAGTGAGCCCATCAGCTGCCGCAACTTCAGCTTACGTTGTTTCGGGAATGGACACGTTGAGAACAAATATTCGAAACGGTGCTTTTGAAATTGGGGAAGTAAAACCCGGTACTTACAAACTAGTGATAGAAGCCATTGCTCCTTATAAAAATTTTGAAAAGGAAGGAGTAGTTGTCAACGAAAAGAAGGCTACTGATGTAGGAGAAATTACCTTGCA
>Ga0105239_10000591_pt1 | contig 51658 bp, 44 predicted proteins | sample KBSC44metaG_FD_92761 | JGI IMG/M metagenome (GOLD analysis project Ga0105239, IMG submission 92761) | Corn rhizosphere microbial communities from Kellogg Biological Station, Michigan, USA - KBS C4-4 metaG | ecosystem: Host-associated > Plants > Roots > Rhizosphere > Soil | place: Michigan, USA...
GCCACCCAGCTTCCCTTCCGAACCCACTTCCCGCGCCACCCGCGTCACCTCCGATCCGAAGGAGTTCAGCTGGTCCACCATCGTGTTGATCGTTTCCTTCAGCTGGGCGATCTCCCCCCGTACGTCCACCGTGATCTTCCGCGAAAGGTCACCCTTGGCCACCGCGGTCGTCACTTCCGCGATGTTCCGCACCTGGGCCGTCAGGTTGCCGGCCATCAGGTTCACCGAGTCGGTCAGGTCCTTCCAGACCCCGCCGACGCCTTCCACCGCGGCCTGACCACCGAGCTTACCCTCGGAACCTACTTCCCGCGCCACCCGCGTCACTTCGGAGCTAAAGGAGTTCAGCTGGTCCACCATCGTATTGATCGTATTCTTCAATTCGAGAATTTCTCCCTTTACGGCCACGTCGATCTTCCGCGAAAGGTCACCCGTCGCTACCGCCGTGGTCACCTCGGCGATGTTTCGCACCTGCGCCGTCAGGTTACCGGCCATGATATTCACCGAGTCGGTCAGATCCTTCCAGGTCCCCCCGACACCCGGTACGTCGGCCTGGCCGCCGAGCTTACCCTCCGAACCCACTTCACGGGCAACCCGGGTGACTTCGGAGCTGAAAGAGTTCAGCTGGTCCACCATGGTGTTGATCGTATTCTTCAGCTCGAGGATCTCCCCTTTTACGTCCACCGTGATCTTGCGCGACAGGTCGCCCTTGGCCACCGCCGTGGTCACCTCGGCGATGTTCCGGACCTGGCCCGTCAGGTTGGAGGCCATGGCGTTCACGGAGTCGGTCAGATCCTTCCAGGTACCTCCGACCCCACGCACGTGCGCCTGGCCGCCGAGCTTTCCTTCCGTGCCCACCTCCAGCGCCACACGCGTCACCTCGGAAGAAAAGGAATTCAGCTGGTCCACCAGCGTATTGATCGTATTCTTTAATTCGAGGATCTCCCCTTTCACGTCCACCGTGATCTTCTTCGACAGATCGCCTTTGGCCACCGCCGTGGTCACTTCGGCGATGTTGCGCACCTGCGCCGTCAGGTTACCCGCCATCAGGTTCACCGAGTCGGTCAGGTCTTTCCACACGCCGCCGACGCCTTTGACCTTGGCCTGGCCGCCCAGCTTTCCTTCCGAGCCCACTTCCCGCGCCACACGTGTCACCTCCATACTAAAGAGGTTCAGCTGCTTCACCATGTCGTTCACCTCCCGGGCGATACGCGAGAACTCCCCCTGCAACGTATGACCGCCGATCTCCAGCGGCATGTTCTGCGAGAGGTTCCCCTTCGCCACCGACGAGATCACATGTGCGATCTCGATCGTCGGATGCACCAGGTCGGAGATCAGCGCATTGAGCGAATCGACCCCGGTGGCCCAACCGCCCTTGGCGTTCGGCACGGCGATGCGCTGCGTCAGCTTCCCCTGCTTGCCGATGGTATTACCGGCCCGGGTGAATTCCTTCATCATCTCTTCGTTAAGGGAAATAATCTCGTTCAACGTATCATAGATACGCCCCTTGACGCCTACCTCGCCGATAGGCATTCGTACCGTGAAATTACCATTGCGAACCTGTAGTAGGATTCGCAGCAATTCTTTGTCATCCAGATGCGCCTCGGATTCGTATGTTTTAACTCGTGATACGGTTCGGGCGGTTCCGTTGGCAGTGGGGGTTGGCTTGGCTTTCTTTTTGATTTCCTTAGTGGTGGATAGTCCCATATTGGAATTTTGCTTTATATAACTGTTATTAGGAGTTCAGATTTTTACCACAATACTTGAGCCATATATTTGGCAAGGTTCTGGTTAAGGGAACTGGTAATACCCTTAATCAGAACTACAGCCTGGCTTTATCACCGTTTAGAACTATTATTATTTTATGAAAAGCAACACCCGCCTGATCTACATTGTTGACGATGACCCGGATGACAGGCAGATCATTCTCGATGCGTTCCTGGAAAAGAGTCCCCAGATCGACTACGTTTTTCTCGAGAATGCCGAGACGCTCATGGAGACCCTGTATGCGGCCGAAGCCGAGCTTCCGGCCCTTATCCTGCTCGATCTCAACATGCCCGGAATGCTGGGTCTGCATGCGCTGAAAGAGATCCGCGCCAACCGACTGTTCAGCCAGATCCCCATCATCGTACTCACCACGTCCACTCTTCACCAGGACAGGAAGATGTCCTACGAACTGGGTGCCAGCTGTTTTCTCCGAAAGCCGGATTCCTTCGTCGAATTGGTCGACATTACGGACTGCGTCGTAAAACTCTGGCTTCACGAATATCACCATCCGCAGACACAATACCCTCCGGCGGAAAAACTTTAGCGCTTTTTTAAAAAGTGTGGAATCTTTTCCACACTTTTTAATGATAATCCGGCAGATAGCTGGGGAATGGCTTTTGAGCCGTTCTCTGGAAAACGGCACATCAACTAAATCAAACAACATGAAAACACGTAAGATCATCTTCCTGCTACCCGCCCTGTTTTTCTTCTTTACATTGCGCGGGCTTAGCGAGGGTATCCACGACGCCAGCACGCCGGTCACGCTGCCCTCCAAACAGGAATTAGCCACAATGACCGAAGAACAGAAGCAGGCCCTTGTTCAGCAGATGAAGGACCGCGTCGAGTATATCAAGACGATGGATAGGTCTCAGCTGACCAAGGCAGAGCGGAAAGCGCTCCGTACCGAGCTGAAAAGCATGAAAAAGGAATCCCGGGCGGTCACCGGTGTATATATCTCCGTCGGCGCCCTGATCATCATCATTCTTTTGCTCATCATCATCATTTAGTGCTTTAGACACCTCTCCCCACGGGCCGGTTCCCTCTTCACCAGGGGCCGGCCATTCTTTTGACCACCATTCCCCGTCCATACGTCAAAGAAAATTGCCCGCCGTCCCTCCGCAGGCTAGTTTTACGGCATAATCAAAACAGCCATGAAATTAGCCATCCCCGCCACCGCCGTCACCATCCCCGCAGCAACCGGCACCGCCGCAACCCCGATCCAGGCCCCCGCAGACGCCGCCACTGCCCGCCTCCCCTTCATCGATAACCTCCGCTGGGCGATGATCATGCTCGTCCTCAGCATGCACGCCGCGGTCACCTACAGCAACCACGGCAGCTGGTACTACAACGAAGCCACGCACCTCAACCGGCTCGAAGATATTACCTTCCTCACCTACCAGGTGTTCCTCCAGTCCTTTTTCATGGGCCTGCTCTTCTTCGTAGCCGGCTATTTCGTTCCCGGAGCCTTCGATCGCAAGGGCGCCGCCGGGTTCCTGAAGGACCGCGCCTACCGCCTCGGCCTTCCCTCCCTGCTTTATATCTTTATCCTCCACCCCATCACCTGTTATTACGCCGCAGCCGTCTGGGCTCCCGACGACCCCAACCGCAGCTTCCTCCGCGAATACGCCCATTATATCACCAGCGGCCGCTTCCTATCCGGCAACGGCCCCCTCTGGTTCTGCATCGCCCTGTTGTTCTTCTGCTTCGTCTATGCCGCCTGGCGCACCCTATCTTTCCCTAAAACGGCGGCCGGACCCAAACAGACCTTCGCCTCGCTCGGTTGTCCGCGTGGCGCCAGGATCGCCGGTTTCATCGCCCTCATCGCCACGGCTACCTTTCTGGTCCGCACCTTCTGGCTCAACGGAACGTCCTGGTACAATATGCAATTCGGTTATTTCGCTCAGTACATCGCGTTCTTCATTGCAGGAACGCTTGCCTGGCGGCATAGCTGGCTCGCCACGATCCCAAAGTCCACCGGCAAACGCTGGGGCCGCATCGGTCTTTTCGGTGGAGGGGCTATCTGGGCCGCACTCATCGCATCTTACATCGTCGCCAAACCCCAACCCGGAGCCTTTGACGGCGGCTGGCACTGGCAAAGCCTGGGTATGTCCACCCTCGAATCGCTGGCCGGCGTCGGCCTTTCCCTGGGCTGTCTCACGCTGTTCCGCGAGAAATTCAACCGCCGGGGCCCCTTCGCAGGTTTCTTCTCGGCGAATGCCTTTGCCGTCTATGTCTTCCACCCGCCGATCCTCATCGCCATCACCCGGCTCATGAGCGGCTGGCATGGCGAGGCACTGTTGAAATTCCTCGTTGCCACCGTGCTGAGCATCATCGCTGCCTATATCCTCTCCGCCGGGGTCTTCCGCCGCATTCCGTTGCTGAAAAATATCCTGTAAAATTGTATATTACTCACACAAATGCGGCTTGTTTAGCTTACCGACATGAAATTCTTTTGGAAATACATCTTTCCGCCCATCTACGGCCTGTTCTTCTACACCATCATCCGGCTGGTGTCCGATCTGACGAACCAGGACAAATTCTGGGAACGCCGCCTCGAACAAAATCTCGCCGAGGTCATCGGCGTCATGATCCTCTCCTACCCTCTTTTCCGCATTCCCCAGCGGTTCGTCAATAAATTCGAAAAGAAGAAACGTCCCGATACCTTTCGTAGTGTTCTGTTGGAATTCGGCGAGATCCTGGGGGTTGCGATCATCCTGGCCACAGGCGGATGCTGTATCATCCACGTGGCCGCCAACGATTACCCCATCGGCATCGACGACCTGGTCATCGCCAATGTCCTGCTCTCGTTGTTCATGCTCCTGCATTATGCCATTATCCGGGGCAACAGCCTCGTCAAGGCCCTCATCGAACAGAAAGTACTCACCGAAAAGCTCCGGAACGATCACCTGAATACCGAACTGAAATTCCTGAAAGCGCAATACCATCCGCATTTCCTGTTCAATGCCCTCAACACCATTTATTTCCAGATGGACGAGGATGTCGCCGCCGCAAAGCAGAGCGTCGAGAAATTCTCCGAGCTGCTCCGCTATCAGCTGTACGATCAGCAACAAACGGTGCCGGTCAGCCAGGAGATGAAGTATCTTGAGAATTTCATCCGCCTGCAGCAGGCGCGCAGCTCGGAAAGGCTCCGGCTGGAGACTCATTTCGATCCGCGGCTCGAAGGTCAGCAAGTATATCCGCTTCTCTTCCTCCCACTCGTTGAGAACGCCTTCAAATACGTCGGCGGAGAATATAATCTCGATATCACCGCCGCCCTCGAAGCCGATCGCATCGAATTCCGGGTCGTCAACGGCATCCCGTCGAATATCCCCGAATCCACCCGCGCGGACAAAGGCATCGGCCTGGAAAATCTTCGCCGCCGTCTCGAGCTGCTGTATCCCGGCCGGCACACCTTAATAGCAGAAAAGAAAGACCAACAATTTTCAGCCGCACTAACCCTTCAATATTGACAGCTATGTCCACCACCCGCATAAAATGCATCATTACCGACGACGAACCCTTCGCCCGCAAAGGATTGCAAGGCTACATCGGGCAGATCGATTTCCTCGACCTCCGGGGCGTCTGCGAAAATGCCATCGAGCTCAACTCGCTGTTGAAACGGGAACCGGTCGACCTGCTCTTTCTCGATATTGAAATGCCCTATCTCACAGGCATCGAGTTCCTGAAACAGCTTGCCACGCCGCCCCGCGTGATCTTTACCACCGCCTACGAGAAATATGCCGTGCAGGGTTTCGAGCTCGAAGTACTGGACTACCTGCTGAAGCCCATTTCCTTCGACCGCTTCCTCAGAGCCGCCAACAAGGCCTACGACTATTTCCGCCTGCAACAGACTCCTGCGGCGACCGAAGACTATATCTTCGTCAAGGCCGACAGCCGCCTCGAAAAGATCGCCTTCGCCGACATTCTCTTCGCCGAGGCCCTGGAGAACTACGTCGCGATCTATACCCGGGAAAAAAAGATCATCACCCATCTCACCCTCAAAATGCTGCAGGAAAAGCTCCCGCCGGCCGCCTTTATCCAACCCCATAAATCCTACCTGGCGGCCATCGACAAGATCAATTCCATCGAGGGTAATATCCTCCACATCACCCAATACCAGGTGCCGATCAGCAAATACCAGAAGGAGGAGATCATGGAGAAGATTGTTAACAGTAAGCTACTGAAACGCTAAGGGCATGGCCTTTGCTTAACTTTGTATAGGCGCGCTCCGTGGCGCGCATAAAAGTCAGGAATATGAAACGCTTCTGCTTTTCAGGCCTGATCTTCTGCGGCCTTCTCCTGTATGCCGCTCAGACCAAGGCCCAAACACTTTTCGCCTACACCGAGAACAAGATGGTCGTCCTCCATTGGACCTCGGCGAACGAACAATTCATCGATCGCTTTATCGTCGAACGCAGCACCGACAATAATCATTTTACGACGCTTCACGAGGTCGTCTCAAAAGGACCTTTTACCACCGAGGCCGATAACAGCTACGAGGACGCCGATGCCTGGCCTCCCAATGCGATCAATTTCTACCGGGTGCAGACCGTTCTGAAGGACGGGGGATCGTTATATTCCGCCCCTGTCCGCGTGGCCATCGACTCGACCAACCGGCCAATGATAAAACCCACGGTGATCCATATGGGCGGCAACGTCTTCCTGGACAACTATCACTCGAACCAGCTTCTCACCGTCAACATCTTCAACGGCAACGGGACGATGCTCGGCAGCTATATGGTCAACGGCACTTCCTTTACCATCAACACCGGCCAGCTCCCCAAAGGCATTCTCTTCTATCGCATCTCCGATGAGAAACACGCGCTGATCGACGCCGGCAAGCTGATGATCCAGTAATCGTAATTTCCTATCTTTAGGGCATGATCGAACTGGAAAACCCCTGGATCCGCCTGTACTTTCTGAACGAGGAGCACCGCGAGACCCTGCGCCACCTCGCAAAGGACGAACGTATTTGGGAATACACAAAGACCCTGCTGCTGACCGATACCTACGACCGGCAATTCGATAAATACTTCGACGAAGCCTTCACCTTCTCGACCGCAACCGCCCAGGCCTTTTGCATCAGCGATGCGGTTACCGGTGACATCATCGGCATGACCCGGGCCTACGACCTCGATCCTCGCGTGAAAAAGGCGACCATCGGTCACACCTGGTATACCCCCGCGGTCTGGGGGCAGGTGCACAACAAAGCCTGTAAGCTGCTCCTGCTGGAATATCTTTTCGGGACGCTGGGTCTCCAACGAGTGGATTTCAGGGTGGCCAGCCAGAACCTTCGCAGCCAGAAAGCGGTGATGAAGATCGGCGGAGTGCCTGAGGGCGTCCTGCGGCGCTATACGCTTCGCAACGACGGCACCTATGCGGATGCGCACTATTTTTCGATCCTCGCTGATGAGTGGCCTGAAAAGAAGATAAAATTACAGGAAATGGTGCGCTCACTGGCCGCTCAGGCCGGATCCTGAGAAAGCCGCCTGCGCATCCACCAATCGGTTTGCGCATCCAGCCCGACAAAAAAGACATGCTCCCCAAACCGCTCAAACCCCCACTTGCGGTAAAAGGCCTGCGCCCGGTGGTTATGCTCCCATACCCCCAGCCAGACCCAATCGAATCCCATAGAGCCGGCCAGGTCCAGGGCCGCCTGCATCAGCACAGGTCCAACCCCCTTGCCGATCAGGGTCTTGTCCGAATACAGCTGCACGATCTCGATCGCCTTCTCCCCCGTCAACCCGCCCGGCGGTTCGGCGATGCGCAACGATACATAGCCGGCAGGGGAATCCCCGATATAGGCCAATAGAAAATGCCTCCCCGGCGCGCCCACCTCGGCCATCTGCTTTTCCTTCGGGTTCTGTTTCTCCAGGAAAATGCGCATATTCTCTTCCGTATTGTATTGGGCAAAAGATTCGATAAAGGTCCGACGTGCCAGGTCGGCGACAAGTTCCGCATCCGCCGCCCCGGCGGCCCGAATGACAATAGCAGGTGTTTCCATACCCGCAAACTACGAAAAATCCTCCTACCGGGCCGACCCTACCCGGCAGGCTCCGGCTCGATCAATCCACGACCGCCGCTCCGGTGATACAACAGGCGTAAAAGCGATGGCAGCACGATCAGCAGCAGGGGAAGGGCCACCACGAACCCGCCGATGACCGCAATGGCCAGGGGCTGATGCAGCTGTGCCCCCGCACCAATCCCCAGGGCAAGCGGCATCAGGGCAATGATCGCTCCCAGGGCGGTCATCAGTTTTGGCCGGAGCCGGGTGGAAATAGCATAGATCACGGCCTCGTCGACGGATAGGGTATGCAGGCTGTCTCTGAACTGGAGGAACGTGAAGATGGCATTCTCCCCAATGATCCCGACGATCATGATCAGGCCCGTATAGCTCCCTACGTTCAATGGGGTCTTTGTGAGATACAGCGCAAGATAGCTCCCGGAAATGCCCAATACGGCCACCACCAGGATGGTCAGCGCCACGACGAACCGGCGATAGAGGAAAAGAATGACGCCGAATACCATCAGGCTGGCCGTGATAAGGATGACCAGCAGTTCGCTAAAGGATTGTTGCTGCTCTGCATAGGCGCCGCCGTACGTAATATGATATCCCGCGGGAAGGACCATCTTCGAACTGACCGCGGCCTGGATATCCTTCATGACACTCCCAAGGTCACGCCCTTCCAGCCGGCCCGTCACCACCCCCATCGATTGCAGGTTCTCCCGCTGGATCTCCGCATCTCCGGCCTTGATGGTCACGGTAGCCAGATCGGTTATCGGCTTTAGCTTTCCATCCGGCAGAAATAGTTGTAATCGACTGATATCAGACACACTGAGCGTGCGGCTTCCGGGATAGACCATGCGAATAGTGCTGAGCTGCTCTTTTTCCGGCAGCGTGCCCACAATATTTCCTTCCAGCGCGGTCTGCAGCTGGTATTGCAGGTTCGCCGGCGTGAGCCCGAACTGCGCCAGCCGGTCATAGTTCGGCTCGATGCTGACCGATGGACCTGCGATCACGATCCCGTCGAACATGTCTGCGGTCCCCTCCACCTTCGATACCAGCTCGTTCACTTGTTTCGAAAGATCATGCAGCTTCGCCTGGTCATCGCCGAATATTTTTATTTCAATAGGCTGGACGGATGTCATCAGGTCTCCCAGCATATCCCCGATCACCTGCCCGAAATCGATTCGCAAGGCCGGCTGCGTGGCCTCGATCTTCTTGCGGAGGTCGCTGATCACATCCTCGGTAGATCTGTCCCGTTCCTTCTTCAACTGGATCAGGTAGTCCCCCCGGTTGGGCTCGGTGATAAAAAAGCCCATTTCCGTTCCCGTACGCCGTGAATAGGCCTCCACCTCGGGCGTTGCCACGATCATCTTTTCCACTTCCCGCAGCATCCGGTCCGTTTCCTGCAGTGTCGTGCCCGGCGGAGAATTATAGTCCAGCACGATGCTCCCTTCATCCATTTCCGGGAGGAATCCGGTCTCCAATTGCGGCAGGATGAACCAGATCGACCAGCCGAGACCGGCCATGATGATCCCGCTCAGCCAGGGCCGCCGGATAAAAAAGGCCACCCAACGCTGGTTCTTCACGTTGTGCGGCTTCGGCCGTTTCCTTTTCTTCCCCTCCCGGGTCAACAGCAGATAGATCACGGGCAACCCGATCCAGGTCACGAAGAAAGAACAGACCAGCGTGATGATCATGGTATTGGTCAGCACCTTGAAATACGCTCCCGCAACGCCGCTCATCAGGACAAAGGGAATGAAGATAACGATGGTACTGACCGAAGAACCGAGCATTGCCGGGAACAGGTAATGAATAGCCTTTTGCACCAGCGTCCGCGACGATTCCTCCGGATGCTCCTCATGCGTCCGGTGTATCTGCTCGACCACTACGATGGCGTCGTCGATGATCAGGCCGATCGCCGCGGCGATAGCGCCCAGGGTCATGATGTTGAAAGTATAGCCGATGGCATACAACACGATCAGCGTCAGTAAGAGCGTGACCGGGATGGTGATCAGGATCGTGGTGCTGGCCTTCAGGCTGCGAAGGAAAATGATCGCCACGATGATCGCGAGCCCGAGACCGATCCAGAGGCTGTCGGTGACGCTCTTTACCGAGGTGTTGACAAAATCCGCCTGGATATAATACGGCCTGATCGTAACCCCCTTGGGCAGCGTATTTTGAAGATCGGCCACCTTTGCTTCCATGGCCTTCGACATCTCGATCAGGTTGGAGTTGGGTTGTTTGATCACCGCAACCAGGACAGCATCCTTCCCGTTGGCGTTGATCCGCGTATATTCCACCATTTCCCGGATCTCGACAGCCGCGATATCCTGCAAAAGAATAACCCTTCTTCCGGTATTGCGCACCACGATATGGCCGATGTCCTCGCGGGTATGGACAGTGGCGTCCGTCACCGTCAGGTAGAGGAAATGGTAATCCGACAGGTACCCATTGGATTTGATAAAGCCGGTTTGGCCAATAGCCGTGTTGAGCACGTCGGGGGTGATCGAGAGGGTGCTCATTTTACGGGCATCCAGCGTGATCCAGTATTCCTTCGTCCGGCCCCCGATGATCCTCACTTCGGAGACGCCCGCTACCTGTGACAGAAAGGGCTTCACCGTGTAGTTCGCCAGCAGCTTCAGCTCTATCGCCGAGTGGTTATGACTTTCCAGCGTATAGCCTATGACCGGAAGGATCGACGGGTTCATTTTCTCCACCGTGATCTGGGTTTCCGCCGGCAGATCGTTCTTTATCTCGGCGATCCGCGATTCGATCTGCTGCTGCGCGAGATTGATATCCGCCTTCCAGTCCATAAAGGCGGATATCTCACAGCTGCCACGGCTGGTGGTGCTGCGGACATACTGCAGATCGGGAACCCGCTTGATGGCGTTCTCCAGCGGCTTGGTCACGGTGACCATCATCTTGTTGACGGGTTGCAATCCCGCATCCGCGATGACCTTGATCTTAGGGAAGGTAACATCCGGGAACAACGAGGTCTGCAGCCGGCCATAAACGAACATCCCGCCCAGGATGATGAGTACCAGGGTAACGGTCAGCGGGTTCTTATAAGTGACGAAGAAATTTTTCATGGAATACCTCCGGTCCCGACTTTTACTTTGGCCGTGTCGGGCAGTCCATAGTTACCGGTGACCAATATTTTGTCATCCTTGCCGAACAAGGGGGAAAGGATTTCCACCCTGTCCCGGGTCTCGATGCCTTTTTTTACGGGCACCTTGACAGCCGTGGAAGTGTCTATTAACTTCATGACCCAGAAATTGCTTTCAGTCTCATCAGTAAGCACCGCGTCTTTGGGCAGAGACTGCGTGTTGGGCTTCGAGGTCTTCAGCACTCTGACTTTTGCAATAAGATTTTCCGGGATAGTTCCCGCCGAGGGTACCCGGATCACGACGTTCTGAGTTTGCGAGGCCGAGTCCACGGTGGGCATGGTCGGCCCGACCAGTCCGTTCAGTTTCGTTCCGTCGGGCAGCAGCAGCTCGACACTCCTTTTCCCCAACACATAAGGTCTCAGCTCGTAAGGCAGGTCCAGCAGGAACACAAAGCTGCTCCGGTCGCTGATAACGGCCAATTGCTCGCCGTCCTGCACATAATCTCCGGATTGGTGGTTTAGTTGCGTGATATATCCATGCTGGTTGGCGCGGATGCTGTTGACTCCCGAAAAATGCAACGTCGTATCCAGCTTTTCGATCGCATTGCCGATGCTTTGCGCCTCCTTGGTCTTCATCGTGAACAGCACCTGTCCCTTTTCCACGTTCTTCCCCGGATACACGTCGGCCGACTGCAGGTAGCCGTTGGCAATGGCCTTTACATAGCTTTTCTGGAGGAAGGCCGAGACCGCATTCAGCTCGATATAGTCGTTGAGGCCGCTACGGTCTATCGTCGTGACCGTGACGGGAGTACCCCCCTCCGTCGAATCCGCCGCTTCTGCCGCGGGTTTGCCGGTCGTTTTTTCCGCCGTGGAGTCCTTTCCGCCGTCCGGGTTCGCCGCGCTGCCGCAGGCAGCGAAAAACATCGTCCCTAAGACGATACTTATTGAAAAAATATTCATCGATTCCAATAATTGATCTGGTTGATGATCTGCAGCCGCGTAATATTGTTCTGCGTCAGCAGGTTCCTGGCGCTGAGATAATTGCTCAGCGCGATGATATAGTCCGCGATCTTCGCATCTCCCGTGCCCAGCAGCTTCCCGTTGACATCGATCAGCGTCTGCGAATACCTCACCTGGTCGTTGATCTGCCCGATCAGTTCCTCCGTCGCCTGCAACTGCTGCCTGAGCTGGGCGATCTGCTGGTCATATTGTTTGGTGAAAAAATCCTTATACCCCGTCCTCGTCCGCTCGGCGATGTCTAATTTGCTGTACTGCATCTTCCGCTGGTGGCCGTCATAGATCGGCACCGTCACCGTGACGCCGAAGCTCATGCCGAAGTTCTTGTAGCCTTCGTATTGAAAGGAGGAGGAATAGCCGCCGTCGGCATACAGACTGGCCTTGGGCCGGTAACTGTAATCGATCAGGCTCCGGTTGTTGCGCAGCTTCAGGCTGTCGAGATGAAACTGCCGGAAGAAGACCGATTGGTCGATCTCCGGCAGCCTTTGCAGCTCGATCCCCGGATCATCCAGGGCCGTCGCGGCGGTGTCGACCATACCGCACAGATAGTTCAACGTGCCGTGATCGTTGCGGAACTGGATCTCCAGCTGTCGCAACAACAGCCCCTCCTGTTTTAACGTCACCAAAAAAGCCAGGTAATCGGTCTGCCGGTAGACGTTCTTTTGGGTGAGGTCCTTCAGCAACCCCTCTTCCTTTTGCAGCAACGCATAGACATCCCGGTTGAAATTCAGTTGCTGCAGGTCCCCATAAGCGGTGATATATTGCGCGGTGACGCTCTTCTTCAGGTCCTGCTCCGATACTTTGGCCGAGTTGCCGACCCCTTGGTTCTGCAGGCGGATGGTCTCATACTCGGCATCGAGATGCTTCTGACCCACCAGTGTCTGGTTCACGGCGACCACGGTGGTGAAATTACCGCCGTTGGAAATGGCCTGGTCGTACCCCCAGCCCTTGATCGTCGGCGCCCAGACATTGACGCTGGAGCCCGTCACCTGCGGCCGGTAACCCGCCCGGACCAGGGCGCTGTCGACCTGCCCCGCCGCCATCTGGTTGCGATAATCCTTTAATAAAGGGCTGTTCTGCAGGGCCTGGCCGATATAGAAGTCCAGCCCCATCGGAGACTGTCCCCTGCCGGCCATGCCGCCCGCCAAAAGAACACCCAAGATAAAAAATCGTAACATGTTAATTTTCAGGCCCATTCGAAGGGCCCGTCAAAAGTATCCCGATATCCTGTCGAAATTCTGTAGCACAGGGGCCGCCCGGTGTGGGCGGGATCACTTAAACCGCACCTGCGGCAGCGTGGGCGAGATATCGAAAAAGTTGGACTTCAGCTCCAACTCCAAGACCTCCGTCGCCGTGCTCTCGAGATGGAATTTCTCGTTATCGATGACCGTCTTCAGCGGCAGACAACCCGCCTTGCTGACATAGAAGGCCCAGCCGCCGTAGAGATGCTTCTGGAACATCGCCGCATCGAGTTTATATCGGGGACTGTAATAAAAGACCGTCGTACCGGTCTCCGTCTCCACCACCAGCGCGTCGCAGCGTTTGCCCAGCACCGTTTCCGCGTCCTCGCGCGTCTCATAGGAAACAGGCTTCTCCGAGCTCTTGCCGGCATCCAGCCAATACACGGTATCCACCTCCTGCTTCTTGAAATACATCCGGTTGCTCCGGTGGTCATACAACTGCATCGAAAACCCGGCGCCGTTGGTCAGCGACTCATAAAATCCCCCCTTGATATAATAGATCTCCTCATTGCCGACGAGCGCGGTAATCGCCGAATCCGAAAGCCCCGGCGTCTTGCTGGTCACGATATTCCGGTAGATGACCTTGCCTTCGAAATATTGCGCCCGGGCAAAAAGTCCCGCCAGGCAAAAAAGTAGAATGGTAACGGTTCTCATCATAGGTTAATTGAAGGTAATATCGATAGTATGCACTTCTTCCGCAAAGGAATAATGCAATCCAAAGTGATAGTTGTCACAGATCTGCCGAACGATCGCCAGTCCCAATCCGGTCCCGCCCGAATGGGCCCCCTTGGTGAACCGGTCGAAGATCGTCGCCGCGTCAAATCCCAGCGCCGCACCCGAATTGCTCACCCGCAGCGTCCGTTTACTCAGCCGGATATTCACCTCTCCCCCGTCCTGGTTATGCCGGATCGCATTGGTCAGCAGATTGTTCAACAAGATATCCGCCAGGTAGCCGTTCATCGGCAGGGTCAGCGGGTCCAATTCCGTGTGCACCGCCAGCCGCCGGTTCCGCACCCGGTCTTCCAGCTGTTCCAGTTTGGATTCGATCAACGGGACCAGTTCCACCGACTCGGTATCGCCGAACTGGTTGTTCTCGATCTTTGTCAGCAGCAGCAGCGATTGGTTCAGTTGCCGGAGCCGGCTGATCGCATCGTACATCGCCAGGATCGGCCGGTGATGCGCCTGTGCCAGGCTGGTGTCCTGGATCAGCAGGTCCAGTTTGGAATTGAGGATGGCCAGCGGCGTCTGCATTTCATGGGAAGCGTTGTCGGCAAAGCCTTTGAGCATCTCGTAATCCCGGATGATCGTGTGGGTCATCTGCCGGATCGCTTCATCCAGGGTACGGAACTCGTCGATATCCGTCGTCTGCGCCGGTAACGGCTGCCGGCTCGACAGGTTAAAGGCCCGGATGCCGTTCAGTGTCGTATAGAAGGGTTGCCAGATGCGCCGCAGTAGGAACCGGTTGGCGATAAAAAGGATGCTCAGCAACAGCCCGATCATCCCCGCGGTGATCAGCATGATCCACATCAGCAGATCCTCTGTCTCCTCCTCCGCGACATCCACATAGACGGTGTGCCATTGACCCGCGGCCATTACCGGGAAACGCAGCTCACGATAGGCCTCCAGCTTGCCTTTCTTACCCTCCGGTAGATTGGTATGCGTAAAATTCCGCTTTACCGGTCCCTCCGCGTCCTCGAAATGAACCCGCTGATCGCGGTAGGTAGCCGGCTCCGGCAGCGCATTTCGCCGGTGTACAAAATCCAGCACCTCGGACTCTTCCAGCCGCAAATGGTCATCCAGCTCAGCGACAAGCACATAGCGAACGGCAAAATAATAGCTGACGCTACCCAATAGCAGGGCCCCGATGCTGGCGACGATATTGACCCGGTTGTATTTGGTAAAAAGCCTCATCCGTTGTAATTTAAGTAGTTGAATCTGAAAAAATGTTGGACCAACCCATTTTTTCTAATTATTTATCACTACCTTTGCAAGCTCTTTAAAAAGCACTCATGAGCAGCCGCCGGGAATTTGAAATAGCGTTTGTGGGCCTTAAGGCTGGTATTCATGAGTTTAGCTATCGGATTACCGATAAGTTCTTTGAGGCCTATCAGCAACAGGACTTCCGCCGTTGCGATGCCCAGGTAAAGCTGACCCTCGATAAGAAGAACAGCTTTATGCTGTTGAAATTCGAGATCACCGGCAAGATGGAGATCGCCTGCGACCGTTGCGGGAACCAGCTTCCGCTCGATCTCTGGGATGAGTTCAACATCCTGGTCAAGCTCGTGGAAGACCCTGAGATCATGAACCAGCAGGAAGAGGATCCGGATGTATATTATATTTCCAAGGGTGAAAGCCATCTGCACCTCTCCGACTGGATCTATGAGTTCATCAACCTCAGCATCCCCATGCAGCGCATGTGCAAACCCGAAGAAATGGGCGGCCCGCACTGCAATAAGGAAGTGCTGGAAATGCTGAAAAAGCTAGAACTGGATAAGAACCCCGCCGCAAATAATTTGTGGAAGGGCCTCGAGAAATTCAAAAATCTCGGAAATATTAAGGATCAATAATTTGTAAAAATAAAAGTATTAGTTACTTCAAAAATAGAAGAAAATGCCAAATCCGAAACGCAGACATTCCCAGCAGCGCAGTGCCAAGAGAAGGACGCATTATAAGGCTGAGAAAGTAACTTTGAGCAAAGACAGCACCACCGGCGAAATGCACGTACGTCATCGTGCCCACGTCAGCGAAGGCAAGCTGTTCTACAAGGGTAAAGTAGTCGCCGAAACTTCTCCCATTAAGTAAACGCAGTCGCGACCCATGAATATAGGTCTCGACATGATGGGTGGGGACTTTTCACCGCTTGAAGCCGTGAAAGGTCTCCAGCTCTACCTGAAGGAAGTTGCCCATCCCGCCACCCTATGGCTGATCGGCGACGAGAACCAGGTCCGGCCCTTGCTCAAGGAATACGCTATTCCCGAAGGTTCGGTGCGCGTTGTTCATGCCGTCCAGGTGATCGAAATGAACGAGCATCCGACAAAAGCCCTGAAGGAAAAGCAGCAGTCCTCCATCGCCATCGGCTTCGGCCTGCTCGCCGCAGGCAAAATGGACGCATTCATCAGCGCCGGTAACACCGGGGCCATGCTGGTGGGCGCCCTTTACAGCCTGAAACCCATCGAAGGCGTCCAGCGCCCCACCATCTCCACCGTCATCCCAAAGGAAAATGGCAAGACCGGCATCCTGCTCGACGTTGGCCTCAATGCCGACTGCAAGCCGGAAAATCTGAACCAGTTCGCCATCCTGGGCTCCCTTTACGCCCAGCACATCCTCGGCATCGATAAGCCGCGCGTAGGCCTGCTGAACATCGGGGAGGAGGAAGGAAAGGGCAATATCCTTGCCCAAGCCACCTATCCCTTGTTAAAAGAGAACGAACACATCCACTTCATCGGCAATCTCGAAGGCCGCGATATCCTGCTCGACAAGGCCGACGTCACCGTCTGCGAAGGCTTCACCGGCAACGTCATCCTCAAGCTGGCCGAATCCCTCTTCGACATCACCCGCCGTCATAAGACGGAAAGCGAATACTTCGACCGTTTCGATTTCGAGTACTACGGCGGCACACCGCTGCTCGGCGTCACCAAGCCCGTCATCATCGGTCACGGCATCTCGCGCAGCAAATCCTTTCTCAACATGATCCGGCTGGCGCAGAAAATGCTCGAAACCGATCTGCTCGGTAAAATGAAAGAACATTTTCGTTCCTGATGCGCGCGTTCATCAACTATCTGATCGCCTATCTCCGCAGCACTTCCCGCCCCGTCCTCCTCATCACCAGTCTCTTTATCGCCGCCCTGATCGCCGCCAATTACACCGTCGGCATCGAGAGCCGCATCCGCGCCCTTCCCTGGTATTTTGCCCTTGGTGGTTTCTTTCTTTTTTACCTCATCGTCCTGGCCGTAGTCTGGGGCCTTCAGGCCGCGTGGAACAAGACCCTGCTCAACCAGGCGAAGCTGCTGATCCTGCTGGGTCTCGCTCCGCTTTATTTTGCGTTGAAGATGATCCACTGGAACCTACTGCCCCTCCTGCCCTCCTCCATCGCAGACACTAGATTCCCCTGGGATCATTATATCCAGCTCGTGCTCCAACTGCCCCTGAAATTGCTCTTGCTTTTGGTATTTCTATGGACCCTGTACAAAGTAGGTCTCCTGCCCGGCAAAAGCTTCGACGCCGCGGTCGGCCTGACCCGGAAAAATTTCAACACCCTGCCCTATTTTGGATTGTTGTTGTGTACCGTCCCCCTCATCGTCCTTGCTTCGACCCAACACGACTTCCTGCTGGTCTATCCCAAGGTGAAAAACCTTGCCTTTATCAACGGCTATGCAAAACCGGTATGGCCCTGGAAATTATTGTATGAGATCTCCTATGGCCTCGATTTCCTCGGCATCGAGCTCTTCTTCCGCGGCCTGCTCATCGTCGTGCTGGTCAATTATGTCGGCCCCGACGCCAGAGCTTCGCCGGGCCTGCTTCGACACGGCCCCGCTCACTCGGAACCTTCGATGGACTCGGTTCTCCCAATGGCCGCTTTCTATTGCACCATCCACTTCGGCAAGCCCCTCGGCGAATGCATCTCCTCCTTCTTCGGCGGTCTCATCCTCGGCGTCCTTGCCGCCCGTACCCGCACCATCCTCGGCGGCCTCATCGTCCACCTTGGCCTCGCCTGGCTCATGGAGCTCGGCGGCTGGTTAGGCGGCCTTTGGCACCATTAGCAATAGTGACCGCGGGCCGAAGGCCACTACTCCACTTTCAAAGATTTAACGGGATTGGCCAGCGCAGCCTTGATCGTCTGCACCGCGATCAGCACGATCATGATCACCGCCAGAAACCCGATCGCCCCTACGAACGGCCACGCCGTGATCGTGATCCGCGTCGCATAGTTATCCAGCCAGCGCTGCATCATCCAATATGCAAACGGACTCGCTATCACCCCGGCTATCAACAGCACCGGCAGATAGTCCCGCACAAAAAGCCGGACGATGCCCGTTGCGGATGCGCCGATCACTTTGCGGATGGCAATTTCCTTGGTCCGCCGCCGCACGCTGTTGGATACAAGACCCAGCACGCCCAACAGCACAATGATAAACGAAAGAACCGTTGCCGTGGTAGCCGCCTTGCGCAGCCGCAATTCGCTTTTGTAAATGGACTGAAGGGTCTCATCCATGAACGTATACTCGAAGGGCGCTCCGGGCATCAGCGTCGCCCACTGTTTTTGCAGCGCCTCCATCGAAGTCCCGATATTCCCAGGCCGCAGCTTGAAGGAGAAATAACGGTAGACCGGGAATCCTTCGAGGTGCGTAAAGATCGCGGGCTGTACCGGAGCACCCATCACGGTAAAATGAAAATCTTTGACCACCCCGCTCACCGTGAACACATCCGTCGCATTGTACAGCCGTACCCGTTGCCCGACGGCCGCCGCCGGCGTCGGAAAACCAAGCCCCTTCGCCGCCGTTTCATTCAATACCACCCGCAGCGTATCCTGGGGACCGTGTTCACCCGGCCGGCTGAAGAATTCACCCGCAGCCATCGGTATCTGGTAAGTAGCCGCGAATTGCTCATCGCCCAAAAGAAGATCGCTGATCACCGCCCGGGTGCTGTCCGTACCTTCCCGGTAGGTACCAATACCGCCATAGCCCATTCCGTTGGGGATCGAATAACTTAGCGAGGCATCCTTTACATTCGGCATCCGCCTGAAGACATCGCGGATGGTTTCCATTTTGCGCACGCCGTTGCGCGTCCAGTCGCGGGGAAGCGAGGCCGAGACCACAAATTCTTTATCATATCCCAGCCGGTCGCTAAAGAAAAGCCGGATCTGCTGGGCGATAATGATCGCCCCGATGAACACCACCGTAGCCGTAGCGAATTGGAAGCCTACCAGCCCCTTGCGCATCCATACATTTTCCTTTATCGAGCCGACCTTGCTCTTCAACGCATCGATCGAGGAGAGTGACGATAACAGCACCGCGGGGTATAGACCTGCCAGCCAGCCCGTTAGCAACGCAAAAAGCGCGATTAACGGCCAGGCCACTACGGGCAACGTCCACAGCGAAGGAATGGCGTCGCCCAGCATTCCCTCGAATAAAGGCCGGGAGAGCTGGTAGGCCGCCAGCGCGATCGCCGTCGACACTGCCGCCAGCAGGATGGACTCGGTCAGGAACTGTACCCGCAGCTGATGCCGCAAACTACCCAGCACTTTGCGGATGCCGATCTCTTTCATCCGCGAATGGCTACGGCTGACCGAAAGATTAATGAAATTGATGACCGCCATCGCCAGGATGAATAATGCCACCGACGATAGCGTGAACAGCAGCGTCCGAACCATTCCGTTGTTGGCCGACAAATAGTAATCGGTCAATGCCACTGGCACCACGGTCAGGTTTTGTTGAATGATCGCCGGCGCGTTCACCTTCAACAGATGCGCGATCGGCCCCTGCAAGGCTTCCGGGCCGACCCCTTTTTGGAGTTCGACATAACTTACGATAAAGGTATTGGGCCAGTCCATGTTCCGGCCGAAGTAATTGAGATTGGCAGCTGGAATGTACACCCCGTTGTCATTGTTATCGTTCAGCCAGGTTACCGAATTGCGCGAAGGCTTCCTCAAAACTCCCGTTATGCGGAAATTCTGCCGCCTCCCGTTGAAATTATCGATGACCAGGTTCTGCCCCACGACATCCGTCCGGCCGAAATATTTGATCGCCTTCTCATCCGTGATCACCACCGAGAACGGGTTGTTCAATGCCGTTGCCGGATCGCCCTGCACCAACGAGAACCCATACATCGTTAACAACGTGCTATCGCCTACCTGCAACCCTTCTTTGAAATGCTTATCGCCATAGCTGACCGTGGAATTGATCCCATCCCAGCGATAATAGTTGGCCACCAGCGAAGGATAGTTCTCCTTCAATGCCTTCGCCAGCTGTCCTACCGTCGTGATCGACGGCTGCCCGGCCGGCGAACCCTTAAATTTACTCATCAGGAAATACTGCCGGTCTGCATTCCGCAGCTGGTGATTCACCCGGCTCTCCGACCAGCAGAATGCCGCGATCAATAACGTAAACGCAATACCGACGGAGAGTCCTGCAATATTGATCACCGCATGGAACCGGCTCCGCGCGATATTGCGGACAGCCGTCTTGTAGTAGTTGGCGAGCATAGGAAACGTGTAGTTTCCGTCTCCACCGTAAAAGAGTGCCAAATTTATAATCAACAGGAAATCAAGGTTCTACGCAATGAGCGCGCCATGCTGCTGTCCGCTTTCGGCCGGAAAACTGTCCGCAAATGATCAGGTCCTTATAAGGGAAAAAAGCTACCAACCTGTAAGCCGGATCCTGTTCCGCGTTGCCGCGGCGGTCATCATTTATCTGGCCCCTGCATTACTGCAGGAGTCTAGCTGCCTACCCTCCGGCGCGCGCCCCTCGCGAAGCGCATCGGGCGAGCCGCCCTCGGTCGCCGGTATACGTGGCATTTCAGCATGCAAGGTTTACCCGCCCCGTCGGTTACCCGCCGGCGCCGTGGGCTCTTACCCCACGTTTTCAACCTCACTCCGCCGAAGCAGAGCAGTTATTTTCTGTGGCACTATCTGTGAACGCTTTCGCGCTCCCCGGCTCTTAACCGGTGCATTGCCCTTTGCTGTCCGGACTTTCCTCCCCCCGTAAACGGAGAGCGATGACCCGGTTGGTAGCAAGGATAAAGGTAAATTATTTCTTCCCGTAATCAAAGAAGATCTCTGTCGCCCCATACCCAAAACGGGGGTCATACCGGTTGATAAAGGACTTGACGTTGCGCTTGGTCCGCAATTCCTCATGGATCTCGTCCCGCAGCTTCCCCGTCCCCACCCCGTGGATGACGATCATGGACGGCAGGTGATGTGCCACGGCCAGGTCGAAATATTTCTCGAAGGTTTGTAACTGCAAGGTCAATATCTCGAAGGCATCGAGCGAACCCGGCTTGTCGGTCAGCTTCTCGGCATGCAGATCCAGTTCCGACCGCGCCGGCTCGAGATGCTGCCGCGCCCGCGAAGCCTCATAGACCCGGAAACCCGAACCGGTCAGCAGTCCGCGCGTGTCCACCGTCTCCTCCGCCTGGCGAAAGGGATAGCTGTCGAACAACTTGAAGGAAAAGGTCGCCTCCCCCTTCTTTTTGATCTCCTCGATCCGGCCGAACACCTGCTTGGCCCTCAGCTTCAACGAAGTCTCATAATGCTCGGCCCGGGTCTTGTCGGGCTTCAGCAACGTATACTCACACTCGAAAACGGGGTTATCGTTCAGGTTGGCAAATGGGATGTCGTGCAGATAGAAATCCTCCCCGGCCCCGATCTGGTTGTCCAGGTCGAACTCGCTCTTGCCGAAATAGTTCAGATGATAAGAAAAACCATACCCGAGAGAGGTATTGTTGACCAGATAGATCTTCAGGCTTTCCACAACGTCATCCCCGAACTCATCGGTGTCGAACACCGGCAGAAAGGTCAGCCAGACCCCCTCGACGAGCTGGGCGATCCGATCCTTCTTCTTTCCCGGCGCGGGCTTTTCCGGCGGCAATTGATCGATATATTTCTTTGGCTTCTTCTCCGCCGGGAAGAGCTTTTTTTCCGTAAACCGCTTGAAATAAGGGAAATCCAACTGATCGGTATAGGCCGGGAACCGGACCCCACGGACATCCACGAGCACCATCTTGTCGTTGATGATCTCTACTACCTCTCCTTCATCATTGGAATGCTGAATAACGACCTTGTCGCCAACTTCGAACTTCATGCCGCAAAGTTAACACTTTGGCTGATTCTCCGTCGCGGCGGCGATGCCCTTATGAGCTCCTGGCGTCAGATGGCTCCGGCGATACCCATAAGAGAAGTACACCAGCAGCCCGATCGCCATCCACCCGAAGAACCACTCCCAGGCAATGGCCGGGATCTCGATCAGCAGGTAGGCGCAGAACAGTACCCCCAGCACGGGGATCACCGAATATTTCCGGACGACCGTCCCGATCGTCAAACCCGTCGCCAGCAGCGAGAACACCAGGAACAACACTTCCTGCAGCCCGTCCGTCGACAAATTCTTCAGATCCGTGACCAGCCGCTCCCGGAACAAGATGATGAACAGTCCATACACCGCCGGAACGATGAACTGCCCGTTGATATAAGGCAGCTTGAACCCCTGCCCCCGCGAACCGTCGTTCCTCGGCAGCACGAGCACTCCCCAGCTGACCAGCACAAAGGCAAACAGCGTCCCGATGCTCGTCAGGTTTTGCATCAGCTCTGTCCCCATGAACAGCGAAGGCACCGCCACGATAATCCCGGTGACGATGGTCGAGAACCAGGGTGTATGATACTTCTTGTGGATCTTTCCAAAGGCCTTCGGCAGCAGCCCATCCCGGCTCATGCTCATCCAGATGCGCGGCTGCCCCAGTTGGAACACCAACAACACACTCGTGGTGGCCACCACCGCGCTGGCCGAGATGAAATAGGCGATCCAGCTCTGGTTAACCCGGGTGAAAACAAAGGCCAGCGGATCGGTCACCATCAGCTCCTTGTAATTGACCATTCCCGTCAGCACCAGCGCGATAAGGATATATAATATCGTACAGATGATCAGCGAATAGATCATTCCCTTGGGCAGGTCGCGCTGCGCGTCCCGGCATTCCTCCGCCGTCGTCGAGATCGCATCAAAGCCGATATAGGCATAGAATACCGCCGAGACGCCCTTCAACACCCCAGCAAACCCATTGGGCAGGAATGGCGTCCAGTTGGCCGTCTTGACAAAAAAGAACCCCAGCACAATGACGAGGATCACCACCCCGATCTTGAAAATGACCATGAAGTTGGTGGTCTTTTTACTTTCCCGTATACCTATATACGTGATCCACGAAATGATACACACGATGAAAAAAGCCGGGATATTCAGGAAGATATGCGCCCCGCCGATCACCGGCGCATTGTTCCAGGCGGCAACGGCCGCCTTGGCCGCATCGCTGAGCACCGCACCCTGCGCCAACGCGGCCTGCGCCGATTCGAAAGCCGTCCTGGCCGACCCCGGATCGGTCAGCATCCAACCCGGCAGATGGATATTGAAGCCCAGCAATAAGTTATTGAAATACCCGCTCCAGGCAATGGCGACGACGATGTTCCCGATGGCATATTCGAGTATCAGCGCCCAGCCGATAATCCAGGCGATCAGTTCGCCAAAGGCAACATAGGCATAGGTATACGCGCTCCCCGCAATGGGTACGCGGCTGGCGAACTCGGCGTAGCAAAGTGCCGAGAAACCGCAGGTCACCGCTGTGATGACAAAGAGTATTGAAATGCCGGGACCGCCATTATAGGCCGCCGTCCCGATAGTCGAAAAGATACCCGCCCCCACTACCGCCGCGATCCCCATAAAAGTGAGGTCGCGAACCGTCAAAACCTTGCTCAGGCCGCCGCCCCCGTGTCCGTCCGAATGCCCTTCTGCCGAATCCCGTACAATTCTTTCAAGCGATTTCTTTCGGAAAAGCGAGTTGGCCATCTACGATTGGTTTATTTTAAGGGTGGAAATTAGGCATTTTCAATCAAATCAGATATTCCATTTCTTCCCTTTACCCATACCAGGGAATACCGGATCCGGGGAGCAAAAGAGGGTCAACCGGAAAAAAAAGCAAATCACCAACCGTTTCACAACTATTTCCCGTAGTTTGCCGCCATTACGTGGCGCTATGAATTTCTTCAAAAAGTTATTGGGCAAACCGGCTGCCTCTTCCTCCGTCGATGAGTTTTGGAAATGGTTCCTTCCCAATGGATCCGCTTTTTATGGGACCATAAAAAAGAAGAACGGAGAACTCATTCATAGCCGTTTCCTGGACAAGATCGTTCCCCGGCTACAGGCGCTCAACCCCGAATTCTATTGCGAGACGGGTATGATCGACGAAACGACTGCGGAGTTGGTGATCAGCGCCGAAGGGGATATCAAGAGCTTTGTCTTCGTCGAAGAGCTGATCGCTGCCGCCCCCGCCCTCCCCAATTGGAAGTTCACGGCCCTGAAACCCTCCACCGGAACGGGAATGAGCATCGAAATGAACGGAACCAGTTTCGACAACGAGACGGTCCGGTTTTTCTATGAAGACGAACAGGGATATCCCGATGAGATCAATCTGGTCATGGTCCACCCCGACTATTCGGAGAACAATAAAAAGACCATCACCCAGGGTTGCCTGCTGTACCTGGATGCCCTGCTCGGTGAATTGAACGCCGCCACCCTGATCGACAACGTCGCCGTAAAGGCCCCCGACCCGGCCACGGATCTGCCGCTGATCGCAATGGACAAGCTCAATGAATTCCTCCACTGGAAGGAAAAGGAATTCGTCGAAAAATACGAGGGCACCCGCCACGACACGGCCGGCGACGAATATGCGGCGCTGGAAGGCGAGGACGAAGAAGGGCTTCCCTCCATCGCGATCGTCAACTCGGATCTCCTGAACTGGGACGCCAAGGCCTCCCATCCCTGGATGGCAGTGATCACGGTCGATTATTCCAAAGCGAAGGAGACGGGTGATCACGGAATGCCAAGCCAATCTCAATTCGAGGCCCTCAATCACTTACAGGAGGACCTTGACCGGCAATTGACGGACGTCACCGGCTATCTGCACCTGGGACGGGAAACCTATAAAGGAGAGAGCAAGATCTACTATGCCTGCAGGGAGTTCCGACAGGTGTCAAAGGTCATCGACCAGTTGATCCGGGCTGACCGGAAAGGCGGGCCCGTTTGCAGCTATGAAATCTACAAGGATAAGTATTGGCGTACCATGAATAAATTCATGGGAGCGTTCTAGTGGTCCCGTGTCAGCAGCACATCCACCAGCTGTCGCAACGGTTCTTTGCGTTTGGATAACACCGCGATCTCTTCGAGGCTTCGGTACGCCTCCTGCCGGTAATGCTCCTTGAGCTCACGCACCCAGCTGTCTACGCCGCACTGTTGGTACATCCGTAGCATCCCTGCTACTTTCTCCTCCGCCGGCGCCTTTTCCAGTGCTTTCATCTCCCGTCGCTGTGCTTCGCTGGCCACCTCCAGGGTCTTGATCAGCAGAAAGGTCTTCTTTCCGGCGACGATATCTCCGCCCACCTGCTTGCCGAACTTCGAAGCATCGCCATAACAGTCCAGGTAATCGTCCTGGATCTGAAAGGCCAGCCCCAGGTTCTTGCCGAACTGGTAGATCATCTGCTGGTTGCCCAACCCCGCGCCCCCCAGGATCGACCCGATCTGCAGGCTGGCAGCAAGCAATACCGAGGTCTTCAGCTCGATCATTTGCAGATATTCGTCCATCGTCACCACCTCACGGCTTTCGAAATCCATATCCAGCTGCTGCCCCTCGCAGACCTTCACGGCCGTTTGATTATACAGTTGCAGGATACGCCGGATATGCGGCGACTGTATCCGGCTGATATAGTCATACCCTATCACCAGCATGACATCCCCGCTGAGGATGGCCGTGGCCGGCCCGTATTTGGCATGCACCGTCGGCATCCCGCGTCTCAGCGGTGCCCGGTCCATGATATCGTCGTGGATCAGCGTGAAATTGTGAAACAGCTCCAGCGCAATGGCCAGCAGCCAGGCATCATCTTCGATCGGGCCGAACAGCTCGTTGCCCATCAGGCAGAGCACCGGCCGGATCCGCTTCCCCCCCAGCCCGAGAAAATAGACGGAAGGGTCATAAAGGCTGGCGGGATGATCGGGAAAATGCCGGTCGGCAAACCGTTTCGCAAAGGCAGCGGATAATTCTTCAAAGCTGTGCATGGTAGGTCTTATTTCTTTTTCTTTCTTGCTGGTTTCGGCGCACTTTGTTTTTTTCTGGCCGGCTTGCCTCTGCCGGGCGACTCCTGACCCGCTACTCCGGCATCGGCCGCCAGTTCCTCCCGCGTGGCATTCTTTTCCGCGGCCGTGATCACCCACTCATAGTCCAGCTGCCGCTTGCTGAGGTTGCCGGACACCACCTTTATGGTCACCTTATCCCCCATCCGGAACCGCCGCCCGCTGCGCCGGCCCACAAGCGCATAGTCGGTCTCGATGTGCCGGAAATCATCAAACTCCATCAGGCTGTTGAGGCTGACCAGCCCTTCACACTTATGCTCCAGCGTTTCCACCCAGAACCCGAACGAGGCCACGCCGCTGATCACCCCCTCGAACTCCTCGCCAAGGAATCCCTGCATGTATTCCACCTGTTTGTATTTGTTGGCGGCCCGCTCGCTCTCCATCGCGGCCCGCTCCCGCTCGCTCGACTGCCGGCATTTGGCCTCCATCTTCTTGTCCGGCTCGATCTTTCCTTCCAATACCTCTTGTAACACCCTGTGAACCATTACGTCCGGATAGCGACGGATCGGCGACGTAAAGTGACAGTAATGTTCGAAGCCCAATCCATAGTGGCCGATATTCTCGGTGGTATAGATGGCCTTCGCCATGGTCCGGATACCCAGCGTCTCGAGCACATGCTGTTCCGGCCGCCCCTGCACATCCAGCAACATTTGGTTAAAGGACTTCGCGATGGCCTGCGGCGTAGATACGTCAAAGACATGCCCGTATTTCTTGGCAAACTCGACAAAAGGCAGCAGCTTCTCCTTGTCCGGGGTATCATGCACCCGGTAAGGGAACGGCAGCGGCTTCTGCTTGACCTTGATCTTCCCCACATGTTCGGCCACGGCCCGGTTCGCCAGCAGCATGAACTCCTCCACCAGCTGATGCGACTCCTTGCTTTCTTTTACCATGATGCCGATCGGCTTGCCTTTTTCATCCAGCTTGAAACGCACCTCCGAGGACGAGAAATTGATCGCGCCCTTGCGGAAACGCTGTTTGCGCAGCCGCTGCGCCAGGTCGTTCAACAGCTCGATCTCGGGCTGATGAAGCCCGGTCTTCTGCTCGATTATTTCCTGTACCTCCTCGTAGGTGAACCGATGGTCGGAATGGATCACGGTCCGCCCGAGCCAACTCTGCTTCACCTTCCCATCCGGCGTCATCCGGAAAATGGCCGAAAAGGTCAGCTTGTCCTCATGCGGCCGGAGCGAGCAAAGCTCGTTGGAGATCCGCTCGGGGAGCATCGGGTTCACCCGGTCCGGCAGGTAGACCGAGGTCGCCCGGGTATAGGCCTCCTTGTCGAGGGCCGTATCCGGCTCCACATAATAGCTTACGTCTGCAATATGTACGCCGATCTCCAGCTCGCCCTTGTCCACGTGGCGAAGCGAGATGGCATCGTCAAAGTCTTTGGCGTCCACAGGGTCGATGGTAAAGGTCAATATGCTCCGCATATCCTTACGACTCGCGATCTCGGCCGCGGGGATCAGGTCCGGCAAACGCTCCGACTCTTCCAGCACGTTCTCGGGGAAGAAGATGGGAAAACCGCTCTCCAGCAGGATATCCTTCATCGCCATGTCGTTCTCATCGCTCTTGTCCATCACCTGCACGACCTCGCCCTGGGGTTTCTTGTTCTTCTCCCACTGGGTGATACGAACGATGACCTTGTCATTGTTGACCGCCCCGTTCAGGTTGGTTAGTGGTACATAGATATCGGGCATCGGCTTATCGCTCTCGGCGATAAAGAAGGCAAAGGATGCGCTGATCTCGAGGCGGCCGAGGAATTCCAGCTGTTTGCGTTCCACTACGTCCACTACCTCGCCCTGCGATCGCCCGCTGCGGCCGCCGGTATTCACCACCCGGACCTTTACGATATCGCCATGCAGAGCAGTGTTGAAATCCGCGGGCCGCACCAGGATATCCTGTTCCCTGCCTTCGACGATAATAAAACCCATCCCGCTGCGGGTGACGTCGAGTCTTCCCGTAAGCAGGCTGGCGTCAGGCGCCGAAGCCTTTTTCTTGTTCTTATGTTTCTGTTTTCTCTTGTTGTTCATTTGAATTCGTTGATAAATTGTATGATCATGTCGGCAAACCGCCCCTCTTCCCCAAACAGGAACCGGGGGGTGATCGGCAACACGTAAAAAGGCCATGCTTCCAGCTCCTGCCTGAATTTGATCAACCGCACCGCATCTTTTTCGGTGGTCAGGATCAGCTTCTTCCCGGCAGATATGGAGGTGAACCGGCGCGTGATCGTATGCAGGTCATCGATCGTGAAGATATGATGGTCGCTGTAGGCGATCTCGTAATAGGTACGGGAATGGTCGTTCAGCCATCGTTTCAGCGGCGCGGGATTGGCGATGCCTGTCACCAGCAACACCTCCACGTCCTCGTCGATCACTCCTTGGTCCAACCGGGTGATATGATAAGGCGTCCCGTAATCGATCGCCGAAAAGAACAGCTCCTGCCCCGGCCGCGGACCGATCTCGATCGCGATCGCCCGCCGCTGGTCGTCCTCCAGGTCATCCGGGCATTTCGTGACGACAATGGCCTGGGCCCGGCGATAGCTCGAAGGCGCATCCCGCAGATCCCCGCTCGGCAACCACCAGTCCCGGGTAAAAAGATTGGAGTAGTCCGTCAGCAGGATATTCAGCCCTGCCTTCACCGCCCGGTGCTGAAAGGCATCGTCCAGCAGGATCGCCCGGGTCTCCGGCCGGTCATGCAGTAGCTGTGGGATGGCGACGATCCGCTCCTCCCCCACCGCCACGGCCACCTCCGGGAATTTGCTATGGAACTGCATCGGCTCATCCCCGATATCCAGCGCCGTCGTCGAGGCATTCGCCAGTGCATACCCCCTCGTCTTCCGCTTATACCCCCGGCTCAGCACCGCGACGGGATACCGGTCCTTTAAGGATTGGATCAGCCACTCGACCATCGGCGACTTCCCTGTCCCTCCGACAGCCAGGTTCCCGACACAGATCACGGGCAGGTTAAACGAGGTGGAAGGAAGGATCTTCTTGTCAAAACACCAGTTCCGGATGGTAACGATGAGAGCGTAGATCAGGGAAAAAGGAAATAAAAGGATTCGTATCGGCCTTAACAATGGGAAGTTAAAATTCATTATTCCGGTTTGCCTTCGATAAAGATACGTCAAATTAGCGAGCCGCGCTCAATGCCGGCCGGATCAGACCGGCTTGTTCCGCCACGAACTCAATATCCGGCGCCTCCCGGAACGGCACCGACCCAATGCGGGGATAACCGGTCCAACTAACGATCTCCTCTTCATAATCCATATATTGATCATTGAAGATCCACCCCGCCACCCGCAAACCCCGCATCCGGCAGACTTCTGCCGTCAGCAGCGAATGGTTGATGCTACCCAGGTAATTCCGGCTGACCAGGATCACCGTCGCGTCCAGGGCCAATGCCAGGTCCGCCATGAACTCTTTGCCGTTCAGCGGGACCAGCAGTCCACCCGCCCCCTCCACCACCAGCGGCCGCTCCGCCGGCAGCCGTGCAGCGATATTTTCCACGCCGACGACGATTCCCTCTTCACGCGCTGCGATATGCGGCGAAGCCGGCAATCGCAGCCTGTATGCCTCGGGGAGCACCCGTGACGCCCCGGCAAAGTCCCCGTGGGCTGCACGCCGGCTCAGCCGCTCACCCACCCACTGCCCATCCGTCCCCTCGTCAAAACCCGCCTGCACTGGTTTCCAGTACCAGCCGCCGATCGCTTCCGTCACGATCGCCGAGACCAGCGTCTTTCCGACACCGGTACCGATACCTGTAATAAAAATAGGTTGCATCTTAACTCTTCTTGTTCACGAAAATGGAGAAGGTCGTCGTTCCATAACTGCGTTGCGTCGCATAAAGCGGATACCCTTCGTAGTTATTCCGCGGGGTATGTTCGAGGATGAACCAGCCGTTATCATGCAGCAGCCCGCGGCTCACGATCAGCTTAGGCAGCTCGTCGATCGTTTCCAGCGCATAGGGCGGACCGGCAAAGATCAGGTCGAAACGCTCGGGGCACTGCGAAATGAACTTGAACACATCCATGCGCACCACCTTGTAGATGGATTCCAGCCCAAGTTCCTTCGCCGTCTTTTGGATAAAGGCGAACATCGCCGGGTCCTTCTCAACCACCGTCAGGTCTTTGACTCCCCGCGAGGCCAGCTCATAGCTGATGCTGCCTGTTCCCCCAAAAAGATCGAGGGTCCGAAGCTCCGACAGATCGAGATTATTTTCCAGGATGTTGAAAAGACCTTCCTTGGCAATATCGGTAGTAGGCCGCGTGTGCGGCATTTTTGCGGGTGGGTTCACCCGCCTGCCTCCCAGCTCGCCTCCGATTATGCGCATACCGCCATTTTCAGAATAGAAGAGAAATAATGCAGCGGAAGTTCCTTGAGCTCGTCCGTCACCTTGATGCTCTCATCGATCTCCTCAAAGTCGATCCTCAAAAAATATTTGTGCAATTCCGTACTCAGGGAAGACTGTTTGTCGATCAGCCCGCCCACCAGCAGGCGCACCTTCTCCTGCTCCAGCCCCAGCAACTGGCAGCAGTTCAGCAGGTGATAGGCGACATCCTTCGTGTCATGGTACAGGAAGGTCTGCGCCAGCTGCACCTTCCCCTGCCGGATCACCAGCGCGACCATCTTATCGGAATAAAAGATCACCTTGATGCAATCGGCCGGGTCGGTCGAATCGAACATCTTAAAGCTCTTCAGCATCAGGCTGTAATAATGCCAATACTTGCCGGCCGAGAAGCTCTGCTGCAGGAGATGATGCAGGTCCACCGAAATGCGGTAGACATTGAACAGCTCCCACCAGGGGATCTTCTCGGTCAGGATCAGCCCCTTCTGCAGGTTGCCGTGGAGGGTGTCGATGATCTCCCGGTTGGTGTCCATCGTAAAGACGGCCTCCGGCACCAGGCTGCTTTCCGGGAAGTTGTACACCAGCAGCGTCTCCTTGACGGGCCTGGTCAGCAGCTGATCCCCCTGCATGATCTCCCGCAGCGTCTCCACCAGCGGGGTGTCCTTGCTGGGCTCCAGCTGAAAATACTTGACCACCAGCGGACTCATGTTGCGCTGGTTGAGCAGCACATAGGTAAAGGCGTTGGGATTCACCTCCACCAGCAGGCGGCACTGTAACAGCTCTTCATCTGAAATATCCGAAACTTCTATCTGAAATGCAGGTTTAATCATAGATGGGGCCAAAAATCGGAAAAAACCCGTAGATTGCGCAGCTTTTTTTAAGCGTCCATGGACCTCGCGAACAACACCAAAGCGTATAAAGTCGGCATCAGCAACCGGGATATCCTGAAAATGGCGCTCCCGATCAGCCTTGCCATTCTCGTTCCCCAGATCAATTTCGTCACCAACAACATCTTCCTCGGTCATCTCGACGAGGTCGGCAATGCCCTTTCAACAGCCGGCATTACGGGAGTCTATTACCTTTTATTCGCCGTCGTCGGCCAGGGGCTTAACAACGGGCTTCAGGCCCTTATTGCGAGGCGCGCGGGCGAAGGCCGTGTGGAAGAAATAGGAAAGCTGTTCTCCCAGGGTATGTTCATCGCCCTCGCACTGGCCTTTATGGGTATCGCGGTGACCTGGCTCTTCGCCCCTACCGTCCTCTCCTGGTCCCTGCACTCGGCCCCGCTCCGCGACCAGGCCATCTCCTTCCTGCGCATCCGCATCTGGGGCCTCCCCTGCCTTTACGTCTACCAAATGCGCAACGCTTTGCTGGTGGGCACGAACCAAAGCAAGTTCCTGGTCTACGGAACGCTCGCCGAGACGATCGTCAATATCACCCTCGATTATGGACTCATTTTTGGCCATTTGGGTCTGCCCGCCCTGGGGTTCAACGGCGCCGCCTGGTCCTCGATCATCGCGGAGGCCTCGGGTATGCTGGTCGTTTTTGCGGTTATCCATGCAAAGGGGATCAGCAAAGAATTGCAGCTGTACAAACACTGGATCATCGACAAGCCAAATGCCCGGCTTATCCTGATCCAATCCTCGCCGCTGGTCTTCCAGTACATTGTCAGCATCGTGGCCTGGGTCTTCTTCTATATCCTGGTGGAGCACCACGGCCGCCAGGCGCTGGCGATCAGCAATGCGATGCGGAATATCTTCGGTCTCTTTGGCGTCTTCACCTGGGCCTTCGCCTCCACGACCAATGCCATGGTGAGCAACATCATCGGCCAGGGTATGGAAGACAGGGTTATCGAGCTGATCAATAAGATCTGTAAACTAAGCCTGATCATCACCTTCTGTATCTTCGCGGGGGTGAATCTATTCCCCCGTGTTCTGCTGTCCATCTATGGCCAGGACGCCGCCTTCATAGCCGCCGGCATCCCCGTCCTCCGCGTCGTCTCCTTCGCGATTATCCTCATGTCCTTCTCCGTCGTCTGGCTCAGCGCGGTCACCGGCACGGGCAATACCCGGATCAACCTCCTCATCGAGGCGGTCACCATCTTCATCTACTGTTTTTACGTGTATTTCACCCTGGAGAAATGGCAGATGTCCATCGTTGTCGGCTGGATCTCGGAATGGGTGTACTGGCTGTCGATCTTCATCCAGGCCTTCTTCTATATCCGCAGCGGCCGCTGGAAAGGCAAGGTCATCTGACGCCCCGGCGACCGGATCACCGGAGTTCCCTCAACAGCTTCTCCCCCTGCCGCCTCACCGTCCGATCGTCGTACATCTCATCGGGCAGCTTTTCCATCTGCGTCAGCAGCGCGACCGCCCGGTCGTTCTGCCCCTCCCGGTGATAGGCCCGGGCAAGCTCGAAATAGTTCAGCATAAAATTGGGCCGCAAGGCCTTGCTTTTCTCCAGGTTGCTGATACACTCCGAAAGAGAAGACTCCGGCAGGGACCCAAAGAACCAACGCCTTGAAGTTGCCGGGATCGTCGTGGATGGCCTGCTCGGCATATCGACGGATCTCGTTGGCCGAAACCACCCGTTCCTTGCCGTTCTGATCCAGCGCCAGCCGGGCCAGCGAGAAAGCCATCACGACATTGGCATCGCTGTTGGTCGAGTCGACCCGGTAGGCCCGCTGGGCGTACGTATAGGCGCTGCGAAAATAAGCGATCGTCTTATCGCGGTCCTTCAGCCGGTGCCCCACCCGGCACAGCAGATCGCTGCAATGGATCAGCGCCACGATATTACGGGGCTGCAGCGTAGCGGCATTCTCATACACGGGCAACGCCTCTTCTTCCCGGAAAGCGGCCTCCAGCTGCGCCCCGCGGCTCAGCAAAAATGCGGCATCCTGCGCCGCCGACCGATATGAAAGGGAAAGGGACAAAACGAAAGCGATCCAGCGAGTCATTCATCGAATTTTTTACGCAGGGTCATGCCCGCCTTCCCCTGGAAATTGCCGATCGGCGCCTGCAGCTTGTAGATAGAAAGAACGACCTCCCGGACAAAAGGATACTGCTCGCGGATGCGAAAGATGATCTCCTCCGCGATCTTCTCCAGCAATGGCGATGGTTGATGCATCCGCTCCTTGATGATGTCGAAAAGGATGACGTAGTTGATGATCGAATCCAGGCCTGTAAAGGGCCGCCCGGTTTCGTCATAGGAGACGTCCAGGTGGACTTCGAAGGTATTGCCGGTGGCCAGCTCTTCCTTGAAGACGCCATGCCGGCCTGAAAAGATCAGGTTATGCAGTTGTACCGTGACCATGCTCTCTTAATATATTCTTCTTAATGAATTCCCTTTGCCGAAAGATAACGTTCTGCGTCCAGCGCCGCCATACACCCGCTGCCGGCGGCCGTCACCGCCTGACGGTAGATCTTATCCTGTACGTCCCCCGCGGCAAAGACCCCTTCGACGTTGGTCTTACTCGTTCCCGGAACGGTCTTGATATAGCCCGCTTCGTCCATCTCGAGGAAATCCGCAAAGATGGCCGAATTCGGCTGATGACCGATCGCTACGAAGAACCCGCTGATCGGGATCTCTTTCTTCTCGCCGCTCTTGTTGTTCCGGACCCGCAAAGCCTCGACCTTGCTCTCGCCAAGGATCTCGTCGGTCTCGGAGTTCCAGTACATTTTGATATTGGGCTGCTGCTGCACCCGCTCCTGCATCACTTTGGAGGCGCGCATCTTCTCGCTGCGCACCAGCATGTGCACCGTCGTTGCCAGCTTGGACAGATAAAGGGCCTCCTCGGCTGCCGTATCGCCTGCACCGATGATGGCGACTTCCTTACCCCGGAAAAAGAACCCGTCACAAACGGCGCAAGCACTTACGCCATAGCCATTCAGACGTTGTTCCGATTCAAGACCCAGCCACTTGGCCGAGGCTCCCGTGGCGATGATCACCGAATCGGCCTCGATCAGCTTCTCGTCGTCGATCCATACCTTATGAGACGAGTGAGGATGACCCGAAAAATCCACCTTGGTCGCCAGCCCATACCGGATGTCGGCGCCCATCCGCGTGGCCTGCTTCTCGAAATGCACCATCATTTCCGGGCCCTGCACTCCGTCGGGATAGCCGGGATAATTCTCTACTTCCGTGGTGATCGTCAGCTGCCCACCCGGCTGGATGCCCTGGTACAACACGGGCCGGAGATTAGCGCGCGCGGCATAAACGGCAGCCGTATAGCCCGCCGGCCCTGAACCGATGATCAGACAAGATACTTTTTCACTGGGGATTTGCTCCATTCTGGGTTTATTTTTAAGCGGTCAAAAATAAGATGAAATTGCCTATCCCGGTGTCGTTTACCGGACATAAAAAAAGGCCCCGTTCAAAAGAACGGGGCTCTATTCATCTTTTGAGTGACTCTTTTATCCCAGGTACGCTTTCAGCGCGTTGCTGTAACGTGCCTTCTGAAGGCGTTTGATCGCCCGTTCCTTGATCTGGCGGATACGCTCCTTGGTCAGGTCGTACTTCTGGCCGATCTGCTCGATGGTTACCCCATTTTCGCCGTCCAGGCCAAAATAAGCGTTTACGATCTCTGCTTCGCGGGGGCTCAGTGACTTGAGCACGCGGCGGATCTCTGCGCGTAAAGAATCTTTCATGACGTCGTCATCCGTCTCATCACCACCTTCCAATAAATCACCCATGGCAACGTCCTCCGCCTCGTGAACCGGGGCATCCAGACTGCTGTGACGGGTATTGCTTTGGAAAATGTTGTTGATCTCCGTCTCACTCATCTCCAGCAACTCGGCCAGCTCTTCCGTACTTGGCTCCCGCTCATGTTCCTGCTCGAAAGCCATGTAGGCCTTGTTAGCCTTGTTGTATGTGCCAATTTTGTTTTGAGGCAGGCGGACTAATCTGCCCTGCTCTGCCAACGCCTGTAAAATGGACTGGCGGATCCACCATACCGCGTATGAAATGAACTTGAAACCTTTGGTTTCATCAAAGCGTTGAGCCGCTTTAATTAAGCCGAGGTTGCCCTCGTTGATCAAATCACTCAGTGATAACCCCTGGTGCTGGTACTGCTTGGCTACGGAAACGACAAAACGAAGATTGGCCTGGACCAGCTTGTCCAATGCCTTCTGATCGCCCATCTTGATCCGCTGCGCGAGGACCGTCTCCTCTTCGGGAGTGATCATCGGGATCTTGGAGATCTCCTGCAAATACTTCTCAACCGCCTGGGAATCACGGTTCGTAATCTGTGTAGCAATCTTAAGTTGCCTCATATCGAAAAATAAAAAAGATGACAGACAAATAAGCCGCACAGGCGACTTTTTTCATTGCGGGTACTATCAATAATAAACAAAAAACGAGCCGGGAGAGTTCACGGAGGGGCAAAAAAGATATAAAAATAAATTAATGTCAATCCGTCCAGAACCGTTTGCGAAAGTAACCATCAAAAACGGTAATTCATAGCCCTGTGGATTAAATTGAGAGCTTTTTAATCAAATTTTTACGAAATGTGGAGAAAGCATCGCTCAATTTGTCCCCTTGCAATTCTCGGATACCCTTTACAGATATCGCCTCAATTATGATTTTGGCTAAATCTTAACCTTCATATACAATTTCCTCACCCCCCGCCTTCAACACCAGGCTCTTCTTCTCCGCAGCTTCGACCCGCCCAACCACCTTTCCGGCGATGCCGAGCTCCTTCCCTACCCCCAACAGCGCATCTGCGGACGCCTCGTCCGTGAAAACCTCCAGCCGGTGGCCCATATTGAACACCTGGTACATCTCCCGGTTGTCCGATCCGGAAGCCCCGGCGATCAGCCGGAAAATGGTCGGAGGCTCGAAAAGATCGTCTTTCACGATCCGGAAGGCTCCCGGCAGGTATTTCAGGCACTTCGTCTGCCCCCCGCCGCTGCAATGGATCAGCCCGTGAATGGACCCGAACCCCTCGGTCAGCAGCCGCTTCAACAACGGGGCATAGGTCCGGGTCGGGCTCAGCAGCAGGTGCCCGATATCGATGGACACCCCCTCCCTGCCGGCCTCCGCCGCGGGAATGTCCACCCCGTCGGTCAGCTGGTGCCCCCCGATATAGACGACGTGTTCGTCCAGGCTGGTATCGTAAGATTCATGGAACCGGGCTCCATAGGTCTTCCCAAGCACGTCATGACGGGCGCTGGTCAGCCCGTTGCTCCCGATCCCGCTGTTATAGGCCAATTCGTAGGCCGCCTGGCCAAAACTGGCGAATCCGACGATCACGTCCCCCGGCCGGATGCCGTCATTGGTGATCAACCGGTCCTTCGGCCAGCGGGCGGTCATCGTCCCATTGACGGCGATGGTCCGCACCACGTCTCCGACGTCCGCCGTTTCACCGCCCAGATATTGGATACCAACCCCATACCCCTTCAATTCGTCAAAAAACTCCTGCGAGCCGTTGATGATCGCCGATAGCACCTCCCCGGGGATATTCCGCTTGTTGCGGTCGATCGTCGAGGAGAACAACAGGTTGTCATAAATGCCCACGCAAAGCAGGTCATCCAGGTTCATCGCAATGGCGTCCCTGGCAATACCCTTCCAAACGCCCAGATCCCCGGTCTCCTTCCAGTACAGATAGGCTAAAATGCTCTTGGTCCCCGCTCCATCGGCATGCATCAGGTTGACCCAGCCGGCATCCCCTCCCAGGTAATCGGGATAGATCTTACAAAAAGCATTCGGGTAGAGGCCCTTATCCAGCCGCTCCACGGCCTGGTGAACTTCTTCCTTCTGGGCGGAGACCCCGCGCTGGGCATATAGTGACATAGGCGGCAAAGGTAAAGGATAAATCGCGTAGATTTGCAGCAGAACGGGCCGGAGGCCCGTTGGCCGAAGGCCAGATATTAGCCCATGCACATTTATCGTCACCTCGAGCAATTGCCTCATTTTCAGCGTTCAGTAATCACAATCGGTACTTTTGACGGCGTCCATACCGGTCACGCTCAAATTCTTGCCCAGCTACGGCAGGAGGCCGCGCGGATCGATGGAGAGACCGTTATCATCACCTTCTACCCCCACCCCCGGAAGGTCGTCAAAGGCGGCGCCGAGGAGGTCCGGCTCATCAATACCCTCGAAGAAAAGATCCAGCTCCTTTCCTGGCAGCAGATCGACCACCTCGTTATCGTCCCCTTTACCGAAGCCTTCTCCCAAATGACGGCCGAAGAATATATCACCGACTTCCTGCTCGCCCGCTTCCACCCCCATACCGTGATCATCGGCTATGACCACCGCTTCGGCAAAGGCCGCCAGGGAGATTACCACCTGCTGGAACAGTTCAGCAGCAGCGAAGGGTTCGTCCTGCAGGAGATCCCGGTCCACCTGCTCGACGAGGTGTCTGTCAGCTCCACCCGTATCCGCGAAGCCATCCAGCGCGCCGACATCGACACCGCCAACCAGCTCCTCGGCTACCCCTTCTTCTTCTCGGGCCGGGTGGTAAAAGGCAACCAGCTGGGGCGCACCCTCGGCTACCCCACCGCCAACCTTGAAATGGAAAATTCGGAAAAGCTAAGCCCTGCCAACGGCATTTATGCCGTCGAGGCCCGGCTGCTCCCCTCGGGCGAGCTGTTCTCCTCCGCCCGGCTCCAGGGAATGATGAGCATCGGTACGCGGCCCACCATCGACGGCACCAACCGGACCATCGAGGTCAACCTTTTTGATTTCGATGAGAACATTTATGACCGGGAATTACGGGTCTTCGTCCGGAAATGGCTCCGGCCCGAACTAAAATTCAACGGACTCGAAGAGCTGAAGACCGCTATCGCCAAAGACAAGCTCGACACGCTCGCAGCGCTCAACCCATGATCTTTACCACCAGCTCCTTCAACAGCGAAGCATCCTCTGCGCCCACGCTGCCGACGCCCACGCTCTTGAGGTTGTACGTGTGCAGCAACAGCAACCCCTGCTCGATCCCCGCGTAATCATAGTTGCGCAACGCCGCCAGGTAATCTTTAGCAAAATAAGGATTGACGCCGATGGCCGCGGCAACCCCCTTCTCGTCGCGCGCCGGCTGACCAAAGATCATATAGACCTTGGAAAAGAAATTATAGATGGATGGGAGGATCAGCTGGATCGGTCCCGCCTTGGGGTTGCCTTCAAAATATTGGATGATCCGGATGGCCTTGACCCGGTCCTTCTTGGCAAACGCGTCCTGTAATTCAAAGACATTGTATTCCTTGCTCACTCCCACATACCGCTCGATATCGTCCTCGTTGATCTCCTTACGGCCGGTCAGGTTCACCAGCAGTTTCTCCACCTCGTTATTGATCCGGCTCAGGTCATTACCGATATGATCGACCAGCAACAACAACGCCTTCTGCGTGATGGTGAATCCCTTCTGGCGGATCAGCTCCGACGTCCATTCGGGAAGCTGGTTGTCATACAGCTTCCTGGTGGTATACAGCTCGGCCTTTTCCTTCAGCAGCTTGGCCAGCTTGCTGCGGCCGTCCACCTTCTTTTCTTTATACGCGACGACAAATACCGTCGAGACCAGCGGCTTGTCGATATAGGGCTCCAGTTTGTCGATATCCCGCATCTGCTGCGCCTCTTTCAGGAGCACCACCTGCCGCTCCGCAAACATCGGGTAACGGCGACAGGCATTGATCACCGCCGTCCAGTCGGCATCCTTGCCATAGAACACGGTCAGGTTGAACCCGGCCTCGGCCTCGGAAAGGATCTGGTGCTCGGCATAGTTCACCAGCACGTCGATGTGATATTCTTCCTCCCCCTCTAACCAATAAACGGGTTTGAACTTCCCTTTTTTCCAGTCACCAAGGATCTTCTCTACAGACATTCATCCTGTTTTTTGTGAGGCAATATTACATAAATCTTTAGAAATCAGGGACGATAGGCAATAAAAAGGTTTTTGGCACGGTTTTAGAATTGACCCATGTGTTGCCGCGAAAACGGACAACTGGATTTGGAAAATCATTTCCCTGATTTGGAAAATCATTTTTTTTATTACTAGACAAAAACAATAAGCTATGAGTACGACAACCAACTATCCCTCAGCTACACCCCAAAATCAACCTCCGAAAAAGGATTACAAAAATCTGGTGATCGGTCTTCTTGCCGCCGGTTTCCTCGGAACCTGGGGTTATCTGCTCTGGAACAACAACAAACAGGAGCAGGTTCAAACACAGCAACAAGCTCAGATCTCCAAAGTAACCGATGAAAAAGGCCAGCTCCAGAAGAACTTCGACGACGCACTCGTCAGACTGGATAGCCTGACCGGCACCAACAATAGGCTCTCTGCCACCGTTAACGAACGCGACGGCCAGGTTGCCAACCTGAAGAAGCAAATCCGCGGTCTGCTCAGCAAAAACCACCTGACCGAAGCTGAAAAGAAAAAGGCCGAAGACCTGATCAAGGAACTGAACGACAAAGTCAGCAACCTCGAACAGCAGGTAGCCCAGCTCACCCAGGACAACCAGCAGCTGACGGCTGACAAAACCCAGCTGACGGCTGACAAGGAAAAGCTGACCAGCGACCTGACGACTACGACCACGGCCAAGCAGGACCTGGAAAAGAAAGTAGACATCGCTTCTACGCTCAACGCTTCCAACATTTCTATCACCCCGATGCACGAAAAGAGCAATGGTCAGGACAAAGAAACCACCACGGCTAAGCGCGTAAACAAGCTGGTTATCGGCTTCGACGTCGCCAACCGCATCGCTCAGAGCGGCCCGACCGATGTATATGTCTGCATCACCGGCCCCGATGGCAAGCCCATCTCCGTTCCTGCACTGGGTAGCGGTACCTTTACTACCCGCGACGAAGGCGACAAGGTGTACACCGCAAAGGTTCCCGTCGACTTCGAATCCGGCAAGTCCAAATCCGTACAGTTCGCCTGGAAACAAAACAGCCAGTTCACGAAGGGTAACTACAAGATCGAGATCTACCACAATGGATTCAAGATCGGCGAAGGCACCCGCGAACTCAAGAAAGGCGGCCTCTTCTCTTAAGAAATCGCTATCGCATATAGAAAAACCCCGGCGCAAGCCGGGGTTTTTCGTTTAGAGCAAGGCGCGCAGCGCCGCTCTCCCGGTATGCACGATCCCCGTCGTCCCGGCCTTTCGCCCCTCATACTGTAGCGAGAGCTCAAGATTGTTTCCCAGCTTCTTGATCAAATCCACATTCCAGAGATAATTCTTCCCCGGCTGCAGCCCCTCGAGGATGGTATAGGCTACCGCCGAGGTCGTGCTGGGCGTCTTCCCTCCCGCCGCGGAATAAACGATCGAGCTCATCGTGAACTTCCCCTGGATGGAGGTACTCTGGAGGATGTTGTACTTGAGATCGGTGTTCCAGGACTCCGCGGTATAGGTCTGGCCGCCCCACTGCCCGGCGTTCTGCTTCGAGGTCAGCCGGCAGCTGAGGCCAACTCGCAGATTGCTCCTCCGTGTAAAGGTCAGCCCCGGCTCCGCCGACCATTGTTTCAGGTTGTAATTGGCGCTGTCGAAGTTCGTGCTCGAGTTATTATATTGGTTGGTTCCATTCCGGAAAACCCCTGTCAGCGCAATCGACTTGCTCATATTCAGCCGGGTCCGCAGCGACCATTCATTGGTCTGCCGGGTCTCATACCCGTAGGTCAGCAAGGTCTTGCCCCCGTTGCGGGAATTGCTCAGGTCGAAGCCCCAGCGCGGATCGGTGCGGTTGAACGAAAGGGTGTTGACCAGTATAAGCGTCCTGGTGATCAAGGCCGTATCACTGAACGGGGCCTTGAAAGGATTGTACTCGATCAACCCATGGGCCTCCATCTTCTGGTTCAGCTGCATCGAGGACTGCAGCAGGGTCCGGCCCAGGAAACGCAGGAAGCTGCCGCTCTGCGTCGTGACGGCCGCCTTGGGGTTGATCGAAAGGCTATAGTTGAACGTGTTGTAATTGGCCTTGATATAGTTATTGGTCGGGGTATAGACCCGGATATACTGGGCCTGGTCAGGGAATTGCGCCAGCACGAACTCGCTCAGCTGCTGAAGACCGTCCTTGTTGTAGTCGATCCACGCATACTGCCCCGTCCCGGCAGGCACCTGCAGGTAAGTATAGTTCAGCCGTTGTTGCTGGCCGCTCCCGATCTCATAGAGGACATTGCCCCGCACCAGCCCCTTCCATTCGTTGATCACATACTCCACCCGTCCCAGCAGGGTATTGTCGCCTCGACGTGACATTGTGCCGCTGTCCACGGTATGCGCCGCAAGCGCGCTGTCGGTGATCCGCATCTCGCGGTAGCTAGCGGTAATGTGGAACTGGTGACGCGTATTCTTTAGGAAATCCGCAAAAAGGCTATACGTGCGGCTCTGGTCACCCACTCCCAGGCTCCGGCCCGAAGGATAGGAGTTGGTGCGGGTCATAAAGCTCATCCCCCACTTGTTCAGGGCTTTCTCCGGGCTCTTCAGGTAGGCCGTCCAGGTATGAAAGGCATAGCTGGTGGACGTTACGGTATCGGCCCATTTGTCCTTGTTCTCGTTCCGCTCCAGCGAATAGCCGCCGCCGATGATGTACCCTTTCAAAAAAGGCAGCGTCTTTGAAAGATCGACGGACGGCCGCAGGAAAGTGCCCGAGAACCGATGGCTGCTGTCGCTGGTGGTAAGGCTCAGCCTGCTGCTGAGCGTCCAGCCCTTCCAGTTCTGTCGTTGGGTGATCATATTGCGGACGCCGGTAAAGCCATCGCTGCGTTCGTAGCGGGAGGCGTCATATTTCACCGTGTTCCCTTTCTTGTCACCCAGCTGGAGCCCCGCGGTATAGATCCGCTCATCGGCAGGGTTGACATACAGCGAAAGCCCCCAGTCACGCGTGAACTCGGGACTTCGCAACCGTTCTATCGGGGTGAAATTCCTATTCACATACTCGAAACCGGCGGTCGAAGTAAGGTTCAACCCGCGGGCCGCCGATCCCAGTGTCTTAACATTCTTAAAGACGAACTTCATGGCATTCCCGTCGTCGTTCCTCTTGTCAATGGTCGATAGCGTATTAATGTCATAATGGCTATGTGCTACTTCCGCTGTAATCGTACTATGTTTGTCGAGGACATAGTCCACCCCCACCGTCGCCACCTGCTGGGTCTTGGGGGTGACCAGGAACTGCGCCGCCTCGTAGGAACCCTGCATCACCCCGTTCACCGGCGGTATATAGTAGAACACGCTCCCGTTGACGCCGTTCAGATCGGGCATATAGTTGCCATAGCCCGGCCCGACGTTCGCAAAGGACAGGCTATAGAGGGTCTGCGTGGCATCGGTCGAGAAAACATACACCGAGTCGTGCACCAACGCACCGGCGGCATTCTTATACGTGGTATCGACCTTTTTGTACAGGATCTTACCCGCTGCAAAAGTATCTACCGTCGCCACGGGATAAAAAGCCCGTTGCGTACTATCGCCCAGCTTGTTCAGGAACTTTGTCTGATCGGGCGTGAGGGTTTGATTGATGGGTGAATTTCTCGAGTCTGAGTTGCTGAACAGCCCGACTTTCAATTTTACTTTGTTATTGATGTTCGCCTCGTCGAACAGGTATAGGTTGACGTTGAGATAGTTTCGGTCGGCGTACTCGAATTCCACCTGGATACGGACATCCTGCGTGATCAGCCGGTTGGGAGTGAAAGTTACTTCGCCCGTGTTGTAGTTGATGATATAGTCCTGGTCCTCGCCCCGCTGCATCAGCTGTCCGTCGATAAAGACCTTCTCCGTTCCCGCCAGCACGATAAAATACAACTCCCCGTTGGCGCCCTGCAGCTTGTAGGGCCCCTGGTTGCCCTCCTGTCCCTGGAAGATATTCCGGTTGAATTTCCCTTTGGCGATCGCCGCGCTGACCAGGGTCCGGTTGGTCACCCCCGGCCCCAGCTGCTCCGTGCTCTCGAAGGAGGCCCCCTGGAGCCGCTTGTAAAAGTTCAGGAAATACAGCTGGTTCTGCCGCAGATCGATATCTCCCATCGTGAGGGCCCAGTTCTTTTTCTTGAACTGCAGAAGCACCTTGTCGAACTCATTCAGGTTGGCTGTCGTTCCATCCGGCTGGATCGGGATATTGTTGTCGGTGATGGCCGCGACGATCTCGATGCTGTCGGCCAGGAAGCCGCTCAGCTGGAGATTGAGGTTGGAAGTGACGACCGCGTCCTGGCTGTTCCCAAAGGTGATGCTCCGGCCAAAGCTGCCGTTATAGGTGATATTCCCGAAATTGAAAAAATTGTCGGTGTTGTTCCGGCCATCCTTGTCCTTCTCGTAGGGCCGGAACAGGAAATAGTTCTCGATGCTGTCGAAATTGAGCCGCCTGGCGACGGAGTTTAGCCGGAGAGGGAAGGTCCGGTAAACGACCCATACGCTGTCCGTTCCGGCCGGCGGATGCACCCACACCAGGCTGCCATTCACCGGGTCCAGCCGGTAGGCGGAGTCGGGAACGTCTTTCACAAAAAAGGCCCCCGGGATAAGACTGGACGAATCGATCGGGATCCGCCCGCCCCGGACGGGGATATATTTTCGATGGAGATTGGAAAGGTCGGCAGCCTGCCGCACGGCGGGCCGTTTTGATGGGAGTGGCCCTGCCCTGGCCGGCGCCGGCATCGGCCCGATATTCGCAGGCGCCTTGCTCTGCCCCGCCTGGGCGGCCTTCAATTGAGCTTCCAGCTTAAGTCTCAGGGAATCAACCGGGGCCGAAGGAGCCCGGTTCATCGAATCCAGCTGCCGGAGCATTGCTTCGGCACTAAGCAAGGTGTCCGACCTGATCTTTTTCAGGGAATCCGCCTTACGCAGACTATCGACCCGAAGGGCTGAATCCTTCCTTGCCGTATCGGCACCCGCCTGTTGTCCCCTCGCGACCAAAACGCCGCCAAACACCCACAACAACATCCATATAAGCAGCCTTTTGATCAACAACGAGGTTTTTTGTAAAATGCAGAAAAAGGGGTATTTATTGTATCATCACATTCATATCCTGCAACGTTAACCCCATGCGCGCTTGTCAAGCATAAAACCCTTTACCGACCGCCTATGCAAAGATTCGCCTGCCGAGCCCTGTCGGCCCTCGTCATTACCACCCTTCTATCCGGTTGCGCCTATCAATTACCACAGGCCCTCTACGTAAGTCCCTTTAACGGCAACTCCGGTGAATATCATCCGCTCCCGCTACTGGCGGACAGCCAGAAAACCGCTTTTTATGCCCAGGCCGCCATCTTTGGGGGTAGCGGAAATGTCAATAAACAGGATGGGATCGCGGGAGGCAACGCTTCCCTCTATTGGGCCCATCGATTTGGCCGGTTTCAATGTTTCTCCGGCCTTGGTCTGACACTCGGCAATTACGACGCCCGTCCATGGGACAGCGCGCACAACGGGTACCGCCCTCCAACCCAACCCGCCCACGCGACCGAGCTCAATACCTATACCGGTCATCATTCCTTCGGCGGAACGGGATTCAGCGGCGGCATCAACTACGTGATCCCGCTCGGCGGCGGCAGCGAATGGCGGATCGCCGGGGTGGAAACAAATCTCCAGCGCGAATTCGGTGCATATCATCGCTTCCGCGCCAAATTGCCGGACAGCCTGACTACGCTGGATATCCACGACCGCTTCTACGGCACCGCGGGCGTAACCTCCGAGATCGTGATACGGGGAGGGAAAGGGGAATGGGGACTCCGGATATCGCGCGGCTGGGTCCTTGGCGCCCCTTACCGCGATCTGAAGGTCTATGACTCGATCCAGCTCAGGCCCCTGCGATATCACTACGCAAATGTAGCAACCCAGTATACCATTCGAAGATATACGTTCTATATTCAGGTGGATGGCGGCACGAAGTTCAATACGGGTCACTTCGGCTTCGTCTATCGCCTGACGCCCTAAGCCTTCACCAGGTTCTCCCGGGGATACAGCTCCTCACGCATCTGCTTTACCCGGGAATCCTCCAGGTATTCGTCAAAGGACATCAGCCGGTCGATGATCCCTCCGGGCGTCAGCTCGATGACCCGGTTGGCCACCGTCTGCATGAACGTATGGTCATGGGACGTCAGCAGGACGATCCCCTTGAAGTTGCTCATCGATTCATTGAAGGACTGGATGGACTCCAGGTCGAGATGATTCGTCGGCTCGTCGAGGATCACCACATTCGGGTCCTGCAACATCATCCGGCTCAGCATACACCGCACCTTTTCACCTCCCGACAACACGTGCGTATTCTTCAACACCTCGTCGCCGCTGAACAGCATCTTCCCGAGAAAACCCCGCAGGAACGGCTCGTCGACATCCGTCACGTGTGGCGGAACGAACTGCCGCAGCCAGTCCATCAGGTTGATCTGTTCCCCTTCGAAATATTCGCTGTTGTCATTGGGCAGATAGGCCTTGGTCACCGTCGTCCCCCATTCAAACTTCCCGCCATCCGCCGCCATCTCCCCATTGATGATCTTGAAGAACGTAGTCAGCGCCAGGTGATCCTTGCTGACAAAAGCGATCTTGTCGCCCTTGTTGACACTGAAGTTGACGTTTGAAAAAAGATACCGGCCGTTCTCGGCCTTCTTGGCGAGCTTCTCGATATTCAATATCTGGTTGCCCACCTCCCGCAGCTGCTTGAAAATGATGCCCGGATAACGGCGATTGGAGGGTTCGATCTCCTCGATGGTAAGCTTCTCCAACGCCTTCTTCCGCGAAGTGGCCTGCTTGGATTTACTGGCATTGGCAGAGAACCGCGCGATGAACTCCAACAACGCAGCGCGTTTATCTTCATTTTTCTTGTTCCGGTCCGACAATTGCCGTGCCATCAGCTGCGAAGACTCGTACCAGAAGGTATAGTTGCCCGTAAAGATCTTAATTTTAGCCCGGTCTACATCCGCGACATGCGTACAGACGGCATCGAGGAAGTGACGGTCGTGGGAGACGACGATGACGATGTTCTCGTAGTCGGCCAGGAAGTTCTCCAGCCAGTTGATCGTCTCGACGTCAAGGTCGTTGGTAGGTTCGTCCAGGATCAGGATGTCCGGGTTGCCGAACAGGGCCTGCGCCAGCAGCACCCGTACCTTTTGCGCCCCGGGCAGTTCCTTCATCAGGCTGCCGTGCAATGACTCCTTCACCCCCAGGTCACTGAGCAAGGCCGCGGCATCGCTTTCGGCGGTGTAGCCCCCCATCTCGCCAAATTCGCCTTCCAACTCCCCGGCACGGAGGCCATCCTCCTCGGAAAAATCAGCCTTGGCATAGATGGCATCCCGCTCCTGCATCACCGACCACATGCTCTTATGCCCCTTCAGGACGGTATTCAGCGCGGTATCCTCGTCAAAGGCAAAGTGGTTCTGGTTGAGCACGGCCATCCGCTGGCCGGGGGCAATTTCCACCGATCCCTTCGAAGGCTCGATGTCGCCCGCCAGGATCTTCAGGAATGTGGATTTCCCGGCTCCATTGGCGCCGATCACCCCATAGCAATTCCCTTTCGTAAAACTTAGATTGACTTCGTCGAATAAAACCCTTTTCCCAAAGGACAGGGTGACATTGTTCACTCTGATCATGGGCGCAAAGGTACGAAAAATCGTCGTTACTTATCAGTCGTAAGACCGCTATGCGCGTATTCGGCATTCAGCCGCGCAATGTTCTGAATAGAAATCTCTTTCGGGCAGACGGCCTCGCAGGCCCCCGTCGCCGTACAGCTGCCAAAACCCTCCTTATCCATCTGCGCGACCATATCGTACACCCGCGTCTTCCGCTCAGGCGCACCCTGGGGCAACAAAGCCAGGTGCGATACCTTTGCCGACACAAAAAGCAGGGCCGAGCTGTTCTTACAGGCCGCGACGCACGCGCCGCAGCCGATACAGGCCGCAGCGGCAAAAGCCGTGTCGGCCTTATCCTTTTCGATCGGGATCGCATTGGCATCCACGGCGTTCCCGGTGTTCACCGAGATATACCCGCCGGCCTGGATGATCCGGTCGAAGGAGCTCCGGTCGACCACCAGGTCCTTGATCACGGGGAAAGCATTGGCCCGCCAGGGCTCCACAACTATCGTATCGCCGTCCTTAAAGGCCCGCATGTGCAGCTGGCAGGTGGTCGTTCCCTCCCAGGGCCCGTGCGGCCGGCCGTTGATGTACATGGAACACATGCCGCAAATCCCTTCCCGGCAATCGTGGTCGAAAGCGATCGGGTCCTTTCCCTCCACCACCAGACGCTCATTCAGCACGTCGAACATCTCCAAAAAGGACATCTCCGAAGAAATGCCGCTGACGGAATAGGTCTCAAAGCCGCCGTTGTCTTTCTTGTTCTTCTGCCTCCATACCTTGAGGGTGAGATTCATCGTATAATGTTCCATAACAAAATCGCTTAGTGGATACTTTTATTTTTCAAATAGTTCAAATAGTCTTTATGTTTTATCGGCGTCCTGCCCGACACATCGGTATCATACCAGTAGATCCACGCATTCAGCTCCCCGCCCTTCCTCAACCGCACTTTCCCCTTCCTGCGAACAAACTCCTCTCCTTCATATTTGTCCAGCACCTTGAAAACCGCCCCGGGATCGTTCACCTGGAACACATCCCCGATCACCTCCCTGCCCGACCGGTCCTTCACGGCTCCCGGGTACCGGCCGAGATCGTACATCGTCGCCCCGACCTTCGCCTGGCCCACATACTCGAGCTCTTTCGCGACCCTGTTCTTCAGCTTCAGATCGTAGCTCTTTCGCAACGTGCCATATACGAATAAAAAAGTTGTCATGCTCTTGCCAACAGGCCTTTCAGACGTTCAAAACCATATTTTTCGATCCATTCCCTGCAATCCGTATCGGTGCTGATCTTACCGAGATAGTAGTCGAATACATCCCAGACCTGGTCCAGCGGAAGATGTCCTCTCGAATGCAGGACCCCGATGAACTCGAAGAAGTTGAGGAAATCCGTGAACTTCTCCTCGTTCTCCTGCCGCATCACCGCGTCTCCCACATTCAGTTTCCCATGCAGCACATCATAGTCCAGCCAGGAACGCACTTCTTTATAGGTCGAATTTTCAAAGAATTTTTCGAACAGCGATTTCAACCACTCCGCCTGCCGGATCCGCACCTGCTGACGATAGCTGAAGGCCGCTATAAAGAAGCCCAATCCCCCCAAACCAGCCAGCAGTTTCGCACCAAGATCGATCCAGTCTCTTATGGTCATAGAAATGGTTTTGTCCGGTCATTGGCCGTTACTTGTAGCTTCGCTGGGTCGGGTGCGCCACCTCGAACTCGAGCGCCTCCTTATGCAGCTCCCAGATGCTGTCACCCTTGTATTCCCAGGCCGCTACAAAGCTGAAATTCGCATCGTCCCGTTTGGCTTCCCCTTCCTCCGTCTGCATCTCCTCGCGGAAATGGCCGCCGCAACTCTCCCGCCGTAACAGCGCATCCTGGCACATCAGCTCGCCCAGCTCGATAAAGTCGGCCACGCGGCCTGCCTTGTCCAGCTCGGGGTTGAACTCGTTGATATCGCCGGTCACCCGCAGGTCCTTCCAGAACTCCGCCTTCAACGCCCGGATCTCTTCTATCGCCTCTTTCAGCCCTGCCTCGTTCCGGGCCATCCCGCATTTGTCCCACATGATCTTGCCCAGCCGCTTGTGAAAGCTCTCGGGACTTTGCGTGCCGTTGATATTCTTGAGCCGGCTCAGCCGGTCCGCTACTTCTTTTTCCGCCGCGGCGAAGGCCTCGTGCGTGGTGGGGATCGGCTTGGTCCGGATCTCGTTGGCCAGGTAATTCCCGACCGTGTAGGGAATCACGAAATAGCCGTCCGCCAGCCCCTGCATCAGCGCCGAGGCGCCCAGCCGGTTGGCGCCGTGATCGCTGAAATTGGCCTCGCCCAGCGCATACAGCCCCGGAACGGAGGTCATCAGCTCATAATCCACCCAAAGCCCCCCCATGGTATAGTGCACCGCCGGGTAGATGCGCATCGGCGTAGTATACGGGTCCTCCCCGGTGATCTTCGCATACATATCGAAGAGGTTGCCATATTTTTCTTTTACGACCTCTACCCCATGGCTGCGGACATCCTCGGCCGTGGGATTGTCGATCCCATGCTTGCGGCATTCGGTCTTGCCATACCGCTCGATGGCCGAAGCAAAATCGAGGTACACGGCCTGCCTGGACGTACCTACGCCGAAGCCCGCATCGCACCGCTCTTTGGCTGCACGCGACGCCACATCCCGGGGCACCAGGTTACCAAAGGCCGGGTACCGGCGCTCCAGGTAATAATCCCGCTCTTCATGCGGTATCTCGTTTGCTTTCCGCGGATCGTTCTTTTGTTTCGGCACCCAGATCCGCCCGTCATTGCGCAGCGACTCCGACATCAGCGTCAGCTTGGATTGATGATCGCCCGTCACCGGGATACAGGTCGGATGGATCTGCGTAAAGCAGGGATTGCCGAAATATGCGCCCTTCTTATGTGCCTTCCAGGCGGCCGTGACATTGCTGCCCATGGCGTTGGTCGAAAGATAAAAGACATTGCCATAACCGCCGCTGGCCAGCAGCACCGCATGACCGAAATGCCGCTCCAGCTCGCCGGTGATCAAATTGCGGGCGATGATCCCCCGCGTCTTGCCGTCGATCACCACCACGTCCAGCATCTCGTGCCGCGTGTACATCTCGACATTGCCAAGGGCCACCTGCCGCTCCAGCGCCTGATAGGCCCCGATCAGCAATTGCTGCCCCGTCTGCCCGGCCGCATAGAAGGTCCGCTGAACCTGCACCCCGCCAAACGATCGGTTGCTCAGCAACCCACCGTATTCCCGCGCGAAAGGTACCCCCTGCGCGACACACTGGTCGATAATATTGGCGCTTACCTCCGCCAGCCGGTATACATTGGCCTCGCGGGAACGATAGTCGCCTCCCTTGATAGTATCGTAAAAAAGCCGGAACGTGCTGTCCCCGTCATTCTGATAGTTCTTGGCTGCGTTGATCCCACCCTGCGCGGCGATGCTATGCGCCCGGCGCGGCGAATCCTGGAAGCAGAACGCCTTGACCTTATAACCCATTTCCCCCAGCGAAGCCGCGGCGGATGCGCCAGCCAGCCCTGTTCCGATAATGATGATCTCGATACTCCGCTTATTGGCCGGGTTCACCAGCTTCACATGACCTTTATAATCTTCCCATTTCTTATCCAAAGAACCTTCGGGGACATTTGATTGGAACATGACGAATCGTATGTTTTGATGAGAAAACGAACCAGTTTAAAATTCGGGCGATCTATACCCAGTTAAAATACATGGAGATCGGCATCATGGCGAACGCCAGCGGCACGATGATCGCAAAGCCGACCCCGATGCCGTTGATCAGCTTCAGATAACGGCCGTTGGACACGCCCAGCGACCGGAACGCGCTCTGGAAGCCATGCATCAGGTGATAGGCCAGGGCCAGGCAACCGATCAGGTAGATCACTACCAGCCAGATATTGGTGAAGGTATCCTTCATCAGGCTGAACAGATCGTGAACCTCTACTCCCGGCGGATAGCTTACTTCCGGCATCTCCAGAAAACGGGAAGGGATCCAGAAGTTCTTGATATGGATCACCAGGAACAGTAGGACAAATGTGCCCAGCCAACCCATATACCGCGAATACCATTTGCTACCCTTGTTGCCCATCGGCACCTGGTAGCCGACGCTTCGCTTCTTCCGGTTCTGCTGCTCCAGGACATAAGCCTGTACGATATGCAGGATAAAACCCGCAAAAAGTCCGATCTCCAACGTCCGCATCACCACGGTCGTCCCGAGGAAATGCGCCGCCAGATTGAACATCTGTCCCCCGTCCATCGCCCAGATACAGGCATTCACACAGACATGCACGATAAGAAAAAGGATCAGGAAAACTCCCGTAAGGCCCATGACGAATTTTTTGCCTACGGAAGAAGTAAAGAGTTCAGACCATTTCATATTTAACCGTTTAAGCCAACCGCGCAAATTTAGCACAGGAACGGTTCAAAAATACCTTTCATTTACTTTTTTTATCGCCGGAAAGACAGTAAGACGGGAAATCCCCGTTGTTTAGTATCTTAGCCGCCAAAATCCGATTGGACCGTTTCCAATGATTTTTATTTAAAAGAAGACCACAAATGAAGAACGAAGAAGATTTTGAAGCGAACCTGGCGGGCGACGAAGGACAGAGTGAGGAGAGTAAGAGCGGTTGGTTCAGGCGCATCAAAAAGGGTATTCTGACCAGCACGGCAGAAAAGAAGGAGACGCCCGAAGGTCTCTGGACAAAATGTCCCAATTGCAATTTCATCTGTACCGTTACGGAATTGCGGGAAAATCTGTTTGTCTGCCCCAAATGCGGCCATCATCACCGCATCGGCAGCGCCGAATATTTCGAGATCCTTTTCAACGATAA
>Ga0105239_10000592_pt1 | contig 51640 bp, 40 predicted proteins | sample KBSC44metaG_FD_92761 | JGI IMG/M metagenome (GOLD analysis project Ga0105239, IMG submission 92761) | Corn rhizosphere microbial communities from Kellogg Biological Station, Michigan, USA - KBS C4-4 metaG | ecosystem: Host-associated > Plants > Roots > Rhizosphere > Soil | place: Michigan, USA...
AAATGTTTGTCGGATGAAATGTTTCTCCGAAGATGTCCCGCTGCCCAACCAAATTGCGTCATCCGATCACAGGCAGGTCTGAAGCTCGCCAAATAGCAAAGGTATATAACAGTAATAGATAAACACCATAATTTCATAACACATCTCCGGAACCGGGTCTGCGGCACATATCTGCCATGTTTAAAGGCACCAGCACAATCACGGCGCCGCGCAACCCAACACAACTGGCCAAAAAAATAAATAAACCAAGATGGGTGACAGCACTGGGATGTCAGCTAGCCCAAGGATTGTAATCAGGATCGTGGGGGTAAACAGCCAGACTTGGTGTTTTAGCTGGTAGATTTGGCGTAAAGTGATGGGCGTCCAAAGGTAGCGTAGCAGACACAACCACCGCAACCCCTTGTTCTTGCACTGGCGGAGGCTGCTCAATAGGCTCCATTTCTGGGAACCAGACGTCGAAATCCGAGTCATAACCCAACTTCGCTCCGTGGTTGTCAAAGATCAATTGACCATCAATCAAGGTGTCACCTAGAAATGCTCCTTGATGGTCTGCCAGGTGTGTAAACAAGGATTCTTTACCCTCATAGATTGATGAATCGTCCTTGGAGAGGATACAAAACAAGCACCGAAAGGAGGAAAATCGAGGGTCTTTTTGCTGGACATGTGACTTGGCAAGGAAAAGCGGTCGATATTTGATTCCTTCAGGAGTATTGAAGACTCTGCTGTCCATTTTAAATCCCTTCTTATCTTGGGTCGCCGGGCTTTGATATGCGCATTTGGTGCTTGCACAGCTATAAAATGCATGGCCACCATAGAAGCCTGCCAACTGGAGCATTAGGCCCTTTTTGACATTTCCTTCACGTATTTCGTAGGCATATTTGCAACAGGCGCCATACTTGGTGATGGGTGTGATGGACATATTAGACATGGCCGACATGCTGGATATTGATGACATTCCAGAAATGGTTGAAAAGTTGGTATCACGGCGTGAGACCATGGTTATGGAAGAAGCGGTTGTGTTGGATCGATTGATTGATCCTGGTCGACCTGCAGTTGAATCGGTAGAAGTGCTGGACCACGTAGCATTCGATTGCATGGAGGCAGAAGTGTTTCGACGATGGACCGATGGTTTTATTTCCTGCTGCGACACTGTGGGAGATATTTGGGTCTGCTTATCAGATCCGGACCCATCCTTTTTTGGCTGAGAGTTGTCTGGATTATGACTTGACTTTCGTCGAAAGACGGATTGTCCGAATGTTCGTGATTTCTTGATCTTGGGTAAGGGAGATGGAGGCTGCTCCTCTTCTTTCTGGGTTGAAATAACGGATTCGACTTCTTCCTGGAGTGCCGCAGACTGATATGAAGGGGGCGCAAGATAAGATTCGGGAGCATGGGCCGAGATCGGACGTGGTTGTTGTTGTCGTCGGGAAGGGTTGGATCTCTTTCGTTCCATCTCTTCCTCCAGTTTACGTTGAAAGAGTTGATGTAGGGCAAGGAGAGCTTCGTTGCGACCCTTATCGGAGGTGTCGATACAGTAATCGAAATCAATGATTCCATCGTCATCTCTGGCCTGGGTCAGACCATCTAAAAGCGCTTGCTGGGTTGCAATTGTGATCTTGTAGAGGGCAAGTTGTGCGGTGGCTATCAGGGAGGGGATGTTAGCGACAGCCGCTGGTGCTGGTGTCGTGTGATGTGATGGAGTAGGTACTTACTATCACCCTCCTCGAAACTCGGACCAAAGCGCTGTTTTCCATCCTCGACTAGCTGCTGGATCTCCCTCTTTCCCTTATCGATCGACTCTTCGAGGAGATCAGATGGAGGTAGTGCTCCATGGGCCTGTCGCCTTGCTTTGATCTGGCGAACTATGCGACTTCCGGAATCGTAGGCTTGGATAAGTCCGGCAACGCAACTGACAATAGCCAGCACCTCACCTATGCCGGACATTATCGATCGACTAGGATGGGTGTTGTGGGACGATGAGTCCGGCGTTCAGACGTCTGTAATGATGGTTCTTTGGCCTGTGAACGAGACAGGTTGAAGAAGAAGGGGGAAACGGTGAATGAGTCGACATGGTGATTGAGCAAGGCTGCGCCTCACTTCCGAGTACGGTTGGCCCTTTTAGGAGGCGGCTCAGGGTCTGTGGTGTAGTAGTGCGTGCTGCTCGGTACTTTAGAGGGTAGATATCATGCAAGTTGCAGATGGCTTGCATTGGCGGGTGGTGTTGAGGGGCCGAGTGGTTGGTGGATGGTGGTGGTGGGGAGGTGGTTTTATCCAGCCGAAAAACACACCAAGGCCCTCGAGTCACTTGATGAACTTGCTGCTGTCAATGAGGGTATGCGTAAGGCAAGTAGGGATTTTCCCGTGAAAAGATATCCCCCTTCTTATATATATACTTCAAGGACTTTATATCTGGGTAATTGATCCAATAACGTAACAAGAGCCCTGAAGCGTACTCGTAGGGCAGTAAGCGTGGAACGTGGCAGCCAGGGAGCAGCACTGGCGATCGATCCTTTGACAATTGGCCCCAGGGGCCCCTCAGCCGTTGAGTGGTTGCTTAGGATAGCCTGGATAAGCACCCGGGTCAAATGCTTGGGTAGCTTTTGGTAGCCTGGGGATGCCTGGTGTCGCGAGACAGGGGGGGGCCTTCAACGGCCAGAGATCGTTGCTCTTCATCCCGCCCATGCTACTGCTCCAGCCTATTGTTGCCGCTTTTAGCCCCAAGCTTAAAACTCTGCTTGCTGCCCTAAGCTAAACACTCACACACAATGTCTTGGCACCTCCATCCAGCCTTGAAGTTGAAGTCCTACGGCCTTTATCTTTCCTGATCCACACATCAATGTCGACAGGGCTGGTAGGGCTGAACCCCAAGTCGATAAATTTGGAAATAGTGAGATATCCCTGCAGAGATTTACTCAGCTTAACTCAGTCAGTCAAAACAAAGATTGAAATTACGATCCTCAATCGACAGTGGCGAACTTGAAGTCCCAGGGATATCTAGGTAGTACTATCTACCTGGGCCCAACTATCTCAAGGCCACCGTGAAATTGTCTATTGCAATGTCCATTTTCGGACTTCCAGAAGCCAAAAGAATCAAACGGTCCGAGTTTCTGGCTACCGGTAATGACAGCAGCTCCAGGAGCTCGAGGCACTCCTCTCCAAGTCAAGGATCTCTATCGGAAGATCAAGACCAGAATCAAGCTAAAGTGGATTATGGGTTCGAATACGACTTTGTCGCTCCATCACAATCGCAATCACAACCGCAAATTCCTCGGCAGCGACCTGGAGCTAGCCACGAGAAGTGCGGCGAAGAAGACGAGGACCAAGAGGAGAGCGAAGAAGCAAGCTATCAATTCCGACTCTTCACCAAACACAGCACCGCGACCACCACCACTTCTTCTTCCAACAAAATCCCATCCTCCTCCTCTCATACAGCCACCACCAACACTACCACCACCACCAACAACACCGAACAGGCCCTTACCACGATCCGGCTCTCCGCAACGCCCGAACCTGGCCTCGGCACGCTCGCATCAGAGCCAGAGATTTCTCTGGAAAAGACACACTTCACGCGGCCCCACCGGCCCGAATCGCAACACTACTACTTCACCTCATCTCTGCCACTCGCGAAGCAATCCCTCCTAAGATCGCAATACGCGGCCGTCGCGCTCTCGTCGCACGATGTGCTCTCGCGCGCAACAGCCAGTAAATGGACGGGCACGGCGCTGCCATGGCGCGTCATCAATCTCACCGCGAACACACCCCATCCGCGGCCATCTAAGAAAGGACCCGCAACGACATCTCATTCTAAAACTCAACCGCAAGGCTCTGGAAAGCAGCCGCGACGACGACCATCGAAGAAACACCGCATCATGGTACGCCGCCAACTGGCCGCGAAGAGCGCGGCGAAGGAACAGTTGAAATTGAGCGAGGAGGCGGAGAGGGAGAAGCGCACGAGGCGCAATCGTGAGAAGAAGGTTAAGCGGAAGGAGAGGGAGAAGAGGAAGAAGATGGATGCCGAGGCTGGGGTTGAGGCTGTGAGGGCGGATGATGCTGATGATGGTGGAAGTGCTAGGAGTGAGTGAAAGCGTGCCTCCGCAGGGGAGCAGCAAGTGAGCTGGGGGACGCTGTTTGGATCCCTAAAGTCGGCAATAAGTTCCCTTTGCTAGCGAGCCAAACCCATCTAAAACGCTGCTGCCCATGCTAACTAAGTTACATCCTTCACTCTTAGTAAGAAACCTGAAGGAAACTCCTCAAATGCCTTAAGCAGACCCGCTCCAGGAACCTCAAGTGAATCCCAGGAGCGCCGAAATGAATAGTTTAGGGGCCAAATAGGCATACAATAGGAATCCATTTCTGACCTTAGAACCCCAAATGACCTCTCGATGGATCCCACAGAGGGACGTGATACAAAGATAGGAAATAGCCCGAACCGAATGCTTGGAAGCATCCCTCCCTGACGGCGGCTTCGCATGATGGTCTTGGCGCCGTCATCGTTCTGCAAGGCTGCGTCAAGCCAATGTACAATCTACTCGCAGCTTAGTGTCGATAGGTACTGTTTATACTTCATGATGCTCACCTATCAACTCCACAGCCCAAGTACCTACCTATCCCAGCAAATAGGTACTCATGTACAATGTACCTAGGGCAGAGGCTTCAGAATGCAGAAGCTCTCGCGCCAAGGCATCACCCCGCTCGTCCCGACATGAAGGCCAGAGTTTCAAAAGGCCAATGATGTCCAGGTGGTAATGTAAGCTAGTCATCGAGGAAGTGCTTACCGACGTAGAGAGATCGAGGCTGACGTCGACAAACAGTAGTAAGTATCTCACGTCCTTTGTTCTCACAGCGCTTCTCGAGCTACATTCGGCAGCTATTCTGTCAATTCTTCCACTCTGGGGGTCGTGGATATCCTAGGATTACACATCAGACCCGCTCTCTAGTTGATTGAGGCACCATTTCCCTCCGGCTTTACTATTCGAGTCTTTCCCCCCCAGACACATTCCACCGAACAACAAGGAGGCCAATCAATGTATTATGGCAGGGGACCCCGAGTCTTCTCCATCGCGCCTCAGTTCATCGTATGACAAGACTACTCTGGGAACTCGAATCACCATGGCGGTTTTTATGTCTATCGCATTGTACAATGGACTTGAGCTCATTCTCCTTATCCTATCTACTTTTCACCGTTACCGTGGTCTCTACTTCTGGTCCTTACTGCTATCTACCGTGCTCGGCATTCTACCAGATACCATCGGTGCGTTGATGGATTTCTTTCGCTTTGGCCCTGTTTGGCTATCAGTCACTCTTTCCAATCTCGGATGGTGTTTTATGGTCCCGGGCCAGTCTTTTGTCTTGTATTCACGACTACATCTAGTCTCTGATCATTTTACGGCTCTCCGCTATCTGCGATATCTCCTCATCATAGCCACAATTACTCTCGTCATTCCGTGTTGGACTCTATACGCCGGAGCAACTTATATCCCCAACGAACCGTGGACCAAGGGATTCAATATCGTGGAGAAGTTACAGGTGACATGGTTTTGTCTCCAAGAATGTCTACTCTCAGGATTCTATATCTTTGAGACAGTGAAGATGATCAGAATTAGTCCCGAGCGAGACAAACGTCGAAGGAAGATCTTAAATGAGCTCCTAGCTGTCAACTTCCTGGCAATTCTTATGGATGCCGCCCTGTTGGCACTGGAGTATGCAGGCTTGTACTTTGCTCAAGTCATTCTAAAGTCGCCAGTTTACAGCATCAAACTCAAGCTGGAGTTTTTCATTCTGGGGAAGCTTATCTTACTTGCGACTAGCCACCATCCTGGCCATGATCTGGAGACGTCTCCTGGTTACGTACCCCAGACTTTATCCCCTCAAACGACCAATACACAGCCCGGGATGAGCGAAACTTCGACAGACAAAGTGGGTCAAAGTACCGCCTAGGCTGAGTCACAAATCGCCTTATAGGGATGACAAGCTCTAGAAACCTGAATTCCAGTAAATATTAAATTGCCGAATTAACAATAAGCGGTTGTGATATATAAGGATAGAATATTCTCACGTACTGAAGACTCAGAAACCTTACTTAGGGATAGAAATTCGTTTCGTCCACCGTGAGCATATGACGGTTTGAGCAATCTCACGGACTTCCCAGTATAACTTTACACAATATGTTGGTTCTCTTTTTCGAATAATATTATATTGTTACTCCCTTCCCGCGTACTGAGGCTATATGTTGGGTGTTTCGTAAGGTGCAGACAGACAGAAATTTTCGGGACTTCGACGCGTTATCCGTAAGAGAATCACCGTGTTTATTGAGCTCCTCCTGGTACTCAAAGATAGCTGAACTGTTTCTCTAAGAGTTCCCAGCGGACACCACGTCGAGGTAGGAGCTCGTTGTCCGCCGGTTCTAACCTACTATTTTATGCACTTGGATGGTCATCACCAATCGTGGCCCGGACAGCCGCTACAAGGTGCAGGTCATCCTTTCGGCCTGTGTGAACGGGTACTTGGATGCAAGGATGACACATAGGGCGTCGCTCATTCTTGTTGAATACAGGGCGGTCTTCAGCTCCATCGACACTAGCTTCGAGTTCCAGACATATCCGCCTGACCCGAACAACCTGGCCCCACAAGTTGCTACCTACGCACCTTTCAAGGAGCCCATGAGGCTCAACTATTCGACCGCCCAAAATCTAAAAAGCACCATCTCCCTGCCAAGTTCTCCCCGCAGTTCGCCGGCACCGGTGCCGGCGAGGTCGCGTATGGCATGGAAAGGGGGGAAGAGCATGAGCAGAAATATTTTGATCTAACATCTGTCAGGTCGCTGGTCACGCTTCCACCACTTGCCTCTAGCGAGGCTTATATAGAAGTTATCGGAATGTCTAATGTGCTGCTTGCAGGACTGGATCACTATCTCCGAGAAACGGCGGCTGCCCCTGGTCTGCCATCTCTAGTTCGTGCGAGATCTGTTTTGTAGTATAGATTGACCTCCCTACAGCCAGCTGAGAAGACAATCGCCGCCTATGATGAACAGATCCGCGAGATCTGTCTTGTTACTCTACTAATTTTCAGCAACATGGTTTTCTTTCCACTCCCACATGTCTCAGGCGTGAATACTCGCCTTGTCGTAAGTCTACGAAATTATATACCCTACACCGGGAATAAGTTCCCCTTATAAGATCTCGACTTGATGATATGGGTTTCAATGATTAGCTGGAATCGCTGCTTTCCCTACTGAACATCGCTCGTAGTTTACTTCTAAATTCAGAAATGATCTCTTCTGACGCGGAAATAAATAGAAAGAAGTTAAGGGAATACTTGAAGCTTATCTCCAGTGGGACTACGTTTGCGAAGAGGCGGGGAAAATCTCCTGGAAAGAAGTCCATTCTGCACATGGCAGTAACCCCTTAGCAGGTGAAGAGGTTGTCTTACTATTATATAGCCTACCCTAAGCACAGACGCTATACCCGACGATACTCGGCTATTGCTCGATGAGTTTTCGTTGTCGAGCCCATGGCCCGAGGTCATCTGTGAGTTATAAAGAAGATATCAGCTTATTCTAAAATTAACGCCACGAGGTCCCATCCATAGAACATATATAGGGGATGTCCCTGAACATTCCTGTCCAAGCAATTTCTCCGTAAGAATGGCAGGCTTCTGAGCACGCTCGAAGACTTTGACGCTAGCTGGTTATGCTCGTCCCACGAAATCCCGTTCCTGGCCAAGGAAGGAATTGCCAATGGCTGTCAGCATTGTGATATCCGAAAGAGGTCGAGTTATCGTTGAAAAAAAGGCTGCAAACAGCCTTTGATTTATGTATCTTTCCTGGTGTTGTAAGGATAGCTATGCCAGGTCAGGCCTGCAGATCTTCTGGGAACAGTCGGACATGCGGCAGAATGAGAAGTCTCATCCGGATCCCTCCAGCGATATTCAAGGTATCATTCCCTCCCTCGTGAATGGCTAGTCGTGGCCTATTCGCTTCTAGGGCTCCCCTTCACTCTGCAACTCCGTTCGGATACTGAGACCAACTTCTGCAAGGAGGTCAAGATACTCGCGTCCGAGGCATGCGGGTGTGTAAATCCCTCCCGATAGTCTTCTTGGGCCGACTTCTAACAATGTTCGAGCGGCATGTCGAAGTAGTACCGCCGTCACTGTAATATGGTCAATCCTTAACGTGGGCTTAATTTCGGACAGTGGAACTCATAGTAGTACATGCTCCCAGCGAAATGGAGTCTCCCAAAGATACGCTTTTTACCTTCGGAGTTGCTATTGGGTTTGGCAATCACACGGAATTCTATGATCTCGTCCTTTACCTTCTCCTTATCGGGCCCATTGCCTGGTTAGAAGATGGCCTTCTTGACAAATGTCCGAAATAGAGGCAGTAAGACTAATAGCCGCGATAATAAGGCTTTAGTCCATTAATGCGCCTTTACTGAAGCCATTAGCGTACATGTACACTTAACACGTAAAGTTAAGCCTACAAAACTCGTTTGCAAAGCTAGTTGCTTATTGCATTAAACCCCAGGTGCGATATACGATTGCAGCATTTATTGGACTAGCTACAATTACCGATAGACGACCAAGCCCTAGGATTATGCGTCGCCTCGTAATGGCGGACAAGAAGGATCCTTCGGTTACTTTATGTTCGTCTAGGATTAGTGACGACACGTAAGGGTTTATTGCTTAATTAATAGCTTTGAGGGAGTATGTATCGAAAAGATTTAATAATGTTATAAGTTATAACTGTACCGCTGGACGGTACTGACTCCTGAGCTAGAACTAACGCATTAGTAACGCTCTAGTTAGGAAGAGGCTTAGAGCGACACTTACCGAAGCTCATGTACGTCTACAACTACATTACTAGTGTGTGATAAGAGTTTTAGCCGGACGTCAGTAATAGCGGCCTAAGTAAGGAGATCGGAAGGTGTGGATTCCATCGCACACGAAGGAAATATATAAGCGCTAGTCCTTTTCGTTATAGCCTTGTATTTTGGATTATATCTATCGTCTAGGGAACCTCTGGGGCGTAGTCAACATAATGAGTTCCTGATTCAGCACACGCCTTGAATGCATGTTCTCTAAATAGCGCGTAGGGACCAACTACCGCAGTCGTAGAGAATGTGCTTTCTGCCAGTGTAGAGACATCCTTGTCATTTAATTGGCAGACCTCGATGGCTTCAATGCTCATCAGTCAGCTTCGTCCCGCCATACCTGAAAGTGATTTGTCTTACCTAGTGCGATGTCTGTCGGTGCTAACTCTTTGCACCGAGTGGTAAGACGTTGTAGTTTATCAACTGAGCGACCCGCAATCGCCTATTTGGGCTCCGAAGGAAATCTCATGGTAATGTGTTCAGCCGTTAACGACCCCAAGTAACCTGGGTAGGCATGAGTAATCGTTCTTCTATCATCAGTCGGGCGATGCGCACTAGTGGCTCCGAAGACAACAATATCGCACTCACAACAATGTTGCCTGTTTAACATACTATCTTCATTGATTGCCAGAAGCGTAGCTCAAGAAACTGTCGTTACTGACCGCTGTACCCTGATTTTCCGTCGTGAAGCCTTTGAGGCAAGTCAGGGTTTAGTATTATACACATATCCTAATCTAGTCTGTCATGTCACTCCTTCTTGATGGACGGCGTTTCTGTCCATCCGCAAATTGAGTGTCAGCTAAGCACTTGCCGTCGGTTTCTGTGGCTAGGCGATCTGTGGAATGATAGACAAGTGAGGCCGCCTATCTGCGGTCCGGCAGCAGCAGCCAAAATAAATGCCCCTTAACTTCGCTCGATGGTTGGCCGGTTAGGAAAGGCCGTGGGTGTCAGAATCGATGTCCGATATTGCATGCCAAGTCCGGGACACTACACTCGACATGGTCGGTTACAGTTTCATCCGAAGATCGAATTGCTCCGTTCCTGGTCTTCTTGGTAACGAATTTCAAGAACACTTTTTGACCGGATCTTCTGGGCCCGATGAATCTTTATATCAGATCGTGCCTATCATTTGCCTTCTGCCAAAGAAAAAGCGCACGGAAGCTTGACGGTGAATATGTTTTATCACCGAGGCAGACTTTTCTATGTGATGAGGATCGAATGCGACGTCATTCTCTTGTGTCTTTCGTCGGGAGCGAGAATCACCTCTAGCTCAGGGCTGGCTGTGAGGAAAGCATGCTAAGGTTCTGAGAGCTCCACATGACTTTAGACAATACGGCCATCGTTATTCTCATCATCTCTCATGAATGATGTGTGATTCAACGTCTGGCCTACACTATGATTCCGTGGCCGGTTCTTGATATCGAGATAAATCTGGCTTACACGACGAGATCCCTTTTCAGGGCATGGTCGCCAAATCTTATGCATATCGTTCCACTGTTCATTATGAATGTTGAACAAAATACGGCATAGAAGTGGTGGCGAAAGAGATCAAGTGCCTTACTTGTGCTAAGGTGGATCCAGCACAATGTGGAGACCTAATTTATGCTTGTACGTGAATCGATGGTAGTCCAACATGTCTGAGAACAACTTTAGAGAAGTCTGAGATTTCTTAACAGCGATAGACGGGTCAACAACTCACCATTTGATGGAGCGCCACGAAGGCCTCCTCCTTTTACCTACACTGTTTCTATATCATGAGTAGGGGTTTAAAGGTCATATAGCTACAAATTGAGGGTGTTTCTGAATAGTTATGCAGGATCTTCCGATCTACGGGGTAATCAAAGCATATGGCACCTGACTACTTTAAGTTAAATAGTCTAAGCTTACTGAAACCAAAATAAGTGGTAGGCCAAGGGAAATTGGGGTGAAATCTTGTGTGATTCTCTTGTGCCACTTGTTGTAGTGATGGCCCTAGTTGAATGCAATAAACATAAACCCAAAACAAGTATATGAGTGAACGAGCGATGTGTATGTTGTAATTCAACGAGCACTAACGAGTGTGTACAGATTCGAACGCAGCTTCTAGACTCTCTTTAATATCCCTCCGGTGCGAATCTGAACCCTTGGCAGATGTCTCAAATGCACCAAGGCAGATTCCAGGAATATCTTCCAACTAATTGCAACAGTGTGAGCCGCCGTTGTCCCCGCTTTGGGGATCGCGAGCAGAAATGAGACCCTTTTGTTCATTCAGCGACCACATCATTAAGAACAATGACGGTTGGGAGACTCACCTCTGGCACTGCCGCTCCGATTATGGCTCGAGGCTTCAGCGGTCCAACTCCGCCATCAAGGGCCTAGGTGGTGAAATACGTTGTTAGTAAGTAACATAGATACTTGCTGTTCTCCTTCAATCATGAGACTGGCACTGCACGCCAGTGAACCGGCTTACCTTAGGGTCGGCCATAGGTACAGCAATGGCCATGGCGATGAAGGAGGCAAGGAGCATAGCAAGACTCTTGAATGGATGCATGGTTAATATAAGATAACTTGGGGGTTTCAACCGCCGATGTAATGATTTCTTTCTTTTGTGAATATGATTCGGAAGGAGAATGTTGAAGGGTAATTATAAGTGAAGACAAGACGGATTTATATGATTCGGTTTACCGCTCATTATATAGCTCTGGTGTTATCGTGACTCCATCTCTTAGTTGCTCTATACCATCTTTCTCCCCTCGGTTCGTCAATGCATAGACAAGATAAAGGGGTGAGTTTCTTGTTTCACCTCATTGGGCTTGTGAAAGCTACGAGATGTTCCATCTGTAAGAAGCCACAGTTGAAACTATATTTTGCACCAAACTCATATCAGCGCCCCCGGTGGATTACTTGCATCTAATTGAATGAATAGTCCAATTAACAACTTGAGACGTGAGCTCGAAGTATTTCAACACTAAGAACCCGTGTGGAGACCCCAGGAAATACGAAAATCACGAAATAGAACTGGGATCTATCTACCGAAAGAATTTCGGTAACTATCGAAAGAATTTCGGTAATTACTCCAGTCTTTATGAGCTACTCTAAAGACTCTCACGGTTTATTTCAAGCGTGAAATCTCGGCAAGGGTGACCTAGCCCTGACCCCACATGTAGGATGAAGTCTTCACTTATTTGTCCTGCTGCTCTCGAAGTTTCGCCTAGACGTACTAATAGCTCTGCGATCTGAGCAGAACAAGAAAGTATCTAGTGCATTTGAAAGGGTTTTGGGTCCTCAAAATCTCTCGTTGTCTACCGGTTTCTTAGATTCCCTACGTCTGAGGCATCGCTAGCAACATAGGCCGCGTCATAACCTCCTCCTTGACTCCATACTTTTATGGTCTGGAATCGATGAAGGTGTTGTAAATGATCGACAAACACAGACCTTATTTTCTCTCATGCAATCTATCTCGAGCTTACGACTCTAACTCGGCACCGTCTGATCCTAACGCAGGCAGGATTTGCGGTTGACCAAGTGTTAGACTGCCGGAGGACAGAAGTGTAGCCATGGAGAGGCGTCCACTCAAGCTGTGGTTGACCTATCTCTAGGGTGATTTTCTGGAGAATCTAGTGACTAGAATGTTCGAATCATCTTCTTGGAATAGTAATTATGGCACGTCCCGAGATCCATACTACCTCGGATTCTCGGTGGTAGGATTTCACTCCGACTCGGACCGAGGCAGCGTGCAGCTAAGGAAGTAGCTATAAACTAGTCCCTCAGGTAACTATAGAATAAAACACGGCAATATATCAACCTCCGCCAGAACTCAAATGTTAAGTTTCGAGGAATGTAAGATTGAGGGTAAAAGAAAGCCACGCTATCAATAGTGTGGCTGACCTGGATCCGGGTCAACATTTGTCAATTCACGAATTCCGCAAAATTCCTGCTCGATCTTCACTATTGTTTCACCCGTGTGTAGTATCTTCGTCGACCACGTCACCCTAGGGGGATCTGCTCTGGATGATTATCTCCGTAGCTAGTATCTGTCAGATAAATCTTGTCCGCAGGAATGGGTGTCTCTGTTACTGTGATGCCAACCTTCTTACCCTAGTCCTAGTCTCCGGGCACTCGGCCGAGCGAGTACTGAAAGAGAGGCATTTCGAAATTGAAGATGATGTAGCTTCACATGAAGCCGAAACTGCGCCATGAGTCGGACGGACTCGTACCAACACCGGCCAGAAACGTATTAGTATCTTTGGCAGTGCTCGCAATTCTCGATCGCCGGCACAACTTTGTCCCGCCAGGGGTGGTATCTGGAATTATTCGTTCGCTGCGCAATTGACTTCGGGGTGGCCAACCGCCGTAACCAACATGGCAGATGTAAGAACGTCGAGAAGAGATGAGAAACATGGTAGTTGGCTGACAGTTAGGGCGGTGGCGAAAGAGAAGCCTGAAATGTCAGATCTCAACATGAGTGCCCCACTTTTCTAACGTCTAACTAGATGTCCGACGCCCGATGAATCTTTCAAGTAAGTGCTCTGGGACCGCCGAGGGCTGGACCTCTTCAAACCGGCAGACGAAGAAGAAAATCATCTGATAGCTACCTAACTAGGAACACCAGCCCTCACAGTTGCTTTCCTAGTTGTTGTGCATCGGGAATTCTGCAGATCAAGGTCAAACAGAGTGGACAAGACTGAGAGATCGCTTCTGAGGGCAACGAGAATGCTGTATGATTGAGTTCTTGGATCGTATCAGGCGGTGAAAACGGAGGTTGTGTCTTACGAGGGTTGGAGGATAACGAAATACCTTTCAATATCGACGTAATGGTGTCAGGGCCGATTCTGATTGAAATCACGCCGAGACCTGACTGGTTTCACAAGATTTACCCTCATTGGACGGTAGTCGGGATCAGCAGCACCATGCCCATCTTGATGGACTATCTCTACAACGACCTGAACTTAGTTTTAGTTTGACCATATATGGCCATGGACCCCTTGGTTGTCCATATTCTACATGTCCCACCATTCTTCTTGTTCACAGGCTCTTTGCGGCCATCTTGATCTTTTACGTTACTTAGTGTTCTTTTTTCAGAATAGCCAGTCAACGTTTACAAGTATTGTCGACCATTTCCCTTTTTCCTCCTTGATCATCAGCATTCTCTTATATATGGTTCGCCTTAGAAGAACGTTTAAGACAGTGTATCCTAAGACGGAAGGGAATAGTGAACTCTTATGGCGTTTTGATAGGGACGCCTGCTGATGGTGTTTTCAGAGAACCCACAATTCACTACAACTATAGGTTGCAGTGAGGCACTAGTCTTATAAAGCATGTCTCCTGCTTGAATTTAGTTGCCTATTCCTCTCTTCGTGTTCCTCCGAACTAAACACGATGTCCTTTTATTCCGCCACCTATGCACCTAAGCATCTAGGGTCGTTATTACAAGGCGACCTGACGAAGAATTATTTTAAGTTAGTCATACTCGTAAAAGATAGTGTTTAGAAGAGCAGCTGGATCGAACGGGTATACTGAGCGTAAATTTTTTATAATTCTATTGACTTCCTTAGGCGCTATACGGGACGTATATAGATCAATTTGATCCGACTATCTACGATACACATTACCATTTACTGTCGGTGAGAGGCAACGCTTACTCTATGGAGATTCATAGTATTTCAGGGCTAGATGTATACGGCAATTTTACCTTGATTAGAAGCGCGGACGCCTTGGTCCTCGTGCACAGTATTACAGACAAACGATCCATTCAGACAATCAGACACTGGGCTGCAGGAGGCCTAATGGATGATATTACCACTGCCTTAATTGGACCTAAGCTCGACATGAGAATTGTGAGGCAAGTTTCATTTTACGAAGGAGATCGCTGCGCAAATCAAGTTGGAGCAGAGGTGTTTTCCGAAGTTTCAGCAAAGGAAGGAACTGGTGTCAATGGAGTTCTCGCGGAATTGGTAGCTTTGTTGGTACGCGGTAAGAAAGTCCCTAGCTAAGCACATATGATCAGTGGCTCAGGAGATGCTTGATATGAATGGCGCAGTTGAATTGGCTAAGCAACGCCATCCGTACTGCCCACCTTATACATGTACGCTGTCACGTTGCGCCGCCTATCAACGAAGCTGCAAGAATGAATGGGCTGGACACTTGCAGGTACTCCTTCAAGAGGTCCATATCAAACAAGCCCCTAACATAACTTCTGAAATTACGCAGTGACATTGATGACCGATGGAGAGCTTGCTCAGTCGCTTCATGAAATGGTGGAATGGGAAGCAGGGGACCCGGAGGCGTTGAAGCTAGTGAATACAAACAATGGTTACTAGCCACTCAAATACAGTGACTCTAGCTCTTAGAAGAACCATAATGCACGTCTTTTACAATCTCCTGCAACGTGAGATTGCTGTCGAGCTGGACAGATTGACAACACTTTTTGGGACATCAAACTCGCAGATGGAAATGCTTTTGAAGCTGCTTAAAGCGTAGACTCACTAGACAGTGATGAAAATTTCGACATTATCGGAATAGATGATATCGTTGACGGCTGATACAAACGAGTATGGTCTTTTCAACATCGACATTGTACGATGTTCCTGGCTCGCCGGTGGTTCTTGATTCATCAGCAGTGGGGCTAGTGCCGCCTCCATTAACATACAACACATTACATCGCTACATTGCCTCTCTCAGTGAGGTTGAGATCAGCCAATAGGCTAGAAGATTCCTTAGTGACGATCCCTGTCTTTGTTTCACGCAGCTAGTTGGCCCCACTATTTGTCGCTTTGACCAGCCGACTAGAAATCCTTGCAAGTTAAAATAACTTCCATCGAGTGACGAGAGCAGGGTTGCCTGATTAATATTAATTAAAAAGGAACAGGCCTAGCTCTGTTTCAATACTCTGATGAATCCGTGGCGTCAAGTAGAGACCGGGTGATAAGATTTACACCTGAAACCTGAAGCTTGATACTTATGAGTCCGGTATAGAGCCATTGCACAATTCCAATCGTTCCCTAAGCCGAATAAGCTAAGATAAACTTTCCGTTTTGCACTTGGGTCTGCTCAATAAAGACTAAGAGCTTAACTTGAAACTGGGGAGCTTATCATTTGAGAAGCTGGGGGATTATCTTGGCTCCCGAGGAGACCCGATTTAGCCCGCTTCAAAGCCAAATAAACTCGGTAAATGTTGTTTCTTCCGGATTCCTTTCATAATGTTGCTCATTTGGCGGGGTCGTGACTCGATCTGAACATTATCTGTCGAGCTACCACCGCACCCCATTGACTTCATGGCTGCGGCAGATGCTCTTCATGAGGTTATGACACTGATGGTGAGAGGATGGCCGTGGACACTTAATGCGACGCAGGCTGAATATGTTCCTGCCTTGTTTGAGGGGAGGATGCATATTACATTGCCTCAAGTAACCTCTCTTCAGGGGCCCAGTCATGAATCAGTGGTGTGGACCAAATTTCATCCCAGCGTTTGTTGGATATTCGCTCGCGGTTTAATCTTATTGGCGTTGTGAGCTGAGATTCTATCATCTTGCGGACGGATTGTTTAACATTCTTCAATAAGACATTAGCTCCCGGCCAAACTGCCTCTAGGGAAGCCTGACTTACTTTAGAAATCAGAGGTTTCTCTCGTTGTCCATGCTCTAAGTGGTGCCAGTTATTGGAGTCCTTCAGCTTCGAGCCACTGAGTCTAAATTCATGGAAGACACCAGGAGAGACGGAAATGCAATTCAGGTAAATCCGGCAACGGTTTGCCAAATCTGTATCGAAATGATCCCATGTTTCCGAAAGACTCATTTGGTACCTGGCTCAAGCTTGTTATTCCATATTCCCACAACATGTCGTAGAACTAACAGTATTTTTTTCGCTCCAAGATTGCTCACAGCATACGCATTGGTAGTTAACGGGATATTACTCGGGTGAATTATCCTTGTCTGGTTTGGAAGACCCTGAAATAAGTTTGTAAAGCCACCCGTCAACTCAGATGGAACAGTGTAGTCGTGCATAAGATAGCTTCGATTGTCATCGACTGACGGCTGTTCACCAAGTGTACCTAGCCACAGGACGCTGTGAGGTCGTTAACATGCTTTCAAAATATTCCTTTATTGATTAACACCGTCTTGAACTTACTCCCAGTCTTTTGCAAAGTCGAGGGTATCGATCATACCTAAGATGGCTCTCATCTGACTCTTTAGTTCGACGTCCCAATCGACGTCGTCCTCAATAATCAACGCCGTTGCTATCCGCTCATGAATTACTCTACCAATTGTATTAGCCACGGTAAATTCAACACTCTCATAGATATATATTCGGACTTTCTGAGTATGTTTAAATGACCTCTCCAACTTCCAATGTAGCCGTTGCCAGTTTTCTCGCGCGTCATTCCCTAATTCCATTAGCTTTACCCGTAAAGAAAGGTTCGAGCCTTACCAGGGGAAATGAGACTTCGTCAACGTTCTCACCCTTAGGACCGTAGACCAATTCAATCTCAATATCAGTATATGCAGCCATGATTTCAATGGCATCCTGGCGATCTGTTCTGGAGGGAAGCGTCAATGCATAAATTTTATCAAAGCCAAGGGTTGTGTCCGATGGTTTCTTCTCCATACGCGCCTGAATGCCTTGAGATACGGCTATGATTTTATAGCAGGTACTCCATAATAGAAGACCAACCATAGCGCAGAGGGAAGAGACAATGCAAAACTTGAAAAATTGCGCACTTTTTCTTGAACCTCTTGTGCCCTTCATTTGAAAAAACCTGTAAAGTGTCGACATCTTGGCCACAACATCCAAAAATTAATCAAAATTGTCCAGAGAAATTGAGCTTGCATCTGGGGAGTAATTATACATATCCAGAGTTAAATTGCATTTGCGTTAATCATTTACTGGCTTCTCACCTCCGAAACGTCATCATTGCTCAGGAGACAAGAAACAGGGGAAGGGGTAATTTGCTTCATTTTGAAGAAGCCGAATGCACTATTGTCGATAGGCCCTCTGTTGGAAATGATACAATGAAGGAAGAGAGTCAGGCCCAGCGGGCCGGAAAAGCAGAAATTGTAAAATATGCTTTCGCCGGTAAGCTTTCAAGGTTAGCATGGTTCGTGGTGCTATTACTGAGTTTGTGAAAAGGTGCGGATTGCGACCTATGACTGCCAAATGACGATGCTCGGTATTGTGAATGGTCATTGCAGTACTCCAGCCTACTTTTTCGGAAGAAACACTCTCCGGTCGGGAGGGTGGGAGACTTTAATATGATACCGAACTAACCGGTTAGGCCAGTAGTTTGGAAGCGGCCCCCCGTTCAAACACGGAGATAATAGAACTATCCTAGCCGGCGTGGTCTTCGGAGGATTCCTTCTAGAGCGTCGCTTATCGTGGGATGATGCATTGTCGATCTGGCGTAGTCTCAGAGGAATGCAGAGGGGCAAACTGAACATCCAGGGAAGTACCTCATTTGGATTACCAAGTGAAGGGTTCATATGCCAACGTAGAATTCGTATTCACATGGAGGCAAGGCGCTCATCCGGAAAAAGCCCAACGTATCCTTCCCCTGTTCCAGGCATATGCCTCGATGAAACCAGAGCATAAATTGCTAGCACTGAAATATTATCCCAAAGCAAAATAAGTAAACATTTTTACCTCTGTGCTCTCGGTAGTTCAAAAGTCTGCAGAATCATGTCAGTAAAATGGGCGTTTGGGGGAACTACCCACTTTATCTACACTATAAGAATTACTCTTCCTCCTTGGAGTGGTACTTTGCGGCACATACCTTGTCATATCTCCCTCTCCCTCTCCATCACCTAGCATCCTCGGACGCTCACCTTACTAAACATGCCTGAAGATATCGACAGTCCTAGTTACATTTGTAAACCCGGAGCTTGGCCCCAGAACGAGATCCTCACGATCGACGAAGTCACTACTGCTGAAGACAACTCCATTTCTGCTATGCCACCTAGAGCTCTTGCATTACTACCACTTACTTCTATTGCCGCGTTGACCTCGGGCCTACTTTTACGTTGGAGCCAACTCCAGGTTTTATCTATGGCACACCTGCGACCAAAAGAGCATGGAATCCGTATGGTTTTGATGTTCCTCGACATCTTCACTTTTGGTATGCTTTGAAAAATAGTTGAAGAATGCTAGCTCATCAATTCTCTAGCACTATTGTCATTGAAGGTAGTATTGAATACTTACGCAGCTATGCGAGGGAAAGCAAGACCACGTCTGCGGGTGCATGGAACCTCAGTTCCGTCTGTGGATGTTGTCATCACTTGTTGCAATGAGGATATTGACATAATTATCGACACGGTTCGAGCAGCCCTAAATTTGGACTATCCTTCTGATCGGTTCCGAGTCATCGTTGCTGACGACGGTGATTCTCGGCAACTCAAAGACCTGGTGTTGCTATGGAGGGCTGAAAACAAAGCAAGCAACGTCCATTACATTCGCCGCACCAAAACCCTCTCTGATAGGAACAAAGCCGGCAACTTGAACAATGCAGCCAAGTTTTTGGCCACTCTACCTGAAGGACCTTTTGAATATATTGCCACGCTAGACGCAGATATGATACCAGAGCGGCATTGGCTACGCGCTTCAGTCCCTCATCTGTTAATTGATGATGAGCTTGGTTTTACATGTCCGGCTCAAGTATGTAACAACTTCATTGCTTGAGACGTCGGATCCCTACTGACTGGCTTTCTCAGATGTTCTATAATACTCCTCAGAATGACCCACTCTTCCAGACTCTATACAAGTTTTTCCGATACGAGGAAATGCTTAGGGACAGGGTAGGTTGCGCTTTATGTACAGGCTCTGGTTGGGTCATGAGGCGCACCGCCCTCGATTCGATAGGGGGGTTTCCGACTTCTACGCTCACCGAAGACACTTACACCGCAAATTTAACGATGGGGAGAGGTTGGAAAACAGCTTATCTTCCTGAGGCCTTGCAATATGGACTGGTTCCTGAGACTTACCAGGCTCATGTCAAGCAGTATCGTCGATGGGTAAGCGGTTCTGGGTTCATTTTTCATAGACTTTTGCTGATCAGAACATAGAACCTTGGGAACGTCCAGTGCGGCTTACGGATGAATTATTGTATATTTGGTAACGGTTCCAAGTTCATGAGCTTTCGCCAACGTGCATTTGGTTTTCTTTATACACTCCTCGAAGTGCAGGGAGGCATTTCTGGATTGACCTCAATAGCATCTACTCTTCTCCTTTTCTCAGGACAACCGATGGTACTTTACTTCAACATGAGTCAGCTTAGGCTTCTACTCAAGCTAACAAGTATTTCCCACTTGTTTGGTTTCTTTCTTGACTGTAACACTGCAATGATTTGCGGCTTTGCAGCAACTTTCAGGGAACAAAGTTTCAATACATACATGGCGCCATGTAAGCTGAATCAAACCTTTTTGTACCTTTTCGAGTAATTTAGGAGCTGATAACAAGAAGACTATTTAGCAGAACAAATTCGCCACTACATCGTCCCCAGGTGGATGGGAGGCAAGGTGGCGAAGTTCATTGCCAGCGGCTCGATTCCAGACCGACTTCAAGAACGATGCTCAAGAAATCGAGCTCCGCTGATGAGGCGCTTGAAAGTTATACTCTTCCACGATGGGGTTGTCTACCATGTCTTGTATATTGCATTGAACACCTTGGCGATTGGCCTGATCGTTCGCAGAGCCACAACGTTGGATTTCGATGAAGACACCACAAGGACAACGTATCTCTTGACCCGTATTGGATGGCCACCTCTTCAATGGCTTCTGAGTAGCGTTGCATGCCTCACGCCAATTTGGTACGGCATTGCTCCACCTGATGTACCGGATCGTGAGAAGCTTTTACGAAGAGACCCTCAAACACACCTTGCCTACCCTGTCAAGGGGCCGAGGCACTTTGCATTGCGATACTCAGGGTTTCTATGCGAGTCCCTGCCCCCAATATTGGCTTTTTATTCTCTAATGTGGGCCATTTCCCTCGATTTAGACGGAAAATAGATCAGTAGCATCTCTAGAAAATTACCCAGAATTAAACCTCGCCGTGTTTTGTAGCTCTATTCTCGGACCCTCATCTTAGCTCACATAGCTTGCATTAGTAACAGAGACAGTTATGTAATACTCAAGGGATACGGCTTCCCCACGGCTGCAAAGTGCCAACCCACGTCAAATTAAGCTTGGAATTTGTTATTATATGGGACCCTGTCAAGCCAACACCTTGTCGACGGCACGGTGATATTCTCATTGACTGGAGCACTGGTGTCGAACTAGGCGACGGCAACGGCAACGGCAACGGCAATGCTGTCAAAGGTGGCGCAGCCACCTCAGGGATCTCAGCTGGAAAGAGAGCCGGAAAGGATCACTCTACAGCCAAATATATAATGTAGATAGGAAAGAGAACAAGCAACATCAGATAGAGAATCAGAGACTTTCATGACATCCATTTGACCGCCGGGGTGATCAAACCCGTCAGGATCAAACAGAATTCTTGTGCCATTTCTGTTGTGATATGAGGCTCAACCAACTATCATGACATTGATGAAAGCCTTATGGAATCATTCCGCGTGCCTGGAAATTAATTGTAAGGAAGCTTATTTATACTCTCTACATTCTGAAAGGGTAGACAGAGAATAAGAACAATACATGCTGCCACTGCCGTAATTCACAACAGGATCCAGAAGCATATATTTGCCTTTTCGGTGATCAGTAAGCGGATTTGGGTCTTGAAAGATACATGCTGTACACCCAAATTCTACACGGAAAGCCTATTAAATTCGCTAGCACTACTCTTCTCTTCCATTATACATGGCTCCTCCTCACTGCCACCCTCCTCAACGCCTCCATCTTCCCTTTCTGTACCCTGATTATCAGACGCTACTTCATCACCGGTCTCGCCTTCTAACAAACCTATCTTAGAATTATTGTGTCATAATCGCCAGGAGTTAAGGCATCCACTCTGACACTTGCTTGTTTCCTTTCGAATCCGAAGGAAACCGAGACCCTTCCACTTGAGAAATAACGTGCCTCATTCCAGATTTCCACCTCCCTACGGCCAGGTTGTAGCACAATCGTTACTGTCCTCTCCTATATGGCCATAGCACTCAAGTCTTCCATTCCAGTTGGATATTCCATCATCTACAGAAATTAGTATTATATTTAGAGCTCGAGTCTTTCCCTCAGCACTAGAGAGAACCTACCAAGGTAAATTGAGTGTCGTTCCCAACCTGCACCGGTGTCGCACTCGCACTCCAACCAACGCTTATAGTCTTTGAGATAGCAATACCGGCATGAATCATAAAAGTTTCCACTAAGTCGCGCGAGTATTAGTACAAAGAGATAAGAAAATTTAAAGGTGCGACTCTAGGAGTAGGAGGAAAGGCCACAGGACAATCGACTTACTCTTTTCGCCATTCTGGCTGACCGAATTGATTGGCGATGCAATGATTGAGATCCAACCTTGAGCACTTGAAAGCTCCACCCTCATCCTTACAGTTCACATGTAATTCCGACTTGATCAAATTTGAAGACGTAAGCGCGTAGCATGAATCAAAGTAGTGGCCCGCCGAAGCTTCAGACGCGAGGGTAGCGATGATGCTAACGACAGCGGCAGCCGAACAGAGGACGCGCATATTTGCTGTAGGAAGGTTTCTTTAGGTTTGGAACAGGAACAGGAACAGGAATTAGAGTTGCGAAGGGAGTACAGAGAGTTAGAAACGAGGGAATGAAGGTATATCTCGCGGAAGAAGGGCGATATCTATAGAAAAATAAGAGTAGCAACGAGAAAGATGCATAGTACCGTATCTACTGGAATTCGAAAAGGGGGACTAAACCGTCTACTCTCGCTATCATAGAGGCTGCTTTCCGGATGTACCAGTAAGATATATCATGCGAAGAACGTGGCAGAAATCATAGAAATATAGAGCACTCCACCTTTTAAGCGAACTCACCCCTGCGTGACGGAGATTTGAACTTCTATCGGGGCATTTCATAAGGCTGAAAAGTATGTCCCGTGGAGCCGAAATACTCGATGAGGCACTATAGCTGAGGCTCGTGCTGGGTAATGGTTAAACAACATAGGTTTGAGCATTTAACTGCTTACCCATGAGAGGCGTAACTCTTCAAGGAGAAATGATTTAGAATTGCCCAAATGAAAACGGCATATCCTGGCTTAGGAGGGATAGCGGCGCTCTCATTCCTTAGCCTCGCTACTTGGAATTCCTGTTCCGTCTCTGCTTCTAATTAGTATATATATTATTCAAGATACTCTAGCCTCATTAGTAGGCGAAGTGGGGCTGAATGGGGGTTTTGGAAGAAGTCTTATCAGTGGACAATGGTGCGAGATTGTGCATAGGATCTTAAGGATTCAGGATCGATCTATGAAATTAAGGGTAATCGAACTATTACTGTAGCATGCACTTACTGCAAAAGATACCACCGAAGCTACAGCATAGGGGAGCGATAATCATTTGTGAAATTGAAGCTAGGACATGCTTTTGATCCGCCATCGACTGATCAAATATCTGTAGTTCTCTGATCTCTTGGCGTTGTGTTCCAAGCTCGAAGCTTAGGAGTGTGATTCTATCACTGTAATGCATTACCCGTTGAACTCCCTACTAAGCTGAAAGCTGAAATATCCTTCCCAGCTGAAAGGTTTATATCCTTATGAATCGGAATTGTATATATTCGCACTATGTACATTCCTGACCTCGCTGTCGCTTGCAACCTCGCAAGTCTGAGTTTGTAAAGCCTCGTCGACAAACCCTTAGTGTTGATACTTGTTCTAATGGCTGCCACGTGGCCGGGGTTGTTCATTGTTTTTGACTTGTCTTTACCAAAACGCATGCTATCATCTCTATTTCCATGTGTCAGTCATATCAGAATGCTAACACCGAACTCATTAGTTACCTATGTTATAATGTCATGCTTTTGTTCTTTGCCTCATTGGGCTCTCTCGGCATGATACGATACATCTCAAAGCTAAACAAACGCCTCTGGACCCTGGTACAGGAACAACGACCGACGGCTGAGAACAACCAGCTTGTGTTTTTTTCCTGGAGCACACTTTTGTGGTACAAGGTAGCTCTTCCGCGACCCAACCTGTCCATTCATGAGAATCCTCAAACCTCCCTCCGCATGTTGCCAACCCTTTGCCCTGCCCGCCTGCCTGACGTCGTCGCATCTGGTTGATGCCCCAAGACAAAAAGCGGAACAGTTAAAAAGAAAACAAAAACCACCATCCATTCATCCATACATCATCAAATGCACACATCACACATCACATCCTGGCTTTTTCCATTCATTCCTCACTGCCCATTAACAATCGCACCAGCCATACGCTTCCGCATGAAATCAAAGAAAGCGAACTGACTGGGCGTGGCACCATACTCATAGACAAATCTGCTGGCCATATAACTTCCGAAGATCGCCTTGAGATAATTCTCGGGCACACGTTCCAGAATCTTCTCCAACCCGACCTTCGCCTGCAGGGTGCGGGGCAGCGCCTCCTTGAAGACGGCGACGCGCAGTGGCTTGTTATCCCACAACTCTGCAAAGTTCTGGAGTTCCTCGTCGAGCTTGGTGATTGCAAGCGACAGTTGGTCCGAGAGCGTGGAGCGCGGGACCCCAGTTGCGGCGTTTTCGCGCCAGATGGCTTCGAATTCGAGGCGGGCGTTGCGCTGGATGGTTTCCTGCACTTCTTTGACGTAGGATTGGTAGAAGGCGGGCACGGTGCCGTCGGCGCCCACGCACATGTCTTTCAGGAAGCTCTCGTCGTCGAAGGATAAACTGGCGAGGACCTCGAGCGAGGAGGATGTCACACCGCCCTTGTTGGCTGAGGCGTCTTTGTAGACGATGCAGCCTGCCTTCTCGAGACGGAGCTTGGCATCGGAGGTGATGAAGAGGTTGGCGCCTTCGACGATGTACGGGATGGTGGCTTTGCCATCGACGATCAGCTTGTTGGCTGAAGATAGGTCGATCGACTCGGGACGGCCACCGCAGGGTACGAACATGTCGTATTGGGTTCCGTCGCGGAGGTGGAAGGTGTTTCGGAAGGTCATTCCGTTGTTGACCTTTTCGCCTGATGGTAGTGTGATGTTGGAATCTTCAACCAAGACACGGTATCCGTTCGTCGACAACTTGGAAATGTCATACTCGTTGATCATGACACGCTTCTTAGCCAGTCTCAGAAGCTCCGTCTTGTCAAGACCTTCAGGGTCGACCAAGACACCAGCACCATCAACGATGGCAACGTATTTCTCGTTGCTGAGCAAGATCTCGTTCGATCCCAGGTCACCGTCAGGGCCACCGGTCTGCATCTTCCTGATCTTGCTAGGATCGAGATGCAACTTCCGATAGATCCCGTTGACGTATTCTCGGACAGATAGTGTGGTCATTCCATACGCATCGTGAGGAATACCACCCAGCTTGGGGCTCTTTCCAGTGAAGAAAGACTTCCACCACGGCGCACCTCGAGTACGAGCATGTTCCGTGGCCCAGTTCACAAGGTCTGCCGTATTCTCATCGGGTCCCATGAAAAGGATCTCGGGCTTGCCGTGTAAATCGACAATTGGATCCTTGATGCCAGGACTCGTAGGTGGGAGAAGGAGATCCATGATACTGTCGATATACTTCTCGAATGCTCCACGAGCCTTGTCTTGGTGGTTGTAATCCAGGAGAATGACACCCTTGGACCCACCTTCAGGAATATCCTTGTTCTTCCTCTGCTGAGTGTTGGCCAGATTGTAGTTCTCATCGAACTGGGTCCTGGCATTGATGTTGTACAACTCCCTGTTTCGGGACTTGACAATTCGAATGCCGCCACGAGCGATATCACGGAAGCGGAGATGGAAACCTCGGAACTCGGAGCCAATGACCAAGAACATGCCATACAGCGGTTGAGGATATTCATGCTCGGGTAGGAAATCCACACTGGGCTTGAGCCTGAAGCTGAGGGCAACTTTGGTGGGGGTGTAGAAGTTGGTCTTGAGCACGGCTCGGTTGAAGGTCAAGAAATATTGCATGACCATTTCATCATGCTGGTTGCCCACGGTTCTGGAGATGATCTCCGACAAACTCTTGTCGTCCATGACTTTGTCCACGTTCAACCGCAGGTAACTTAGCGTGGGGATGAAATCGTCTTGCTCACCACGTGTTTGCACGTAGTGAGTGTTGGCGAAGGAGAGATAGAGGGATCGGATGAGTTCCGGATATCGGTTGATGATCTCGAGGATGTACTCCGAAGTGAAGGTTTCTGTTCTGAGCCTCTTCTTGATCTTGGACAACAGCTCGGCATTGGCATTGGTGTCCCCCTTCAGTGCGGCCACCAGGGAGGTATACTCGGAACCCAAACGGTTGAGAAATTGCTGTACGAACACATGAACACAGTGAGCGTAAATCGATTCCTGTAGACTGAGGTTGCCGCTGGCGAATTGGCCCTGAAGCTTGTTCTGAGGGATACAGAACAGAAGAGACACCTCTTTGATAATTTGGTGGATGGCTGCCTCGATGGGGGGAGTTCGCTTGGTCGCCCCGTCGACCGAAGCTGGCTTGAGGTATAGAGAGATGACGGTGATGCCGTTGGAGAATTGCTCGACGTATTTCCGTGAGCTCGTCACGCCATAGTAGTGGTATAAATCTGACAGAGCGCTGAAGACGCCCAAGGCCGAGCCTTGTCGGTAGGCGATGACCAGGCGCTTCTCGCGGGTTCCCTCCATCTCAAACATCTCGATGACAGGGCCAGTCCTCTGGACGGCAAAGTTTATAATCTCTTGATATACGGCCTTTGTGTTTGGGGTGGCCTTTGCCAGGAAGGTCTTCTCGCCAATGACTTCCAGATCCGTCTCGAGCGGGCTGGGGTTCGTGTTGTTGAAGCGACACTCGTAGACGAAGTAGCAGCGCAAAGACTGGCCAGGATTCTCTGGGAGAGCATTCGTCGATCGGAAGGACTCGACGCGGTAGGCGCGGCCGGGGACGGAGCCGTCGATGTATTTCTCGTCTATTCTCTGCTCATATCGGGGACCGTCAATGACGCTGATTCCCGGAGCGCTGGTGTCGATGTAGACTGCATGGTCGGCGGCCTCTTTTGCCAGACGAATCTCCAACTTCTTGTCATCGCGGGCGTAGGCGGCGAGTTTGGCTGCGTAGAGAGAAAGAATGTTTGCAGCGACTGCTTCGGCTCGTTCGGTGGAGAAGTACATGTCGTCAATGCCGAGAGCATTGTAGAACCATTCGGTCTCCGAGGCTACAAATTCGGTGGGGAGGAAGCCTTTCTCCTCGATGATGTCCATAACTGTTCCGAGTGCGGCAGTCAGCAAAGTTTCAGCTCGGGTCATTGGGGGCACAGGGTCAGCGGCTCGGCTCTCACCTTCACCCATCTGGGCCTTCTTGCCCTCGAATTTGGGGGCTACATAGCCGGAGCCGTGGTCGGGCAGAATGCGATGAAGCGACTGGTTTGACTGTGACGCTCCAGGTACTCCGAGCATTGTGGGTTGAGGAGATGGCTGTCTGCCGGGGGTTCTAATGACTTGTTCGACCAGCCTGTGCTTTGCTGGGTTCAGCATCTGGTCGCTCCCTGTCGCTGGAGCAGCCATGTTGAAGAGGGTGAAGGGGAAGCAGGGTCGCCGGGGAAGACAAGATGGGATGAGGGTGAGGAAAAAGAGGGATGCTAAAGAAGGGGCGGGAGGGGTTTATGGAAGAATTGAACAATATCAAGAGTCAAGAAGACCGTAGGTACAGACAGCTGTCTCAGCTTGAAGGGAGGGACAGGGAGGGGGGGAATGTTATCATAGGAGATGAGATGTGAGAGTCAGCCGCAATCTGAATCTGACTGGCGGTGTTGTGAGAGGCCAGGGAGTCAGGGTCGACTATTGAAGTCTGATGGAGACGGTCGTTGGGGCCCTTTTATTATCTATGCGATGATGATAAGAACAGATGTATCCGAATTGAGGCTTCAGGACCATGTCACTGGCCTCATGTTCACCGCACCGGTGAGCTGAAGCCCCTCCAGGCCTGCCAACGCGGGCCGGGTTCCTAATTCTCTTCAGATCATTTCCCATGTTTGTTTCCTGGGGGTAATCATTGAGAGATTTTCCTGCAGCGCCGTCTCTTGCATCACATGGCCCAGTGACAAAGAGTCAAATTATGTAACTTTGGTCACTCTGGCCAAATGGCGGCGAAGACGGCCCCAGATGGTGGGAGCACTTGTGCTACCCAGGAGCCCAAACCATCCCCGCAATTGCATTCCACTTGTCTGGACCTGGCTAGACGAGAGAACCTCGTTCGCCCTGTGCTTGTTCCTGAAAACTTTTCTAAGAAAAACCCTGGCCCCGTTTCGCTCGCCACCAGTGGCCAGTCGTGATGCGTGCTTCGTGGCTGGGGCAGCTTCGTGGCTCTGTCAGTGGTACCGTCGCCCGAGGCTTCCGTCACCAACCAGGAGTCCACAATCACCGCCAGCCCTACCAAGAAGCTACTGTGCCTGGGTACCTGTCCAAGTCGCTCAAGTCTGCCGGGGCTGAGCAGGAGGATAGTACTCGTAGTAGCAGGACGAGTCAGGAATCAGTCCTCCTAGGAGCAGCACCCAGGAGTCATCCAGGAACCATCCTCACCTCCCTGCCACCTCGACAACGCCCTCTGGTAAGGGACACCACCCCAGGAACTGTCTCTACTCGGCACCCAGTTACCATTACCCCCTCAAATCCACTCTAGTGGCGCTCACAAGCCGTGCCCTGGAACCCCTAACAACCATCACCCTCCCCAAGCCGCTTAGCCTAGGGTAAAGCCGGGCGCCCATGAACCATTGAGAATCTGGGGTTTGGAAAATTGCAAGGAAAAAAGTGTAACGAACTTACGACTGAGATCACGATTGAATAATAGTTAGTTTTGCGACGAGTAACTGTCGACGAACATGAAAATTTCTCCATGCAGAGTAACCTATGTTTCTGTTCTAGCTGCAGAATATGCTCATTCGGGGCCCATTATCCATTCTACCGCCCTGGTCCTTCTCCATCACCCAATACCCCAGCCATGTTGCATGAGCCAAGCGGCACGCCCTTTCCGACCATCCAAGACGAAGCATGAAAGGAATGATGTGATAGATGGCCGCCGCCTAAGTGACAAGTTCCACTGCGGGGAGGACCGAGAACTGTGACAAGCATCGAGACAGAGACTTCATGTTACACACGTGGTCTTTGCTCGATGCCCGCTCTCTCGGCATCCCCTTCAAGGCTGATGTTTTGGCTGCTACTGCTGCTACCACTGTCTCCTGCCTCTGGATTTCCATCTCGATTTTGATCCTGACCTAGTGGGATATTCTCGCCGTCCTTGTCCGGATCATACGACACCACCCGTGTTCGCGGGAACGGTGGCTTCTGAGTCTGGGAGATGGCATTATCTTTGCAAGCCTCGTCCTCATCAATCGAGTTTCCGTGTTCACGCCCTTCGGCAAGTAGGCCGCCTTGCTCGTCATCCTCCTCTTGACCATCTGTAGCCCCGGAAGACGAAGTCTCGTCGTGTTTATTGTTCTTGATGAACGTGTCGATAATGTAGTATTGCATGGCATTCATGATCAACGGGAAGATGAACATGACAAACGCGATCTGGACCGCCTCATTGCCTTCCGTCCAGCGGAGTGCCCAGTCGCCCACGCGGCCCAGCCACGGGCACAACTGGAAGATCAAGAAGACGCACGATTTCATGCCCATCAGGCCCAAGAAGTAGATCAGGCATTGTTTCAGCCACCATGTGGCTTTCGGTGGTGTGCCGTAGTGACCGGACTGGATCGACTCAAGCGGTCGCGCCAGCGGAGTGTAGCTTGCCCCAATGGTCAAGATCTTGAGGATGGCGATGAGAATCGGAATCCCGACGGTGGTATCGATCGCTAAATTCAGCAGGTACCACGAGCATGGGTTCGGCTGGTATGTATCATCTGCATCCACCCCCGTGGCACTCGCTGCTGACATTGCAATCGTCGCTTGAATCTGGCCCGCTGAAAACATGGCCATGACGAGGTTGGCCAGGTGGAGGAGGATAGATCCCACCACCTGCTTCGACACATCGAAGGCCCATACTTTGATCGGCCTCTGCGGTCTCTCTCTCCATCTTTTGTACACCAACGACAACAAGGCGAGCGCCCCCAGCGCCCCTTGAACAAACACTGCAAACGAGCCTAGTAGCTTGCACTCCCCAGTATTCTCATCGTCGTCCGGCTGTGACTCGGTTGTGTTAGGGAGGGAGGTCGGAAAACTAGCGGCTTGCGTGATTACAGCCGCAGTCACGCTGGTGAGCAACGAGGCGCCCATTGTCGCTAGCCCAGACGCTAATGAAAGACTGGCAATGGTTGATTCTAAGGCGTCATTGTCGATGATGAGGGATGTCGTGGATGGAAGGTCTGGAGGTTGCATGGAAATCAAATCGAATTGGACGGGGTTTCAAAGTAGTGGTAGTGGTGATTGACGCTGGATGGTATCGTCGTCGATCCATGCATGCATGCAGTGGTGTGAAAAGTATCAGCCGACGCTGGGTCATGCGAGATGAACCAGATCGTGGGCGATGAATGACTCGAAACAAGGACTTTCGAGGGCTGGTCGAAGGCGACAACCCTAAAGGCTAAAAGGCAACGATGGTGAGGCCATGACCCTCTGGAGTCCCAGAATACTACCGGGGCGCCACACACAATGGCTGGAGGAGCAGAAAGCGGGGATTGCACCGCCTGATCTCACACTGAGTCTGTGACACGCCAAGTCACATGCACGCAACCATTGTACGTCATAGCTGGGACTGTGCCGGACTGGTACAGCCTTCCGAGGCTGTCCCCTTGGTACCCGCGGCGGGCTTCCTGTTTGCATTCCTGGCCGCGAACGTGCCCACTGCCTATTAGTCAATGCAATAAATTGGAATCCGTGTTGGCCCAGCATATTTGGTCAGTGCGCATGGATGATGGTAGGGTGTAATGGTGTTTATTTATCACGATTGCCTCTATCGTATGGGCTGTGCCTCGTGTTCCGAGTACGTACAGCGGCTACCTGATATACATATCTAGGTACGTAGGCCTTCCACGTTCATTCCCAAAAGCATGCTGCGTATCCCTAATCAAACGCCAACCAAATAGACTGAACGCACCGAACCAGGGGTATCATGAATGCTGCTTACCAATAAACGGATGAAGCAATCGTCGTAAATGAATGTGGTGTTGTTGTCAGTTAGTAGTTGTACTCGTTACAATTCTTCCCCGTCTACATTCGAGAGTTGAACTCGTCCAATCTTATCCGACCCAGACAGCCAGTTTTTGATCACGCACGGGGTCGAGTCCGGCCCGGGGCAAATCTTTTTTCTTCCTAGATTCTTGAACTTGGGACCAAGTGGTCCATTCACATAATGGTACTGTCCAGCAAACCGGTACTGTCGTCTATCATTCAAAGGGTAAAACTTATCTCCCCAGTGGCCAGCGAAGTGGAACCACTCGGTGGGAGCTTCGGGGGTGATATTGGAGGATCGTATTGTGTCATTCTTGTGGTCATATGTATAAGCGTGTGCGTTCAGGGCGGGGTCCCAAAGAGGCCCTCGATCGGTGAGGTCATGGAGGATGCCCCAAGGTAAGATATAAGGGTGGGTCGCGGGCGTTGAGTACATGGCGTGGGTCCCGTAAGCCGAGTAGATGACCGGCCGCTTCCCTAGTTTTTCAACCGCATCGTAGCTGTATGCTGACCCAAAATTGTGCTCACTGAAGAAAACGGCTTTCGGTTCACCATGTTGGAAGCGGATGGCCGTGTGTTCCCAGTCGCCGACATGATTGCCAAATCGAACGTTGAGAACCACATTGCCCAGGTTGAAGCTGTAGAAGAAGAACCAAAAGGCATCGACAATGCCATGACCTTTGTTCACCGTGATCAAAACCGCTGGAGCATCACTGCGACCACCACGGAGCTTGCCTGGGTGATTCGATGCAGAATGCGAGCGCTTCAACTGTTGATGGGCCTTGGCTATTGCTTGAGCGCTGTCGGTCTTGCCCAGCTGGGTAGTGCGTAGGTCTTTCGCCACCGTCGTATCATCCAACTCGGGAGAGAACCAGTCTTTCACCCCTTGCCAGTATGTTCGGCCCGGGTGGTGTACCCAACCATCGTTATCCAAGAATAGGTCGTTCGGATTGGTGGGGTCATTGGGGATATTCTTCTCGCCTTGTAACCAGTCAGGTCGTTCTTCCACATTGTCGTCACTGGTGAGGAACACCCATCGACCTCCTTGCCACTTGTTCAGCTTATCCAAGTTTTGAAGAGTCGGATGCTTGTTCTCGGATTGTAGAAGGGTGTAGTTGAGAGCGGGGGTAATATGATATAGGTGCTCAGCTAGGTCACAGGGCCAGAATTGTTCTCCAGAAAAGAGGTGGACGAGGGGAGCATATTCCAGTACGTAGTCCGGGATCTCTCTCAGGACCCGTTCATCATCCGTCCAATCCTCAGGTCGGTCTTTGCCTTCGGTCCAAGCATTCTGCCAGTCCCAGTCTGGCCGTGTGTCTATTTTTCTGTGTTGTTTTCGTGCCATCGGGGGATTGTGACCGAACTGGTCCATCTCTTTGATGAGGCGCATGTGCATACCCCCACACACTCCAAGCCACCGACATGCTTTGCGGTCGAACCAATACTTGGACGTGGCCATCCAGGTAGCTTCCTCTCGGTCTTCATCTTGCCATATAAATGCTTCGGGGTTGGTTGCTCGGTAGAGGCTGTTCAGGGACATATATGAGATGATGGTCGACAGCAAGCCAATGGTGGCTTTGGTCTTGACGGCCTTCATTTCCTCCTCCTCCAGGCCGGAGCTCGTACCAGTCTCATAAGCACGAGGTCCCTGCCCAGGTGCGGCCGCAGTTATGTCAACCAGTACCTCTGTGGGGGTCGATCCAAGATCTTGCTCGGACTGCGCCTGCGCTATAGGGAGGCTCGAATGATCGTCTACACCCGCCAGGAGTGTGGAGGCAGCGGTGGGTATAAAAGGTGAGGCAGTGGAAGTCAAGGTGTATACATGGTGGGTAAGCAGTAGCTGGCCACCATGGTGAGATACCAAGGACACTGTAAGAGCGAGAGGCCGAAAGGATTAGCCAGAGCATGCGACAATGAAGAGAATATCACAGGGAAAGGCTGCTGTTCATTGGATATGTCATCACCTGGCCACCAGAATGTGACGGTGAGAGCGGAACTCGGCTGATGACTCGGCCGGCAAAGGCCACATTGGCGTGCATTAAACAAGCCTTACGATGGGGGATAGCCAGAAGCGGACGCAATGATCAACGATGAGGCTCCGCTGGCAGATAGCAGTGGACCCCAGCCGTGTTCAGGATGAGTAATGAGGGCAAAGAGGGTAAAGAGGCCTTCCGCCAACATCCGCGGGGTGAAGGCCATTGGAACAGATGACAGAGGTACTCACTTGTGACTGTTGATGAGGGGCCGCGCGAGAGCGGGATTTAGCGATAACGGGAACTGCTGGGCAGTTGTGCAAATACCTTGCTAGTCTCTGACAGTGATAGAGGCGACCTCATAGGACTGATCCATCGCGGTCTATCGTGGAGGAATGACGGGCCATTGACGGGGGATATGCTGCTATCATTGGAAACAGGGACAGGAAACGCAGCGGATTATATAGTCAAGCGGCCGAGTGATGACATTATGCCTGAGGAAGGGAGAGAGTCTCAGAAAGGGCCCCTCGGGTCCCTTGGTGAAGGAGGATGGGCGTTTGGCCTGTGGGTTGAAGGGCGGATGCTGATCCGGACTCGATCGTCCTGGTGGGTGAAGGAATTCCGTGATCCCGTGATCCGGCTGGGGCACCTCGAGCCGGGGCACTAGTCTCAGAAGGGATGGCAGGAAGGTCATTTGAGTTACGTGTGCTTCCTGACGGCCATCAATCTCTGGCAAGTTGACACTCTTGAATCCTCCACCTCTCGTCGTTCTCACTCCTCACTGGTGGTTTCAATCTCCCTTGAGGTCTGTTTCACTTCCTCGCCCAGGTGCCGGCCTCGTGTCTTTGTGCGTCTGGTAGACGCAAGTGGTCAAGCATGCGTGTCCGATAGGTTGTTACCTTCCACCTGGGGCCCGATCAGTCAGAGACCGTGACGCGTCCCTGACTGACAACGCTTCCGTCGGTCCCGTGACGGGCGTGATAAGCCATCAGTCACGTGTGTTTGAGTCACGTGTATGAAGCAAGTTTTGTTCACGCTCCCACCTCCATACTCTTCCTCTCAGCAGTCCTCGTGTCAGACCCACAATGAACACTGATAGTGCTGTTCTTCTCGAGAATGAGCACGATGATGAATACGAGTATGAATATGACGAAAATGAAACAGAGGTAGGGAGCCAATCACGTTTAACATCCAACATTGCCATTTTTCTTCCTGTGACACCCTTAATGCTTTTTTCTTTGGCAGACCTTTCTCGTGGATCTAGACCTGTCGTCTTTGAATCATGCCGCTTTCAAGCCCAACATCAGCGGTGCTGGTGCATCCAAGTCAAGCAAGAATCCAACTACCAAGGGCAAAGATAACGCGGATACTCGAAGCCCCGATCCAGATGCAGAGGCAATCTCGTCAGGTGCAGCACGGCCTCAGATCGAAGATGGCAGTGCGAGTCCAGAGGCTCAACTCCAATCTCAGGAACCCACGCCAACACCGACACCGGGCCAGGAACGGGACGACCCAGGCTTGAACGGTCCATCGAACGTGCAGGTACTCGACCTGCACACCTCCAACCCAATCATTTCCTATCAAGACCACGTGTACAGCTGCTCATGGGTGGACATGATCGGGACAAACATGTTCTTCACGCAGCCGGGCATGGCTGAGGAGTACAACGTGCAGCCCGTGCTCTCGACAGATGAATTCGACCTGTTGGGGACATCGACCATCAAACTGGTGGGACATCGGGCCCACATGAAGAAATCGTCGAAGAAGAGAGCTCGGCCCGAAGATGATGGCAAGGAAAACAACAACAGCAACAATGTCGAAAGTGCGGAACCGCCTCGACAGGATCCCGAGGGTCGGAGTCTGGGCACTCTGACTGGCACTAATCCGAAAAGGAATGCTCGCATCAAGCAACAGGCTAAGTTTCTGGAGAAGCTGATAGAGATCAAAGACAAGCGTGGGCACCGAGATAGCGTTCGAGCATATGTGGATGACAATATTGCATCACACCAACCGTCGAAACTCAGCGAAGCACAGCGTGCAGAGATCGATGCATTGAATCGACGAGTTGTACGTGGAGACGGGGATGCACTGGACAGACTCGAAGAGATCTATTCTCAATTAGATGATGTTCATGGTCACCGTGATATTGGTGATGTTGGGGATAATGCTATGGAACCACAGTCGCACCCACAACCCGAACCAGAACCAGGTGATGGCTCTGTTGGACTCAGAGGCCCAGAAAATGTGCAAATCACTTGATGAAAACAAACCCCAGATTTCCCCGAGTTCTCGAAAGTGTTGGTTCAACTCCAGAAGTGCCGATATGCCCCGTCCTGCTAAATAACATGGGAATGAAGACATGAGAAAAGTCCAATATCCAATATCCAAAATCCAAAATCCAAAATCAGTCTATTTGTGCTACAACTTTTGAAAACCCCGCCCCAACCCATGACAAGAGGAGTGATCAATGATCAGACACCTATCTGGTCTGCTTGTCACGATTCCAGGAAACTGGAGATGGTGGAGGTGGAGGAGGTTGTTGCTCATATTGTCTTCGGTCCAAGTATGCGTACTTGGGTCGGGGTGAGGCTTCCAGTGCGCGATGCATATCTCGGCTGGAGTTTTCACTGGAAAGGACGGTAGAACGATAAGATGATCGCTGCATGATGACTATGTGGTGAGATGGAGCTGTTGGGACGGACTAAGGGACAAGTCAGGGCCAGTCGGAATTTCTGCAAGCGGGCAGACTTACAATGGTGGTAGTGTGTTATTATATTTGATAAGAGTGGTGTGGTTCGAAATAAGCTGCAGGAGATACCGAGGGTCCTGAGCAGTGAGGATATTGAGTGGGTGTGGAGATAAGGGAGATCGGCAGCAGCTGCAGGCACAGTACGAATGTCGATAAGGGAAACAAAGTTGGGGGAGGTAGGTCGATCAGCGGGTAAACCGGGGAATATGTAGGTGCTGTATGATATGATGGACGATATGTTTTCGAAACAGAAAAGATGGGAAGGGAGAAGTAAGATCAAGGGAGAAATGAGGCGGCCTTTGTAAGGAGCCAGATGAAGCCAGATAAACCCCCTTCCGTTGGGCTGTTGGGTCGCTGGCTCGTTCAGGATAAATGTGAATCTGGCGGTCAAGGAGACGACGGATGGAGGCGTGGGATTGTCGGATTGTCACTTTTTTTCACAATTTGATTGAATCGAATCCGGCTGGTCCATTTGTGCCCAGCTTGGCCCAGTTGGCCCATCTGGCCCATCTGGCCCAGCTGTCGTAGCCGGGGAATCTCGTTGGTGGTATCCTGTTGGTAGCAGCTGGCAGTGGTTTGGTCGTAGTGCCAACCGCCCACGCCCCCCCAGTCCGAATTTGTTTCCCCGGAGCCACGAGAGACGCAGGCGCTCAGACGAGACGAGGTATCCGTGCGACAGACCAAGTACGAGTGACTGGGGGGGATGGGGATGGGGATGGGGACGTGGACGTGGATGTGGATGTGGATAGGGTTGTGGGAAGGGGTTGAGTTTGTGGGCTGGGTGCCTTGGTAAGGAGACTGACTGTCAGGCCGCTTGCTTCGGTCGCTCCTGCGATTTGTGCATCCACACCCAAACTGCCCCATTCCTTCCCTCTTTGCCCCGTGCCTTCAAATAATCCTCACCTGGACTTCGGCCTGGTGTCTGGCGGTGACAGTGGTGGTGATGTGTTGGCCTCGTTCTCCTATCCCTATCTCCTCGTCATCCAGATCATCTGCCTGGTCCGAGACATTCCCTTCATCACCATTGGAATGCCTTTTCACTCATTCTCAAAAAGGTGATTGATCGCCCTCAGCCAGCTCCAGGCTCCAGGGCTTTCCCCGTCCTGCAGGCTGTCTCTCCTCTGGCAACGCCTATCGATTGTCACAACCAGGGTATGGGTTAGCAGTTACGAGTGACACAAGTCTAGCACGACCGAGGGTGACGGGATAGCTTCGTATCACGTCCCTTGGGCCCTCGGACCTTGACTCCTTGGAATCCCACGTCCTCCTGGTATGGACCTATCCGCCCCAGAGCTTCTTTTCCCAATAACACGTCAGCCAAATCTCCCGGGTCCCAGTTCCCAAGAGGCCCCAAAAGGCATTACGGAGTATTGGAACTGTTTCGTGCTTTGAAACTACCAACTAAGCGTAACTAGCTGGTGAGTCAAATTAAATCCCCGCTTCCGGGCTCTGCTTTCAGCTTTCGCTTCCACGCCAGAAGTGCACCAGAACGTCGGCAACTGGATGTTTGACCTTCAATCCCTGCTCTGGTGGGCAAACAATTCTGCCCGCGGCGCTGGGAAAAGCAAAGCTCAAACCGTCTCCCCGGTAAAAAAAACTACCTTTTCTGGGGGGGCCATGGGGGTGCGTCCCCCCTTGCGGCTGGCTCCTCCCGAAGCCTTTAGAAAGGCGGACAACACGGGCGGATGGCGGCTGATCCGCTTACGCTTCGGCCACTATAAAACTTGTTCCAAGTTCCAAGCTTTCCAGCTCTCAAACAATCCAAACCATCCCACGAATGGGCCTCGAATGGCTGAGGCAACGGCGAATTAAACGAATTATGTAGTATAACACAGACTGCCTAACTTTTAGAGTTGACCGAGACGGCAGACTACAATATTTGTTGATGCCTGACACTTTGTCATTTGCCCCGGCACAGCATTCCTAGCATTCCTATCCCCTTTCGAACGGTCCACTACCGAAGAATTGCCCTTGGTGTTGGTCATCACGCTATTTAACCGGTTGGTCAGAGGTGCTCTCTCCCCAGACCAGACCAGGGTTATCACCAAGTCCCTCTGCCCTCTCTCCTCTGTTAGAAAGCATACAGGTCTAGGAAAGGCTTTCCCTTCGCCTGGGTCCAAAAGGCCTCGTTAATGCAACCGTTGTTGTTCCACCACTTCGTCCCTCGCGCTTTCGCAACCAGCTAGCTTTGCAATCAATCTGGGAATTTCACCCGGGGAGGTACGGAATGCAGAGGACGGGGTACAACCACGGCAATCTGTGCCAGGTAACGGTGTCAGGCTACAGAGTAACCAAGTCTACACCACACCACATCTGTTACGGCCTGAACAGTGAGTAAGACTAGGTGAGCATCGGCTTCCAAACTTCCCCGAATGGGTGCCTCGCCGCGGGGCTGAGGTTTCCCAATCCCCGTTACCTCGTGGTTGTTGGATATCTCTTCCCCCGGTTTAGGTACCTTCGTATGCAATCGGTAGGGCTTGCCCAAGTTCATCTGAGAAAGGCTTTACATATCTCTCCACAGGCCGCCTCGGCTGGCTGCTCACCGTTTACCGACATTCCTTCGCAATGCTACGTGTCCCTTCACTTTCAGCCGCCTTGTTTTGAATAATCACTACACTTACAAATCCAGCTAACTATCCTTATAGTTACCCCCCCGAGTGGTAAATTACTCACGTTGTTGCCCAACCTTAGTGTCAGGACGGAGTACTCCGTACTCCGCCCCTAATCACCTCGGTACGGGGGCTAGGGGATAGGGTTGAGCCTGATCCAATCACGTGCCATCGTTATATGTACCACTCTCAGGTGCCTTCCGACTCCCTCCTATTTTGTTCAATTCTAGGTTCCTAGGGAGGCATGCCTGGTAGGTGAAGGCATATACAATCATGGCCATCTTGACGGGCTCCAGACTGCCCAGCACACCACGTACTCGCTATTTTGGGGATCAATCGTCACCTGCAGTAGCGTCGGGTGAAAGGCTCAAAGAATGAAAAGTTTGGGAGAGAGAAAAGAGGTGCTAGGAAGGAGTTGACATTTAATGATGCAGGGTGCAACTCCTTGATGGTCATTGGTGGCTGGATATCGACAAACAAGTCGCAAATTCAGACAGCTGCGTTCTCTCCGGTGCAGATTAATATCTCACAATTGATCAATTCCTCAAGTTCGACTCTCGAGGTCAATCCGTCTGCAACAAAACTCCTACAACGGCGTTGGGTGAAAAACCTTCACGGCCTGCACGACGCCTGCGACCGTCGAAATGGGAGTCAGGATGATGACCGAGACGAACGCAATCCAAAAAAATCATAAACTTCTCTGGGGTCCGCAGTTGTGCGAAGAAGCGGCCCCAGGTGAACGGTGGGTCGTCGAAGACAACTTCCTTCAGCTCGAGCATCCTCACGCGGAAGTTTTCGAGCTGTGCGAAACTGCGGATCTTTGCGAAATCCGCGCTCGGACGCTGGGATGGCGCGGAGTCGGGTGTCTCTTTCAAGTCGATAGCAGACGTGTACCAAATCGAGGCGAGATCTTCCCGCAAGAGTGCATCCACCGAACTCAGGTACGCTTGAGTTTCATCGTCTGGGGGGAACAGGAGCTGCATGGTACTCAGGGTCTCCGCTAAACCTGTAGGAGGAATCAAGGACCTGCAAAATCATCAATATCTTTTTTACTTGTCCCAACAAGTTTAGGTCACTTACTTTGCTATGTCAAGCATCGTGGTCAACGCTGGTATATGAGTGAAGATGTGCAACGTTCCTATGCTACGACCATCCCCTCTAGATGTTTCGAGGAGGTGATCGTGCAGGTTGCTTGTCCACTTTATATTCAGCTGACACTGGTGGACCATATACGCGACAGTGAAGTCCCGAGGGATTCAGCTCTCCTTGCGGTCGATTGAGTAGGCGCCCTTAGGGAAAAGAGAATTGATCCACTTATCCATCTCGATTTCATGCTTCGGAAACAGGCTGGGGCCGCTGTATTTGCGCAAGTCGATCATTAGGGAGCACCGCAAGGCGAACTCGATGACAGCAGTCTCATGGTTGGATAACAGCCCGACCCCCGCCGCTGTTGCCTTTTCCACCGACGCGTGACGGATCTCTGATGGCTTTGCACTTCTGGAAAGCCGCAAATTTTCTGCGGACGGCATCGAGCATGCCGTCGGTGATATCATTGGGCGACTCGAGCGGACCACATTGCCCATTTCTCAAGAATCTGCAGCAGGGACAAGCAAGGCGGGCCCGTACGGCGCACGGATGGATCGTACTTGTTGTCGTCTTCCAGAAAGAAGGAGACGTGAGCCATCACGGTCCTTCTTAATACATTCAACTCAGCAAAGGATCGCCTGGATGCGCTGGTTTGACAACAACGAGTTCAACAACTCGCAGAACCAGCTGCAGAACATGTGGGGGACGGGAGGTAGAGATCCCTTAGCATTGATGGGATCCCACAAATAGGCGAGAGGTATCTGAGTTGACTATTTGATAGGTGACACAGCCGAACTACCGAGTACGCATGCAGCAATTATTAACTAGCTAAACAGCCAGGCTCACTCGATAGACTACCGTCTAGCTTGGGGGCCAGCTTGAGCAAGAACAGCGCAGCGGACTGAAAAGCCTGGGCCGGCTCGTAATTATGGCGTCCCGTATTAGCTCGCTCAACTCGTCCATCTGGATTGGCCTTTCTTCTCCTCTGTCTCACAAGCAGGACTTGGGGGGGAGGCGGTTGGGACTCGGGAGCGAAGATATTTCAATTTGTTGCCTGGAGCCTTCCCTTCCCCGGTGGAGTTTCTCCCCGCGCTGCTGTTAACACGGAGTTTTCGCCTGTGGAATGTATTCTCTTATAGTACCCGCGCAGGCTCTACAGCCAGCGTTGCTGTTCGAAATATATATATGGATAGTGTATGAGTAGACGTTTCATTTCCCGGCAAAGATACTGCAAGAGACACAGACAGATCTGCCGACATCAACTCGCCCACAGACATTAGTTCTGCGGGTTAATAATTAGCGCTGTTCAGATCCAATATAGCGCCATGTAAAGATGCACGCTTCAGTTGGGAGGTATGATACAGAAATAATAACGCTGGAGGGGGATTGATTTCCGTGGGAGGAATCCTCACGAGGGGCACTCGGTTTTCTGTCTGAACCCTGTTCCTGGCCATCCAGGTAAGTAAGGAAAGGCTGGTGGGTAATTAGGCCTGGTAGGTACGTAGAACAGTTAGTACTCTGTACTAGAGGCGCAGAACGTAATGATCATATTTCGGACGAGGCCCAGGCTGCCGAGCCCAACGAGTAAGTACTATAATAGTATCCGCCTCACAAACCCAAAGTCCGAGTGAAATCTTCGTATATATTCATACAGGTTGCAGAAGGTAACACAACTCATTATATGTAGATATGCCAAGGTTAGGTCCAAGCATCATTGCAATTCATTAGCCACCGCCTTCAGCACCTCCTCGGTCGTCAGATATGCATTCTTCGGATCCTTCCTCACGCGCTGCCACACCTCGCCGTGCTTCGGCTCATTCGCCACGCACTTGGAGATGACATCTTCTCGTTTTTCCTGTGTAATGAAATCACACTGGTTAGCACACATTCTTTGTGTCATTCTCAATGGCAAGCTCAGACGGATCAAGGAAAGGGGAATGGGAAAACTCACATCAGTGCCGTGCTGGCCAAGAAACTTGAGGTACCAACCCCAAGCATCGCCGAGATCACTATCAACCACAATCGCCTTCTCAAACCAATTCATGGATTTATCGAGCCTTCGTTCACCCCAAAAGATCCGGGCGACGGTCACAAACAACATCGCGTCGTTGTCCACTGCTTTAATTGCTTCGAGACTTAACGGTTTCCGCTGCGTGCGCGGTTGCAGGCGCCAGATATTCTCGGACCACAGCAGTCCTGATTTCGGACACTCCTGCAGCGCCTTGGACATGAGGGCCTTGGCCTGCGGGATGTTCGGAGGAGTGGAGTTGAGCTCGACGCGCACGCTCTCGGCCCAGAGCTTGGCGTTTTTGGGATTCTGCAATCGCGCGCGATCTAGGACGGAGCGAGCTTTGATCAGCACTCCAGCCTTTACCTCGAGCCGTGCGGCCAGTAGCCATAGGGGTACGGATTTGGGGACAGCCCGCGTGCCCTGCGAATATGCCTCGCGCGCCTGCGGGAGCATGCCCTTGTCTTCATAGATCTGGCCCTTGATCATCCACAGCTTCGCGCTTCTAGGGAATCTTGTCTCCTTCTTCCCTACCACCGTGCTCGTAAGGCCCTGCAGCACCAGATCCAGCGCGACGTCGATATTCCCCAGCTGGCGCTCGTACGCCGCAGATTTATACCAGACACGTTCCGTCGGTGCTTCCTGTCTTGCCGTTGCGAGCAGTTGCCGCGCGTGGTCTGCTTGCTTCGCATCCGCCTCGAGCTTCACAGCTGCCAGCCAGATTTCCTCGTTGTTCGGGTTCTGGTTGAACGCTTTGGCGAGAACGCGCCGAGCGTCATCCACTTCATCAGCGTCCCATTTCGAGCGCGCGAGTTGTAGCCAGAGGACCTCGGACTGTGGGCAGGCTTCGACAGCTTTTTCGAGCACGGCGCCTAGCGCCTCTTTCGTGCCGTGGTTTCGTTCTAGGTCTGCTGCGAGGAGCCACAGGGATTTACTGGTCGGGAAGACTCGTAATGCGTAGGCGTAGATGGCACGTGCAGTTTCGTAACGTGCGCGTCCGATGCTGGCTTTCGCATCGTCCTTGAAGATCTCCTTGCGATCGTCATCCTCGTCGAGCGACCAGCCTAGCGTTTCGCGAACGATGGCGCCCGCAGTGAGCACAGCGCCTTCTTCTTCGCACTTCTCTGCCTCCGTGATCCATTCTTCGCGCTTTGGCATCGCGCCCTCTTTGACAAGTGATTTGATCGCTCGGTTCATGATGTTGACTTTGTTCGCGTTGCCGATTTGCTCTTGGAGCCGTGCGGCCGCGATCCAGATCTCATAGCTTGTCGGCACGGCTTTTCGGGCTTTGTTTAAAACTGCTTGAGCGTTTTCAGGGGTCTCTAGACGTGCTAACGCGAGCCAGAGTTCGACGGATAGAGGGATGAGTTCCGTGGCTTTTGCGAGTAGTAGTCTGGCGTCTTCGGCGTCTTCCTCTAGATTGACGGCCTCCTTCCAAATAGCGACAGATTGCGGCACGTGATCAATCGCTTGCCTTAGGACCCGTTTCTTCGCCCGTGGATCGGATTCCAAATGCATGGCTTCAATCCAGAGCCGAGTCGAGCGTTCGTTGTTCTTGATGGCATTCGCGGCAATGATTTTAGCGTTGTGATTGTCGTTCAGTCGGATATTCTCCAACCACGCATCCTCGCTCTTGGGACACTGTTCGCAGCCCTGGGCGATCCATTTCCGCGCGGCCACAATCTTCCCCGCGAACTCTTCGAGACGCGCGATGGCAATCCAGCCCGGCGCATGTTTCGGATTGGTCTTGATAACTGATTCTAAGAGTGTTCGCACACGGTTCACATCGCCGAACTCAACCTCGCTTGATTTGAGCTCCGTGGTGGCGAGACTGGTGAGGTAGCCTTTAGGGTCGATGGTGGTAGATGTGCCTGTGCTTGTGCCTGCGTCTGCTTGGGCTGCTCGGTCTAGTCTGGCTTTCAGCACCTTATCTCTAGCTGCTCCGATATCCGCGAAATTGGTGATTGTTCCGTCTTTGTTATCGCTGCTCGACCCCTTTCCCCCGCCATCTTCCTGTATGCTTGTCTGAAACTCTGTCGAATCGCGTGCCCCGGCTAGCACACTGTCAGGGACAGCATAGAAACGCTGTCGTAGGTTCTGTTTCGATCTTCGATTCTTGCCCGTCAAATCGCCAGGGTCAGGTAGACTGGCCCAATCCTCGTCCGAGACGGTGGCTAGCGTTCGCTTGAGATCGGCGAATTGTTGGGCGATCTTGGGATTGTTTCGATCATATTCTTCCTGTTCTTCTTTCTCGCGTGCTTCCCTAGAGGTTTGCCGAAAGGAATTACGTCGGTAATCTGTTCGTACACAGGTGGGAATGATAAACCACGGGTTTTTCATGAAAAGAAGAGGGATGGGGAATGGGAATAGGTTGGGATGGTCATGGGAGGTAGAAACTAACCTTCGTGCTTTGCGCCGCCTCTCCATCTTCTCATCTACATCCTGGTATATGCGATCCGCCTCGTCGTCCTCTCGATCGTACTGTCCGTAGGCGAAAAGGCCAACTTCGTTTTCGGGATCTTGAAATCTTTCATCGTCCTCTTCCTCTTGTTCTTGCTTCTTTTTATCTGTTGCGCCGTATGCAGTTGGTGGAGCGGCGCCCAGTTGTTGCGCTCGTTTCGCTAGTGCGTCCTGTATCTGCTCTGCACTGGGGCCTTCTCGAGCAGGACCGAGATCTGATCTGGTGGTGAACCCGGTGGCACCTCGACCTAGACCTGCGACGTAGTTTTCGGGCGCCTGTTGGCTGAGGAAATCCCGTCGAGAAGCCATGGTGGCAGTGAAAAACGTTTGAGTTGACCAGAATAAGCTGCAGTTGTCTTGCTACATAAAAATGAAGGCGGGCAAGGCTACCAGAAACATTTCATGGATCACTGCCAGTCGCAGGCAGTCTAGGCCGGAAGACGGAAAAACAAATGTTCCATAAGATAAGATAGTGGTTGATCGGCAGAATTCGTTCACCGCCCAAAAGTTCCGCGATTCACCCCACATATTTTTTTGACTGATTCTTATGATTACTCTCCGTCTGCTACAACCTCGATATCACTCTTGGGCGACTGGAGGGCCTACCCTCCCCAGACTTCAAGATGCCCAAAGCCAACCACAAGAAGCGCCCTAGTGGCACCCCGTCGTCACCATACTCTCGTCCATCATCCTCAACACCCTCCAAATCCGGCTCAAGTGCGTCCAATGCGATCTTCAAGATGAACACAGACATTGGACAGCACGTCCTGAAAAACCCGGGCGTCGCACAAGCCATCGTCGACAAAGCCGACCTCAAACAATCCGATATCGTGCTCGAAGTTGGGCCCGGTTCAGGCAATCTAACGGTCAAGATCCTTGAGAAAGCGAAGAAATGCATCGCCGTCGAACTCGACCCTCGCATGGCCGCCGAAGTCACGAAACGAGTGCAGGGCACGGTGATGGGGAAGAGACTGGACGTGGTGCTGGGCGACGTCATCAAGACCGAGCTGCCCTACTTCGACGTTTGCATTTCCAATACCCCTTACCAGATTTCCAGTCCTCTAGTTTTCAAGCTCCTTGCCACGACACCCGCCCCACGAGTCTGCATTCTGATGTTCCAGCGTGAATTTGCGCTCCGTCTGTTCGCGAAGCCGGGCGATAAACTATACAGTCGGCTGAGTGTCAATGCCCAAATGTGGGCCAAGATCGACCACATCATGAAAGTGGGCAAGAACAACTTCAAACCGCCGCCAGCCGTGGAGAGCAGTGTCGTCCGCATTGTGCCCAAGAACCCTCGACCTAACATTTCCTACGACGAGTGGGACGGCCTATTGAGGATCTGCTTCGTGCGGAAGAACAAGACCCTCCGCGCAAATTTTCTTGGCACAACTAGTGTCATGAACATGCTGGAATCCAACTACAGGACCTGGTGTGCGCAGAACGATATCCCAATCGACGACGGCCCTTCCACAGCCGAAGACGACCAAACAATGCAGGTCGACGTGGAGAACACCTTCCCCACCGCCCTCGCCGATGAGGAAGAATGGGACGGAATCATGGACGTGGATGGCGACGATAATGGTGACGACGACGACCTCCCGGCGTTCTTCAAAGAGCAGCAAGAGCGGCAAAACCTATCCAAAACGCCCAAGACTGCCTCTCGCAAGAAAAGAAGCAAGATGGCGGATCTGATCCGAGAAAAAGTCCGCAGCGTGCTCGAGGACAAAACGCAACTGGCTGACAAGCGGGCGCGGATGTGCGACGAGGCCGACTTCCTCAAGTTGCTGTGGCAGTTTAATCAGGAGGGCATTCATTTTCGGTGAAGTCGGTGGGATACGAAGGCAAAAGTGATATTAAATTACCAATACCAAGACTATATATTTCAGTCCTTGGCGACATGAGTGGGGCACATTGAGCTTTGATGACAGAGCATTATCCACTACCTACAACCTGGGCCCTAATGCCAGTCCATTCTCCTAGGGTTGAGGATAGGAAATCGCCACAGTAGCGCGCGCGGGTCTCCTGAGGAGAGGAATGACTGCTTTTTTTTGCCATCCCCCCCAGGAGGCAGCTCGCAAGGAAGAAGAGACAGACGCTATCTATCTATCCATCCATCCATCTAGCCGTCCCTCTGCCACCAAAACCGAACCCCAGTATCAGCGGGAACCGAAGTGGAATCAACTTCCCCACGCGACTACTCCGTATGACATGCAAGGAGAAACTCCTCCAAAGGATGCAGTGAATCGAACCGGGACCAAACGCAGACTTCTGTCGTTCTGCTCCTGCTCCTGTTCCTTCACCTACGGTAGCAACAGCAACAGCAACAGCAACAGCAGCAGTCAAGGCTCGCGAACAATTCAGTCTCACCCCGGCCCAGCGGTACCGATGAAAAAGCATGGGATGAATCGGAACATAGCAGGCACCGCGCGACAAGAAATCCATTATCGGTCCAGGAAAGAGATGTGACATGATATGATAATAATATTCAGATCCGATCCGACAAAGACGAGACGAGACGAGACAAGATAAAATACAATGCAATGCAATGAACGATAGAATGAGTGAGATAGAGTAGATCAAGAGATAGGATACGAGATATATACTCAACCCCCGCCCCGAACTGCTTTAGTTACATACTTTACTATAATTCCGAGGGAAAACACGCTAAGAGGGACATTACATATATATATTCGTACTCCGTACATTGTTAGATAGTACTTACTGCGTGGAGAGTAAAAAGCCTTGCTCAACGGCTCACATCGTATACAGTAGTGGGAGGGTACCCTTGACACACTGGAATGGCGGTGGGAAGCTTCACGTGACCTGGATCCAGGAGCAGGTTGCGAGGAAGGTGAATGGCTTGCTGTTGAGGTTGGGCGAAGGGGCTCTCTACATTAAACTAAGTACTATAGTGAAACGACACTTGGACGGGGATACAGTTCAAAGTCATGACTTGTTTGACTAAGTACCTACATACTTATCAACAAGCCAAGCCAAGCTCGGGCTCGAAAGCAATGCACCCTTTCAATCGCCCTGGCTATGAACATTGCCTGTCCTCAACTAAGGGAGCCCATTCACTCAGACAGGTGTGAGCAGCATCGCAGGTTCTGGCCTGTGCTATCCACCCCCCCTTTTAAACCCGTGTGCCATACAGCTACAACTGCGTAGACCTGTCCAGTCGAGTCCCCATTATCCCCGTCATCAAATTGGTGGTATAACGAATGCCATCGTAAATATATCGTAACATCATTTCTGAACGTCCCTCACTCCCCCATTGCTCTTCTCCACCTCTGACCAGTCGTCAATCCACTCGTCCATGGCCGCGTAGTATCCCGACCAGCAGGACCCACTGAAGCTCGACATTGTGGTTGGATGACTCGTCTAGCCAGAAAATATTCACTTTCAAGCTTCTTGAACAAACCCAACTCAATACGAGATCCAAATAGAAACATGTGCATGCCAAAATTATTCTTCAAAAGGATAGGCGTCGAAAAATATGATCGCGAATAATTGCAGAAGATGGCGATATGACGCTAGAAAAGGTTGTGCAGTAAGCAATCATAGAGTATCGACGTCCATCGCTAGGGAGCGTTTTCAGCTGCTCAGGCGACGTCGTGATCGTATACTTCCGCAAAGAAAGATCACCCTCACTGGTGGAATCACAACGTGTAGGCGCGTGACGGGTGGCCGAACAAATAAATATATCAATCCTGCCTGCCTTTTTTTGTTCATGTCGCTTTTCTTTTTGTCTTGGAGTGAAACCAAGACTTTCGCGTCGGATAACGGGGTATCAAGACTTTTATTTCCAGCTTTTCAAGGTCTGCTTTTGTTCTCGAAGGATCAAAGTGCAAATCTGCCAACCAGAATAAGCGATGACAGCGGCATCGATACCGGCAATACCGTGAAGGTACTGCCCTCGAAATCGAAGAAATAGAGTAATCGAACATAGGAAAGCACCAATGCGCCAAGATGCCGGAATCCAGGATCGCTCGGTGAAATGACAAGGTAGAAGGGGGAAAAACAAAACCAGCCATAACCCATAAGCCAACGCCGCTCAAAAATCCTCCCCTTACAAAATAGCTCCTGGCAAAAAAGTAGCATAACTACGGGGTCTAAGCCCCGTAGAGGGTTTCATATTTGTCGTTAAAGTCCGCGCTCTGCCTCCTCGAGGTCACTGTGGTGTATCCATAGCTTTGAGCGTCCGTACTTGGGGTTCGACTGTGTTGGCGACTTGGTCTCATCCGCTCCTCCAATTGTGATGGTCGCCTGGATGATTTTTTTGGAGCATCATTGCTAGACACGTTGCTGCTGGTGATGCTTCTCCGGGAAGCTTTGCTGGCAACACTAGGAGCACGTTCGATCCGTTTTTGCTCACGAGGTTGCTCCATCTCTTTGGCTTGAGAGTTGATGGAAAAGGTGATATCTCCAACGTTAACGCTCACTGGTCGCTCTGATTTGAAATCGGCTGGAATGTTGACATTTACGCCATTAGGAAGGTTGATGGTGGTTGCCGTGACGCCGTGGTGAGCCTGGCTCCGTCCTCGAGAGGAATCTTTGGAGGACGATTGGTGGCTCTTGTGGCTATAGCTACTCCCTGTCTCCGACCTCGAACCTGCCGAGCCCTTTTCAAAGCCTCGAAGTGCTTCAAGGGTCAGATGAGAGGTGGCACTACCACGCTTCCGTTGATACGCTTCTGCGTCAGCTTCCTTTTGCTCGAGTGGCGTCGAAGGTAGGGTTGTACGTCGGTGTTGATGAGGCTTAGAGGAAGCAACCTTGGTGGTGGTCTCATTGGTTGAATAGGAGACGACTTTTCTGGGCAAGATGGGGCGAGAGTCAATGACCTGTGGCCCCTTGTAGGAGTTAGGAGGCCGAGAAGGTGACTCCCGACGAGCACGCTGGTGAAGGGGTTGACGAAGATCTACATATTCTTCATCGTCATGTTCGTAAGTCTGAGGTTCCTTGGCCAGTCGTTCTCGAATAGTTGGTTCGTCCTGAATATAAGCTTTTGGCCTGCGAGCACTTGATCGACGACTTAGAGGTGGTTCTGAGGGCTGTGGCTTTGGTGGTGGAGGCATCACTATTCGATCTTGGTCTATACTGCGGTTCGATTTGTGGGATGTCAGTGTAGGTCGGTTCTCCCTAGACGAAGTCCTTTCTAGTCCAGGAAACGAGACGTTCTGTCCTTGATTGATGACAGGCTCTCCATACAAGGTAGCGCGGCGAACTGGACTCGATCTTCGAGTAGGATTGGCGGAGCGTGTTTCTAGGATAGGTGCTTGGTCAAAGTAATTCTGGGCGGGCTGATAAGGCACAAATTGGGGAGGACCCGCGGTAGGCATTGGCATGGCGTAGGTGTAGGTTGGCTGAGCGTATTGAACCGGGGTGGCGGGCGCTGCCCAGGTTGAGGGTGTGAAGACAGGAGTAGCAGTGTAGACGGGTTGCTGGGCATACTGCGGAGGATTTGCGGGATTGGTTACAACACTCAATGGCCTTGGCTGACGCATGGATGAGGACCGTCTGGTTTGAGCAGGGATGGCGGCATCATCTTTGGATCGACCAACGGCGGCCGCTCTGGTCGCTGTGGGAGATGGCGGTTGCGCGGGCGTCGTCAAAACGGCGCGCACCTTATCCTTGTCGTGCCATCCATAGCGGTCGCATATCTGACAGATCCCCCATTCATGAACCTGTTTAACCTTGGGTAGGCGAGGTTCTGAGGAGACGGAGTCTTTGGGTTGGGACGAGGATTGGCGACGAAGAGCGGGTTTTGAAGGCGCCGACTGAGGCATATGATATGGCTGGCGCTCTCTCTCCATGATTGCCGGGGCTGTTTCGCTATTCTGGTCGCCCATCCTTCGTTGTATGGAGGTGGGCTCGCTGACTAGAGTGTCGGCGCGACTAACGTATCCTGAATCGAGGCCATTCACAAGATTCTTGTTCTCCCTATGTCCGCCAGCTAGGTCCTGCTCGGAGCGTTTGATGGAGACATTGGCAGAGGTCCGAGAACCAGGGAGGGTAGTCTGTGCTACTTCATCCCAGTCCTCACAAGTAGCGGCCCGGGGACGACGACGGTCAGGGTTGGGCATGGGGAGCGATGATAGGGTGGGCGGCGACTAGAGCAGATGATGGGTGTAGGATTTGGATAGGTAGTCGATGCAGAGTGGACTGTTCGTCCTCAGTTCAGGTGAGGTTCGAAGTTGACGAAGAGGGTAGACGAGGAGGTGTGGAGTGACGACGGTAGAGGAACAATTCAATGTGGGCCTGGGTTTTTGGCCGGACCTGGGAAGGTGTGGCCCTGGGTGAGGCCCTGGGCGTGGACGAGGGTGTGGATGAGGGCGTGGGTGTGGGTTTGGCCCTGGTGGCCCTGGTGTGTTCCGTATTTAGCGGTGACTCGGGTAGCGGTAATTGCCCCGGTAGCCCGTTCTGGGTCCCCTGGGTCTCTTGGGTGGCCTCTCAGGCTATTCCTGACACTGGCTAAACAATGGCTGAGCCCCCCCGATTAGTCGGCCAGTGGCAGCTGGTGGCTGTTGGTGGCTGAAGGCAAGGACGGGCAAGGTAAGGCTCGTGCCGGCAGAGTTTCTGGTGCCAGACCCGCTCTGTTTAGGTTATCAGTGATGGGTGATGTTTGGATAAGCAGGCCTGCCGGGTGCCTGGGGTGCGGTAGCTGGGGGGTTTCGGTGGCTCGATAGGTGCTAAAGGATGCCAGGTGAGATGCCCAAAGTCCTGAAGAGTCGACTAAGGCCAAGCCTGGGGATCTTTCGGATGGATTGGGATGGTTTACTCGTAGAAGAGGATTGGAAGATTGGAAGATTGGGAGTCCCTCATTCAACCTCGTGTTGGTGGGGAGCCATCTTTGTTCTCAATCACCCTCTATTTTCTACCCCACTTAGTAGAAATGTTTGAGTTTTTTGCACTTGCAGCCGCGCTCGCAGTTGTACTTGGTTGCAATGCTGCTGATACTGAGGTGGTTTTGTCTGCAGTGTGCACCAAGCTGTCAAGGAGACAAGAAGAATGATGCACTTTTCCGGTGGGACAGGATTCTCGGTCTGGCAACACAGTCCAGTTGGACGACAGCTGCGAGTCAAGAAGAATGAAAGTGCGTCAATGGTCAAGAATGGGCGATCTGGGCTGATCAGGGTGATGCTCGGCTCTGTGCACGGCGTTGATTTGTGTAGTTGTTCAATGGGCGCGTCGCAGCGTCTATGCGATCAAAAGAAAGGAGGGCCGCGATTGCTGGCGACAAGTAGTAGAACAAGTAAAGAAACAGCACCAGTGAAAAAGAAGCAGAGTCAGAGTTGATAAGAGAATAGATTTGTATGGAGGGGAGGGGGGAAGAAATGAGATGGATGGTGTTGATGGAATGGATTTCTTTTTTCATGCCTGCGCCTGGCCTGGCCTGCCGCCGTCACCAGTCACAGTCGTCAGTCATCAGTCACCAGTCAACCACTGCTCATCGGTTCTCAGACAGGCCACATGAACCCCACCATGAAACTTCAAGGTCTAACTAGAAAGGCTGCTAGTGTAGAGGCGCCTAACCTGTTTGATGAGGCTGGCAACGCGGAGGGCGAGGGAGGAGGGAGTGGAAGGAACAGGCAGGAGGGTGTGAGGGCGAGAGGGCGAGAGGGCAGGAGGGCAGGAGGGCAGGAGCAGCCTGGGGGCACCACAGGCAGTTACGAGGGAGGAGTCGACGAACTGGTTCAATGGACCAGTGCCTGCGCCTGCCTGCGCCTGC
>Ga0105239_10000593_pt1 | contig 51620 bp, 55 predicted proteins | sample KBSC44metaG_FD_92761 | JGI IMG/M metagenome (GOLD analysis project Ga0105239, IMG submission 92761) | Corn rhizosphere microbial communities from Kellogg Biological Station, Michigan, USA - KBS C4-4 metaG | ecosystem: Host-associated > Plants > Roots > Rhizosphere > Soil | place: Michigan, USA...
ATGATTGACATAAGCAACGCAATTCCAACCAGTGTACCTACAAGATCGGCGTAGTAGGAAATTGCTCGTTGGAGGCGATTGACTTTGGGTGGATAGATTGTAATCTCTTCATTGGGAATCGTATCTCCGGTCATTTGACGAAGCTGACGCTCGAGTGACACGTCGAGATCGCAGATATGTCGGAGATAAGTGGTGGTCCTGGTTCGAGTCTGTTCTCTAGTGCAGGCAATAAGGGCAAAGCAAAGCATCATCAAAGCAGATGTAGCGGAGTAATGTACAGTTGCCATTGTATACTCCAGTCGCAGTAGTTCCCAAAGCCAAGCCAAACGAAGATGCCAATCCAGAAAACTATTAAGGTAAACGCATGACCAAAGACATGGCCAACGAAAGAGATGGCCTGGCGGATCCAACTCTCCGGGCAGTGTCTGGTCGATAACGTGGAGTCGAAATCCAGGATGATGTCTCTAGTCGGAATACCGCCAGCTAATTCGCGGTTTCTAACCTGTCTCAGCATACGTCTAATGCTCCCAGCTCGCGAAATGAAAGTTGCCGAGATTCTAACACTTCTGTCGTAGGAATTAAGCTGCTGCCTCATCAGAAGGGAGTCGAAAATATAGCAGAAAACCGCCTGCACATCGGATATGACAACTTGCCAATCCTCCGAATGTCCGTAAGGAATCCCCAAAAAGGCCCAAAGCAGGATTAGAATTGCGGTCGTCAGAAGTGCCAACGAGGAGCCGGACGCTGCAGCAACGACGTCGAGACATCGGTCCAAGAGTCGAGGCTTTTCTTCATCGATGACGCTGTATACGTTGGCATTTGAAACATCCTCTGTCCGCAATCCCAAGCCATTCCCCGATTCTGAAATGGTCGCTGGTTCCAGTAGTTGAGTCGTGGCTGCCTTGGTGACTGGCTTCCTGGAACCAGGAGCCGACAATACCTCGAAAACATTGATCATTTTGGCTACGTTGCTTTGTAACTTAGTCCATGTCCGACGCAAGAACCGAGAGATCAGGCACTCACATGATTCCAGCCTCTCTATTAATCACCTTATTTCTATTTTCCTTTGCTTTACTTACTCGTAGTCCCTCATTTGTCGAAAAACGCTTGCCATCTGAAGGCCTAACTAAGGCTCTCCTATGCCTAGTGGGTTGGTTGGATGTGCTAGTAGGTATTTCCCTGCATTGGGGTCGAGCGATCTCGAGAAACGGGAGCTTTCGAAGCCACCCTGAGCAATAGGTGTAATAGCTCCCATCAGTTCAGTCTGAGGTTTGTGTAGCAGCCTTTTTATAGGAGAGAGTACATAGTCGAAGTAGCTGACATTTATAGAAATCCGGGACGTAAAAAACATTAAGAGGCATTTTCATGAGACGACGCGTAATATGACCCATCCTCAGTAATTGGTTTAGCGCTCTAACCGTCTTTTCTTTTGGCGGATTTCGCTCCTAGCCCAGAAGCCACGTATATATTGTTATAGCGTTCCCCGGTGAGCGGGCTGCGCTATTGGTCGTGTCCCAAGCCTAAACCCTAAGTGAACTCTAAAGATTAAGAGTGAGTCACTTTGTACCAAGTGTATTCATTTAGGAATCTTGATTTACCGAGGCCTAAGGAGGCGTTTATTTACGGATACCACTATACCTAAGGGAAAGGATCAGACTTAGACTTGTTTTATATAAATCTACTTGACGATTTTTAATTTATCAATGTAGTTACTATATTAATTGCGCCTTAGCGGTTATACTCTATTATCATAGTAATGTATTTCGGTCTAGACCTAAGAAGCTCGATCTCGCGCATAAGCTTAAATTACTTCATTAATAGGGAGGCCGAAAGGGGTCTATGGTGGTTCTCAGAGGAAATTTCTCTAGTGTGAACGGGAGCACAGGATCTTTGAGGGGATTCCTCTGGGGATTCATCGGTTATATTCAATGAATCACCCGTTTGTAGGTATTTAACCGACTACAGCAAAGAGAAAGACTAGGCCATGCTGCCTTTCCCTTCCCATCCCTTTCCTCCTTCCTTATCTTGTCCATATCTACCGACTATTCCTCCTGGACACGGAATCCGAGTATCGAGGTCGTCGGTTATCAAACACCGGTTGAGGTCATGCTGGGCCGACTGATATTGGGTCTATAGGTTGTTTTCGCCGGGTCGACCAATTGAGTCTCCAGATCATCATAGTCCTGACCAGGGTTTGCTGTTTTCCAGTTAAATGCTTCGAGGAGGTAGAATAAGCCTGAACTAAGAAGTGATCCAAGCAGCGGGCCTACCCAATATATCCAATGATAGCCAGGGAAGCTATGTGTTACGACATCCGGGCCAAACGCTCTCGCCGGGTTAATGCCAGCCCCGGTATAGTAAATACCTAGAAGGAACCACGGCTCAGTCGAATTAAACAATACAAAAAGGAAAGGAACGACGTACTGCAGAGATGTCCGATGAAGAGAGCGAGGCCAATTCCGATGGGAGCCAAGTAAGTAGCCTTATGCTTGATTGCGGCCAACATGATGACGGTAAATGTCAGCTCTGCTGTGGTGAACATTTCGATGAAGAGCCCCCTCGTGATGGAACAGTCTCCTCCGAGTCTGACATTGACCGCCATCGGTCCAGGGAGGAGCGCAGATACTGCTGCGGCCGCGGCAATGCCTCCTATCATCTGCGCCACGAATACGATACAGCCACGAACTGCTGGAACGGCGCCGGTAAGGCAGAGTGTGAGCGCAATCTAATGACTTATCAGCTGTTATGGCCTTACTGATCGCAAGAACTCAGGTCAAATCGAACTTACCGCAGGGTTAAACATTCCTCCGCTGACTCTGTAAAAGAGCCACACGTTTACAGCCACAGAGCATCCAAATCCTGAGGCAATGAAGAAGATTTTGCCAATGTCTGGGGCGGCATCCGGATTTGCTGTTGGGGGTGGAGTGTTTGCTACTTGAGCAATAGCAAATGCAAAGAACAGGAAGAGGAAAGTGCCCGCAAGTTCGGAGATGAAGGCCGTGGTATGGTTCCGAGGCGAGTCTGGAAGGAAGCCCATAACGGCGCCAGTGCGCAGGAATCCAATGCGAGGTTTATTCGGCATATTGATGCTGCAGTATACTCTATCAGAGGCTGGATACCTGGAGGTGGCTCAACTGGCAGGAGGATTGAATGAGATATATATACCCTGCGTATTGTACCTGTCTTTTCCCTGCTACGTACAAGACTTTTTGGCATGTGATAGATAGACTCCAATCAAGCCCTCAGCAGCCCCTCCGAATTGAATTGGCCATCTCGCAGAAACGGCAGTCCTTGAGCATTCAGCCGCCTTTGTGAATCTCTTGGAGAAACCTACTTACACGAGAGCTCGGTCTGGATAGACTCAGCAGGGGTATCGAAGCCGGCAGTGGGTCTGTCTACCAGAAACCTAGCAAATAATGGGCGCACGGGCAATATTTGGGTGCACAGGCAATATTGCCGAAGACCTATCGTGGCGCTTTGACCGAGAAAGCGAGGGGTAATTGCAATGACAGGCACCCTAGTGGACATTTTCAGCTGCCAAGTTTCAGTTCTTCTCGAGAGGAATGTAGAGGAAATCGCGGTTAGGAAAAAGATAGTTAGATGCATCCCTCAAATATGGGGGTGGGTTCGGAAAGATCGGTAAGCTTTGGAGGTAGAGATTCGCTTAGCGGTGGAGCTTTATTAGCGTGCACACGACCGTTGAAGATTTCCTCCTAACGTTCATCCCGACTCTAGAAACGAACGAACTTAGAATACGACACTCCTCAAGCAGCAGTCCTCCCATTACCGTTGCCCGGAGTGGCGATTCAGAGCTATTGGACCGGGACCCCACCCTTCATCAAGCTATGGTCAAATGGATGGAAGCTTGCGATTTTTCGGACATATATAGTCCATGTCGTCAATCAGCGCAATATTGTTCCACATATACTGCTGTTGTGTAAACCCAGGCTGGGCAGAGACGAATGCGGTCGATGGTGATCCAACTAATATTAATAGAGTGGAGATAGATTGGCACTGGTTCCTGTGACAAGAGGTCGGCCGCAACGCCAAGAAGATACGCGAGCTCGTCAAAGGTGTTGCCTGTCTCTCGACCTTCTCTCCACAACACCGCAATGCAACACTCACTATGTTCAAGGATTTGCATCGTACTGCATATGACAAAGCAGTCCTACCTGTCGGAACATGACACGAAGGAATAAGTGTGCTCCTTGTAGGAAGGCCAAGATCAAGGTTCGTTCGGTAGGCAGCTTGTCCGAAGGCTAATCCTCACATCCATAGTGCGATGAGTCGTTCCCCAAATGCTTGAATTGTGTCCGGCTAGGAAAGGATTGCATCCGCCAACTTGTGAAACGAGATTTCAAGTTTGTCGAAGTACGAGGTGTGGGAGTCAAGGCATGCGATGACCCCGCTACGCCGGAGCAGACCATTACAACTCAACGACATAATACCGCCCCGCGGGTTGCGTCCAGTGGAACGAGACAGTTGGTACCAGAGTCATCACAAGTTGAATTCTTCTGGCCTCGCAGTGAAGCTTCCAAGCTCATCACCAGATGGTCAGCATTGACCGAAAACTATATCGACCAGCTGGACGTTTACGGCGGCTGGTCTACATGTGTAACTCTCTACATTGGAAGAAGTGAAGCGGTCGATAAAGCTGCGCGCTGCTTCATGGACGGCAGACAAGCCATGGCAAACCCAACAACCACCAACCTCAAAGCTCTCCGGCTGTCGAACGCTGACGCTATCGCAACTATTCGCAAAGTCCTAGAGACTAATAGGTCTCAATCTTGTAAAGGGGATATACTTCTCGCAATACAGTTACTCTACGCCGTTGAAGTAAGGCAGCACGCCAAACTATCGTGATCAAACCCTACATGTCTTATTGATATTTGATAGGCGTTGCTAATCCACAATACCGAAGCTTTCGTAATCCACGCTGACGGTCTGTTGAGCCTTCTGAAAGAGCACAAGAAGCACCTTGACCATTCAGACGATCAAGAGGAGTTGATTAATAGAATCATTTTCCAGTCGACATGGGCGACCGGGGTAAGGAGGCGTCAATTTTAATTCACTTCCCCCGCAATTCCTCAATGACTCTAGCTAATTATCAAGTTTCAGTTCGTGCCTGCGATGTTTTCGGGTACAAACCACCAACTTGACGGCCCAGAGTGGCTGACAACCCCCATTCTTCTCCGGAGTATCCCAGGTATTACGGACAATATAGTGGAACAGGCCTTGCAGAAGCTTGCTCACTCTTTCATCCTGATCCCACGCCTGGCCCGCCTGCTGCGCCGTCTCAGAAATTCCTCGGGTGACAGAGGAGTCGAAGAGGAGGCCATCGATCTTGCACAGCACCTCTTCACGATGAGCATGGACGATGAATTCTTCAGCCAAGCTAAGACTACCGGTCAGCTCCGGCTTGAAATTACAGTTCTCGGCGAGATCGTCGAAGCAGTATCAATGTCATATTTTTTTGGATCACTACGATTATCCGTATTTTTGGAAAGCTACTGGACCTGCCGTCTATTGATTTGCGGACTAGTGGAGGCCTTATTGGCCGCCGTGCCTGTTGCATCACTCATCTTCGATGCTAATGCACTGCACGATGAAGACAGGCGCATGGCGATTGACGCCCTGATGGCCGTGCAACACACCCTCAAGGAGTCGGTCGTGGATCGATCACAGTTCCGTGGCAATGAGATGCGGTTGCTGATGCTTATGCACGGAGCATATGGTTCGTGGGGCCGATTGGAGAAAAGGCTTAAGGCGTCTATGGAGATGTCGGAGAATGAAGAGCTAAGTCTAGCAATAAGGATGAAGCGCCTGTGTTTGGACCTGGTGAATCGGCTTCAGCTCACGCCTCAGGGTAATGTCGTGAGTGAGCACGTGTTGGAGGCTGTCACGAAACTATATGCAGGTGGTCCCTTGTTCCGCAATCCATAGTAGGATCTAGGGCACGACGCAAGCAATTTCATTTACCCAACCACCATAACCTAGATAGATTGAGATGATATTTGTCTACTGCGCCAAAGCCAGCCAGCCTTCTATACCTAAACAAGTGGCTTCAAGTACCTCTTAGCCACAAAAATATCGCAGACACCCTGGAGAACGCAAAGTTGCTCATTAAGCCACCGACACAAGGACAATACGCTACTACAGCCACCCATCACACAACACCGACAAAAACATACATATAAAACAGACGACGTCGGACATCCTCCCTCCACTGTCCAAGCGCCGTAATGACAGCCATCGTCGCCCAACGATCACCCAGCACGCCCGACGCACCAGGACCCACAAACTCAAACTTGAAGACCTTGGTGCCCGTGTATGCGGATCCAGGGCGAGAGCATACGGCAACCACCACCTCCTCCGGCCCCACACTGGTAATCCAGACCAGCTTGTGTCCCCACGGTTGTGCGCCGATTCTAGGGATATCTTGACCTCTACTGCGGCGCCATTCGAACTTCTCCCACCGCGGTCCTTTAGGGCCAGCGAGTTCAACTTCGAATCCACACGCATGGAAGCTGCGCTTTACATGTTGAGAGAGTGGTTGCGCCCCCTCTCGTCCCGGATCCAGCTCAACGCATCGATCCGAAGAGAAGCGATTGATGCTGTATGTGGCGAGCGCAGGGCTGGTCTCGTTGGGACCAGTGTGCAGGACAATGTCGGGCTGATTTGAGACGACTGGATGCGTGGTTGCTGTGTAGAGCGGCTTGTTCTTGTGCTCGCCAAGAGTGTAAGTGTGAAGATGAGACAGCCTTGGACGGTAGAGGTTGAAGGCTGTAGGGAAGAGGTAGCTTTCGGTCTTGACTGATAGTTCTTGGGCTGACTCGGTGGATTTGTCCATGCTGAGAGCTGTCTGATGGGGATTTCGAGCATGAGTGTATTGTCTGAGCCGTCTGCAATGGTCTGTGAGGACGCAGGTAAGAGTCTCATGTATTGTAGACACATCACGGTAATATTTGTATCCTTCCGTCGAACGACTCGATCACACCCTACATCGTCGATTACGCGGTAAGGTTGACTTACTACGTCCATCTCCAGTGTACGCACTTTCATCTCCCCTTTCGGCTAGACGATGCCGAGCCGCATTTTCCCTTCCTATTTCGGCGATGGGATCTGCAGCGAAGTATGAAGCGAGCAGGATTTTTGCAAGCGCCATTGCAACCAGGAGGATACGTTCAGCTACTGTACTAGTGCATGGGACGTCCTTCATTTGCGCAGAATTGGTGTTTCGACCTTTGCTGGCCCCGATGTTAGTTTCGTTTGTTGATCAATTGATCCCAGCATTACTGGTCATCCTGGACCATTTCATGTCGGGCCCCCTACACTTCAGCTCGTGAGATCGCTTACTCTGGCGAAATAAGTGACTGTTCTCAGCTATATCTTAAGCAGAGCTCTTCCCGGCGCAGAACGAATCTACTGATAACGTCATACCATCTCTTTTCAAATGTCGCAGGCTGTGACTCGGATCTGTGCAGAGCTATTTCTGGAGGCCGAGATAGCCTTTCATGTTTCTAATTAGGCAGACACTTTGCGTTCGGAAGGTGTAACAGTATACTTTCTGCTATCCACTTCAGAAAATTTGAGACATAAAAGGCACAGACAGTTGTGAGTTGCTTGCTCGAGCGAACCTCGCGGTGACACTGGCTGCAAAGATCCAGCGGAAGCACTCCTCTCCTACGACCTAGTTTTCTTCAAGCTCTTCATATTTCAGGAATCATGGTGATTACCACTGTTTTCGCCTGCCTGTTGGCAATAGCATCTGTTACAGTTAGTGCACAGCCCCGATGTGAAGGGCCACCCTGTCAAAACTTCACGCAAAAACTCAACCACGACAAGCCAGGCGACAATGCCACCTTCTTGCAGCGATACCAGCTGGATACCAGCCACTTCAAACCAGGCGGGCCGATTTTGTTCCATCAGAATGAGGAGGCCGCGATCACATCCAATCCATTGCCCATACATGTCTTCAATGACTATGCTGCTAATCTCGGTGCCATGGTTGTGGGTTTGGAGCACCGGTACTTTGGGACAAGCTATCCGGAGGGCTTGTCGGTTGCTAGCAACATCACGGCAGCGCAGTATGCCCCCTTGACATTGGACAATGTCCTTGGGGACAGCGTTGCTTTTGTTGGATGGCTTAAGTCTACTGTACCTGGAGCTCAGAATAGTCCGGTGATCTTCGGATCAGGTAAGACTTCCACCGCTGATGTTCCCACAGGCAGTGTGATCTCTGATCTGTCGACTAAATGTTACAGGCTCATACGGAGGCTTTCTTGCCATCATGGCCCGTGTTCGGTACTCTCATGTGTTTACTGGCTCTCTTGCCTTCAGCCCAATCTGCAGAAGCTGGGGTGTTAGCACGACCATAGAGGATAACCCGTACAAGTTCGCCTCGACTGACAAAGTAGCTGACATATATTGGAATACCAACGCCGAAGCAGCACGGAAAATCAAAGCCGCAGTGGCACAGCTCAGCAATTGCATCAATGCCGGCAACTGCACGGACGAGCTGCCAAACCTTGATCTCTGCACACAGCCTTCGGGTATCGTGGATTGGGCGGCCCTATTGCACGGTGTTATCATCGAACAATACTCCAGCATCCCACAGCTTGACATTGCTGGATTCAATTTCACAGCACTGATCAACGCAACGATTGCAGCCAAGACACCTGCGGAGGTCTTGCGTATCCCCATCGATTTAGCACCCGCGGTGTATAACCCGTCACATACCGGTTGTGTAGACTGGGCCAAGATCGCAGGCGAAGGGAACATTGTCGCCGACATTGGGCTAGGCACATCCTGGCTATACATGACATGCAACTGGATGATAAATAGCCTGGGCGCCATCTCACCGTCAAACAGTCTCTTCCCCGAATGGGCCGTGGATGTTTCTTACCCAGGATGTGACACAACCCTACACGCAGACTGGGTTGGACCTGATATGACGAAGACTAACGCGGAATTTGAAGCGATGTACGGCATCACGGATGAGGAGCTCGACAAGGTGACGAACTTACTTATAGTTAATGGATCCAAGGATCGTACGGCGGCTATATGTTCGCCTAAGTTAAGCTCGAGCACTAACCGCAGTCATTCGCGCGTTATCGAGGTGTGGGATATGGCGCATGGAGATAGCGGCCTCTCAGAGCGTCTACTCCCTAAAGGTTTCCATACACAGGTTGATGCGATACGGAACACTCAGCTAGCTTACATTCAGGAGTGGCTTAATTTATAGTATTATATTAAATAGACCGTAGGGAGTAACTGTTTCACCTACTACCTAAGGGCGCCTGCGAGGCGGAGCTCTTAAGTCTCAGGTCACGCGACCAATAAATGACCCATCTCATAAATGACCCACGCGCGACGGTGCAACTACTCGTAGTAAATTGTATTCTGTCTTCTCTATAGCATCATGAATACTAAATTAATTGATGTACGGAGCGAGTACGTCGTTTGTCCGTGCATCCTAGGCAGTAGTAGTTGTAGGTAAGCATAATGTCGTCGTCGCCGCCGCTCACAAGGCCTCTATATCCTCCCTCGCTTACCTTATTATCTCGATACTCGTAAAGACCTTATTACAGTCGATTATAACTCGCCGTTACCTCCTAGTAGTCAGTCCTGATGATATATCTGTGGTCGCTACGACGATATAATAATTCTTAGTAACTCTACAGGCCAGTTGCTAATGAGGCGTCCGTCGTCTATGATACAATATTCTTGAAAAGGGTGGAAGCAGAGTGGATAATGTGATAAACTGGCCATACACCATAAGGTGGTACTCATTAATATAATATTAGTTATAATGGGCGGAGGGAGTCGTAAGTATTAACCCATGTAGTTCACGAGACGGGTAAAGGAGGAAAATAGGGGTAGGCATGTAGTTTCATCGTAGTACATTAATGTGCGAACGTGAAATGAACTCGTCGACCTGAGAGACAGCAACTTCAAGGATCAACAACAAACGAAGCCTCAGGTAGTAGTCCTCCTTGACGGATGGTGATTCGGACACTCGTAGTTGGGATGTGGTCTACACCCGCTCTCCAGAATGCTCAACCACGGTAGCGACACTCTTCTCGTTGTCGTCCAGGCCAGCTCTAGCCTTCTCGACAGCAGCGATAGCCCGTTCAGTCTTTTGCTTGTCCTCGAAAACTGGATGTTGTTAGTACTGATTGCAACGCAGGAAAGACCGTACTCACTGAAGGCAAGTTCTTCCAGTGTTCTGCCGTATGTCTCAGGGAAGAGGAAGTAGATAAAGACAACCTCAAAGCCAAGCCAGCAGCAGTAGAAGATCAACCAGCGCCATTTGATGTTATCAAGGCCGATGGGATTGATGAAGGTCGTGAAGAAATTGCCTAGTCTACCCCAGAGCTGGAAATATGCGATACCGCGGGAGCGCTCGGTAAAGGGCCACAACTCAACGAGATAAGTGTAGGTTAGAGCATTGTACCTGTGCCACATTAGTGATGGTTCATGTCGGTCAAGAAAGGTATGAACTCACCCAATGTTGTACGCGGGCTTGTAGGCGAAAATGAAAAAGAGGACGCCAATACCCGAACCGTGATTAATGTGCCCAGCTGCATCAGATGTCATAGTCCTTTCCATGCAAATAGTCCATCCGATGTAAACACACAGGAGCGAAAGCGCACATGTCATGTACATGACTCTTCGACGGAAGCGTGTCACCAATAATGCCGCCGTAGCGGCTGTGATCAAGGACCAAGCTGAAAGCCCGACATTGACTTTCTGGATGTCGGTAGCCTTTTTCCAGCCGATCATTTTCAATAGCTTTCCAAGATAGTAGGAGATAAGAGTATTCCCGGACCACTGGGTGAAAAGGCCGAGTGCAGTGGATAATAGTACGCGGCGGCGCATTCCAGAGGTTGAAAAGAGGTCCAACCACGATTTCTTCGACGCCTCGATTTCCATCTGAATTGTGGAGCGAATTTGAGCCATCTCGGCGCGGACAAATTCTGAATCGCGGTCGCCCTCTGCGTGATATTTGATCAGGATCTCATGAGCCTCCTCATGGCGGTCTTTGCTGATTAGCCATCTCGGGCTCTCTGGGAGAAAGAGAACTAAAGAAATTTGGACCAGGGATGGGACTGCCTGCAAGATAGAAGGCGTTCTCCATGCCCAGTTGCTGGCAATAGAGTTTGTTCCGAAACAGATACCGGCAGCGGTCAGTTCGCCAATAAAGTAGGAGACATTGAAAAGAGAGGTCAAGATTGGACGCTCCTTCGGATAGCCGAGCTCACCGATCAAGGAAGAGGCAGCGACAATGCAAGTGGGAATGCCGAACCCCAGCATGCAACGAGCAAATATGTAGTTTCCAGCTAGTTGTAGTCAGTATTTTTAGTGTGCAGAATGCTGTACTGCAACTAACCATTCTGAGCAAAGCATTGTACAATAGCTCCGGCGACCATGACCCACGAACCGATGAATATCGACCATCGCCGACCAAATCTCTCATTGAGGATAGGAACGAAAGGCAAACTCAGGATAGCACCAAGAGAGTACGAGGCATTGATAAAGCCTTGCCATGAGCCTTTGGGTTGGTGGAAATCTGGAGAGATCTATCAGTCTCGTGCAAGCCATGCAGTCATTCATTGTACTTACAAGCCTGCCACTGGTCGGAGATCTGGAGCGCATTAATCATTTGGGAGTCGAATCCACTGGTGATTTCTATTCCCATACATGTTGGGAATAAGAGTAGATAGAGATATCGCAGGTTCCGCTTCCTGTACCATGGGACTTTGTCCTCTTGTGCGAGTCTCTGGACGATGGGGTCGCCAGCACCCTTTTCGTGCGTTTTAAGGTCGCCAATGTTTGGTGCCATGATGATAGTTGACAACTCTTGAAGCCTGAAGAAGTGATTCAACTCAGGTTTGGAATCTTCCAGGAAGCTGGGAGAGGCGTGCTTTTATCATTTTTTCATCAGTCCTCCGAAGGTACCGGACCCAGCACATAAGGCCCATTCCTAAGCTGGGTTAAGCCTGGGTGTAAATTGCACTAGCCCGGCCAGCGACTTGGAAAAGTAGAGGGTTTGCTACGGCTCTGGAAGGCCGCGCCATAACCGAGTCCAATCAACATGTTGCCACCACAACTATGCTCACTTAGACCCGGTAGCATCCAGCCTGGGGCTCCGGCTTTCTCTGGTGGAGAGTCTCGGGGACGCTCCGCGCGATTTTTCGAGTAAGGGGAACATACCCGGGGTTTTGAGGGAGCTGTGGGGAATCTGACAGATAAGTTACGGTCATTGTTGAGCCCAAGTGCAACCGTCTCCTGACGCCTCCTCCGTGGCATTTAAAATGGCGTATCAGGGCTTCTTGAAAGGTCCCTTGCGACCGAGCGCTCACCTTTCGACATCAAATACTAAGAGATTTTAAGTCGGGGGCGCTTAGGCGAACTGCGGCCACAAGAGTCTAGCTTCTGGTTGAAGACTCTTGGGAACGGGTCGTGTTCGCCTTAACTAAGCTTGGCTCGAAAGGCGAACTTTTGCCCAGCGATGCCTAACTTACTGATATTGGTGCGAATCTCGAGCCGAAAGCCCATTTTCGTAATCGCCTTACTAATAATTGACATGATTTTGGCCCAGTACGGAGTACTGAGGAGGCCTCTGGCCATTCGAAATATGATATCTCAGAGGTGTTCCATATCGGCAACGGGTACTGTTTATATTGTAAATGTCAACAATCAAGGGATATTTTAAGATCTATAGGCTATTATGTACGAGCTTATGTGTGGAGGCCGATTAGTATTCGTCGAAAATAGCCAGAATACCTACTCATCTACCATTCGTTCCGGGGTGGCAAAGGGTCCTTTTCTAGTCTAGAATCTTTCTCTTTTCTCTGGGCCTCGTCCGTTATTAATCATTCCGTTCCTCTTGTGGAGCCAGGACAGGGCGGCTGACAGGAAGTGGGACAGAGACATCACCTGTCCACTCTCTCATCTGAGGTGCAATCAGCCTCAAAAAATTTCAACTGATAATTGTGGTACATGCGATAAATGTAGCCTCCGGACAGTATTGGCATGCTCGCAGCGTACTTCGGTTGGCAACAGCTCATGTAGTTGTTCATGCCAGCGTGTGGAAATGACAAAATTTCTCCAAGACGTCCCATCATCCATTGGAAGGGTTGGAAAATCAAGAAGAAGTTCTTTTTGCACCAGAAGATGGAGGATTTGCTCATTAGGGAATGCTAGGTTATCCGAGGGGACTCTCTGCCACCTCTTAATTTTCCTTCTCTACTTGTTCGACCTCCACATCTTTGTCGACGCTTTTTCGGATGTTCTTCACTGAACCAAGTTTTCCGTGCTCGAGTGCTTCCTCATCATGGGGGACAACTCCAAAGAGTGCGTCCATAGCTTCAAGAGAAAGTCCTAGAAGTGGTCAGTTTGATGCCACAGAACCATGAGCTAGTGGATTGATTACCTTTTGTTTCTGGGATGAAGAACCATACGAAGATGAACATTGCAAACGCAAACGAGCAGAATATCATGTAGGTACCATAGCCGTGAGCCCTATAGAAACAATGAGCTAGAATCTCGAGCGTATTGGAGGGAGTCACTTACCCGACAGTGACCAACATGACCGGAACGGATCGGGCCACCACAAAGTTGAAAAGCCACTGTGTAGCTGCAGCCAGGGCGACAGTCAAAGCGCGAAGTCGAAGTGTTGGAATCTCAGATGAGTAAATCCAGCAGACCGGTCCCCATCCGAACTGGAAGAATGCTGCAAAGAGGAAAATGCACACCAATGCAACGTATCCAACCGGGGGCACTGGGTCACCCTTTACTGGGGGTGAGATGCGAATGTAGAGTCCGATGAACAACATGCAGCAACCCTGCCCGATTGCAGTCCAAAGGAGGGATCGACGTCGTCCTAGGGTGTCTGCAAGGAATAAGAGGAAGATGGCGCAGCTGACGCATTTGACGATTCCATAGATTCCCGTGGCGAAAAGGCCAGTATTGTGACCATTGATACCAAGATTCTAGTCGAGTGGTGTTAGTAGTGCAGCGAAATGGGATAGGGTTGCAACTTACAGCGAAGATAAGCGGCGCGTAGTTGTTAATGGCATTTGTGCCAGTCATTTGCTGGCATATCATCAAAATGACAACCGTGATGGCGCGACGTCGATTGCCGGGAATGAGCCACATCTCCCTCATCAGATCCATAAAACCGGCACCTTGCATAAGGGCTCTTTCATTTTCCAGCTGGGTCACCATCTCACCGAACTCAGCTTCCACATATTCGTGGTTGGCAGGGAGCATTCGAACTTTGACAAGAACTGCCTTGGCTTCTTCCCATCGATCCTGTTTCATGAGCCAACGTGGCGACTCATTGCAGAAGAACATGCAGACCAGTAGCAAGACAGCTGGAATTCCCTGAACTGCAAGTGGAACGACCCAAGAACTGTCTCCTGGAAGGTGAAGGCTCGCGCCATAGTTGATCCAGTAAGCCAACATTCCACCGAGGACAATGAAGAACTGATATGTGCCAGTGAGCAGGCCTCTGATAGCACGCGGGACATTCTCGGAGGTGTAGAGAGGAGTGACGACTGAGCAGACACCGACACCCAGGCCAGCTATAAACCGACCAACATACAGCGCCGCTAGGTGGCCCCAAGCATTGAATTGAAGCAAGACCCCGACTACGACAACAGCCCCAGCAACCAGAAGCGACATTCTCCGGCCAAGCCTGTCAGCCATGAAGCCTGCGATAATGGCACCAGCAAAACAGCCTGCTTGAAGGGTCGAGACAATGTTGGCCTGTAGATTTGCAAGTGCAGCTGCGTTTGCAGCTCCGTCAAGGCCAAAGCGTGTTTTGAAGGCAGGCAGGACAACAACTCCAGAAATAATGGAACTGTCCATTCCAAACAACATCGCGCCAAAACCAGACTAGGGCCCAAGGTCAGAGGTTGTACGGAGTACAAATTGCAGAGACAGACTGCCCACTCACTGAAAGTGCAAGGAAGAATGCCCTCCATCCGTAAATCTCGGGCGGATCTTGTTTCATGGCATCGTTATGGACGATCCTGCTGAAGATACGATATCCTGTATCCTTCGCCATGATGTGCAATGGACTTGTGAGGTACGATAGGGTGTTGAGAGGACTGGGTCAAGATCTCACTGGTTTGACGGCCTGAGAGATGGGTTTGAGGACGACTGGGACTTGACGTCTCCTTATGCATTACACATGTAACCCTTCCTCCGCTTCCCCATGTCAAACCACATGGTAGCGTATCTATCATTGGATGGGCTTCTTTGCGTAGCCATGTCTTTTCCCGCATGCAGGCCAGCTGCCCGCTTCGACTGGGGTACTGGTAATTTGCATCGGTGATCATAGTCCGGGAGATATCATGACCACCAGCGAGGTTTGCGGGGAACGGGGGGACGATCTGTTGCTGATGACATCTAAGTTTGTTAGGGGATTGACCTGACATTCCCTGAAGCATTTGCGACGCTGGAATAGTGCGAAACCTATGCAACGATCGGCACAGTGGGGAGTTATTGGGGGCGCAATGGCGGGGGCTGGTACGGAGTAGAGCAGTCTGCCCTCGCCAGTTGTGAGATCGGTGGACAGAAAGAGACTCGTACCTACTATGACTAGTGATTCATCCAGGCATTCGAGAACATTTCCCAGACAATTCAGCTCAGATTCGAGCAGGGATGAGAGGAGCCTCCGCAGTTACTCCGTACTTCAGGTAAGACTCCATCTCTCCCCCTCGAGGTATAAATAAGTGAAGGATCTGACGTATAAGGTCACTGAGCTATATTAATAGTGAGACCCAAATGCCTGGGGGAAGAGAAGGCTGAAGATTGCCTCGTAGGTAACATCCCGCAAATACACACTTGGGAGTTCTCTGGTGATCTGGTTCTGCACGCCACCTGTACTCCGTACCTCGAATTTCAAACTCCCATCTCATGTGGGACCCAAATAGCCATCAAATGCTCTCTAGGCTTTTGCCTCAAATCTACAAATTACCAAGCTACTGCCGCCGACCTGGGCGGGGAGTTGGTTAAGCAAGGATGCGACGGACGCCGCTCCAACCTGGGAAATGGTCGCAAGCAGCACAATGGAACCTCAGGGGATCGAGGGAGCCATGATCCCACCACCAGCCAGCCGAGATTTCTTGGCTTCCCTTCGAGCTCACTGGCAATGCCGCATGAGTTTCTGGTCAAGGATCATCCAACTCCTCGTACTCGTACTAGGCACTAAGCAGTACGAATTACCTCGGGCAGGGTACGGAGTGCAGAATATCTACCTTCTGAGTCGCTGTTCTCTGTGGCGTCGAAGCCGGCCAACAGGGAAATGCTTTTAACTAAACGAGATCCCCGGCCACAATGTCTGGCTGTGGTTGGGCAGAACCAGGCGAGACGGAATATTCCCAATATAGGAAATTGGCTGCCCCCGCTGGCTCTGACTGGGAGGTTGGCTGCCCCATTGCTGCTTGGGGGCTCCCATTAATTATTAACCAGCAATTGGGGGTCATCCTTCTTCAGGCCGTCAAAACAATCGGCGGAGGGGGCATCAGGTGGTGCCAGTTGTAGCCCAAGTGCTCATAGCCCGGGTGGTAATTAGTCCTTCGGCGGTTTCTGGACTGGTATGTCACTCCCAGCGTCATAATTTATTGGGGATCTCCATCTCCATGGCGCGTGAAGGAGCGTATGACTCTTTGCATATTGTTTGCACCGGTGCGAAGGGTGTGTCCTAAGAGATTCCATTGCACATATCCCAAAGATTCTCGCGCCTGGCCGACGTTTTGGTGTGCCCAGCTTGAACCTTTGAATCACAACCCCACTGGGTGCCCACCATCCATGTAATACCCCAGGTAGCTGTGTACTCCATACCTGGAAACCCCCTATTTCCATCGCCAAAACGCAAAGCCACACGACATCCCTACCAGCGAGACAGCCGATGGAAGGGTACGAATACTCTATATCTCGCCAGGATAGGGTGCGTGGCGATTGATAATTGATCCTCATCACAGGGCTCTCTCTAGCACATGGACTCGAACGCCCAGTACCACTATGTTGGAGACTTTGCTCGCCCCATCCCAACTCCAACCTACAATCAACGAAGCAGCTCTCCGCAACATGGAATGCAAAAGCTGGGGCAAGAGGGATGTGGGGTCAGCCATCCACACGGCATTGAATCGCATATAAGCAAGCCGTGCGCGACACTGCTAAGTCCTTGTATCGGAGGCAGCAGAACTGCCCGCAACGAGCGCTTTTACAATGAATGAACGATCAGAGCGCTTTCTAGGAGAGCTTCATGACTGCTACTTCGGCACCGACCCGCGAGTAAACGCTGATCTGGCAGCCCGACTAAATCAGAAGAATGTGATTGTCGCGGGCGCTGGACGAGGTGTCGGACGGGCTTGCGCGGAGCTCTTGAGCTATGGCAAATTGAAGTCTTTGAGCATAACTGCTCTGGAACAGGACGAACTTGACGAGACTGCTGAGATCTGCAAGCGCAATGACCCCAACCTCCGCATCAAGACTGGCGCCTTCGACGTTCAAGTTCCCGCTGCAGTGAAGCAATTTCTTGAAGATGTTGACCGCGAATTTGATGGTATCGATGTTGTTCTTATGAATGCCGGTAGACCCCCTCAATGGCTTCCAACAGCAGAGGGAGACCCTGAGATCTGGTGGGACACCGTTGGTGTTTCGCTACGCGGTGCCTACAATTTCAGTCGGTATGCTCTCCCAATCATGCAGAGAAAACGCGATGGGAGGATCATCTTCACGTCCAGTGCTGGTGCACATGCCAATCAGGGTATCGGCAGTTATATCGCCGCTAAACTCGCCATGATTCGGTTGGCGGAGATTATTCACGTGGAGAATTTCAGAGATCATAATATCAAGGCTTTCGCGATTCACCCCGGCGCCATCGCGACAAGGTTTTATCATGACTTCAAAGACAAGGCAGAAGGCCGTACCAAAGAGAGATCGTACATTGTGGAAGGCGCAGAGGGCGAGGATAAGTCGGCTGAAGTCGCTGTCAAATTTCTTGAATCGGGCACTTTCGATACCCCATATATGGCCGCAGGCATGGTGTCAGTGCTCTCCGGGGGGCAATTGGACTTTATGTCAGGCAGGTATGTCGACTGCTCAACCAAGATCGAAGAGTACTTGGAACAACAGGACTCCATCATCAAGGAAGATCTCTATCGCATCCGCCTGAATGCAGGGAGTGGAAGAATGATCCCTTTCCTGGACTTCTAGAGAGAGTCTCGCTACCTGGACTTTGGAGTGTGCGAGAAGTTTTACGTTGGCAGCACCATCGCCGAATTCTTCAATCATGCGTTGGCAGCACTATCATCCAAATTATTCATGATTGAAGAATTCGGCGATGGTGGAGACATTGGTGGCCTCTGGTAAGCTGCGGTACATCATGGGAACCTCAGGGGGGACAACGATGGACTTATGCAACGCAAGTTAACTATTACCCTACTTCAGACTGCTCATACCCTTGCCTCAAACCCCATGCAAGAGTTTCTGTGTCGCTATTGATATTGCTCAGCCCCGCACACCTAGAACAAAAAGTATATCACTTTCTTGAAAGGTCCTGCATTTCTCCTCTTTTCTTGCTCCGCGTGGTGAGCCTCCCAATCGATCTCACGACGCCCGCTGTCAACATCAATCTGATTCAACTTGAGCCACCCAGTCCTTTTCCATGCATAGCCAACTGCCCAGAAGAAAGCGACCACGAAGAACGCTAGGTATGCTTTGAAGAAGCCAGCAGCATCGTTCATCTCTCCGTCATTTCCGGCTGGGAATATAGCCACATAGAATTGAGCAATCAGCACAAGCACTATTATCCCAAGGCCCATATAAGAGCCGTACACCCCGCCAATGGCCTTGAATGGGATTTCATCGAGGTTGCGGCCATGATATTTCCACGCGTTGCGGAATCGGATATGAGCCAAGCAGATAGATCCCCAGGTGAACAAAGCTGCCAAACCAGACAAAGCCAGCAGCCAATCAAAGATCTCTACACCCTGATCAGCAACGCCAACATATGCCAGGCAGCCCATTGCAATGATAAGGATGGTTGAAAACAACGGGCGTCCGGCGCGATCCACGTAGGCAAAGATTCGTGGGGCATAGCCTTGTTCAGCCAGCGCAGTCAACGTTCGGCTTCCACCAAATACCCCGGAGTTGCCAATCGATACCACAGAGACCAGGATGACGACGTTCAAATAAGAGTCAAATCCAGTCAAAGCGGCGTCTCCAGCAGCAATCACAAATGGTGACGCTGTGGTGTCGATGAAGTTACCAGCGCCAAACAGGCGAGCATCGTCAGAGCGGACCAGGAGGCCAATGAATGTCAATGCTAGGATGTAGAAGAGGGTAATGCGCCAGAAGACTTGCTTGACGGCAGATGGGAGGGACTTCAAGGGTGTTCGCGATTCTGCGGCAGCAAGACCGACCAGCTCAGTTCCGGCAAACGAGAAGGCGGCGGTGACGAAGACGGAGCAGAATCCCTTGAATCCGTTGCGGAATGCGCCGGGATCGTACCAGTTCCTATCAATGTCAGTACTCATCACAATTCTCTCAGAGTTTCACTAACCTAGCACCGTAGTATTCGCCGAATTGGCCATCACTCGGGCCCCCTCCGCACACCAGGACAAGAGCGACAATCATAAAGATAATGATTGTGGCAAGCTTCAACAGACTGCTCCAAAACTCTTCCTCTCCGTATCCAAGGACACCAAACACGTTGATGATAAGGATGACAACCAGGAACATGGTGTACCAAACGGCTTGGCTCGTGGTATTGTCCCAATAACGAATACATTCTGAGGCGACCACAATTTCAAACGGAAGGATCACTGCCCACTGGAGGCAGTAGTTCCAACCCATCGCGAAACCCCAGGAAGGGTCAATGAACCTGGTAGAGTATGTGTAAAACCCGCCGGAAATAGGATACATTATGGCAAGCTCTCCAAGAGCGTAGACGACGTTGAAGATCATGACACCGATAATCATGAAATCAATCAGCAATGACGCAGGACCTCCGGTAGCCAAAGCTCCACCAGATCCGACAAAAAGGCCTGCTCCAATGGAACCACCTTGAATCGTGTCAGCATAGCCGTCTAGCTCGGTATATCAATGGTCTTACCAATAGCAATCATGTGCATATGTCGAGATCGCAGAGTCTGGTTGAGCTGATTATGCTTGTCGGCAAGAGTGCGAGGTCTAAACGAATCAGGGGTGCAACCCATGCGAGTCCAGAAGGGAAGCTCCTTGTATACATAGGTATTTTCAACAGTAAGATCACCACTAGCTGAGAGCTTTCGCTGCGGCTGACCGGAGGAGTCGAGCGAGACTTTCTCGTTTCCGCCATCCTTGACTATATTCTCCATGGGGGGGTTATTGTCAGAAGCTGTGTTTGCCATGGTGGTGGAGGGGGGGCACGACGTAGACTGTCGTGTGCTTGTCTGTTTCAATAACAGTGAGAGCAACATGTTTGTTGTAGGTGAACGTCCTGCCTTTTAAAAGAATGGCAGATTCTGCTCTCGTAACTCACATCGCCACCTCCTCCCAAGGCCCTGAGCTCAACCCCCATTCCCCTCCATTCTCGAATAGCCTATCACAGAGCCGTTCTGAAGGAGTATTGGTCTTGGGGGTTATCTTTGTGTGATTGGTTGTAGTTGGAACAATCCAAGCAGTTTATCGGACGACACTCCTGATGCGTTGCAACTTCTTGGCTCATCTGACATGGCCAAGGGTGCTTGCCCAGTGACAAGGCTCGGCGTGACGAAAGGCTGAGACTTTTGGAGCCTTGTCGCAGCCTTGGAAGGCCGGTCCTGCCGAAGATATCCAGATACAAGCGAGATATATTCCTTTGGCAATTCCACTTTAGCAATACCCAAGACATGGGCAATGCTTTGCGTTACATCAACTGGCTCGGCCAAGTGATAAGAACTCGAGAAGTGCTGTAGTAACCTTTTGTTTTTTGAAAAAGACTTCATGCCCACGCCAATAGCACCAAGCAATTATCTCCAGGGTCCGACGGACTATCAGTTAAGTGTGAGGACGTGGATTCAAATGCATGTATGGATTACGGAACAAATATTAGCTAGGGCTCGCTGAGCGGCGAAAGAGGGGCTGTGCATTTGGGCTTCAACCGTTCTCCTCATTTGGGATGTTGCGAAGTCATTCCACATTGAGCAGACAGCGTTGGTACAAATCGTTGACAACATACCTCGTCTAGGATTGACTTATGCATAATGCCACGTGAGCAACCCTAGAACCATCGGTCCGTCTTGAGCAAGACTCAGTGGGGCAGAGGCTGTTCTACCAAGCAATCCCTGCTTCATTTGTTTGACATGATAGACCTGAACAGAGTTCGGCATCGTCGTTGTTCAGCACCGCACTGCTCGGTAGCTGCTGTTTCGCAGGCCAGATCTCCTTTTTGGCCGCCTTCTCTCGCTCCCAGTGTTCCCTGATAACTTTCCGTGCAACTCTTTGGAAGAACAGGGGACCCTTTTCTAGTCGTGGGTGCATCTCGCCGCTCACGAAGATCTCAGCATTGAGGTTTCTCTGTGCTAACTCGCAGAGGACCTTGTCCTCACGTACAACCTTATCGTAGAGCTCACTGATGAGTCTGAACTCCTCGTCTGTCGAGTTCTTGTTACGGAAGATCTGGTAATGCATTGTAGAGTTCTTTGGTCCATCTGGTAAGAATCGCTGCAGCATAATGAAGTGGGGCCCAGATTGTATGTTAGCTCGACTTCCCAGCATGGGGGGTTATGGATTAGTAACTTACAGAACGGAGATCGAGACATTTGGGAAAAAGTAGGTGCTGGCGATGGCAAGGCCAAGCCTCTTTTGCTCCGATGTTGGTGTTGACTGGTGTTTAATCCATCCATGATCGGTATCGACCTGATGGGTCTCGATGTCCGCAAGGGTTGGGATATCTGGGTGGGCGGTCGGGCAATGGTAGCATTCATTGAAATTATCGGCCAGGATCTTCCAATTATAACGACCCTCGATCCGATACTCGTGGTCAAGAGCGTATTCGTCAAAATTGAAGACCTTATATCTTTCCTGGGTATCAATGCCATTGAAGTCCTCTTCCCAGGGTACTTCTGGGGTTTCTTTCCCATCTAGGTTGACCCAGACAAAGCCGCTGGTGTCAACACGAACATGGATCTTGAACAGACCATTCTGGCCTTTATTAAAGCCTTCTAGTTCGTCGTACTTTGGAGCCTTCGCAAGTTTACCATCAAGTCCATACGACCATCCATGGTACTTGCAGGCAAAGATTTTTGCCGCCCCTTTATCCTCCTGGACAATTGGGAATGCGCGGTGCCGACAGACGTTGTGAAACCCATTGATGGCATCCCCCGTCCTACTCCGGCACAAAACAAACTCATAGCCAGCGATCTCGAATTTCAGCCAGTCTCCCGGCTTCAGGAGTCTTGACTTGTGGGTAATTAGCATCCATCTCTTGGAGAAGATAGCTCGCCTCTCAAGCTCGTACATATCCTGTGAGGTGTACCAGTTTGATGGGAGGGCTCGCACTGGGTTATTGCTTTCAGGGGCAGGAACACTCCTGGCCATGCCAAGATAATCGAGGACACCCATGATGGAATTCCTGTTGAGGTTTTGATCAATCGTGTAAAAGGTGCAGTGGTGACAGGAGCCACGAACGAGGAACAAGACGATTCACTGGCAGGTTTCGATTGAGAGTTCTTGCATACTCACGGGATGGACTCTACCTTCTTGTTCGACTTTATATCGTACCAGGCGATTCACTGTCTCGATGCCCTTCCAGTGGTCGGCCAGCATCGACAGCCGTGGTATCAAAAGAAATCTATATCATATGAGAGCCTTTGGCGGATCCAATATCCATCATAGGAAGTCCATTCCAGCCCCTGTTCGCACTCGTCAACTTTGGGAAATCCCTAGAGATCCGTAGAGATCTAGAGCGAGTGTGCTCTCATAATTCATGCCCAATTGGGGGTATTGGATGGGCGCTAGGATGGATCGGGGTTTGCGAATGGTGGGCACCTCCCTCGTCTGTAGCAGAGAGCGATTGCAATGGTCAGCCGCTTCAATCAATGGCATACCATTGGTACTGCATATATGCGATGAGAATATCTATTGAGAATGAGTTCCAGGCTCCGAATCAGCCTGGATGAAATTCTTTTGCCTGCAGAAATTCTCGCTAGTGGATTTCCTCGGCTCCAGAACCCGAATCCTGGTCCGGCAAACCCATCATCCCCCGGGTGCCCCGCATCAATCAAACACTGTCTTTGTTAGAGATATCCATCGTCGAGTATCTTCGTCCTCTCACCCTGCAGACAACCACTACGTCATGAGGTGAGGGAGCAAGCGATGCTGTGGTATCGCGCTTGGCCACTGTCAGCCTTGTGGACGCTGGAGTCATTAGACCATGCCTCGTGCTAAACGAGCATACGTGCCAAAGACAAAAGGTGTGTTGGCTTTATTCAAGGGCGTCCTGCAGATGACTTATTTTAATATTGATTAGGATGTTACCAGTGCTCTCAACGTCGCATCCATTGTGATAATTCACAGCCGGTCTGCCATAAATGTACCCTGCGAGGGATTGAATGTAGTGGGTACGGAGTGAGATATCGATTCAAGACAGCTGCACGGGACAACACGAACATTGGTTCGAATCTCGAAATCAAAAATAGCCTGGAAGCTCCCGCCTCAACAGAAGACAGCGATACGATTCTCGGAAACAGACCCTATTTCTTGTCTGATGACTCCCGGCTCTCCAATTCAAAGATAAGGGATCTCGACCAGGACAACGAATTACTAACAGGCCAGCCTTTGGAAGAGCTTGCCGGGGGAGAAGCTTCCTCTCCTCGACATATCGCGCTCAGATCGCAGGAACCTTGGAAGCAATATCTTCTCAATTACTGTAAGTCCAATATTGGAGGTTTGCGAATCGGATGCTGACTGGATCAGTCTCCCAAAAAATCGCTAAAGAAATGGTGTCCATTGACGATCAGCGGAATGGATGGAGATATCTTGTTCTCCCAATTGCACAGGACGACGACCTGGTCAATGACGCTGTGTTGTCAGCAGCCGCATTTCATTTTGCTGCAAACATCAACGCTCATTTTTTCGAACCGGTGGCGGTGTACCAGAACGCAATACAAAAGTTGCGCCTGAGACAGGATGTGACCTGTTACAATGTGTTGGAACAACAAAAGATCCTGCTCTCCCTGCTGGTGCTATTAGTGGCCGCCGTGGTGGGTGGCTCATCGGATTTCCGAACAATTTTCGGTCTTCTGGAGGGAGGGTTATATGCGCTGGGTGGAGAAGAGCACATGTCGCATGGTGAGCTCGGAAGATTTGTAGTATGGCAAATACGCAAGTCAGTACCTAATGGTTCCTCCCAACATGCCAGAATATCTGCTCACAGCATCACAGGTACAGGGGCTGGGTCTCGCCGCATTTGAGTCTGGAGCATGGAGTCAAAAGATTGCACCAGTCCGCGGCCCAGCCTTTTAAGAGTGACGGGTGGGAAGATATCAGCCAGGGCTGTCTCCTGTACCCCAAGTTTGAAAACTCGTGGTCGCTTATCTACAATCTGAACGAACAAGCTTGCAGTATCTACGTGATGCGAGCACTTGCGGATCCAGGAACTGCTCCATATACCGAGCTTGTGGATCGATTCATCCAAACACTGAAGATGCTTCCGCCGGACTCACCCGGAATGTATCTCGTCCCTTTCACGATATTCCTCGCAGCTGCCGAGTCCTCTGAGGCGTCCCAGCATCAGTTCTTTGAGGCTGCTCTTTTGGAACACTCCAGGCGGACCGGATTTGCTAACCTTCCTTTGGCACTCAACTTTCTGAAAAGGATCTGGTCAGGCTCGCGACTTCCAGCTTGGACCGAGGCACTCACGAAGCTACCGGTCTTCGTTGTCTAGGTGAGTTGATTCGAGCGATGATGAATGGTAAGACGGTGAGCTTTCTTTCACTCCATCGCAAATCACTCGGGGTGAAGGTGAACTGGTACTCGGAAGTACCACGAAATTGAAGGAGATCGCATGCCAGTGCGAAGTTGAGATCGTATTTCTTTGACCAACTAGGCAGCACATAGGGCTACGGTGTACTAGTAATACATTTTCCTATGTGACATCTAGGTTGGCTTGGAATCTATCAAGTTCCCACCGATAATTTTTGCTTCCACCGTGTCACTTCTCGCTCCGTCCTGTACTCTAGCCCACAACATATGTATTTGGACCCTTCTCCCTTTTAGCGGTGCCCATAGCATGGCAAGCTTAGTATGCGTAGAGGATGAGGAAGGCAACCATGAGGGCGAAAAGACCAGTAGCTTCGGCGAAGGCAAAACCAAGAATGGCGTAGGAGAAAAGTTGACCTGTTTCATGTCGAGATTGATTAGAACAGATCCAGAATCCGCCCGGGTCCGGGCGCGTGAGTGACGCATTTCTTGAGCTTACCTCGGAGGGATGGGTTGCGAGCAACACCTTGGATCAAGGAACCGAAAACTGTACCGATACCAATACCGGCACCGGCCAAACCGATGGTGGCTGCACCAGCACCGTGGAGTTTAGCGGCCACAACGATGGCGGTGGTTGCGGTCTCGGCAACAACACCACGGGATTGCATGGCACCGCGGATCATGCTCGAGCTCAGGTTGGTACGGGCGCTGTTGAGCAGGAGACCATTGCGCACGAGAGGCTGTCGAGTCGAGCGGATGATGGAGCTTTGGATGGGAGCTGGGTATATGATGAGAAACTGTCAGTAAACCAGGGGGTTTTCAATGGGAGCTCACTCTGCGAGGTCGACATGAATCGGGTGCTCTGTCGGGCACCGATGCGGGCAACGGCCCCAGTCATCTTGCTTGCGGCGTACATATCGAAGAAATTGAGGGGAGATGCTTTCGGTGGAAGCTTGAAGTGATCGGTTGACAATTAACGAATGGTGGGAAGAAGAAGGATAGAGAGACAAAAATCTGCAGTTAACAGCTGGAGCTATGTTGATCTCGGCAGACTTGCCCAAAGATGCAGCTAGCTCCCGAGATTGGCCTAGCCCAGTCACGGGATTTCGGCTCGGCGGCTCTACGCCCAAAGTGGCCTAGTGCCTCGAGCATCGCGCTGCCCTGAGATACGCGTCTCCGACGAGTTTTTCAATGCCCCATACCTTGCACAAAGTGATTCCATGAAACAGCAAAGATCAAGGTGCCTCTGTGCCTCTTCGCTTAACCCTGAGGCTCAATGCCTTCATGTGGACTGTATGTGAAGGCAGCCACCTCTATCCCTTCCGCACTCGCGGTGATGTTTTTTCCATTCTGATGAGCCACCAACCCAAAACATTGGAATATGCTTGAGAGTACCGATGCCATTAGATTTGCACGTGCTGACAGAGCTCGAGACGATTTCAATGCAACACCCATCCATATTAGCCAAAGCAAAGGTTTAACTATATGCTTGCAGCGGGCTTACCGATCGATGCTCAAACTGGTCTCGTTGTCATGATCCCAAGTGTTGGAGGACCCTTTGCACTTGCTGCACATGCGTAAAGCTGCAGGGTCATTCCAGAGTTGCTCCCGTCGCTGTTGTCATTTAGATTTGGCTACTCTTTTTAAAATTCGTGCTTATGGTGGTTATCGCGGGGTGAGATCTCGAAAGCATTGCTGACTCCATCGGGGATCCTCAGAAGGCCTTGGTATTCAATGGGAGAAGGGCGTCTCGAACGAGGAAACACGACCAACGCAGATGCTTTCGGAGTTGGGATGGTTGCACAGCATATGCTAGCTGAAGATTGACCTCTCACAGAAATTACTAAGCACCCAACAGTCAGGGGCACAACTGGCCCGGTAGCACTCCCACCGGACAATCACTGGGATGATGAACGATCCAGGCTCCAACGCTGACGTGTTTGCTCAGACCTAGAAGAAGATCGTTAATCATTATCGGAGGTGCTTCGCATTCCGCTTCGACTGAACGTGCGCCACGGATGCCGAGGACTGGGGACAAAGATGAGCCGCCAGTCCATTTCATCCGTATGATCGTCAGCCAACTGATCACAGGGATATTCAACTCCTTGCCATTTGTCATCCCCTGGCACAAATCCTGGGAAATATGGGGTCTCCACGCCGACTGTAACTCGATATGGGAATTGAGTTGGCTTGGCATCAAGTTGACGCTTCCGAGCGAAGTCCCTGGACCGAGTATAAGTTGACTATGAGTTGTCTTTGGAGCCGTCCTTCCTTCAATTCGGCGAAATCGTTCACAGCAAAATCCATCTCCTTCACGATTTACATTTGGCAATTGTGACCGAACTTCAGAAAGGATGTCTTCGTACGTTGTCAATGGAGCGTCACGAGGCCTTGGCGTAAGGCTCCTCCAGTCCCATGAAACGCACAATCCCCTCTAAATGATATACTCGAGTAGTTCGCATTTCTACAAGAACTCTCAATCAATCCGGCAAATACAGTGATCGGTCTTGCTCGCGATGTCAAAATCACCGAAGCCAAGGTGAAAGAAGAGATCAACAGAAGCAATGTCCACATCCTCCACGGAGACCTGGATAGTTACGAGTCGCTGAAGGCAGGTCTCAAGCGTTCTTCCAAGGACATGTTACTGATTCATCCCTGCAGAGTGCCGCTGAAGCCACTGCGAAAATCACGGGCGGAGGCCTCGACTATCTTATCGCCAACGCAGCTCGACTTCCCAAAGATTCTCATTTTGTTGGATTTTCTGAGTTGTAAGTGACCGACTTCTGCACTTGAGCGCCATTCTATCTCGTGTCTGTTTTTCAGCAGCAGTGCTTAGTACTTACGTAGCCAAGGGGCAAGAATCCCGCCGCTCTAGAAGAGGAGATCCTCGCCACTACCAAGACTAACACGATTGGAACCGTTCCTCTCTTCAACCTTTTTATGCCTCTCATTCTCAAAGGCCAGCAGAAGAAGGTCATTGCCATCACTTCGGGAATGGCGGATCTTGAACTAGTCAGGAATTTCGACATTGAAGTGAGCGGACCTTACGCTGTCGGAAAGGCCGCCAATAATATGGTGGTCGCAAAGTTTGGTGCCGAGTATGCCAAAGATGGTGTGCTTTTCATGAGTATCTGTCCGGGGGTTGTTGATACTGGACATTTCGACCCTGCTAATTGTAAGCCGTTAAGTCCCTGCTGATTTTCCCATTATTCAACCCGTGGTGGAAGTTATTCTAACGCGATGAAATAGTGTCGGAGAAAGGACTGCAAAGTACTATGGAGCTAATGACCAAGTTCCAAAAATATGCACCGCACTTTCAAGGTCCGGGAACCCCAGAGGCATCCGTCAAAGCCGTTGTCTCAGTATTTGAGAAAGCGAGCGTCGCAAACGGGGACTCGGGCTCCTTCGTTTCTCACCTGGGAACCAAAAAATGGGTTTGAGTTGTCAGTCAAGAATGATATTCAGCCACTGTCAAGTTTGACCCGGCAGATCAAGTGCCCTCAGATTAGGAGGCATTATGTTGAACAAGAAATAAGGCCTCGTGGAATGGTGTATATGGAGATTGGACAGCCACGGAGGAAGCTTGTTGCTGGAGGCAGATGCCTGTGTCTCTGAAGCACCATATCAACCACCGGTTGTCGAGGGTTTGGGTAAAAAGTAGATGTCGGCATGTGAACGCTTAGAGTATCAATAAAGTGCAAGACCGCACAGCTCCGGCGTCCCGAATTCCATGAAATCGCAGTCCTATCCATGGACTTTTTGCACGCAGCAGTGAAAACCCTTGAAAAGAGATCAAGAAAGCTTGCACTGGCATGATCCATGGGAGAAACAGATTCTCTCCGCCGTTCGGACAAGTCGACTTTGCACGTGCACGTTTCAACTAAGTCCATATGCTATGAGGATCCAGTGATTATTGAACGGCCCTAGTTTGACAGTCGTTCTCCATAATAGCCTTCCGAAAACGGAGTGAATAGCCTCTATGCTCGTAGGACCTTCCGGGTGCAGAATTTCTGCCATTGTTTGGTTCGCCAGGGCCGAGAGGACGGACGGTATCCAAAGAAATCTCTGCAGAATAACCAACGCGTCCTGCCAAGAGGTGAGCGCCAACGCAATACTTATTCGCCTGAGGCTCAGGGTATAAAACTTTTTAATGCGAGCATCTGGAGCAGCAATTGCTCCCATCATTGTTTGCCAGAACACACATTCCAAGGACGAGCACAGCACAAGGGAAGAACACCTTTGCTGCTCGGGTTTCTGCAAGGCCTCCATTAGCTGAGCAGCAGTATCTTCGAAACGCTCTTCGGTGATTATAGTGTTGCGGAGCAGAGTTTCCAAGAATATCTTGATTGACAACGCCTTTGGTATAAGAAACGCCTCGCCCTCCGATGCTGTCCTGGTCAGTTGGATGGCCTTGTTTAGATACTTAATAATGCGACGAATCCGCGATTGTTCACTGTTAGGCAGTGGCCGATTTGGAATATATGTATGATGCAATTTCGCCGCCTCTTCCACGTTCGCAAGGATGAGGTAGATTGCCTGTTTAGCGGGGCGGGAGAATATTGTGTCAAATATGCCGGTCTCCTCCATCGTCGGCAACAATGTCATGTCATGTCGAGTAAAAAGAATGAGGCCCTGCAAGACAATGTTTGAAGAAAGAGTCAGGTTTGAGGTTTGAGTAATATGTTTCAGTGAACGAACCGAGAGATTGCATTTACTATCCAATCCTTAGATGGATCCTCAGAAGTCTGTGAACGAAGCGTGACGACCTGGATAAGCCCGCAGATATGGATTTTCCACACGTCAATATTGCCTAAAGTTTGCTGTTCGAGATCAATTCGTCAGCAAACGTTCAATCAAAGCTGTCAATGCATGGTTTCATATGTCGAGACAACATCGATGACTGTAAGTATCAGTATGGCCGCGACGAGGCTATCGCTGAGACCATTGGACATCTTGGCGAGATTGTGCCGCACGGATCGAATTGCCCTGCCTTGATACGAATCCACAATGAACTGGATTGCTTGGCGTTGGAGTCGCACTGCGTAGACATGCCCAGCAAGGTATAGAGAGACGTCGAATATTGTAGGATCAGGGAGAAGGTCAGTCCAGTCGGACGGCATCCTCGCCAAAGCGGTGTCCGAGAGTGGAATATTCACAGCTAAACGAAGGATTCCCATTGCTTGCGCCACTGTGTAAGGGCTCTATGTTAGCTATAAAACAAGGACCATTGCCCAATTTACGCACAATGGTTGATCAAGAATGCATCCTTCCCATTCAATCATGAACTCAAGCCTGGACGCCGGAAGACAAGAGGTTGGACATAGGCTGCTTGGTTTTCATCTGTAGTCTGGACAATTTCGTCCGCTGCTAGAGGCTGCTCGTGTGCGGTATAGTTCTTGGAATCAGTATATTCGCGCACCACGCGTCGCCGTCGTCGTGCAAAATTAGCTCTAGTGATGTGAGCCCGCGCGGCTTTCGCGCTGGCATTATCAAGTGCGGGCCCGGGTATTGAAACAAATGTAAAATCAGGAACGTGGCCCACCTTGCTAGCATACATCTTGCTTTAATTCGAGATACTTACGAGTGAGTCGAAGTAATGAAAGATGTAGGGAGTGGCTTCGCATGAGTTCACATGGCTGAGGTATGTTTAAATGTAACATCGGAGATTGGTAGAGGAGTTTGATAAGGTGCATTTAGAGGCGGAATGCCAAGGCATTTAACTTTCCTAAAACGCTTTAGCTAAAATCAATATCTCTCACCGCCTAACGCTAAACCGCTAGTGCCATAGTAGCGTCGCACTAAAGGCTCCTAGAGTGCAGGGCAATTCGGAGTACAACTACCCGTACGAACACTCTCGTCCGGCTCATCAATATCAGCCTGAGCCCACCCTTCCAGCTCTAATGACCCTCGGACTAGGCTTCACATGCGGTTCGATTGATTCTATGTTGGGCTGGCCTTCCTGAAGGTCGACATGCCCAATCCTCAACTTAGCCGGCGAATACAGTGGCGTTGAAGAGGCTTGAGGAGGACATGAAACTGACAAGCCATGGCCTCGCAGCCCATTGCTCCAATTGAAATTGGCTCTTTTACTGCATCCTCTCCGCAGAAGACAGAATTTTTAGGTAGCGCAAGTGGAGTATTTTTTGTCAAGACCGTTTTCCGGGCCTTTGCACGGTCAGCCTCAGGCGCGAGTAGCAATGAGCTGGGTAGTGGGCCCGACCAGTCCTCCAACAGGGCTGATCACGAGTCAGTCAGCAGCCGTTTGATCGATCCAGAGACACCCGTCCAGCCAAACCACGATAGCCCTGTCCTGAGGATAGAGCTTGAAGGCAGGAACCATCATGCCCCCGACGAATCACCACGAGGATACGGAATCAAGGGCCATGGGCTAGGCATTGCACCGAAGCGAGAAGCCGCACAGGAACTCTTGAAGATCTACCTACGAAACTGGCATCCATTGTTTCCATTCCTGCATGGCCCCAGCCTCTTGGAAATGATTCTTGGTCAGTATGAACAACCTGATCCGTCCGCAGCCCGTCCAGCAAGCACGTTGCAGGCCCGAATCTGCCAGGCGGTGATCTGCCAGTGCGTCTTCAACATCGCAGCTCTCGACTGGCACGAGCAGCAGCTCTCTGTCGAGTCACGGATAGAGTCACCCACACAGATACTCTCGCTTCTAGGCTTTCTCGCAAGCAACCATGACCTCCAATCACTTCAAGCGCTCTTGGCCGCGCAACTCTATCTCTTGTCCACCATGTCTCTCCGTGGTGCTTCAACCATCGGTGGGACCCTCACGAGAGTCATCTACCTTGCAGGCTTACACCGCTGTCCTTGTCGCTACGTTCAAATTCCTGCGGAAGAATGCGATATACGTAAAAGGATCTTCTGGACTGCGTATATCCTGGATCGCTACCTCAGTCAAGCCCTAGGCCATCCATTGTCGATTCAAGACTCTGAGGTGGATGTCTGCATTCCAGGGCTAGGAGAGTTCCACAAGAGAGTCCATTCTCGACGGAATCTTCGATCGAATTCCACAGGTGGTGATGATGTGTTGGAACACCTCCCGCAACCTCATGCAGACGATTCTCAGGCCGTGGAAGGACAGGAACGAGCAGATGAGGAAAGCAGTGGTAATAAACCAGCTTCTCCCAAGATCAACGAAGATCGTGGCCAAGCTTCCGAGATCCTTGGCCACTATGTGCTGTACTGTCGGCTTACAGGACAGGCATTACAATTATTCCACAAATCGCTGCAGAATCGTACCATCAACAGGGAGAGTGTCATGGAAATGCAGTCAAGTGTTCACTCCTGGTGGAACGAGTTGCCCCGAAGGCTTCAAGATGAGTATAATGGTGGCCCACTGGATATTAGTTCGATTTTCACCTTCTTCTTCATTCCCATCTACAATCAGCTTATTCTTTTGATCAACCGTCCTTTCCTGTCGCTTTCCCCTCATAGCCTCGAATTCCGCACGAGCCTCAACAATTGCATCGCCGCCGCACGCCAGATTATCACGACATCAAAACACCAATCTCAGTGGAATCTGCTAGTTGCTTGGCCCGGCATGCTCTCCATGAAGTGGATGGCTGGTCTCGTTCTATCATTTGCTTGCACGCTCAAGCTATATCCGTTTAGCAAGGCACAGGAGTAAGCTTCGTCTTGAATCATAGCACGCTTCTCCGATGACGGAGTCAACTGGCTAACCACCTACACCTACAGGGAAATAGAAGATTGTGTTCAAGAATTGCTGGCAATGGACAAGCCCTGGAACAATGGGCGACATTGTGCAGCAGCATTGACAAGCCTGTTGGAACACCTCAGCAATCAGTATCAAAATGTAGCACGGCAGCAACCTGGGGGGAGAGACAAGCCAAGTGCCCTGGAAACGCCAGGTTTGCGCCGCAAATATATGGCCGATGCCAGGAATGATGACCTACCAGACGGCTCGGCCCAACGACAGGCGAAGAGAGTGAACCACGAAACGCCCATGCACCAGTGCAGCTCCAAGGACAACTACAGTAACCAACTGTTGACGCAGAGTGATGGCGCTGGCAATTTGGGCGACGATGTACAAATCCAATCGGCCCAGCCAGTACCCTTCGACCCCTCGAACAATTTTCCCTTCCCAGATTACACTGGCCTAAATCTTGCGCGTGTTGAGGAGCAATACTCAGAAGGCATTGGTGGTGATTTTATATCATTGCCAGTTGCTGGTGATCCGTTTGGAAGTTTCAATGGTGGATTTGGCAATATTGAGTGGGAGTCGATGGCCAACACCTGGGGTTCGATGCAAGACTGGGGGCCCTGGGGGATACCAGACTCTTGAGGGGCATGTTCCCTTGGATTGTGTATTCCCGCAAAGATATGATCTTGTTCGGCAGAAGCAAACCGTGTTCCATTTTCATAGCGTCACCACAGAAACATGTCTTGGAACTCCTTGGAAAGGCCGAATTTCGTAGTGGCAGACACACTTCTGAATTGTGTTGGACCGTCATCGGGCTGTGGCATCGATAGATCGAGCTGCGATTGCGGCAATCCGCTTTGGGAAGGAGGGAAAGCAGCTGCCTCCACTGGAGTGGCATGGTGAGACAACGATGTGGCCATAGGAACGGGAAGCCCACTCTGTATGCTATGCGGCAAGGCAGAGTCGGCCTCAGAGCATTCCAGTTCCAATGCCTCCATAACTCGTGGAGGATCCTGGCTTGGCCCTTCACTGGCTAATGCGTCCTGAGCAGGCAAGCCCTCGCTGATGGGGATTGGATCAAGGCTCCTCATCCACGTCTGAACATCCACGAGATTCTGCAAGGGAAATTGCTCCCAGAAAGCTATGGCGGACCTCTTCTCTTCGGTTGTGACTAAAGTAGATATTGCAAGATTTTTCGGTACCCTGGTTACAATCTCGCCAGTGAAGGCCGTTGCCAAGTCCTTTTCCGTGGAAGTAGTGATCAACTGCCACAAGACACGCTCCGTCTCCTTAAGTCGCATCTCTAAGGCCTCAACATAGCCTTTGGCGGGCCCTCTGCTTAATGGTCAACTGAAGCACCCGGCCAGACAGGGCGGGGTGGGGTCGTGAGCGTCATAGGTTAGAAGGACCAACCTCTTTTGCTTCGTCGGCCATACGCAGCTCTGAGAAAGGGACCGACACCGATAACAGACCGGTCTAAGAGTGGTATGTCGCGAGTCACTATCTTGATTCATAGCGATGTAAGCTTCGTGAGAGAGAATCAACAGACCTTCGAGCATCGCACTACGCTATCATGAGTATATTTTGTGACAGGTCAACATGGGGCTTGTATGTTAACAAAGAGAGAGTACTGGACTGTTAGCACCGTACCTTTTGTTTCTTCGCTCGACAGGAGTGACACGCCGATAGGCTTCTAGGGGCGCCGCTCGTATCTTGGGAGGGTTTTGACACAGCCATAGTGGAGGATTTACGGAGTATTAGCACCTCCCTTCATCTAGGTTGTAATGTTGATTCGATCCAAAGCACACCCTTGCACGGGTAAAAACAGTGGTATGAGCTGTTTCCCAAACGCAAAATGCTCGGTATGGAAAGAAATGGGATGGCTGGACACCTTCACTCATAAGTTTGAAGTTTGCGTAGAGGCTATCAATGTCAATGGTCGTGTTCGGGAAATCGCGGCATTGATTTTTGCCGATCGGCTAAATAAATAAACTTCTCGGCGGCGGTAAGCTGTGAGCTATGAATTATGATTATGTATATTGATAATTAATAAGGAGCCTCGGAAGCTGGAAGTCTCGATCCAACCTTGAGACGATGTCAAGTACATATATATTATGGGAGGGGGTACTTGTTTAGCTTCGAGAATGGGAACAGCCCTCCCAACACAAACCTGGAACTTATACGAATAGTCGAGAATACTATCATGGCCTCGTCGAGTGCGTCAAGGTCGATAGTTGGACGCACATGACTTAGTCATCCATACCAATATTCAAAACAGGCGTCCAATCCATAGTTATTCAACCATGGCACAATACAACGATCTCGGATCCACAGTTGGTGGACGCTTGGACGAACTGGGGCACCAGGCTCTTTGTCAGCCATTACATGGCATCAATGGATGTTACAAACGGCAAAACCTACAATCGGCAAAGATCATGCGCAGGGTCAATATACCTCAAGAAATATTTTGACCCAAATGGCGTCGAAGCATCCCGCAAGCTTCCACTCACTCACTTGATTGTCAGAGCCTTAGAGGGAGGTGCTTAATTTTGATCCCAACTCCGCCTTCGAGACAAAATCGAGCTGGCCGAGCCATCTATTCTGCTCATTCCTTGTTGGTTGATGTTGATGCGCACAAGATGGCAGGGTCCTCAACATCGACGCACAGTAGCCCGCTCTCCGACGAAACCGCAACATCCGCCATTGTTGTAGCTCGATGGAGTGGTAAAATCGCCCACTGGTGCAAGGGAGAGTTCAAGGGAGAAACTCGGGTTGGATTTTGGCACCCGGAACTGAGAGCCATCAGGGCCAGGGTTAGAAGAGAGTGGGCAACCACCAGTAAGTCGATCACCAGCGCCAATAGTGGCCAATACTGAATTATTATGTAGCATTGATCCTTTGTGCATGTATCCTGGGCGTCCTCTCGCTTTTCTGGGGTTCGCTGTACACGGTCCATGACCACCTCCATGCCCTTAATGTGTGGGTCGTTGATTTCGACGGCAAAGTTGCAGCCTCTGTCAACGAAAAGGATGTCCAGATCGTGGGCTCTACGGTCGTAGAAGCAGCAAGGGCAAGAGAGGCATCCTTGCAACCTCACATCAGCTATCACATCAAGACACCTGCAGATTTCGATTATGATCCGATGAGAGTGAGAGAGGCCATATATGACAACAAGGCCTTTTCCGCCATCATTGTCAACCCCAATGCATCAAGCTTGCTCCGCAGGGCTGTCACGGGGGCCGACTCGTCGTATGATCCCAAGCACGCTTGCCAAATCATCTATGTCGAGGCTCGTGATCAAGTCGCCATCGACAGCTATATCATACCCGAGTTGAATGCTTTCCAGGACGAGGTGGCTTCAGCCTTTGCCGAAGTGTGGATTCCGGAAGTCCTAGGATTCCTCGCCAACGGTACCGCTCCTTCGATGCTCCCCCCGCAAACGATTTCCCCTGCAATCGGCTTTACTGCGATCAACCTCCGCCCTTTCGGCCCAACACAGGTGCTGCCTGCAGTGACTGTTGGGCTCATTTATCTCATCATCATTGCGTTCTTCTCATATACCTTTTTCCTACCGACACACTCCCTTTTCACGACTCAATGCAGCCCGGGCTCGAATATGTACCACCGCAAGCTTTATTTCGGCGAGTTGGTGTTTTGGAAGTATATGTCTACCTTCATTGCATATGCATTCATGTCACTGGCATATTCATTTGTGAGCCTAGCATTTCAGATTCCCTTCTCCAGTCAGCCGTATTCCCACGTAGAACCGCCTCCACCTGGGGTTTCGGTCAACGGGTATGGGCATGCATCTTTCGTCGTTTACTGGGCCATCAACTATCTCGGCATGTGTGCACTTGGTTTTGCATGTGAAAATGTTGCCATGGTCGTGGGGCAGCCTTTCACGGCCATCTGGCTGATCTTTTGGGTCATCTCCAATGTCTGCACAGCATTTTACCCTCTTGAACTGGCAGCTGGAGTGTATAAGTATGGTCTGTTCTTCCCCCTTTACAACGTTGTCAAGGCAACTCGTGTGGTGCTCTTTGATCTTACCTCTGAGCACATGGGACGACATATTGGGATTCTGGTGGCCTGGTGGGCTGTCAACACAATGGCATTTCCTCTTGCCGCACGAGTATTCAGGTGGAAAACTTGCCAGCGAATGCATGACGGGGCGCGAAAAGCGGAAAACAGCCGTTTGCAGAAACCAGCGCTAGATCTGGAGAAGGCTGCAAGCGCATCATCAGAGGGGAACAACAGCGGTATCAAGCCAGACACACGGGCAGACTCAGGCGACCAGCCCAGTAATGGAAAGGAAAGGTGTTGAACGACCAGTGATATGTGGGTCTTGGAAAGCCTTCAATCACAGACATGATGGATGCTTAGCTAGCACGCATCCTTCATCTAGGTCGAAATATGCGGTCTGATATGCAATCCTGCGCAATCAAGTGCAAGTTTGAGCAGAGACAGAGGAGGAGGTTGATTATTGTCGTCGGGAACTGGCAAGCTTCAATTTTGGGCCGGCACTGATCGGTCTAACATTTAGGCGACGGGAAGCCATTGGTCAGCCTCGCCAGTGCAAGGCTCTCTATCAGCGAGCAGCCCTCGAGTGCCTTTCATCGTGAGCTAGTAATCTAGAGGCATTAACTCTACAATTTGGCTTCCCGATGCTGTGGGAAGCAATGCTCTCGCAGAGATTTCTTCTGCACTTTCCCCATGGCATTCCTCGGCAACTCCTTCATGACGTGCAGCTGCTGCGGCAGCTTGTATGCTGCAAGCTGACTCCTCAGGTCTTCCCTTAAGTTGGCAAGAGTGAGGTCGGTGTCTCTCCCTCCCTCAGGCACGCAAATCGCAGCCACTGCCTCTCCCCAGATACGATCTGGCACACCCACGACGGCCACCTCTTTAACATATGGCAATTGCAACATGGCTGCCTCGATGTCAAGGCCTGAAATCTTGTAGCCGCCAGACTTGATGATGTCGACGCTGGCCCGTCCCTGGATGTAGGCGGGCCCATGTTTATCCCTGGTCATGGCTAGGTCGCCTGTTCTCCACCATCCGTCGGGGGTCTTCTCTCTCTCTGCTGCGCCGGGTCTTCCCCAGTATCTGCAATCAGTCAGAAGGTTGCGATCTCGGAAACAGAGTAGGCAGGTACTGACTCCTTCATAAGACCATCGGTTTTGATCTGGATCTCGCCCATAATACCAGGGATGTCGGTCACATCCTGTCCGTCAGCGGCAATCAGTCGTGATTCCACGCCTGGAAGCGGCCACCCGACGCTCCCCTGCAACGAATTAGCCTTGTATGGATATATTTGTCTTGTACGCATCCTATCTGAGTTCGCCCATTCGGACCCAGCCGTTCAGAGTACGTGATTCCGGTTTCAGTCGTACCGTACCGTTCCAACAGCAGATATCCATTGGCAATTTCAGCCCAGGCATCCCTGATCGATGCAGGCAATGCAGCTGAGCCACTGATTGCCAACCTCAACCTTGCAGCTGAGTCTCTTGCTTTCGTCGCCCTGACCGGCTGGTTTCTGAAATTTTGGTCGAAGTAGTTTATCATCTTAACCCAGATTGTCGGCACGGCCATGAACCCAGTGACTGGTCGTAATGATGTGCTGAGAAAGCGCTGCCAGACAAGCCTCTCGTCAAACTTCTCCATGAATTCGACTGTGGCACCTGCCCAGAGAGGCAGGAGGAGTGAGAGGGTAAGGCCATGCCCGTGATGAAGAGGGAGTACATGCAGTACTCGGTCCTCGGGCGTTATTCGCCACGCCTCTGCTAGACACTTGAACGAGAATTCAAGGCTCTTTGCGGTGAGTACCGCTCCCTATACGAGGAAAATTGTCAATGGAATGGCTCGTTTGACAGTTTATTCACACAAATCTTTTACCTTGGGCAGTCCGGTCGTGCCGGAGGTGTATATTATGAGGCATGGTGTATCAACTGGCCACTGCAGGGCGGAGAAGTCAAGGCTCTGAGGCTGATTGTTAGCAGTTTGTTGCAAATGGGCACAGCTTCCGGTGCCACCAACCTTTCTAGACTTTGCGTCGCGCGGAATAGTGTTTACGTCGATACAAAATCGATTCTTCATCAGTGGCTTTATTCTACCTTCAAAAGCCACATGGTAAAAAATGAATGTCTGGTCAGAATCGGTTACTGTGTGAGTGATTTCCCGTAGCGGATGAGTAAGGCATATGGGAACTGGGTGCCTCAGGTCAGTCGAGAACACAGACATGGTCTGGTGTGGCATGACAAGCCGTACCTACGATTGCCCTGGCGCTCCAGATAGCTAGTAAAGCAGCAATGTAGTCCAATCCAGGAGGCACCATCAACCCGACCCTTGCGCCTTCAAGTGGCTTCTGAGCATTCTGTGCGGTCGCAACGAGGATCTCGTGAAAGACATTGACACGCGAGAGGAGTTGCGCATAGCCGTACTCTCTTGGTGCTGATGACTGCGATGAGACCGGATCGATTATTGCCAGCTGATTGAAGGTGGCGTGCGAGGCCAGTCGGCGGAAGTATTTGGCCATGCTTTCGGCTGATACAGCTAGCATGCCCTGCGTCCGTGCCAGGGGATATTCAAGAGTTCTAGAAGTTGGGTTCAGACGTAGTGAGATGTGCAGTCAAGGTGATTCATATACTGCCAATATTTGCCGATCTACCAGGTCAAGTTTCAACTGCACCAAACTTGGGAGATCGTCAGGGCCGGCCTCAAGAGAACACTGGTGAAGAGAGGTTGCATGGGGGACGGTGAAAGTAACCGGTGGACATAGGAACGGATATAGGCCTGGATATACTTAACGCGGATGTAGGATATTCCAGGGATCTACAGTCTACTGCCACTTGCAAATCGGGAACTCGAGCAGCAATCAACTTGTGGGGTTGCTGAGGAGTGTCAGGTCTAGTTTTATACCGGGGAAGATCGTCTGGGGTAGTACAAATAAATGACTACTAGCTGGCACTCTTGACTTGCGTCTGCATCCATTCCAGTCTGAACGTCTCCGAAGAATGGCCCTCTCTGACAACAACCAAACACTGAACTCCTCTGAGCAAATCGACCTTGCTGCAAGAGAGGTCAGGTCCGGCGAGCACATCGAAGTCGGTAATGCTAAAGATTTGGTCAACCTACCCAGTTCATCCACGGCGGACGAAGAGCGATCTTGTCTGCGAAAGATCGACACGTGGCTGACACCGATGCCGATGATGGTCATCACCTATGGTCTGCAGTACATCGACAAAGTCATCCTCAACGGAGCTTCGCAGTTCGGCATTGTGCAAGACCTCCATCTATATACTATCGTTGGCCAAGATGAACACACCAATAAGCGAATCCAGAGTCTACATCGCTTCGCTGTGGCCACGCTGATATTCTACTGGGGCTATCTGGCCGGTGGTCCGTCAACACAAGCCCAACCCCCTGATGCGTGTACCTTGACCAATTTCCATGACTACAGCATGGCCTTCAGCCTTTCTTGCACAGAAGCTTCCTTTGGGCAAGTTCTTAGCGGGTACCGTTGTTCTCTGGGGAGCTGTTACTATGCTCACAGCTACCGTGTCTTCATATGAGGGATTGCTGGTGCAACGCTTCTTCCTCGGTTTCTCACTCATGATTGCCCTGTTCTGGAAGAGAGAGGAACAACCTCTTCGATTTTCAATATGGTACATGAGCCAGGGTCTTGGGGGTTTCCTTGGACCTATCATGGTATATGGTATCGGTCACATTCACGGCGATCTCTCACCAAGGAATACCAATACTTGATTTTGGGTGCAATCACTGCTTCTTGGGGTTTCATCATGGTCTTCACACTGCCGAGCAGCCCGCAATCCGCAGTGTTCCTGAATGCATCCCAACGCAAGGTTGCTGTTGCTCGGATTCGCCTGGAGCAAGTGACCGAAGAGACCAGAACCATCAAGCTGTACCAGGTTTTCGAAACGCTACAGGATCCAAAGACCTGGCTGATATGTATAGCAACATACTGCATTCATTTCATCAACGGTGCGTGCTCCAGGTTCGGATCCATCATCGTCAAAAGCTTCGGTTATTCCCCAACGAAGTCGGTGTTGGTGACTGGCTGTGCCGGGCTCTATCTGCTTGGGGTAATGGCCATCACCGGAACAGCAGCCAACTACTTTGGCAGCGCGCGCACGATCATCTGGGGTGTCTGTGAGGTGGTTGTTATCATCGGGGCAGCAATCATTTGGAAGGTGGAATGGGCGCCGGATCACTCTGCTGCCCTCGTAGGCTTCTTCCTCCTCTTCACATTTCCACCAGCGTATACCATGCTGCTGTCCCTTGTAGGCTCCAACACTGCTGGCTACACCAAGAAGGTCTTCACCATGGGTTTGGTCTGGGTGGTATATTGTGTCGCTAACGGCACCGCACCACTATTCATTGAGATCACCGAAGTCCAAGAGCATTATCCCACGTTGTTCAAAGGAGCTCTTACCACAGCATCAGTTTCGGTCTTCTACAGCACCGCCATGCGGTTGTACCTCACATATGCGAACAAGAAACGAGACCAAGATCTTGAAGCTGCAATCCAAGAGGGGGCTATTGCAGCAGATCTGACCGACCGGGAGAATCCTCATTTCCGCTATGCGTTGTGAGGCTCTGCTTCAAGGCAAACCAAGGTCACCACGAGGACAGGATGTAGTCTGTTGAGGAGATCGAGCCTGAATATTTGACAATCAAGCTCGGGGCAAGCTATGAGTTGGTCATTATAACATCTTGAACGGCTTGGGGTTTTTGTTAGTTGAATGAGGCAGCGAGGATCTCAGGAGGGTCCCGGTATCAGAAAATACACAGTCTCATTTTCCGTTAAGGCAGTAAATGTCAAAAGTCTGGCAGCGAGATGGGTCATTGAACATGGGTCTAGATCGGAACATCCGAACCGGAAGTCGACCCACTGGGCACTGACCAGATATGCGCGAAGGGGTAATCGTTTTTGTTGAACCATGGACTGCAGCTGATGAGGGTGGTGGTGGTGGTGGTGGTGATGATGGACATGATGTTGAGGGCCAGTAAATTGGGTACGAGTAGAGCCCCCCTGAAGGTTCAAGGCTCAAGCCTTGGCGTTGATCATGGATCTTGGCATCACGACTACGCGCTCTTCTTCACGCGACCAAGACAAGTGTAAGTGGACCACGACCATGCAAAAAGGTCTGAAACGGACGCCTCGAGCGTGTGAACGCTGCCGGCTTGCACGGAGGCGTTGTGAGCCCCCATATCCCTGCCGTCACTGCGTCGAGTCGGGAGTTTCTTGCCATGTCCGAGCAAAAGCACGTCCGCAACGCCATCGGCGAGAGCAGCAGCAGCAGGAAAACCAGCAAAATAGTTTGTCCTCGCCGCCTTCAGACATTCAGAGCCATGGTCACTCCAACGGCAACATCGACAGCACTGAAACTGAAGCAGCAGGTTTGCCAGGTCACGAAATTGTCGAACCAGGGAAATCGCTAGCCTGCCCACGAAAACCACACGGTGATACCTATGACCTGCTCAAAGGTCTTGTGCAGGACATGTTTCAGCAAAGATACGGTATAGTCTGCTCTCATTCCTTGCGGGTCAGCGACTAAGTGCCGGTGCTGAAGGCTATGAGTTCGACTGTGCCCTGATCGAACCTCAGCAGTCGGGCAGGCCTGCAGCTGCTAGTAACGCCGCTTCCCCCCATGAGGACTTTGATGCTCAACCACAGCTCCCACTCAGCTCGGCACAGATCCTCCACCTACTGCAGTGTTCCGCAAAGTTCCTGGGCTGGCGAAGCCCCCCACTGGTCCATGTTGAGGAGCTGCACACCGCATCCAGCGATATTCTAGTGACTTTGGAGGATCTGTCTCCAAGGGGAATCGCAGTGCTGCTTACGAGGGCCAGGCTGCCGGTGGACATGCTTGCGTCAGTTTTCGCCGCTCTAGCTCTTGGGGCCGTGGCAACGGGCGAGCCTGGTCACAGCCGATTCTACTTGGGCGTCTCGACCGAAATGGTGAAATACTTCGTTGGTCAACCAACGTTGAATCTCTGTCTCTCATACTTCTTACAACATCTCCTTGCACTTCGGTCTGGGACTTCGAATTATGCCCAAGGCATCATCTTCCAAGCAATCCATGTTGCCCGTGCATTAGGCCTCCAGCAAAATTCGCATGGAAACCGTGGCCTGCTACTCTTCTCGTTGATTTACATGGCAGATCAGTTGAGCATTTCAGCCCTGACTAGACACCCAGCTAACGAGATAGTAGGTACGGCTCTTTGCAGCACAATACTGAGCCTCTCATCCAGGCATCGAGCCTTGAGGATCGGTTGTTTGCTCCTTTGGTCGACGCCGAGCCTGAGCTTCAAGCATTGGTTGACCTAATAACGATCAATGGTCAGGTAATTGAGCAGTCACTCAAGCCTTCAGATCTCCAAGACGATGAGGTGCAGAAGATCGAAACTAAGATAGGAAACTTCTGCTGGCAACGAAATGCCCCGCTGCAGCCTGGCAGTGGAAGCTACAGGAGCAATTACAACCTAGTTGCTCACATACATATGCAGTGGTCGGTTCCGCCTTACCATGGCCTTTCAACACAAAATTGCTGACAGTATTTCCTAGCTGCCGCATGAAACTTCGCGCACCAGGACTTTCTATAAAGTCATCGTGGCTGCTATCACTGTCAACTTGTATTCATGCAGCCGAGGGGGTTCTCACGGCATATTTTCAACTCTACCAACCAGTGCTCGTAATGCTGGCCAAACAATTCAGTGCGCAAGATTTACAAACCGATAAGCTCTCAACACCTAGTGTGGCGTCGCTGGCTGTGACCTGGAGACAAGTCCGGAGGATAACGCTGTCAACCTTTGTGGTAATCTTCGCCTATTGGCATGGGGAGCTCCTGCATGACGAAGCATCGAGATACGTGGCCATGGCACGGTTATTGCTTGAGTATCCTCGTTGGAGATGGGGCGAAGCTCTCAACGAAGTCGTAGAGACCTTGTTCGACATCTCTGGCTTTGCCGACTTTTCAGTCCACAAGCATATGCAGATGTTGCTGCCTGACCAGAGTGAAGACTACCTCCGATCACTTTGCGAGCGTACGCCACTGGCGGAACCCGATCGGCTTAATACATCCCTTCATGGAACCGCCGATGATGCTACCTTCGGAGTAGCATTCTGGCCCACGATGGATGCTTTTCCCTGGAGCAATGATTTTCCAGGATTCGACATCAGCACGGTTGAGGATCAAAGTCTTCTGGACCTCGCTGGGAATATGGGTTAGATTTTGAATGGCCAGCCGCAGACGAGCAGTATTTGGAGCTTTCTATTCCATATTACATCAGACTTGAGCCGGTGTTTCCGTGGAACAGATCGCGGGGAGGGCCTCGCAACAGCAAATTGGATGATTGCAACTGAGGTGCCCCAGACGCGAGATCCTTGGTATGGATTTAGTACATACACTCCGAACCCCTATAGCTTATGCTTCTTCTCTCCACTCCGCATCCTGCGGAACGAATCCTGGGGATACCCGCTCTCAAGCGACTCAACACCCCCAACAAACTCGCGGACCGAATGGGCGTCATATGCGATCTCATCGATTCGCGACATGACCTGCTTCGTCCGCAGCATACTCGCGGAGCTCAAATGCGCGCCCAGTCGCCCCTCACAGATCTCGGTGAAAACCGTCCGTGTAAACGTCTCGGCATCCTTCCCGGACGCATCGGCGTCAAAAACACCGTTCACAAACCCACACGCAAGCAGCCGGTCCAGCGTGATCTTCCTCGCCATGAGCAAGGCCTCCTTCGCCAGGCCCGCTCCCATGCGATTGACCATTGATTTCGTGGCGGCGGCCTCCACCACGATGCCGATCGAGTTGAAGGGAGCCAGGAGGTAGGTGTGTGGTGCAGCGTAGATGAAGTCGGAATGTGAGACCAATGCCGAGGCCAAGCCAGCGACGGGGCCATTCAGGGCCGTGACTAGGATGTTGGAGTGTGTGTAGAAGGTCTGTGCGAGGTCGAGCAGGTCCGCCATCTGGTGGACATGGTGCCGTCGGCTGTCTCCATTGGAAGGTGTGCTACCTTGTTCGCTGATGTCGGCGCCTCTGAAACCCCCCCACAAATGAAAGTCGGTTAGAAGGCAAGCACATGAGAGAGATATAAACACACATTGGATGCTCAGAAAGTGAAGAGAAGACCGAGTATAAGATCATGGATCATTGAACGGCTAGTACTCACGACGAAAAGAACCGCCCCGTCCCGGCCAAAAGCGTGACATAGACACCTTCGCGTTCGGCCGCCGCACGCATGTGGTGGCCCAACTGGACCTGTATATCCTGCGTCAACGCACCCAGTTTCGCGGGGTTGTTGATGGTGATGATGGCCACGTGGTCTTTGTAGCTGATCGTGCACGACATTTCCTTCACGGAGGGTGGGAGGATGAGTGGTTCCTCCGCTGGACGCGCAGCAAGTCACGTCCTACTCGGGTGTTATGTATTTCTGGCTGCCAACGGAGTACAGCAACAATAATCAATGATAGAGGATCTTTCTGCGATGGATGATGCACTTGGGCGAATTGAGGACGTGGAATTATGCCGACCGAGGCCCTCTGGCCTATATCCGTACATCCGCAACTCAACCATCATTCGAGGCTACTGATGAGCCCTGGTGTCTCCCTCCTCCCCCTGTTTCTCTTTCCTGATATTTACTATTACCTGGTTGAGCTGCCTGCCTAACTCAAAACATCACGAACTGCAGTCAATAATATCAAAATGTCGTCGTTGGAAGCCTGAGGTGCCCAAGCATGTAAATCCAAGCATGTAAATACCAAGGCACAAGGCTGTCCTTGGGAGTGACGTCAATATTTCCGGCACCAGCCAAAATGATGAACCGAGACACCCGGCTTACGCCACGCGTCCAGGCCTCATAATGTCCAAGAGCCAGGACTGTTCAAATATTATATGGGCAAGCAAGTGTTCTTTCAACCTCCCATGACTCTTGATTGTTCAGACTTAAACGTGGTTTACTAGAACCCAAGACATGCTACGTCTCCCGCCCGTGTTGCGTCCGCGATGGACATGGCGCTACGTGGTTGGCGCCACTGCGGCGACATATCTGATCTATTGTTTCCTGTTTGCCTCGCCTGTCTTTTCGTCGAAACTTCCTCGTTACACGGGGCCACATGAGGTGGGGGCGATTGATGTTGAAGCGCCGGTGGATGTGCGACGAGCCCACGAGGCGAGGTTCAAGCATGACGGTGAGCCAGCTTTTCAGGTGAGTCGAGGACCATAGTCCCTCCTGCATACCAGCTGGATTGAAACGGGCGTTTCGTGGAAATGGGAGCTGAGGCCATGCGTGTTTCTCTAGGTTGAAACGGTTCTCTTTACAATTTACTATCCTGCCACGAAAGGCGTTGTTTCCACCAAGCCGCAGCATCTCTGGGTTCCCCGGCCCCTGGGGATTGTAGGGGCGGGGTATGCTCGATTTGCACACATCAGCAATGTCGTGACCGATTCCATCTTCACCTTTGCGTTGTGGGTGCTGGTTGGGAGGACCAAGATTCCAGCACAGGTCGACGTGCCTCTGCATGGAACTCCTGCATCTCTGATCCAAACACCCAGCGACACAGCCCAGACTGTCTCACGCAGCGGCGACGTCTTTCCCGTCATGGTTTTCTCACATGGCTTCGCAAGCTCCCGGACGCAGTATACCCAATACCTTGGCGAACTTGCCAGCCGTGGCTACGTGGTTGCGGCATTGGAGCATCGGGACGGCAGTGGGCCCGGGAGCATCATCATGAGGCAGAATGCGGAAGACGAGCATCGATTGATGTTCGCACTACGTCATTTGAGGTGAGTTTTCTGAAGTCGCTACTGATAATCGTCGAGTGTATCTTTATAACAAGACGAAAAAAGGCACGACTCAGGCCTCGACGGCGCATCCTTCAAACAAGCACAGCTTGATTTCCGACAGATTGAGATTGAGGAAACGGTGCGAGTTCTGCGACACATCAACGAGGGGAGGGGCGATCAGATCTTCGCGGGAAATCTACGTGGAGAGGGTCGAGATTTCAAGCACTGGAGAGGGCGCCTTGCAATCAACAATGCCACCATCGGAGGACATTCCTTTGGCGCGACACTTGCAGTGAGTTCTCGGGTGATCTCCCCCATCCAGTGAGAATGCTCATACCAATTTTTAGCTGCAAACATTGAAGGATGGGCCTTCTACCACTCTCCCATTTGGAGGTGCAGTTGTTCTTGATCCGTGAGCTTCCAACGCCCATCCCATTGATGGAACCTCTAGCTTGCATGCCATACTGACAAATAATCCCAAGTGGCAAGTCGAGTGGTCGCCTCAACGACGATGTCCGTGTGCCAGCTCTAGTGGTTCATTCAAACTCTTGGTCTCGGACAAGGTCTATCTTCTTTGGCAGGCCGCATTTTGATGTTGTCAAGGATGTTGTCCAAGGCATCCTGGCACGTGGCAAGGACGCATGGTTCTTGACATCGCGTACGCTGAGCGAACCCTTGATACCCAGTTATTTGCAAAACTGACAAGACACTAGTTGGTACCTCGCATCCATCGGTGACTGACGCGCCTTTGATCGAGCCTTTATTACTTGGCTGGACGACCGGCTCCACCATCGACGCTCACGAAGGAGTACACCAGTATGTGAAGGTCTCTGAAAGCTTTCTGGAATATCAGCAGACGGGTTCAAAGACTGGCTTGCTGGATGAATGCGTGACGCATCCAGAGTATGATGCGAACAGGGACAGTCAGAGGTCGGCGCAGCCGTTTCGGAAATATTGGCAGATCCATGCTGCGCCATGCATGGAGAATGTGGAAGCTTGACGGCGTCGCATAATGAAGATAAAATCATCAGAGCAGGCCAGCAGAGGGCACCGCCAAGTACTCTACGCCAGCGTACGTGACGCTAGAAAAGCAAAAGCAAAAGACTTTCTACGCCCGATGGGATGTCATCAGCAGTATTCATGAGCTCATTATAAGAAGTGGAGCCGTCAGCCACAAAAGAGTCTTGCAGGGCCATGAGGGCTATGACTTAAGCCCTGCCTCTCACAATTCTTCGGGGCCAAAGGCACACTCAATACGGCGGATACGTCCCTGCACCGCGAAGCCGAATATTACTTCCAGGCCAGGGAAGGGCCACCCTAGGTTAGAGTAAACGCAATTCAAGGAAATAAGAGCAAGCATCCATCTCGAGGTTCTAAATCCCCATGGATTTCCCAAAGTGTGTCATTCTGCTATTTTGATCAAACATCTCATCAAATCACAGCTTGGTGCTCTTGACGAGATTAGTCTTGATACCCGTGGCCTCACCACCATAGCCACCTCTGCCCTCGCCGCCCTTGTAGACCTGGCGGATGGAGCTCAACTTCTTCATTTTCTCATCGTACTTCTTGCGCTTCTTGACCCGTGGATTCCTGACATCCTTCTTCCTCTTAGGAGCCAGTCCCTTGTTCTTCTCTATGGCGTATGTGATCTTTCGTTTCCCGTCGGGCCCGAGCTGTTCTTCTTCGAAGACCTGAGCACCTAGTTTAGCTGCCTGGGAGTACGCGTCCGCCTTGGCCTTCTTGTCAAGTCTTTTCTGTTTTGAGTGATTCACCAACGAGTCGTAGTATTCGTTCGATTCGGCGTGGTTCTGTCGGACTTCGTCGTCGTCTGTGTCAACATCGTCCAGATCGTGGGCACCAGACTTCCCTCCCTGCTCTGCTTCTCGCATGAGGCGATCCTGCCTGTCTCGAAGCCGTTCTTTATGCGGTATATCATCATCGCCGCCAGCGTGTCGGGACGCCGCGCCTCGTTTGTTCGCCTTCTGTGCGATCTGAGAGGTATAGAATCTAAGACTCTTCTTCTTTCTTGCTTTTTCTTCCGCCTCAGCTTGTGTGAGTGGTGCTTCGTCTCCGAAATCGGGCTCCTCCTCGGCGGTCTGTTGCAGTGAAGCAGCAAGAAGAGTTTGTATGTCGTTTCGTTTTTGTTTGCGGGGTCTCTTGGGTTTTATCTCTGTAACGGGATAGTCGCGGAGCACTGTACTCAGCGAGGGCGATGCACTATTCACCCTGACTTTGTTCTTTTTCTGAGTGGTGGTAGTAGACACTTTAAATGCAGGGAGGGGCTGCGTTGCAGCAGCCAATGGTTCTTGTTCGTGGTCTGACTCAAGTTGATGCTGCTGCAAGACCTTGTCTTTTAGATCATGGGCATCGAGCCATAGTTGCCGACACCGCAAAATGGCGGTCATTACTGGATGATCATGTAACTCCGCCGGATTCAGCGCCACACCAGACTTGGGGGAGGTCAAGACGGCTAAATACATGGCAATGGCTCCCATATAAGCGGAGAGAGCAAGGAACTTGGTCGAAGTGACGGGTTTGGTCTGTGCCTCCTTCTTCAGAGTAGTGTAGGTGTCCTGCAGTTCCAGGAAATCGCGCGATAACGGCTCGAACTCTGGATATCGAGACCTCAGCATCTGCAGACGCTCATGGGTGGAGGCATTCTCGGGGACTTGGACTTCAGGTAACTTTTCGACGGTGGATCGCTTTCGACCGCCCGTGCTTGCTTGCGTAGCGTCATCGATCCATGCTGCTTCGTCAAAGCCGAAGTCGGCGTCAGTCATGGACTGCAATTGTTTCTGTTGGAGTCTCCTGGCCTCAGCCTCCTCTTCCAGGGCATCTGCCTCTGTTTCAATGACATCTGCATTGTAGTAGTCCCCTCTGGAAGTGCCCCAGAAGCCATCAGCTGTCTCGTCTTCCTCGTCCGCCTCGTGTGGTGCAGCATCTTCCACTCCGGCAGCGTCAGCGTCAGCGTCGAGATCGTCGTCTTCGAACTGGTCAGACTCGTCGGAGGGAAGGTCCTGATCTTGGAAAACCTCTTCGTCTGAGGCCTGCAGATCAATCTCTTGCTCTTGCAGCCTGCGGCGCCGTTTTGCAGCGGGTTCCTCTTCGAGCAGGATTTTGTCACGGCCGGCGAAGAATTCATCCTGGGAGTCGTCGAAGTGGTCCTCAGGGTCAGTGGTGAAGTCGTTCCGGGTCGCCGCACGACTACCGGCTCCTCTCCCTGCCTTCCTTTTCTTTGCCATGACTGCATCCAACGCCCTCTTATCCGAAAGTCAAGTATGCGCAAGTAGGAGAGGTCTGGACTCTGGAACTCTGCATGCATGTGCCTCCAAAATACTTTTTTTCCTAAAATCCGAGGCACGTGATCAAGGATTGGGGCAATGACGAAGCCAAGGTTTCAGGGCTGTCGGTGTCAGTTATTCCGATCCGATGCCACACTCCACCAAGGACAGGTACGGAGGGGTACTCAGTAGTGCTACGCAGTCCTATACCGAATATCAACCGTTTTAGCAATATGTACTCCGTATTGAGTCCTGGCTTCTACGAGTAAGGCCTCTCCGACCCTCAAACCACAACATCTCCATATTCGGTACTACGTGATCAGGTTAGTGCCTCGTAGGGATCAAAGCACTACGGGAATACAGAGGAAGGGCTCAAAACAAGCAAGAACAATGGACTCCGATTAGCGTGGCTTACTCGTGCGCAGACGACTATCACAATTCGATAATTACATGCGTTAGGTACCCGACAGCGTTATACTCGTCAGCCCCCTTTCTCACTCGCTTGCAACCCAGAAATCACCTCTGGGCCCTCCCTTCTCATGCTATATAGTACTATACTTGTATAGCTACGTTCAACTCCGCCAGTGGTCATGCCCTACTTCCAACTCCTGACCCTCCGCAATCCATACATTCTGTACACCATCTCCTTCGTCGTCATAATCATCACGCGCTACCTGGGCATCATGGTGTGGAACTCGCGCAAAAACCACTTCCCCGTCGCCGGGTTGACTGCGGTCGTAACCGGTGGCTCGCAAGGCATGGGCCTTTCTATCGCCCGCGAACTGGCCGCCAAGGGCGCCAACGTCGCCATCGTGGCACAGGACACGGCCAAACTATCGCGCGCGGAGGCAGAAATCCAAGCCGCTGCTGCGAAGCCCGCGGAGCAGAAATTCCTCAACCTGTCGTTCGACCTACGTTCTCCCGAGTCCGCCCCAGAGATTTTGAAGCAGGTGACGCGGTGGAACGGCGGCCGTGCCCCGGACTTGGTCTTCTGCTGCGCAGGCAACTGCCACCCCAGCTTCTTCGCCGACGCGAGCATCGACACGCTGAGAGGCCAGATGGACACCATATATTGGTCGAGTGCTTATATGGCGCATGCCACGCTGAATCTGTGGAAGGAACCATCTAGCGAAAATACCAAGAGCAGTGGACAGCCTTTTCCAACACGGCATATTATCTTCACATGCAGCGGCTTGGCCTTTGTCCCCGTGGCTGGCTACTCGCCTTATTCGCCAGCAAAAGCGGCGATGCGAGCCATGGTCGACGGCTTGAATCAAGAGGTGGCCTTGTACAATGGGTCCAGGCTGGGCAAGGGTCCATTCCCGGATGCTGACATTAACGTACATATCGTCTTCCCCATGGGCATAGTTACTCCTGGTTTCGAGAACGAGAACAAGCTCAAACCAGAGCTGACTAAGAAGTTAGAAGAGGATGACAAGCCACAGACCCCCGACGAGGTGGCTAGAATTACATTGAAGCGATTAGAGGCCGGCGACTACATGATCACGACAATGTTCTTGGGTCATTTAATGAAGGGTGCTGGTATGGGTGGGAGTGCACGGGGGGGTCTCCTAGACGTCTTCTGGAATTGGCTTGGCTCAGTCGTGGTCATTTTTGCTGTCCCCGACCTAATTGGGAAATGCAAGGCTTGGGGCAAACAAAGGGGAGTCAAGGCAACTCTCCCCGGTACGACAAGTTGAGCGGCAAAGAATCCAGCGGTTAGGAGCCACTCACGGAATTTCTGATTGTTTCCTCTTCATCAAAAGGTCCCATCATAGACTCGAGAGTAGTCACAAGCTCATCTTCATCCATAATTTCATCAAAATTCATGGTCAGGAACTTTCGGGCTGCCGATTCGGCTTGCCATAGTTCCTCAGC
>Ga0105239_10000594_pt1 | contig 51598 bp, 45 predicted proteins | sample KBSC44metaG_FD_92761 | JGI IMG/M metagenome (GOLD analysis project Ga0105239, IMG submission 92761) | Corn rhizosphere microbial communities from Kellogg Biological Station, Michigan, USA - KBS C4-4 metaG | ecosystem: Host-associated > Plants > Roots > Rhizosphere > Soil | place: Michigan, USA...
AATCTCCATAAAGCCCGCCACGTCAAGAAATCCCGGCGCTTCGTGGAGATCCATAGCGGCTTCATCGACATGCTGCAGCGCATCCTCGATCGGGGCGTGCAAAGCGGCGAGTTCCGCGCGGGAGTCGATCCGCGCCAGCTACACCTGACCCTCGCCGCAATCGGTTACTACTACCTGACGAACCGCTACACCGGCGAGGTCATTTTCGGCTTCGACTTCACTTCGAAGGAAGCCCTCGCGGCGCGCCTGGAATTCAACATCGACACGGTCCTGAGCGTTTTGCGGCCCCGATAGCCAAGCCGCGCCCGCCCCCCCTTCCTGCTCCAGCGCGCGCGGCAAATGCCGCGCGATATTCGACACAGCGCTTCCGTCTCATGGAAAACCCGTTTGACACGCGCTTCGCTCGGGTATTAAATAACGAACCGTATCGTTACTTACGGCTTCCTCGCCACATGCGCGGCGATCGAACAGGAGGAGACACCCATGCAACGCCCGATTGCGCTCATCACCGGCGCTCGAAGAGGTATCGGCAAAGCGATCGCGCTGGAACTCGCCGGGTCCGGCTTCGACCTCGCCCTCACAGACATCCAACCGTCAGACGAACTGGACGACGTCTGCCGCCTCGTCGCTCGACGCGGGGCGCGAGCCATCTCGGTCGTTTCCGATCTGGCGGCCATCGATATGCATGACGCATTGCTGTCCAGTGTGGAGGCGCAGCTCGGCCCCATCACATGCCTGGTCAACAATGCCGGCGTATCGGTGATTTCGCGCGGCGACCTTCTCGACGTGAGTCAGGAAAGCTACGACCGATGCCTGAATGTGAACACCCGCGGGACGTTCTTTCTGATGCAGGCTTTCGGCAGACGTGTGAGGGCGCGCCAGACCCATGCCGGCACGTCATCGCCAGAGCTGGCGCCCCGCCAGACGATCGTCACGATCAGCTCGTCCAACGCGGTTGCCGCGTCTACGTCGCGCGGCGAGTACTGCGTATCGAAAGCGGCGCTTTCGATGGCCACCACGCTGTTTTCGCTGCGCTTGGCCGAGCTCGGCATGGCCGTTTATGAAGTGCAGCCGGGCCTCATCGAAACGGAAATGACCGCGCCGTCCCGCCACCGGTATGACGCGTTGGTGGAAAACGGCCAATTGGCGATTGGGCGGTGGGGCCGCCCCGAAGACGTTGCGCTCACCGTTCGCACACTCGCGACCGGTGGTCTGCCCTACAGCGCTGGACAGGCCATTCGTGTGGATGGCGGCCTACTCGTTCGGAAGTTCTAGATCATGACGCACGAAATCAAGCTCCCTACCTCCGACGGCACACTCGAGCCTTACACGCTGGTCGGCCAACCGCTCGTCGCTGTGCCGCCCTCGACGCCGTTCAACCGGATCGCCTATTCCGCCGCGCACGTGGTCGCGCAGCCGTTTGCGACGGGAGATGCCGGCACCTCGAACGCCATCGACTGGTCCCGCACCATCGCGTACCGGCGCTATTTGCTCAACCAAGGGCTCGGCATCGCCGAAGCTATGGATACCGCGCAACGCGGCATGGGCCTATCGTGGGACAACGCGCTCGAACTGGTGACGCGCACCGTGTCCGAAACGCGCGATATTCCGGGCGCACTGATCGCGTCCGGCTGCGGCACCGACCATCTTCCGAACGTGTCCGCGGCGTCCCTCGACGATGTGATTCGAGCCTACGCATCGCAGCTCGAGGCTGTGCAACGCGCCGGAAGCCGGATCATCCTGATGGCAAGTCGCGCGCTGGTGCGCGCTGCCCGTTCCGAGCGCGATTACGTGCGTGTCTATCGCGAAGTGCTGTCGATGTGCGATCGGCGCGCCATCCTTCATTGGCTGGGCGACGCATTCGATCCCGAGCTCGCCGGATATTGGGGCAGCGCCGATTTTGAGCGGTCCGCGGCAACGTGTCTCGAGATCATTCATGGCAACGAAGAGAAGATCGACGGCATCAAGATTTCCTTGCTCGACGCACAAAAGGAAATTCTCTTCCGGCGGCGCCTGCCGGCAAGCGTGAAGATGTACACGGGCGACGACTTCAACTATCCCGATCTGATTGCGGGTGACGATGAAGGCTTCTCGCACGCGCTGCTCGGCATCTTCGACGCGATCGTACCGGCCGCATCGCAAGCGCTCGCCGCGCTGGCCGTCGGCGATCGCGCTCGCTACGATGCGCTGCTTCGACCCACGGTACCGTTGTCCCGCCATATCTTCCGCGCACCCACGCAGTACTACAAAACGGGCGTGGTATTCCTCGCTTACCTCAATGGTTTCCAAGACCACTTCTTCATGCTCGGCGGCCATCATGGAATGCGACCGCCGCTTTACTTTGCGGAACTGTTCCGCCATGCGGACGCCGCTGGATTGCTGCGCGATCCCGAGCTCGCCGCCCGGCGTATAGCCGACGTATTGCGTCCGTTGGGATGTGTGGCATGACTGCCGAGAACTCGCTTCGCGGCCGTCTCGATATCTGCTCGATCAACACCGCCACGCTGGGCCACCGCGAACCACTGTCGACGACGATCGATCGAATCGCAGCCGCCGGGTTCGGTGGCATCGCACCGTGGCGAGCGGAAGTCGAGGCGGCCGACGTCAAGCGCATCGCAAGACAGATCCGCGCGCTGGGCCTCGCTGTGACTGGGTACTGCCGCTCCAGTTATCTGCCCGCCCTCACCGGCGAGCAACGGATGGCCAATATCGAGTCGAATATCGTGGCACTCAACGATGCAGCGGAGTTGGGTGCACGCTGCTTCGTCATGGTGGTCGGCGGGATGCCGCATGGCAGCCGAGACCTCGATCTGAGCCGAAATCAGGTGATCGATGGCGTTGCCGCGTTGCTGGAAACGGCGGCAGGAGTCGGCGTGCCGCTCGCCCTCGAGCCGCTCCATCCGATGTACGCCGCAAACCGTTCGGTGTTGAACACGATCCCCCAGGCGATCGACATCTGCCAGGCCGTCGACCCGCACCATAGTGGGTACCTCGGCATCGCGGTCGATGTCTATCATTGCTGGTGGGATCCGCAACTCGAGTCGGCCGTGAGCAGGGCTGGACGCGCAGGCCGCATCCTCGCCTTCCATGTCAGCGACTGGCTGCACGAAACCCAGGATATGCTGCTCGATCGCGGAATGATGGGCGATGGGATCATCGACCTGTCGAAGATCCGAAGCTGGGTCGAGCGCGGCGGATACGCGGGCATGACCGAGGTGGAGATCTTTTCTCGCGACACGTGGTGGAAAATGCCGCCCGACGAAGTGCTGCGGACTTGCGCGGACCGTCTGCAGTCGGTTTGCTGAGCGGCGAAGAGGCAGCGTTCGAGCACGACGACGCACGACCTTTGTTCAGATGGCGTGCCGGACACACGCGAATCTCACGACCGAACAGCGAAACAGCCCGAATCGCGGAGCGCGGCACGCTCATGAGTTCTACTGCGGGATTTTGCCGGTCGCGGTACCCGAAGCGCCCTGCGGCGACATACCCTGCTCACGCTTTTGCATCAGCGTGCCACCTTGGGGGGATGACGCTGGGTGGCTCGGATCCGCGTAGCGCGTGGTGGTGCCGGGCGCCTGCTGGTCGGGTTGTGCGCCTTGCTGGGTGGAGTTCGGTTGCTGTGGGGGCTGTGTGGTCTGGGCCATGGCCAGCGGGCTTGCGATGACCAGTTGCGCACAGGCGGCTATCAGTATTGGCCTGAAGAATTCCATGGTACCTCCCGGTTCGTGCGGATCGAGTCGGCGGCAAGCGATCGTGCCCGCCGCCTCCCATCGACATTGCGGCAAGGCACGTGCCAGGTCTCTCGACATGGACACGCCCTTGCACCGCACGATCCCGGCTACCACCACACTATCGCATCGCTTTCTCCCGCCCATACAGCATCATCATCACGATGATCACGAGGCCGAACACGACCTGCCGGAAGACATCGGCGGGCAGCTTGATGCCCATCGAAGCGAAATAATCCTGCGGCTGCAGTACCGAAAGAATCGACTGCAAGAGGGTGATCAGAATCACGCCAGCCACGGTGCCGAGATAAGTACCCCGACCGCCGAGCACATTGGTTCCTCCCAGCACGATGGCGGCGATCGTAGGCAACAGATAGGGATCGCCCATGGCCTGATACGAACGGTTTGCCCATCCGGCGAGCAGCACGCCGCCGGCCGCCGCGCAAGCGCCGGAAAACGCGAAAGCGATCAACGTGACCCTCCGGCTATCGACGCCGGAAAGAAACACCGCCCGCTCGCGATTGCCGATCGCATAAATCTGACGACCGAATACGGTGCGCGTCAGGATATAGACGGTGATTGCCCCAAGCGCGATCCACACGAGCAGCGGATTGGAGAAACCGGGGATCCACTGACCACTGGCAAGCTCGATCATGAGTGAGGTCGCCCGGTCCTGCGGTGCGAAGCCCCCGGTGTGATAGACCATGAGGCCTTGGGCAACGGCATTCATGCCGAGCGTGAAGATCATGGAAGGGGCCCGCAGATAAGCCACGCCCCAGCCGTTCACCACTCCGATCAAAGCGCCGCATAAAATCCCGAACGGGACGGCAAGCGGTACGCCGAGCGCAGTGCCGAGAATGCCCGATGCGCCGGTGGCCATCATGCCGCCGATACCGATCGTCCATGGAATCGAGAGGTCGATCTGTCCCATCAGGATCACGATCATCTCGCCCGTCGCAATCACGCCGAGGAACGCCGCAACCTGAAGTTGCTGACCGAGATAATCGACGGACAAAAAGCCGGGTTTGGCCACGCCGCCCAGCAAAAGGAGCAGCACGATGCAGCCAAATGCGATCAATGTCGCGACGTCGATCTTGGGTAAGGAACGAAGCATGGCGGCTTTAGCGATAGAGATCGAGCTTGTTGCGTACCCGCAGCAGGCGCAGCGAGCCAAGGCTGACGGCGAACAGCAACACCACTCCGACGAATAGCGGCTGCAGCACCGGATTGATGTTGAAGACAACGAGTAGATCGCCCACCGTGCGCATCACGAACGCCCCGAAGACAGAGCCGACCACGCCGCCCGAGCCCCCGAAGAGCGAGGTGCCGCCGATCACCAGCGCGGCAATCGAGTTCAGCGTATAGTCCCCGCCCAGCGCGGCACGCGCTTCGCCGGAATACGTCAGGCACGTGAGCAACAGCCCGCCCACCGCGGCGAAGAGCCCCGCGAGCGTATAAGCGCAAAGCTTGGCTCGCGCAATCGGAACGCCCGACATATACGCGGCCTGTTCCGACGAACCGACCGCATAGGCCGCCCTGCCCAGCGTGGAATTTCGGTAGGGCATCCAGATCAGGACGACCGTCGCCACGATCAGCACCACGGACGAAGGCACGCCATAGGTCGACCTCGTCATCAGGTCGGCGAAATCGCCGTTGACGTCACCGCCCGGCTGCGGTCGTAACGCGAGCGCAATACCGAAGTAGATCGCGCTCGTCGCAAGCGTCGCGATGAGGGGCTGCAGCCGCCCATAGACGACGATCAATCCATTCACGAGACCGCACGCGAGACCTGCCGCGAGGACGCCGGCAATACCGAGGATCGTCATGACCGGACTGCCCGTAACGATGACCGATGCCAGGCAATTGGTCAGCATGAAGATCATGCCGACCGACAGGTCGAGCCCGCCCGTGAGCACGGGCACGGTCTGCGCCATCGCAACGAGCGCCAATAGCGCCCCCTTGTTCGCCGCGGTATTGACGACATCCGAACTCAGCCCCAAAGGCTGCGCGGCGCCATACACCGCGAACATGATCGCGAAAATAGCGGCCGCCGCGAGCGCGCCGCGCTGGGCGGCGAGCCGATATCGCCAGTTTCTGTCGCGCGCTCCGACCGTCATCTTCGCCCCTCGTTCCACAGTTGCATCGGCAACCTCTAAGCAGCGTTCGAAGCCGGCCGCTCGCCCGCCGAAGACAAGTTCAGCGCCGCACCCACGAGATTGCGCTCGGTCAACTCGGCGCCTTGGAGCATCCGGCTGATCGTGCCGTCGTAGAAGATGGCCACGCGGTCGCAGCAACCGATCAGTTCGTCGTAGTCGGTCGAATAGAAGAGCACGGCCGTTCCCTGCTGCGCGAGCCGGCGCAGCAGCAAGTAGATCTCCTGCTTCGTGCCGACATCGATGCCACGCGTCGGATCGTTCAGGAGCACGATGCGCGGGCGCGTCATCAGCCACTTGCCGATCACCACTTTCTGTTGGTTACCGCCGGAAAGCGCGGCCACGGGACCGTCGAGTCCATCCGATTTGATGGCCAACTGCCGCACGAGCGCGTCGAGCTGCTCGGCCTCCGCCTTGCGGTCGATGCGGCCGAACCGGCTCAGCGTCTCGAGCGCGGCAAAAGAGAGATTCTCGCGCACCGTCATGGGCAGCATCAGCCCTTCGTTCTTGCGGTCTTCCGGAATCAGCGCGAGCCCGAGTTCGGGCGACTTCGCCTGACGCGGGCTGCCGATTTTCGCGGGCCGGCCGGCCACTTCGATCGTCCCCTCCACGCCGATCAGCGCACCGAACAATGCGAGCAGGAACTGCCGCTGGCCCTGACCGTCAAGACCACCCAGACCGACGACCTCGCCCGGATGGACTTCGAGCGAAATGTCGTTGAGTTCTCCGGCCCACGACAAGTTACGCACGGCAAGTGCCGGTGTTCCGTCGCGCCGCGTCCCGCCGAGCGGCGGGAAGGCACTCGAATACTCGCGGCCGATCATCATCTCCACGATGGCATCGTCCGATCGCGTACCGGCTGCGAAGGTTTCGATGTAGCGGCCGTTGCGAAATACAGTGCATTCGTCGGCAAGCTCGGCGATCTCGTGCATGCGATGGGAGATGTACACGATCGCCGTGCCCTCGGCCCGAAGCTGCTTCAGCAGGGTGAAGACCTTGGCTACGTCGGCCGCTGTCAACGCCGAGGTCGCCTCGTCGAGTATCAGCACTTTTGGCCGCCGTGCCAGCGCCTTGGCAATTTCCACCAACTGCTGGCGCGAGAGCGGAAGCTGGCCTACGGGCGCGGCCGGGTGGATATCCTCGCCGCCGACGCGGGCCAGCATCTGCTCCGCCCGCCGCCGCTCTTGCATGCGATCGATCAATCCGAGGCGGCGCAGCGGATCCGCAATATTGATGTTGTCGGCCACCGTGAGATCAGGCAGCAACGAAAGCTCCTGAAAGATGCAGGATATGCCCGCGTCCGCCGCCGCGGCGGGCGTAGGGAAGCTGACCGGCATACCGCCAAGCACGATGCGGCCGCGCTCGGGCTGTACCACGCCTGAAAGGATCTTGATGAACGTGGATTTGCCCGCGCCGTTTTCGCCGAGAAGCGCATGAATCGAGCCCGCGCGACACGAAAACCGCACATCCTCGAGCGCCCGGACGCCGCCGTAATGCTTCGACACACCCTCCACGCGCAGCAGTGGATCCGATGCTCCCTCCCCCATCGTCGTGCCTCCCCTTTTCGGCCGCGGCAACGATGCGCGGCTGCGCTCAAGCGTTCAGTTGTTCTGGCTGCTCTGCTTCGCAATTTCCTCGGCGGAGAACCCGATATTGCAACTGGGGAAGTTGTTGCCGGCGAAGAAGCTGCCCGGCAGTTTGGGGAAGACATTCTTGTCCGGCGTAAAAGGCGAATAATCGACCGACGTGGGCAGCGCGATGCTTTGCGGCACCACTTTGCCTTGCAGCGCCGCAATCGCGGTTTTGACCGCCACCGCGCTTTGCGCCGGCCCGGTACCGCCCGACTGGCAGGTCAGGTCTGCCTTGTCGCATAGCATCCGAAAAGCGTTCTCCGTCTCGCCGGAAATCGGCGCCTTGAACTTGCCCGCGTCGAGCATGGCCTGCACCGTGCCTTGGGAGCCGCCCTGTACGTAGATACCGTCGAAAATGCCGCCCGCGGCGATCGCATCCGCGGTTGCCTTCTGCGCGTCGCCCGGTGCCCAGTTGCCGATCACGTCGACTACCTTGACCTTGCGGCCGGACTTGTCGAGTACTTCATGAAAGCCCTTGTCGCGGGCGAGATCCACCGGTTGGCCCGACGGTCCGCGTACGTGCAGGAACGTCAGATCGCCGCTCTTCTTTTTGGCTTCCTTCAGCAAGAACGTCGCCGCCATTTCGCCGAGCCCGACCTGGTTCACATTGACCGAGACTTGATCGGGGCTGTCGATCACGTTATCGAACGATACGACGACGACACCCTTCGCATTGGCCTTGCGCACCACGCCCTTGAAAGCCGCGGAATTGTTGGCATCGACGATGATGGCATCGAAGCCTTGGTCGATGAAATTGTTGGCGGCGGCAATCTGCGCGGAGATGTCCTGGCCAACCGAGACAACCTTGAATTCCTTGATGTCCTTTTTGACCGCCGGCTGGGAAACATAGGCTTTGGCAACGCGGATCATCTGCACGCGCCAGTCATTGGCAATAAAACCGTTAACGAGCGCAATTCGATAGGGGCCCGGTTTGGCCGGCCACTGGAAGTACTTCGTGTCGGACGCCTGTGGCTTGAAACAGCCCGGATCGGCGCCAGGCCCGCCAACCGCCTTCGGGCCTTGCGCAAATGCTGGAGTCGATAACGCGACCGCCATCAGTGCGCCAACGATCATGGGATGCAGAGCTTTATGCCAAGCTTTCATTGACCTACCCCCATCGAAAGGTATCGCCGCAATGCGGGCAAGTGTGGAGAGTGGCGATTGCCCTGTCAAGAAGTGAGAGGGCTCGTCACTTAATGGGATGTCGTGGGAGTAGGTTGTATTTTGCGCTGCAGCAGTGCTGTATCGTGCGGCCGATCAGCTCACGTCTGACGGTTTTTTTCCCCTGTCCTCCGTGCTGAAACCTGCCATCTGTTCGGCCAGGTCCTGCGGCCGCGCGTGCCGTTCGGGGCGCACGTCCCAGTCGAACACCGTACGCGCCACCTCGGCATGGCCGTGAACGCAATTACTCGAGTCGGCGCCGCTCGTCTCGTATTCGGGAAAAATCGGCTGCTGCTGAATCTCCTTCATACGCGCGAGCTGCTCATCCGTCATCTCGCCGTGGTCGATTACGCGCGATGCCGATTGCGGGTCGATGAGCTTGTCGTCACCCGCCTTGATTGCCGCGCCCTTCAGGGCATTGACGCGAAACGGCGTGCCATCGGGCAGCGAGCCGCTCACCTTGAAGCGGTGGACCTTCGGTGCATGCGGATCGGTGCGTCGCGAATGTCCGATGGCGCGCGCCAACTCCGGCTCTCGTGCGCGCTCGGCTTCCGATGTTTGATATTGGATGTGTCCGGGATCCGTGACGTCGCCTGCTTCGTTGATCTTCGTGTCGCTCACCACGGTACTGACGCGCCTGCCCGGCAGCGCCGACAACATGGGCGAGACGTTCCGATTCCGTGAGTCGCCTTGGGAAGGCTCTTGTTCGGCCGTGCGGTTGTTCGTCCTTTTTCCAGCGGTGCTGCCCGTCTGGCTGAGCGCTCTCGCGGCGCGGCCCACTCCTCTGCCATGCATTCGCCCCCTCCGTTGTCGCTGTTTATCGTCGGAGTATCGAGTCCACGCCATTGTAATGTTTCAAGCCACAGCGTAAAACCGCTCCCACAAGCGAAATGGTCGCGTCGATTTCAAGGGCGCCATCTATACACGACGACACTGGATCCGTTGTAGTTGTCCTTCGCAACCAGGTACTCGCCGTTCGTTCTCAGATAAGCCCGCAGTCCATACATCGAATCCACATCGTTGCCGACGTCGATCCGGCCTTCGCTGCTGTTGGTCAGCGTCGCCACGCGCTGGCCGCCGCTCAGGCTGAATACGTCGATGTTCGGCACGGTATGGACATACCCCACGAAAAGATAGTCTCCAGCGGCTGCGAGCGACTTCGCGCTCGCGTTCTCCAGCACCACGACCGGATTCGGCCTATTTGTGTTGCCAGCAAGCCAACCGTGATAGACCTCGATGCGCTCGCTCATCTGCGTCCAGTCGAGCGTACTGCCGCTCCCCTGCGCAAGGATCATCGTGTCGCTCTCGGGCAAGTAAACGATTCGCACGAGCGGACGGACGCTGGCCGGGACCGGGATCGTTTCGGGCGGGCTCCACCTCGGTTTGCCATCGGCGCCGAAGCCGATAAGCCGGTAGTGGTAGATCGCGTCGGTCTTGTCGAGCGCTGCCCAGACGTCGCCCTTGCTGTCCAGGCAAAAGCCTCCTGTCACTTCCCGCACCGTATCGAACAAATCGCCGGGCAACGAGCCGTCCGGTATGGCGATATATCCATGCGCGGCATTGAAATGAAAGAAATGAAACGTTCTGGGGTTTTGGCTTGCCGCGACCAGAATGAGATTCCCTCCCACGCGGGCCAATTGTCCGAAATGCTCACCGCGCTGCGTGCTGTCGAGGCGCGGGTCCGAGGGAAACTCGAACGGATCGACGGTATTGGCGAAAAAGACGCCGCCCGATTTTCCACGATAGATGTTCGTACCGCTGTAGAAATCGGTCCCATCGTTACCGGGATCGGGTGCGGCAATCGCTTCGAAATTCAGCGAATGCAATTCCCACTGCATTCGGCCGACCCTGTCATACGCCCGGATATCGGTGCCGCCGGTCCGCGCGAGGTCCCATCCCCTACCCCACGGATTGTTGAGGACATAGAGATTGCCGCTGCCGTCGCGTCCGATCCCTACCACGCGATTGAAGCGTTTCTCGCCCGTTTGCCCTTTGATGCCCGTCGAGGTATCGAGGTAACCGCCGCGCACGCCAAACGTGCCGGCGAGCCTGGGAAGCCCATTCGAAAACGAATATAGCTTGATGTTCAAATCAGGGCCTTCGTCGCCCACCAGCAACTGCTTCGAGGTCGAATCCCAGAAAAGCGCGGATGGCCGCGACCCCTCCGGCATACGAATAGCCGTCAATTGACGCCCGGCCGCGCTGAACTCGACGATTTCGCCCTCGTCTTGTCGGGCAACCCAGACGTTTCCGGCATTGTCCGCCGTCAGCGCGCCGGGTTTCTGAAAGGCGATATCGCGCTGCCAGATGCCATCGACGGTATAAATGCGGACCCGGCTGCCGGGAAGGTCACTCGCGTAGACCAACGACTTCGATGCCGCAAGACCGGTGATTCGATCGGCATGAACGCCGACACTCGCATTGCTGACCTGGAATACCCGGTCGCGCAAGCCAGTCGTTCGATCGAAACGTCCGACTGCCCCGCTGCCGCCGCGCGCGCTCGACTGCAACTCGGCAAAGATCGAGGTGGCATTTCCGGCGATGGCCCCGCCTTGAACGTCGTTGTGCCGGCCGATGGAGCCGATCGTTTTACCGTTGCGATAGATTCCGATACCGCCCGCGTTCTCATCCCACATCGATGCCGTGTAGACCGTGCCATCAGGCGCGACCCACATCGAGCGGGCCGCGTTGCCGACATGCTCGGCAAGCGAACCGTAGGAGTTCGCGAGCCAGTCCGTGGTGTATCGCGCGGGACAGGACGGCGCAACCGCCGCGACCATGACGCCGAAAAGCGCCATACGAATTGTTTTGTTTGTCAGCATCGATTTTTGTCCAGAGCTCGCAGCAAATTCCGATCATAGCAACCAGAATTTGTTGAAAAATTCCTGCGAACCTCAACGCATATTTTTTATTCAACGACGACGATCAAGCGTGTCCGCATACTCGTATCCGGGCTTCTCGATCGGAGAAGACGAGATTGCGTTCGCCGCGCCCGCGCTTCGTATCGGTATCGCGCCAGCGTCGGCTCACGTGCTATTTCTCTCGGTTTATTGTTTTGCGCCGCGACATCGCTCGCGGCACGCGGACGATGCAACGCTTTTTCGCCCAACACATTTCGCACAGAGACGCGGCAGAGGTCGCTCAACAATCGACCTTCTCGTCGCCTTTTCGAACCCGGAACGCGGCTTTTGCCGCCCCGCGGGCGACGCCGGCAGCCACATCGAAAGGGGCGCTGGCCGGATTACCTCTGTCGCGCATCGGCTCACGCCGGCTCGATCGCCCGGAGACCGACGTCGCAAGCCGCACCGCGACGTCTTTCGCGGCTCCCGGCAACAAGGCGCATGTGCCTACCCTACGAGATGCGTTGGCCGCTGCGGTCCTTTCCAGAGCGCAGATGCTCGCCTTGTCGAAGGGCAGGTATGAACCGCTCGTAGTGCGGTATATGCAGGACATACACGGCATCCATATCGAGCCGTCGAGGGCCGCAATAGTGGGTGAGGTTTTCATCAAGCGCGGAGCGAAGCGATTCAAATACATGCGGGATGCCGAGATTCCGAATTTCGTCACCCGCCGTGAACTGAGCGTCGGCTTCGCGGGCTCCCACCAGGTATATGGCGCTCGGGCGGCCGGCGCGCTACCCGGGCTGCGCGATATTCCCGTGATCGCGCACCCGACTGCGCGATTCGTTTTGGCGGCGCATGAAACCAACATCGACATGCTCCTCAAAAAAATCAGCAACGGAGAAACGCTGATACTCACGACGGAATACGTTCCATCTGGCCGGCGCATCACTGCGGAAAAAGGATGGCCCGTGTATCTTTACCGCTCAGGCAAAGGCATGGCGGAAATCGACGCCGGCGAGTTCCCGGAGCGATTCGATGGCGTAATAGCAATCGCCGACACCGGAAATACGCTTGCCGCGAACGACCTCCACATAGTTCGGGAATTCGATCCCCTTGCCCCGCTCGCAATCCATTTGCTATGGCAAGCAAAGGACCGCAAAGGCCGTGGTCGACCGAGCAGCATGGAGCTGCTCGACCTTCCGCCGGAGAGCCCGCAACGGCAAGGCCGGTGGAATCCGTGGCTCGACGGCACGCACGCCGAGAGAATCAAGAAGATGCTTGCCGCCCCGCATCGGAAGTCTCGCCCCCCCGGATCAGCAACGTAGCGCAACGCTTGCGCGACCCGCCGCGGAATACGACGCGGCGATCATCTTGAGCGGTTTAGTGCGCTCTCTCACAGGCGGCGAAACGTCGAGCGAGCAACATGAATGGACGGACACGCGAGACCGGTCTTCCGCTTTCGACCGGTAGCGTTCCCATTTGCGCTCAACGCCAACCCAATGGAGCGAGCCGTGAGCATCAGAACTTCGGGAACCCCCCATCCGGCCTTACGCAGCATGGCTGCGGCGTCATTGTTCTGCGTTACCCTCTGGGTGCTACCGCTGTCGACCTACGCGGCGCCACCCGCCTCCTCACCCGCCAGGACTGTCCATACGTCGCCCGACAGCGGCAGCCGCAACGGCAGCATTGAAAGCGCACCCAACTACGCGATATTCGTCGACCGGTACGGGCCCGCCGTCGTCAATATCCGTGCAGCGGGCGACGCGGACCGACCTGCGCAACTCGACGCGATCGCACCCGACGATCCGATCGGCGCCCTTCTTCAGTCCTCCGCCTCGCAGCAGGATCAATCCCCGGCCGCTCGCGTCATGTGGGGGCGTGGTTCGGGGTTCATCATCAGCCCGGATGGGCTCGTCGTGACGACGGCGCACACTGTGAACCGCGCGGACGAGGTCACGGTGACGCTGACCGACCGGCGCCAGTTCAAGGCACGCGTGCTCGGCGTCGACCCGCGAACCGATGTCGCGCTGCTTCAAATGCAAGGCGCGTCGAAACTTCCTGTCGTCCGGCTTGGCGACGCTGCGAGGGTAAACACCGGGGAGACCGTGTTGACGATCGGCGCTCTCGAGGGCGCGCAAAACACGGTCACTGCGGGGATCGTCAGCGTCGCGCCACATGCGTTGCCCGACGGCACCACGTTCCCGTTCTTTCAGACCGAAATTGCCGTGAACCCCGATAACTCGGGCGGTCCCCTGCTGAATCGAGACGGCGCGGTAATCGGCGTGGACGTGCAGCTTTACGTGGACGCACCCCGCTATCAAACGATGACCTTCGCCATCCCGATCACGGCGGCAATCGAACTGCGTACGCATTTGCTGGGTCAGGCGAAGGCCGGCGGCGGCAGTCTCGGCATTACAACGCAGGATCTCGATCCCGGTCTGGCCACGGCGTTCGGCCTATCGCGACCGCAGGGCGTACTCGTGACGCTCGTCGCCCCAACGGCGCACGGCACCGCTGCCAACGGCCTGAGGGCCGGCGACGTCATCACGCACGTCAACGGAAAGAGCGTCGATCACGTCGCCGACCTGCGCGATGCCGTCGCGGGGCTGACGCCAGGCTCGAAGGTCACGCTCAAAATCGTCCGCAACAACAAGCCGATGACGTTGAGTGCAACGGTAGCGGCGTCCACTGACGCTGCGGCACCCAGCGGCGACGATCTCGACCGGGTCGGTCTAGTCGTCCATCCGCTCAGCGAAGCCGAACGGCGCACAAGCGGGGTCGAAGCCGGTTTGCTCGTCGATGCGGCCTCGGATCTCGCGGCGGATGCCGGGATCGAGCCCGGCGATATCGTGGTGTCGGTGAACGGAAAGCCCGTTGCGTCCCGCGAAGCGTTAGCCGCGCTCGTCGCCGCGAGCCCGAAGGTAGCCGCGCTGCTGATCGTTCGCGATAACACGCGTACGTTCGTATCGCTGAAATCCAGGTAGCGCGGCCCGCGCCGAGCGCAACAACGCGGAGCCATGGGCGAGCGGCGCGCGTAGTATCGGACAGGCATAGGGTATTTCTTATTACAAAACCAAAAGCGACCCGGCTGGCCGGGCGAGGTGTCTTCCCCCGCGCAACGCGGGCGCATCGAAACCCCGTCGAGGGCCGATTGCTGGCGACGTTCGCCGTTTTCGCCAATAATGCGTCGATAACAATCGCAGGACGGAGGCGCCATGGACTATTCCCCCGAAGCCATTCGTACCGTCGCGGTGGTCGGTCACACCGGTTGCGGCAAGACCTCGCTCGTCGAGGCGCTCCTGCACGAGAGCGGCACGATCCATGCGCCGGGCAGCGTCGAGCGCGGTACGACGGTCTGCGATTTCGATCCGCTGGAGCGCAAATATCACCATTCGCTGAGCTCCGCGATCGCGCACGTCGATTACCGCGACACCCGCATTTATCTGGCCGATACGCCGGGTTACCCCGACTTCTCGGGCCTGTCGATCAGTGCGCTGCCCGCCGTGGAGACAGCGGCCGTCGTCATCAACGCGCGCGCCGGCATCGAAATGACGACGCGGCGCATGATGGCCTGGGCTCAGGCGCGCAAGCTGTGCCGAATCATCGTCGTCAATGGCATCGACGGCGAGAAGGTCGATCTGCCCGGCATCGTCGCTCAGATTCAGGATACGTTCGGCAAAGCGTGCCTGCCGATCAATCTGCCCGCCCAGGGCGCGCAAGCGGTGGTCGACTGCTTCTTCAATCCTTCGGGCGAATCGGACTTTCTGACGGTAGCCGCGGCGCACGATGCGCTCATCGATCAGGTGATCGAGCTCGACGCGAATCTGATGGAGCTCTATCTCGAGCAAGGCGAAGCGATCAGCCCCGAACAACTGCATGAGCCGTTCGAGCGCGCGTTGCGTGAAGGGCATCTGGTGCCGATTTGCTTCACCTCCGCGGCCACGGGCGCCGGCATTCGCGAACTCCTCGATATCTTCGTGAAGCTGTTGCCGAGTCCGCTCGAAGGCAACCCGCCTCTTTTTTATCGCGACGTCGATGGCCGTCGCGAGGCCGTTCAAGCTCGACCGCTCGCCGACAAGCACGTGCTCGCGCACGTATTCAAGATCGTGGTGGATCCGTACATCGGCAAAATGGCCGTGTTTCGAATTCATCAAGGCACGGTTCGGCGCGACAGCCAGCTCTATATCGGCGACGCACGCCAACCGTTCAAGGTCGCCCATTTGATGACACTCCAGGGCAAAGAACACGTCGAGATCGCGCGCGCGGGACCGGGCGATATCTGCGCCACTGCCAAGGTGGACGAGATCGGCTTCGATGCCGTTCTGCACGATTCGCCCGACGACGGCAACATTCATCTCGCGCCCCTCGCGTTTCCGACACCGATTTACGGCCTCGCGATCGAGCCCGAGCGCCGCGGCAACGAGCAGCGCCTGTGGGAAATCCTCCAGAAGCTGACGGCGGAAGATCCTTGCTTGCGAATCGAACATTCGGGCAACAACGAAACGGTCGTACGCGGTCTTGGCGAGCTGCATCTGCGACACATGCTCGAACGGCTCGCCGATCAATACAAGGTCTCCGTGCTCACCCGGCCTCCCAGGATCGCCTATCGGGAAACGATCGTCGCGCAAGCGGAAGGACATCATCGGCACAAGAAGCAGACAGGCGGCGCCGGACAATTCGGCGAAGTCATGCTGCGCGTCGAACCGTTGCCGCGCGGCAGCGGCTACGAATTCGTCGATGCGGTCAAAGGCGGCGCCATTCCAGGTCAATTCATGCCGGCCGTCGAGAAAGGGATACTGCAGGCGATGGAAAGCGGGCCATTGGCCGGCTTCCCGATGCAGGACGTGCGTGTGACGGTTTTCGACGGCAAGAGCCACCCCGTCGATTCGAAGGAAGTTGCGTTCGTCACGGCGGGACGCAAGGCGTTCATCGACGCCGCGCTGAAGGCGCAGCCTCTCGTGCTCGAGCCCATCGTCAATATCGAAGTGATGACGCCCGAGGCGGCCATCGGCGACATCATCGGCGACCTGTCCACGCGCCGCGCCCAGGTACAGGGCACGCGCGCACTCGCGGGACACGCCGTCGTGGTAACTGGAAAGGTGCCGCTATCGGAGCTGACCGATTATCAATCCCGCCTCAACGCCATAGCCGGCGGGCATGGCAGCTACAGCATCGAGTTCAGTCACTACGATGCGGTCCCGCCCAATCAGCAGGAGCGGCTCGCCGCGGAACATCGCAAGCAACATGAAGCTGCGGCGCAGTGAATGCGCTGCGCAGGGCCTGCCTCGATTGACGTGGCGCAAGACTTGCGCACCGACTCAGGCCGCCCTCGTCCACACTTTCTGCAATGCGACACCCGTTTTTCACGATCGGTCATTCGACACGCTCGCTCGACGAGTTCATGGGCCTGCTCGAGGCCTCCGATATCGAACTGCTCGTCGACGTGCGCAGCTTTCCGCGCTCGCGAACGAACCCGCAGTTCAACGTGGACACGTTGCCGGATGCGTTGGCGGCGCACGGAATCGAGTACTGTCATCTGCGGGAGCTCGGCGGACGGCGAGGCAAATCGCAGCGCACGGAGCCTTCGGCGAACGGATACTGGACGCATCCCGCGTTTCGCAACTACGCCGACTACGCATGCACCGCGACGTTCGCCGAAGGCCTGGCCGCGCTGCTCGAATTGGGCGCGCGCAAGCGCTGCGCCATCATGTGTTCGGAGGCCGTCTGGTGGCGCTGTCATCGCCGCATCATTACCGACTACCTGCTATCGCGCGGCGAAGCGGTCAGACACATACTGGGGGATCGTCATGTGGACGCCGCCACCATGACGCCGAGCGCTCGACCTCAACCGGATGGCACCATCATCTATCCCGCGGGCACGCGGTCGTCATGAGGCACAATCCGCGTGCCGCCCGCTCCATACGAAAGACGCGTGTCGTGGCAAGTCGCGCCAACGCGGCTTCTCGAACTGATATCGGACGAAGATCGCGCGGTTGCTTCGGCGGCCATGCGCGCAATGTTCGAGATGAAGAAAATCGTGCTGACGGATATCGAGCGCGCTGTCGCCGCACTCGGACGGTGACATCAATGCGGTTCGAGGTGAAGCGCCTCCGAGCGCGCCGGCCGGCCGAGAAGAAAGCCCTGCGCGTGCGTACAGCCGCAAGCGCGTACGAAGTCGAGTTGCTCGTTCGTCTCGACGCCCTCGGCCGTCGTCGGCATCCCGAGTTCGCGTGCCAACGCAACGATTCCGCGCACGACCGCCGCCGACTTGCTCTGATGCACGGCCGTTTTGACGAACGAACCATCGATCTTGAGCTTGTCGAACGAAAAGCGCACGAGCGTCGACATCGTCGAGTACCCCGTGCCGAAGTCGTCCAGTACGAGCCCGACCCCCTGCGCCCGCAGGTTCGCCAAATTCCGGCGCGTGTGCACGTCATCGCTCAGAAAGACGCTTTCCGTGACTTCGATGTTCAGCCGCTGCGGCGGCAAGCCCGTTGTCTTCAGCACCGTCGCAACGGTCGATGCAAACGATGCCTCGGTCAATTGAACCGGCGATACATTGACAGCAACCACCGCGGCATCGGACCAACTCAGTGCATCGATGCACGATTGGCGCAGCGCCCACTCCCCGAGCGGCACGATCAATCCCGTTCGCTCGGCGATCGGAATGAAGGCGGCCGGCAACAACTCGCCCCGGCTCGGATGCGTCCAACGGAGCAATGCCTCGCGGCCTGTGACCGCCCTCGTGGCGATCTCGACGACAGGCTGGTACTCCATGCGCAAGCCCCTGAAAGTGCGCAGCGCGCCCTCGAGATCGCTGCGCATCAGGCTCAGTTCTTCGTTCGTTGCATGCGCCGAAGGATTGAAAATGGCCGACGCGCTCTTGCCGCTGCGCTTCACCGCGTACAACGCCCGATCCGCGCAGATGAGCAACTGGGCGCCCGTATCGCCGTGATCGGGGTAGAGCGCAATACCGACGCTCGCACCGACATGCACAGTCGCATCGCTCAGTAGGAACGGCTGTGAAAGCGTCTTGACGATGCGATCGGCAAGCGCGGACGCGTCGGCCGACAACGTCGTACCGTCGGACACGACGACAAACTCGTCGCCGGCCAGACGCCCGACGAGTTCGCCTTGCGGAGCGATCTCGCACAGGCGCGCCGCCGCTCCTTGCAGAATCTCGTCCCCCGCGGCGTGACCGAGGCTGTCGTTGATGGCCTTGAAGCCATCGAGATCGATCAACAGGACGGCGAACGCGTGGGCTCGGCGCGGCGAAGCGGCGCTCGTTCGCTCGAGCAAAAACTCGCCGATACGGGCGCGATTCGGCAAACCGGTGAGGCTGTCGCGATGAGCAAGCCGATGACTGCGTTCACGCGCGGCAAGCAGCGCGACGGTGTCGCGATTGCTCCGCAGGGCAACGGTGAAAAATCCGGCCGCGCAAAACGGCGCTTGAAACAGCAATACGAGCTTGCCCGATCCCGGGGAAAGCGCTGCGCCCAATCCCAACAACCCGAGGATTGCCGAAATCTGCACCAGGACGAGGCGAGGCGTACCCGCGTTGCGTCCAGCCAATCCACCAATCACGCCGACGGCGCAAACGTTTCCAAGCAGGAAAAGCGTCGAGTCCCCACTGGTATTGCACAAAAACGTGCCGAAGCCGAACAGCGCACTCCAGAGGATGCTCGCGAAAAGAAAGAGCGCGGTGGGCGTTGACGCTTTGCGTGCGCTACGTCGACGACATATATAAACCACCGTCAACCGCACCGCGAGCAACGCAAGCACGGCGCCGCCCCAACCCGCATACAGGCTCCTGCGATGAAAATAGTACGCCGTTGCTGCCACACTGATTTCGCATATCGATGCAAAGACTATTTCTGGCGTGCGGGTGAATAGATTGGCTAGCAGCGTTTGTCTGTTTTCGAAGCTCAGATGCGCATCGGAGGAGACAAGCCACCTGAAAAAAGCCGACTTCGGTTCGCTAAAAGCCATGTCCAACGGTTTCGACGGTAAGAGGATCGGCGTGAGCCTATCGCGCGATTATTACGTGAAATCGTAAGAATTGCCAAAAAAAGCGAAAACGCGCGAAAAAAGATCGACGCAGCGCATCGAATCATCGGCTTCGCTTCGAAGATCAACCTTTCGCGATCGATCGAACAAACCATCGTCGAGCGCTTAACGTTGCGCTCATGGCGACGCGTTTTGCAAAACACCGATGATCCGCGTCGCCGCATTCAACGTTTCCGAGATTGCCGTCAAGTGTCGCCTGACCGGGCAGATAAAACCTCCATGGATAGACAATCATTGCCGCCCGATAGCGAGGTCTTCTCGATCGCCATGAACGAGTCGCTTGGCATCGAAGCGGCTGAACTCGAGGCGCGGGCGGATTGGCACTTCACGAAGCGCGAATTCCGCGATGCGCTGGCGTGTCAGTTACAAGCCGTTGCCATCCGTCAGCGCGCACATGACGTCACAGGCGCGGGAAATGGCGCACAAAACGCGGGCCTTCTCTATTTTCTTCTGGGCCATCACGAAGATGCGATACGCGCTTACGCGGAGGCGTTGGAATCGCGTACGAGCACGGACGACTTTCGCGGGCAAGCCGTGACATTGGCGCGGATGGCGGAGGTGTATCAGCATATCGGCCGGCACGCGCAAGCCGTTCAACTGCTCGAACAGTCGCTGGACCTCCTCTCACGGGCCGGCACGAGCGAAGACATCGGGACCGCGCTGAACAACATCGCCGTCTCCTACCGGGAACTGGGCGAATGGGACAAGGCGATGCGATGCTATGAGCGATCGCTCGAGAATCGCAGACAGACCGGCGACATCGAGGGACTCGCGGCAACGCTTCATAACCTCGGCGTCCTGTATTCCGATCAGTCGCATGACGATCACGCCCGCAAGCTGCTCGAGGAAGCCCGCGGCCTACGGGAAACGATGGACGACATGCAAGGAGTCGGGCAAACGACGCTTCGGCTCGGCATGCTTCACGAAAAGCATGGAGATTTCCCGGCCGCTATCGCGGCCTACGAGCGTGCCCTGACATTGGCCCGGCGAGCGGACGTGCAAAGCAAGGACGACGAAGCCGCTGCACTGCTCAATCTCGCGGATGTCCATGCGAATCAAGGCAACATCGAGCGCGCGCTCGCGCTGCTGGGGGACGCCGAAAGGCTCTTCAACGAAACAGGCATGACGACCGGCGTGGCCATGGCGCAATACGGGCGCGGCAGCACACTCGCGGCAGCGGGCCGTATGTCCGAAGCGCTGGCCTGGTTCGAGGCGGCACGATCGCATTTCTTGCGGCTGAACGACCGGCCTCGCCTCATCTCCACGTTCATTGCCATGGGCACGCTTTTGTCGCGCACCGAGCGGCACAGGCAGGCTCGCGAGGCGTTCTCGTCCGCGCTCGAATTGCAAAGGGAACTGGCACTGCGCGCCGACGAGGCGATCACGCTGCAATTGATCGATCGTGAATCTGCCGCTCTGGGCGATACCGGAACCGGTCTCAATCGCCATTAGCGGGTCATCGTTCCGGCCGGCGGTCGTCCATATAAACGGACCGGAACGATTAGGCCGCTCGCCCCCGCCTGCACGCGCCCCCGAATTGCGCTAACCTGTGCAGCGCTCGGCTGAAAGTGGCCAACTTCTTACTGGCGAAGCAATGACGCAGCCCCTTCGAATCGACTTCGTTTCCGATATCGCATGCCCCTGGTGCGCGATCGGCCTATCCTCGCTGCAACAGGCACTTTCCCGGCTGGGACAAGCGGTCGACCCACAGATCGTCATCCATCCGTTCGAGCTCAATCCGCAAATGAGGCCCGAGGGCGAGGCGATCGTCGATTATCTCGGCAAGAAATACGGACGCACGCCGGAAGAGATCGCCGAAACCCAGGCGGTGATTCGCGAACGCGGCGCGAGCGTCGGCTTTACGTTCGGCCCGCGCAATCGCGTCTACAACACATTCGATGCGCATCGGCTCTTGCACTGGGCCGGCATCGAAGGCAAGCAGTTGCCGCTGAAGCTCGCGCTCATGCAGGCCTATCATTCCGACGGCAAGGATCCGAGCAATCGCGACGTGCTCGTCGAAGCGGCGCAAACGGTCGGACTCGATGCCGACCGAGCGCGCGATGTTCTGGACAGCGGCCGGTATGCCGATGAAGTCCGAGCCGAAGAACGGGATTTCCAGGCACTCGGCATCCAGTCGGTTCCGTCGATCATTTTCAATCGACGTTACCTGGTCACGGGCGGACAGCCGGTAGAAGCATTCGAGCAAGCGATCAAAGAGGTTTTGGCGGAAACGTAGTTTGCGTTTGTCCGCCATCGCGTGACGGCGCGAGCACAACGCGATGCGTTTGCGCCGATCGGCGCAAACGCGCTTGGATACTCGAGGCAAGAGGCTGCGTCAGCCGAGCGGCAGGACTGTCGCCGCCACGGGTGAGTGCTTCGTCCCTTCGTCCGTTCGTCCCTTCGTCCGTTATGACTTGGTGGGCGCGAGCGAGCCCATTCCGTGCGGCGTCTTCATCGTCGTGCAGGTACCCGTCGGCACATTCTTGTAGTGTGCGCCGTCATAGTCCATCTTTTGCGTGCCGGCGCAAGTGGTCCCCGCCCCCGCCTTGCAGTCGTTATGGCCGGCAAGCGCCACGCCATAGCACTTTTCCACGTTCTGGGCGGCAGCGTTCTGCGCGAATGCGCCGGTCGCCAGCGATGCGAGAACCAGGGCTGCTGCGGAAAGTTTGTTCGTATTCATCAATTCGCTCCTAGATGCCATCAAGTGGTTAGCGATCGCTTGCACCGCATCATTAGCCTCGCCCGACTGTCCGGGCACGGCGCGGTTGCACTGCGCGATCTGCCAGGTAATTCGCCGCAGTTGGGCGAGTGGTTACAGCGGTCGAAAAATTTTCGACACCGGCTTCACGAAGCCGCGAATGCTTCGGCGACAACCTCGATGAGTGCTTGCATGCGGGCCGTCTTATACAAGTCCAGATGGGCGACGAGCCAGACCTCGAAGTGCTCGCGGCGATGCGGCATCACACGCACGAGTTCGGGCTCGTCGTCCGCGCGAAAGCATGGCAGCCCGGCAAGACCGAGTCCGGCGATCGTCGCCTCGAACAGCATCATCGTCGATGCAGTCTGAAACGCCACCCGCGCCCGGTTGGTAGGCTCGCCGCATAGGGCGTCCCACATCGACGGTACCACCGGCTGCTGATACATGACGAGATCGTGTCCTTCGAATGCCTCGCCTTCACGCGGTGTTCCACGCGCGGCAACATAGGCGCGCGAAGCGTAAATACCCATTTCCAACTGAGCCAGCCGCCTGACGACGAGCTCCGGCGAATCAGGCCGAACCGTCCGGATCGCGAGATCGGCCTCACGCCGCGTGAGATTGGCGATATCCACCGATGTCACGCAGACGATATCGATACCCGGATGCGCACGACGCAGCTTCGCGATGGCGGGCACGACGAATTTTTTGCCCAGCGAGTCAGTCGTCGCCACGCGAATCGTCCCGGACAACGCTTCGTCCAGCCCGGCCACGCGCCGCTCCATCGCCAGCGCTGCCTGCTCCATGGCCTCCGCCGGTGCGACCAGCGCTTCGCCCGCCGAAGTCAGCACGTACAGCGAGGGCGTGCGCAGGAAAAGCCGCGCGGACAGCGCCGCTTCGAGCGCCGCGATGCGCCGCCCGACAGTGGCCTGATCGACGGAGAGGCGGGCGGCCGCGCCGCGCAGTGTGCCGGCTCGCGCCACCGCCAAAAAGAAACGCGCATTGTCCCAATGAATCATCGCTGCGAAGCCCCGGGCGCGGATGGGTGTCGGTGATGCAAATGTGCATCATAGATATGCGATATTACTGCTTTATTGCATCGCCGCGCATTCGTAAACTGAGAGGCATTCAGCCAACGGAGGAACGAATGTCCGATACGGTTCTCGCACGCGCGGACGAATGCGGACTGCAGCGCCGCGACGCATGGCGCAGGCGCGTCACGCTAGGTCTGGTCGCCGGCGGCATGTTCATGGCAGTGCTCGATACGACGATCGTCAATGTCGCGCTGCCCGCCCTGCGTGCGTCGCTCGGCGCGACGGTGAGCGGCCTCGCATGGATCGTCGATGCTTACACGCTGACTTTTGCCGCGCTGATTCTCGCCGGCGGCGTCGCCAGCGATCGTTTCGGCGCAAAAACGGTGTACCTCGCCGGGCTCGCGGCATTCGTCGCGGCGTCCGCCGCGTGCGGTCTCGCCCCATCCGTCGGCGCGCTCGTCGCGGCCCGCTTTGCGCAAGGTGCCGGCGCCGCACTGTTCCTGCCCGCCTCGCTTGCCATCGTCCGCGCCACTTTCGACGATGCGCAGGAACGGGCCCGTGCCATCGCCACATGGGCGCTCGTCGCGTCGGCCGCGGCCGCGATCGGCCCTGTCCTGGGAGGATTGCTCGTCGATAGCTTCGGATGGCGCAGCGCATTTCTCGTCAATCTGCCGACAGGCGCGGTTGCTTTCGCGGGCGCGCTGGTTTCAGTCCGACCGGCACCGCGCAGCACCTCCGTGCGCCGCTTCGATTGGGGCGGACAGTTCTCGAGTGCGGCCGCACTGGGTGCACTGTGTTTCGCCGCAATCGAATTGCCGACTCGCGGTCCGCGGTCGCCCGAAGTCGTGGTGGCTTCCCTGTTGTTTGCCGCCTGCGTCGCGGCACTGATTTTCTTCGAGCGCCGCTCGCGCGAGCCGATGGTGCCGCTTGCGTGGTTTCGAAACCGGATCTTTCTGGCGATGAATGCGGCGGGAACGCTTGTCTACGTGGGCTATTTCGGACTGCTGTTCAATCTGAGCCTTTACCTGCACGGTGCGCTCGGCATGAATGCGAAGGCGACCGGTTTCGCCCTCTTGCCCATGGCGGCAAGCCTGTCGTTCGGCAACCTGCTCTCGGGCAAGCTCCATGCGCGCCTCGGCGCCGCCCGCTTGATGACGATCGGCCTGGCCGCGGCGGCGGTCTCGGCCCCCCTCACGGCCGCACTGTTCTCATGGGCGGCACCGCGCCCATTCATCTATGCCTCGATGGCCGTTTTCGGAGCGGGCACCGCTTTGTCGGTACCGCCGATGATCGCCACCGTGCTCGAGCAGGTGCCCGCGGAGCTCGCCGGCGTGGCCTCGGGGCTGCTGAACGCGTTGCGCCAGGCGGGCAGCCTCATCGGCGTCGCGTTGGCCGGGGCGGTCACGATGCTTGCCGCGCATCTGAGCGTTTCGCTGTATGTCGTCAGCGCGGTGGGCGGCGCGGCGTATGCCGCGGCCGCCATGCTGGCGCATGCGTTCGGCGCCGAGCGCGGCACTCACTAACCGAGAATCGGGTCCCAGAGCGCGCAGTCGTAGTGGACACCGTAATGGTAAGCAGTCCTGATGTCCATTCATCGGTTCATGGAATTCACGCATTCACCGCGCACGCAGATCTTCCCGCTCGAGGCGAAACCGTTGGTAGCTCAGCGCTTCGCTCGCGTTATATCCGACCCATTGCATGCCAAGCTTTTGCGCGACACGCAGCGACGCGGTGTTCGCGGACGCGATTTCCGCAATGACGCGCGGCAACCGTAGCGTTGCGAAGGCGTGATGCACGAGTGCGTGGGCGGCCTCGGTGGCGATTCCCCTACCCCACGCATCGCGCACGAGACGCCAGCCGATCTCGACCTCGGGCCCCGCTCCATGGTCTGGAATGAGCAACACCCAGCCGATGAACCGCTCGGGCGCGCTGCGCTCGCGTATCGACCAATAGCCGAGCCCGGGCGGATACGCCCTCGTCGTGCGGAATGCCACGAACTGTCGATGCGCGACCGGGTCCTGCCAAGGCCCGGCGATATGACGGGTGACCTCGGGATCGCGATCCATTGCGAGGCACGCCTCGAGGTCGGCGAGCGTGCGCTGACGGATCAGCAACCGGGGGGTATCCAGGGCAGGCAGTTCGGGAGTCGAAACGGACATGGCGAAAGAGTAATGGGTTTTCTGTATCGAATTCGGCTGGTTTGCAATGAACCGCATAACCGTTGCCGGAGCAAGTCTTTCTAAAAGCCGACATTTAAAACCAGATCGTAATATTTTAGACAGCCACATAGGGATTAATACCGATAAACGGGCAACCCAATCATGCAACCGCTTAGAGTGCGCGTACACTCGTCATGCCAACCCACGGGACGGCCGCGCCAGCGTGATCCGCGGTGCGGCTGACGATCTGGAGACAAAAAGGAGAACGCAAAAATGGCTTGGACGCGTGAGCAGAAAAACGTCACGATCGCAGCCTATCTAGGCTGGACGCTCGACGCCTTCGATTTCTTCCTGATGGTTTTCGTCCTCAAGGATATCGCTGCAGAGTTCAACACGAAAATCCCGGCCGTCGCGGTTGCGATCACCCTGACCCTGGCGATGCGGCCGCTCGGTGCGCTGATCTTCGGCCGGCTCGCCGACAAGTTCGGCCGCCGGCCGACCCTCATGATCAACATCGCCTGCTATTCGGTGCTCGAACTCCTCTCGGGCTTTTCGCCGAATCTCGCGACCTTGCTCGTCATGCGCTCGCTGTTCGGGATCGCCATGGGCGGGGAATGGGGCGTCGGTTCCGCGCTCACGATGGAAACCATTCCCGCCAACGCCCGCGGCTTCGTCTCCGGGCTGCTGCAAGCCGGCTACCCGACCGGATACCTGCTCGCTTCGGTCGTGTTCTGGCTGCTGTTCGACGTCCTGCATTGGGGCTGGCGCAGCATGTTCTTCGTCGGCATCATCCCCGCGCTGCTGGTGCTCTATATCCGCAAGAACGTTCCGGAATCGCCCGCATGGCGCGCCATGGAGACGCATCAACGTCCGGGCCTGATCGATACGCTCAAGAGAAACTGGGCGCTCTCGATTTATGCGATCGTGCTGATGACGGCATTCAACTTCTTCTCCCACGGCACGCAGGACCTCTATCCGACGTTTTTGCGCGTACAGCACAGCTTCGATCCGGCTACCGTCTCTCGCATCCTGATCGTCCTCAATATCGGCGCGATCGTCGGTGGACTGTTCTTCGGCTCGATGTCGGAAAAGATCGGCCGTCGCCGCGCGATCTGCATCGCGGCATTGATCGCGTTGCCCGTGCTTCCGCTGTGGGCGTTCTCGGCTAGCGCCGTCGCGCTCGCGATCGGCGCGTTTCTCATGCAAATCTCGGTACAGGGCGCGTGGGGCGTGGTTCCTGCCTACCTCAACGAGATCTCGCCCGATGAAATTCGCGCCACGTTCCCTGGCTTCGTCTATCAACTCGGCAACTTGATCGCTTCCGTCAACGCCACGATGCAGGCATCGCTCGCCGCCAGCCAGAACAACAACTACTCGCTCGCCCTGGCCGCCGTTGCGGCAATATCCGCAATCGTCATCGCGGTGCTCATTCTGTTCGGGCGCGAGCAACGTGGCGTGGACATGCTGCGCTCGGCTCAACGCGTCGGCGAATCAGCATGACGGGACGCCCGTGATACCCGATGCCTGACCGCCTTCAGAGTTTGACGGACCGGAGTAGCGCCGCACCGCGTGCCTTCGGCCCGTCATTTCCGCGAGGGTTGGCGGACTCTAGAGGACTCCACCCACAAACAACGCTTGCCGCCGTATCGATACGTTTTTATCGTTCCCGAAACAACGAGTTTCAATCAAGAACTTGAATCGCTTGTTCGCGGCCGGCTAACCGGCATGGGAGGCGCACATGGCAGTTCGCACATCGAACCGGATAACCGGCGACACGAAGGCACGCATTCTCGATGCGGCCGAAGACATCTTCATCGAATACGGTTTCGAGGCCATGTCGCTGCGGCAAATCACGTCGCGCGCGGACGTCAACCTGGCCGCGGTCAACTATCATTTCGGCAGCAAGGAAGCGTTGATCCACGCGATGTTGTCCCGTCGCCTCGATCGCCTCAACGAAGAACGATTGAAGATGCTCGAGCGTTTCGACGCGGCGCTCGGCGACCGGCTCACCTGCGAACATGTGCTCGGCGCGATGTTCATCCCCGCGCTGCGCCTGTCGCGCGATCCGCAGGCCGGCGGGCGGGCGTTCCTCAAGCTGCTGGGCCGCGCCTATACGGACCCTTCCACATTCATTCACAACTTTCTCAGCGGCCACTACGCATCGGTCGCCGAGCGCTTCTTCGACGCCTTCCAACGCGCGCTGCCGCATTTGCCTCGCGAGGAACTCGGCTGGCGACTGCATTTTGCGATCGGCGCGCTGTCGGGCGTGCTGGCGGGCGGCGATACCGATAATCTCATCGCCGAGTTCTCCCAAGGGCAGACGATGAGCGATCTGCAATTGATTGCGCGCCTCGCGTCGCTGATGGTTGCCGCGCTGAAGGCACCGTTGCCCGACGCGGCCCAACTCGCAGCTTTCGCCGCCGTGCTGGGCGACGCCGCGGACGGAACCGATGCGGCCGTTGCAATCAGTGCCTGCGGCTCGCTCGATCGGCATCCCGCTACCTTCGAGGACGATCCACGCGCGACGGCCCCTAACGGCGGCGCAAGCGATGCCGAGACAGCGCCGGCATCCGGTCCGCGGCCCATGCCCGTACAGGAGCAGCGCGGAACCCAGCGTTCGGCGCTCTGAGCCTCGATCGGCATCAACGCAGGTCGATCGCTATCTCCACCGTATGCGCACGCCACGGCTGCTCGGTCACTGTGTGTCCAGCATGCCTGGCCAACCGCGTCAGCACGAATGCGTCCGAGGGACGCAACAGGCCGACGATGCGGCCCTGAGTGCTGGCTAGGCGCGCGTACCATAGCGCGCCAATGTCGCCGCCGACGGGCGCCACGGACGCCGTCGATGCGCCGGCCGATACGGCATCCGCCGCAAAGGCGATGCTTCGCCCGAGGGACGCGTCGACGAGCACGGTGGTGGCCGGCGCGACCGTCCGGCTGGCCACCGCACGCGGCGCACTCGCGAGCGATTCCGGGCTACCGCCGCACACACCGGCGATCAACGCCGCCGAGTCCACGATGAAGCTTCGCCGATCCATGAAGCTGAGCCCCCTTACGTATAGCCACGCCGATCGCGCCAGGCGCGCGGCCAGATGCCCGATTTGCCCGGCGCCAGGATGCCGTCGGGATCGAGCGTATCCTTGATCGTTTCCGACAAGCGCAGCAACGCACCATCGTTGAAATCGTATTGCGCAGCAGCCAGGTCCATATAGGCCAGATGGGTACGGTACTGGCCATACCCCGCCGCGCGCGCATCGCTGATCAACACGCGCAGCAAGTCGCCCGCGGCATCGGTCTGGCTTGCATCGTCGCGGTCGAAGATCGTTGCGACGATGTGATGCAAATGGCGCGTGCCGGCGGTGAAGCCGCCGTAGTAATCGAACCCGTATTCGGCACAACGGGTCTTCGCGAGCCAATATTGCCGCATCGCGTCGCGCCCCGTGAACGGGCAGATCGGCGAAAAATCGACGTGCGCGCCCGCGCCGCCGCGCCAGTCGAGCATCCGAAATGCGGTCATGGTCGGGATGCCGGCCATGTTGCGGTCGCCGCCGCCCTCGGGTTGCGCGTCGCCGGCATACCGCGCGGCCTCGATGCGCACCCCTCGCACGCGGGAAAACGCCCGCTTGACGACCGAAAACTGCGCCTCGACGACTTCGGGCTCGCCATACAGGCCGAAACGCAGATTCCATCGCCCGATCCCGAGCCGCCTGGTCATCGCATCGATGGCGGACTCGGGCATCGGCCCCTGCCCGTCATACCACTCGCCGCGCGACGACACCCCCGCCGCAAAGCGAATAGCGCCTTCGACGACGGCGTGATTGCGAATCGTCTCGTCGAGCTTGAACGGCCGCAACGTCTCGACGATGGCCTCCAGGTCCGCTTCGTCGCCGAAGCGCAGATGCGCGAGCAGATAGCTGGCCGGCCGCGGCATCAGTGCGATGCCGAGCTTGGTCACGATGCCGAAATTCGACTGCATGAACATCGCGTCGTACGAGGGGCCGAAGCCCGGCTTGTAGAGTTGCCACGAACTGCCTATCTCGATGCCGCCCATTCCGGTGCGCACGATGTCGCCCGTCGCGAGGACGACTTCCATGCCGCACTGCATCGCGGCGTGGTCGCCGTAGGGCGTGTAGCCGAAGCCGCGCTCGAGCGTATTGCCGACGACGCTGCCCCAACCCGCCGCGGGCGGATCGATCCATAGCTTCGCACCGCGCGCGCGCAAGTGCTCGTGCAGATCGAAGTAGGTCACGCCGGGCTCGACCAGGGCATAGCCAAGGGTCTCGTCCACTTCGAGGATGCGGTTCATGCGTCGCAGATCGACCACGATCGATCCGGACAGACGGGGCGCCGCTCCTCCATACGCATAATTGCGGCCGGTCGAGACCGGCCAGAGCGGCAGACGATAGCTGCGCGCGACGCGCAGCACTTCCCTGACCTCGTCGACTGAAGCGGGCAGTATCGCTGCGGATGCCGCGAAGCGCGGCTCCTGAGGGCCCGGAGCGAACGGATCGGCGTATTCGATCAGTTCGTTGTCCGAAACAACGACGTGAGTTTCGCCGACAATCGAACCGAAGAGGCGCAGCGCTTCGTGAAAGCGTTGTGCACTGCAATGGGGCGGCAGCACGCTCATCGAGGCCGCCGCGGCGAAAGACGCACTGACGATTTCATCGAGTCCCCTTGATTGCGGCGCAATGTCCGCTCGTTCGCTCGACGCGAAGCTGCGCTGGAGGACTTTCGGCAAGCTTCGGCATGCGATGCTGCCGCCATTGTCCCACGAGCGCGCGCTTTTCCGGGGGCCCGTGCGCGGGCATCGACCGTGCTCGGACATGCGCAGCAGCCGTGGTATCTGAAACCCGCGCGGGGCGAAAACCAATGATGCCGCGCGCCTTTTGGAACATTTCGTTACGCGCGCGTGGGCCCGATGCGCGTGCGAAAGGACCCTCGCGGCAGCACACACGGGTTAAAATCCCCGCCAGCCACGAATTTCGCGCGTAGCCACCGCGCTTCACTAACCAACCTGGGGCAGCTCCTGCTGTCGTCCGTGCAATGCCGAATCCCGCAGAATCCCATCCGCAGAACGACTTCATGAACGCAGCGCGCAAAGAGCGCAAGCGCGTCGAAATCTATCTCGTGAACGGCATCCGTCTGACTGGATGCATCGAGTCGTTCGATCAATATCTCGTCATGCTGCGCACACCCGTCGGGCTGCAAGGCATTTACAAGCGTGCGATTTCGACGATTCAGCTCGATACCGGCACCCGCCCGGGGCCACGCGGCCCGCGTACCGGCGGGTACGGCGAGCGCCACGGTCCGCGCGAGGGCTCCGGCGCGCCTCGCGAAGGCCGCGAGCCGCGCGAATCGCACGGCATGCATGGGTCATCGGAGCGCTCGGGCGACGCGCCGGTGGTCGTGACGCGCAGACGCCGGCCGTTCAGCACGGGCCCGCATGGCAACGAGCACGGCAACCACCACAGCAGTAGCACCAGCAACGACAACAACAACGACAACAACAACGACGACAACAATAACAACAACGAATGAGGTGCCTCGCCGCGAGGCACCTCAGGATGTCAGCGAAGGCCCGCCATCGCGGGTCGAGCATCGCTCTGCCGCTGCGAAAGGCTCTCTAGCAATGCCTCCGCGCGGGCGCGCTGCTCGCGCGTCAGTTCGAATTGCCGGCGGATGCTCAAGATCCGCTGCCGCCAATACTGCGCCGTAAGCATACGATTCTCGGGTTCGCGGATCGCCCGCTCGAGATGATCCAGATCCGCGTCGACCAAATGAAGCGCATACGTCCGGCGCACAGGTTCCGTCTGTTGAATTGCCATTGCAGTCCTATTTCGAAAACACCGTGCCTCTAGTCTGCAAGTTCGATGCCTCCTTGCGACGAATAGCGCGCGACGGAGAGAAATAGGCGCATCGCGGCGAATGTCTTGCGGCTCGGGAGTCGAAGTCCGGCGCGATTGGCTGGCAACGATTACATCCGTTGCGGAAGAATGTGCCTGCATAGACCAGGCGTCCGTCGCCCGGGCGGGGGCAACGGACGATCAAGCGCTCCGTTTCGAACGCATCGGGGATGTCGATGAGCAGCCGATCCATGGGCTCTGGGCTCGATGCAGTACCGCATGATAGCCGGCCTGCTGCCGGGCCCGGCCCCGCACGCTCGATTTGGGACGGCGCGCGCCCCGTTCAGCGCACGCGGTGCGGCAAGCCCGAGTCCGCCTCACGCTGCAACTCGCGCACCTGACGCTTGAGCGCACGCAATTGATCCTGCGCGGCGCGCTTTTGCGCGTCCAGCGCCGCCGCCTCGCCGCGCGCCTGCTTTTGGCGATCGGCGGCGAGTGCTTGCTGCTGGTGCGCAACGTCGAGATCGGCCTGCAAACGCTCGGCCCGCGCTTGCGAAAGCGCGATCAAATGTTCCGTATAGGCTTTTTGCGCGGCCAGCTTGGCCCCGCGCAACTCGACATCAGCGAGCTGCGCGCTCTTTTTCGCGAACTCGGCATAGATCGCTTCCGCGCGGGCCTCGTCCTGAGTCTTGATCACGCGCCAGAAGTTTTTCTGTTGAAAGAGCGCGACGTAGTAGGTCAGCTCTTTCCCATAGAGCAGAAGGCTCGCACCGTAGCTGCCGTTGTAGCTGGTGCGAAGCTCGGTCAACTCGCTGCCGTGCATGAGACGCTGCAATTCGGCGACGTTGCCTTGCGCCGCTTCTTTCGAGTCTTCGGCTTGGGGCACCGCCGACGCTGCTGGGGCTTGTTCGCGTACCGGAGATGCGTCGGACGTCGCCATGGCGGGCGTTGCCGCGCCCACGGCCAGCGGGATCGAGGCGCTCGTCGTCGTTGCCGGTGCCGTCGCACTGCTGCTCGATTGCGCGCCGGCGCAGCCGAACATGCCCAATCCCCCGATCATGACAAGCGCCGCAAGCGCTGTCCCCCGTACTTGTGGTAGATGCCTCATCGTTGATTCCCGCGCGAATAGTTTTTATCTGAGCAAGCATGATTTACTGACTCAAGCGTGTCATTATTACTCAGTTTCGCGCGCTTCGGGCTCTTCCTCGAAGATTTGGTATTTGCGCATCTTTTCCCATAAGACTTTGCGGCTGATACCCAGGTGTTGAGCGGTATCCTGCCGGCGCCACGCGTTCGCGCTCAGCGCAGCGAGCACGCGGTTGCGCTCGGCCATGTCCCACTTGCTTCGATCCACGATGAGTTCGTTCGCGCTGTCGGCCGGAGCCGGCTGCGCATTGCGCGCGTGCGCGATCAACCGCTTGAGCCGGATGGCATCCCATGCGCCGATCTGGCGCACGGTCACGCCGATACGCTCGGCGAGATTGCGCAATTCGCGCACATTGCCGGGAAAGTAGGTATCGGCCACCGCATCGGCGAGCCAGTAAGGCACCGCGGGCAGGCTCGCCATGCGCTCGGCGCCGAGCACCGAAGCAATGAAGGCGTTGAAGATCGCGATCTTGTCGACCGCGCCCCGCTCCTCGAGCGACGGGAGGCGCAACTCGATTACCGCGAGCCGGTAATACAAGTCGGCGCGAAATGCACCGTCCTTGACCAATTGCGTCAGGTTCTTGTTTGTCGCGGCAACGAGCCTGAAGTCGACGCGCACGGGCGTCGCCGATCCGATGCGCGTGACGGCGCCGTCTTCGAGTACGCGCAGCAGTTTCACTTGCTGATAAAGCGGCAAATCGCCGATTTCGTCCAGAAACAGCGTGCCACCGTCGGCCTGCTCGAAGTATCCCTTGTGCGCACCCACGGCACCGGTAAACGAGCCCTTCGCGTGGCCGAAAAACAGCGACTCGAAAAGACCGTCGGGAATCGCGCCGCAATTGACGGGGACGAACGGGCCGGCGGCATAACGGGAGTGCTTTTCGTGCAGCAATTGCGCGATGCGCTCCTTGCCCACGCCAGTCTCGCCGCGGATCAGCACGCTCGTGTCGCAATCGGCGAACGTATCCACTTCGCGAAGCAACGCTTGCATGGGCTCGGAATGCGCGACGAGCGCCGTCGGCTCGGACGTTCGCGCGGTATGCGCGCGCAACTGCGCAACGAGCTTGGCGACCATCCCGCGCAGCTCGGCGCACGTGAAATCGAGCGGCAACACATGCGCGTACTCGTGCGGAAACACGGCGGGATCGCGCTCGCGCGGCACGGCGCCCACCCAGATCACCGGCATGCCGTTGGTCGCCTGCCAATCGTGCAGTACACGTGCCGCGCCGTCGATGACGCTCACGCTGACGATAGCAAGCGATGAGCGGACTTCACCGCTCGGAGGCGTCATCGTCATCCCGTCCGCACGGATCACGTCGACGTCGAAGCTCGCCATGCAGCGCATGACGCGTTCGACGATATCGGCCTTGCCCTCCCAGACATAGATGTCCAGTTCCTCGATTGTATTGGCGGCTCTCATTGTTCGCTTCTTCGATGTTTTCAATAGACGAGTTTCGACACGCCGCAGGTCAACGACAGATCATGGATGGTTGCGACGCCGACCTGCACCCCGAGCAGTTGCAGCAACGGGACGAGCGCCGCGTCGACATCTTCGGCGACCAGCGTGAGCGCAGGAGCAAGGAACGCGACGAGTGCACTGACGACAGGTCCCAACGGCACACCGAGCGCGCCTCCCAACAGCGTGACCGAGAGCGCGCCCGGCTGCGCGAGTGTGGCGGAGAGTCCCGACAGTGCATTCGCCAACACGCTGCCCACAGCGTTCGAATTCGCGCTCTGGTAGTCGTCTGCGTTGCCGGCGATGCCGTCGAATTCGAATGTCGACGAATCCTCTGCCGGGACTACCGCGGGAAGCGCCGCGTTCGCCTTCACGACGATCAGATTCGAGACCTGGATCAACGTTGCAGCTCGCGTGCAGCTGAACGGCTGCGAGGCCGATAGATTGGGGGGGGCGTCGCCTACGCAGACATTCGCGAGGCCCGGCGTCGCACCGATCGTCGAATTGCTCGCAGCGGCACTCGTCGCGCAATGCGCGGCTTCGAGCCAGGCCTGCCCCGGCGCAACCTCGAGCGAGAGCGGCAGATTGGCGCCGACCGTGCCGACGAAAGGAAGGGTGACGGGACCCAATCCGATGTTCAGATAAAGCCGCACCTGTGCAGTTCTTGCCTGCGTACGCCATGTCTGCGTGGCTGGGTTCATCCCCGCCTCGCCGATCGCGAGCACCGGCGGCTGAAGAACTTGCACTTTCAACGTGGTCTGCAGCGTGCCGAGCGCGAGGCCGGCTGCGATATCCGTCGGCGCTTGTCCGGCTTTGGCGATCTCGGCCGCCACGACGAGCGCATCGAACGGGCCGATCGTCGCGCCCACGGCACTCTGCGTATGGGCGAGATTCACCGAAAGCAGCCCGGGCGCTGTGTCGGTCGCACCGAGCGGAAACTTCACGGATGTCGAAAGACCGCTTGCCGCGATCGCTTGCAACGTCGCGAGATCGGTCTGCAGGTTCGCATCGGCCACCGATGTACGCGATAACGCACTCAGCATCAGATTGGCGAGCTGAGCGGCATCGACTTGCGTCGCGAGCAATGCGTCAACCGTATCGACTCCAAGCGCCGCCATCAGATCGCCGACCTTGATGCGCGCGCCGGCCAGCGATTGATATGAAGCCAGCGAAAGATCGAGGTTCGCGCCCAGCAATCCGTTGAGCAGACCGTTGATGAGGCCGCCTTGCAATTGCGCGAGCGTCGTGCCGATCGTGAACGCGCCGAGATTCGTCGCCTGCGCCGTCGCGGTGGCGCCGATCTGCCGTGACGGCCCGAGAAAGAAGTACGGGACCGTGCGCACCACGCGGACTTGCACGGCGTTCAAAGGCGAGCCGTTCGCGCTGGCGAAGTAGCTCGGCGCGGTATTGGTCGCGGTATCCCAACGGCCGCAGACGACCGTCAGCGACTGTCCCGCCGCCGTCGCCGAAAAGCCGTTGGCCGCGGCGTTCGCCCGCGCCGTGGCCGTCGGTGCCGAGCAATCGTCGTCCATCGTTTGCGCGCCGGCGAGCGAAGCAAGATCCGCGACCCGCTGCAGCGACCGCCGTGCGAAGAAGACGTTGCCGACGTCGAGCGCGCCGAGGACCGCCACCGCGAGCGAAAGAAAAATCGCGACGACGATGGCCGCCGAACCGCGCTGCCGATCGGTGCGCGGCGGGCGGGGTCGGTCGAATGTGCGGCGGCGCGCAGCCTTCATCGCTCAGTTCGCCCCGCTGGGCGAAGCGCCGACGGCATTCATATAGTTCGCACCCGCGGCGTTGCCGCCCGCGCCGAGCGTCGAATCGAACGAACTCGGAATCCTGGTCTTGAAAGAGTCCAGATAGCGTGCGTAGGCCAGCCCCGCCTGTGCGCCGAGCACGGGCAATGCCGGCGCGGCTTGCGCGTTGCTGCGCTGAAGCTCGAGCCAGCTTCGCGTCGCTTCGCCGATCGGCTGGGTCGGTCGCACCGCGGCAGCAGGCTCGCCTGGCGCTTCAGCCATCGCTGGCGCACACAGGCCAGCCGCGAGGAGTACGGCCGCGCCGAATGCGATCTTGGCGATCGTGCGTAGGGGGTCGATGAAGTAGCGTGTCGTCATATCGTCCTCGTCACGGCGAATGCGTCATTGCGCGAACCGCTGCAAGAGCGGCAACGGCGTACGGGCGCTGGCCGTCGCCGCCGGCGCCTCTTCGGGGCGCACCTGCGGCTGCCTCGGTTTTTCGGTGCCTTGTACCGAGCGGCGCCCCTTCCGTGCGAGCGCGACTTTCGCCGCGTCCTGACGCACCGCTTCGCGCACTTCGTTCGAAAAATGCTGCTCGTCCATCAATGCACGCGCATCGCGTGCATGGCCCTGCGAGAGCAGCAGCAACGCGACGTTGGCCAGCACCGTCGCGTTATGGGCATCGAGCTCCGCCGCCTTCATGAGCGGAACACGCGCCCCTGCCACGTCGCCTTCGCGCAATCGTGCATAGCCAAGATCGGACAACGTCGCGGCGTCCGTGGGCGCGAGCGCCGACGCCGCTTCAAGGTCGTGCGCCGCCCTATCGAAGTCGCCCGCGGCGCCTGCAACGAGCCCCAGCCCGCGGTAGCCGCGCGAGGCAAGCGGCGTCGCGAGCAGCGAGCGATACGCATCGGCACTGGCCTCGGGCTGTCCCGTCAGGCGCAGTGCGTCGGCGCGCAGCAGCGTCGAGTCGGGCGTCGTCCCGTATTGCTTTTCGTATGCGTCGATGTGCGCGAGGGACGCAAAATAGAGCCCCTGCGACTGCATCCGGTCGATCAGCGCGAGATACATGCCGGGCGTATCGGGCTTCGGTTCGGGCTGAGCGTTTTGCAGCATCGCGGCGCGTTCGGCCTGCGGCCCCACGCCATAGCCCGACGGCTTGAATGCGCAGGCGCTCAGGACGAGCACCAGCGCGGCGGCGAAAAAGCGGCGCGATGACGGCGGAATCGGGCTCGAACGGTTCATCGGATGATCGATCGTCGTTGTCGGGATAGTGTTCTTCAATGCGCGGCTCGCTCTCGGGTGTGCCATTCGTCAACGATGCGTCGTCGAAAGCGCGTGCGTGATCGCAACGATGCCCGGTCCCGCCGTCACGATCAGCAGCGCAGGCAGCAGCGTCAGGATCATGACGCCCGTCATCTTGACGGTCAGTCGCCCGATCCGCTCCCGCAAACGGGCTCGGCGGGTCTCCCGCAGCCTTTCGCCGAATTGACGAAGCGGCTCCTGAACCGCGCCGCCGTGCCGGTCGACCTGGATCATCAGACGCGCGACGGCCCGCAAATCCTCGTTGCCGAATGCGCCCGCAAGACGCTGCAGCGATTGCTCGCGCGTGCGCCCCGCCACGAACTGCCGCTGCGCGATCTCGAGCTCGTCGGAGAGCACGGGCAGCATCGTCCGGAAATCGTTGATGATGACCTGCAAGCTCTGGTCGAGCGATAAGCCGACACCTTGCAGCAGCCTGAGCAGGTCGACGAATGCCGGCGTCTCGTCGGCAACGCTCGCACGCCGGGCGGCCGCGCGGCGGCCAAGCACCGCCTTCGGCAGCATGAATCCCGCGACGACGGCCGCACCCAGATAGGCAGGCTGCGTACTGCCGTCGATATACGGGCTCACGAGCCACGTGTAGAGGGCAAGCCCCAGCGCCGCGCTCGCAAGCCGCGATATCAAAAAGATGCCGCGCGCATTCGCGTCGGCGAAGCCGCATTGCTCGAGCAGCGAGCGGTCCTCGCCCGCGACGATCAGTTTGCCGAGCGGCGTATCGAGCCAACGCATGCCGGCGCTGCCGATTCGGCGCAACCATACCTTGCCGCGCCGCTCGGCCTCGTGTCGCGCCGGCGAGCCCGCCTTCGTGCGCCCGTCGCGCGCGGCGGCGAATGGGGCAGACTGCGAGTTCGGCGAATGCACCGCATATGCCGCATTCGCCGCATTCGTCGCATTCGTCGCATTCGACGGCTCGGCACGCAAACGCGAAGACACAGGCGCGCCGCGCGGCGGCTCTGGATCGCGCCCGGCAACGGACGGCATCGCGCGGCGCGCGAGCGCATCGTCCAGCAAGCGCATGCCGCGCCGCGCAGCGAGCCGCCGCACCAGCATATGCAGCGCCAGCATCGTCAAGCCCAATGCGCCAAGGGCCAATGCAATCGAGGCAATTCGATCCGCAAGCATCACGACCTCAGCCGGGCAAGACGATAGAGCAGGCAGCCACCGGCGCCCTGAAGCCCGAATGCGACATAAACGAGCGTGCGGCCGCCCGCGTCCTGCCACATCGCATTGAAATACTCCGGATTCGATGCGATCAGGAATCCGCCAATGAGGAGCGGCAGCACGGCGAGTACCCACGCCGACATGCGCGTTTCGGCCGACATCGCCGCGAGTTCGCGCTCGGCCTGCTCGAGATCTCGCATGAAGGCGGACATGCGTTCGAGCATGACGTCCGCCCGGCCGCCGTATTTGACGGACAAGCGCAGCACCGCGCCCACGAGCGCGAACTCGCGCACGCGATAGACGCTGCCGACCTGCGCCAACGCGCGATCGATTTCCACGCCGGCGCGCATCGTGCGCGCGACGCGCTCCAGGCACTCGCGCAACGGCTCGTCCGTCGTGGCGAGCGCAGCCTGGAAGGCTGCCGGCACGCTGTTGCCCAACGTGATGAGCCGCACGATACCGTCGAGAAACGTCGGAAGCTGCCGCACGATCGAGAGCTTGCGTCGATGCGCACGCGCGTTGACGGCGAGCGCGAGTGCCGCGACGCAGGCAACGCATGCCGCGACGGCCGCGAGCGTGCCCGCGTCGAATGCCACCCAGACCGTGATGGCGCCCGCGAGACCGAACGCAGCCAGTATCGGCATGCGAGCGCCGTCGAGGCCCGCGCGCGCGGCCATGTCCTCTAGGAACCCCCGAAAAGATCCGCGTGGCTCGGACGCGGGTGTGCCGCTGGTTTTGGGGAGAGCGGCACGCCCGAGCGGCCGAGCCGATTTCGGCTCGGCGTTGCCGCCGCGCGACGGATGCGTCACGGGCTGCGCGAGACGGCTCTCGACGAAGCGCTCCGTGCTGACGTGCTCCTGCCTGCGCACCGCGCGTTGCCATAACAGCAAGCCAAGCGCGGCGCACAGGAGGGCGAAGGCGAGCGCCACGATCGAAGCAACGACGCTAGACACGGAAGCCCCCGCCCATATCGAAGCCGCCGCCGAACGTTCCCCCCGTGGCATGCCGCGCACGCGCGAGCTTCGGCGAATGCGGATGGATGCCGAGCGATACCCAGTTGTCGATCTCCTCTCCGTCGGCGCCCAGAATCGGCTCGTAGCGATACAGCTCCTGCGTTGCGATGATCGTATCCGAGAGGCCCGTCACTTCGGTGACGGACAGAATACGGCGCCGGCCGTTCGAGAGCCGGCCGATCTGGACGATGAAGTCGATCGCGTTCGCAATCTGCCGACGCAGGCTCGACTCCGTTCCCTGGAAACCCGCAAACCCGGCCAGCATCTCGAGCCGATAGAGGCACTCGCGCGGCGAGCTTGCGTGCACGGTCCCCATCGAGCCGTCGTGACCGGTGTTCATCGCTTGCAGCATCTCGAGTACTTCGCCACCGCGCACTTCGCCGACGATGATGCGATCGGGCCTCATGCGCAGCGAGTTGCGCAGCAAATCCCGAATGGTCACGAGGCCCGCGCCGTCGAACCCGCCGGGACGACTCTCCAATCGCACCACGTGCGGGTGATTGAGCGAGAGCTCGGCGGTGTCTTCGATTGTGACGATGCGCTCCGGCTCGGGGATGTGAAAGGCGAGCGCATTCAAGAGCGAAGTCTTGCCGGAACTCGTGCCACCCGAGATCAGCACGTTGCAGCGCGCGGCAACCGCCGCCTCCAGCAGTTGGCCGATCTCGTCGTGGTACGTGCCGTTCTCGAGCAGGTCCGAAGGACGCAGCGGGTCCTTGCGAAATTTTCGGATCGAGACGACCGGACCGTCGATCGACAGCGGTTCGATGACCACGTTCACGCGGCCGCCGTCCGGCAAACGCGCGTCGACCATCGGGTTCGATTCGTCGAGGCGCCGGCCGATCGGCGCAAGAATGCGCCGCACGATGCGCAGCAGATGCGCGTTGTCGGTGAAGCGCACCGGCATTTTCGCCAGCATGCCGTGGCGCGAGACGTAGACGTCGCGGTATCCGTTGACGAGAATGTCCTCGACGGCCGGATCGCCGAGCAAGTCTTCGAGCGGCCCGAACCCGGCAAGCTCCTTGGTCAGTGCCTCGGCAATGAGCCGGACTTCGGTCTCGTTGATCGGGATATGGCGCAGCCGCACGAAGCTGTCCATCTCCAGATCGACGAACTGTTTTATCGCGCCGCGCGACCATCGCCCGAACTCCGCCCCGAGTTCTTCGATACGCGTGAGCAAATGCTCGTGGGCGGCGTTCTTGACGTCGTGGAACTGCTGCGTATCGGCGAAGGACGCGCCGTCGTCGGCGAATTCGATCGGGTTTGCCATCGTCTATGACCGCTCGTGAAGGAAAGGGATAAAGCGCCGAAGGCGTTCGAGGACCGACACCGTCGCGCGTGCATCCTGCACCGGCGCTCCGCTCTCCTCCGAGCGCCCGACGACACGCTGCACGAGCGCGCTCACCGCGCGCACATAGGGATCCCGCTCCGCCGTTTCCGCGAGGAGTTTGCCCTGATTCGCCGCCTGACCGAGCGGCACGCTGCGCGCCGGCAACGTCGCGACGAGGGGCAGCTCGAGACGCAGTGCGATCTGCTCGGCCGAGAGTCCGAGATGCGGATCGAACTTGTTGACGACGAGACCTAGCGCGCCGGCCTCGAATTGCGCCGCCGTCAATTCGCGAATCAACGTGCTCGCCGAAACGATGGACGCGATCGACGGATCGCAAACGAGCCACACCTCATCGGCTGCGCTTGCAACATGCGCGATGAATTCGATGTTGCTGAAACCGCCAAGGTCGACGATCTGCTGATCGAAGAACGCCCGCAGCCGGTTCAGCAAGGCCACCGCGGAGGTGAACGAAATCGTGCGCAGCAAGCTCAGGTCGGGCGGCAATGCGGTCAGCGCGAGCCCGCTTGCGTGGCTCGCGAACGCGGTATGGACGAAAGTCTGATCGAACCGCCTCAAGTTACGCACGGCTTCGACGAAATCGAATTCGCCGCGCGCATTCAGGTAGAGCATGGCATCGCCGGCCGGCAAGCCGAGATCCACCAGCGCCGCCTGATGTCCGGCAGCGGCGCCGCGCCGTTGCAGCGTCACCGCGAGATTCGCGGCGAGCGTCGAGACCCCGACACCGGGCCTCGCACCGATCAGCGCGGTCAGCCGTCCATGGCGTACGACGGGCTCGGCCACGTGCTCCAACACGTTGCGTGCGATACGTGCCGCCTCCTCGGTGCCCGCGCTCAGATCGATGAAATCGCGTACCCCCGCGCGCAACGCGGCCAGCGCGCTTTCGGGCTCGGCGATGGTACCGACCGCGACGACCTGCAACTGTGGCGCGATCGAGCGCACCGCATGGACGGCCTGTGCCGCCGCGACGGTACGCCCGCCCGAGAAATCGACGAAGACCAGCAACGGATCGAGTGTCGCAATGCGCTCGGCGAGCACGGTGGTCCCGAGTTCCGCTGGCTCGACGGCGCCCACGGCCACGAGCGTATCCGCGAGCCAGCGTATGTTCGTCGCGCTCGCGGACGCAAAGACGAAAGATTCGACGACCGCCCGCTCGGCCAATGGCTCCGCCCTAGCATTCATGCCGCACCTGTTCTCCGGCCCAACACGCCATGTGCCGGGCTCATTTGGAAAAACCCGGGCCCGCGTCGCGCGACAGCGCGCCGCCGAGATAGCTGCGCCACACGGGCCCATCGTGCTGGTCCGCTTGTTCGCCCGGCGTGGCCGGCAGCCGCGCGCCTTTGGCGAGCGGCGAGACGAGATGCGGCGTGACGACGATGACGAGCTCCTTGTCGCTTTGCTGATAGCTCAGTTCCTTGAAGAACGCGCCGATGATCGGCAAATCGCCGAGCAGCGGCACCTTGCTCACGTTCGAGCGCGTTTCGCGATCGATCAGGCCGCCGATGACGAAGCTCTCTCCGTCGCCGAGCTCGACCGTCGTATCGGCGCGCCGCGTCGTAATGGCCGGCACCGATACGCCGTTGATCGTGATCGCGTTCTGGAAATCGAGCTGGCTCGCCTCGGGCGCGACTTTGAGCGCAATGCGCTTTGCGCTCAGGACCGTCGGCGTCAAGGTCAGACCGACGCCGTAGGGCTTGTATTGAATCGACGTCGTCCCGAGCGCCTGCGGTACCGGGACGGGGATTTCGCCGCCGGCCAGAAAACTGGCGCTTTGCCCCGACAGCGCGACGAGCGACGGTTCCGCCAACACTCTCGCGAGGTTGTTGCCTTCCATGAGGCTCAAGTCGGCGAAGAGCCCATGGCTGGCCGAGTTCAGCACGAGGTTGAAGGCCGACGCGATCGGTGCGTTGGTCTGCGCCTGAAAGCTCGATGTCGCGCCACCCGTGAACGAGTTCAGCGCGGACGGCGCGAACGAGCCGAACGCAAAGCCGTTGCTCTGCTTGAACAGGTTGATGCCCGCTGCTTTGAGCACAGCGCGGCTGAATTCGACGACGCGCACATCGACTTGTACGATGCCGGGTGTCTCGATCGTCGACATGTCGACGATACGGCCATCCTTTCCTTTGGCCGCCGTCGCCGCGGCCACGGCTTTACGGTGCGTCTCCATCGTCGGAGTCGAGCCGGAGATCACGGCATCGCCGCCGAAGGCCCGCACGCGCGGCGTCGAGCCGTCGAGCAGCACGGCGCCCGCGCTCGGGCCGACTTCGATCGGATAGACGACGGGCGTTGCCCGCCCCCTCGACCAGACCATCAAGTTGGTGGCACCCGGCGCCTTCCCCACGAGCAACACACCCCCGGCTCTGCGGTTTTCATCGCCTTTCATGACCAGCACATCGGCCACTGCCGGATCTCCGATCGCAACGCGGGCGAGCGGTCCCTCAGCGTCGATCTGGCGCTGCTCGCCGACTGCCAGCGAAACGGTCGCCCTGGAAGCCTCCCGCTCGGTCGGTGCGCCATTCGTGGTTCTTGCCGCGCCGGCCTGGCCGACGAGACCGAGGAGGCCGATCGCCACGCCGGCCGCCATGACGATGCCGCGAACCACCGCTCCCGCCCATCCGCTCGATGCTGCCACTAGACGCCTGTTTGTCATGTCGTATCGTGTAATCCGTTGCCGCTGGCAGTACGGTTTGCTATTCCCTACAGCGTTGCCCGCCGCGAAGCAGCTTCGTCGCGAGCACCCTCACCTCGGCTCAGCTGCCGGGCGAATCGACATGCCCTGCCCGCACCACCTCGACCCGCCCCGCACCGCTCATCGCCCGGCGCATCGTTGGCGGCCGAACGGCCGCCGTCGCCTCGACACCGCCGTCGCTGCCCGCAAGCGCACCGAGCGAAACGCCGGCGTCCGCCACCGTCGACGGCCGGACCGCGCGCGCCGCGCTCCCCCCCACCCGCGCCAACACAGCGCTCGACGAGCGCTGTCCGCCCTCGATGTCATGTGGATTGCGCAGCGCGAGCAGCAAGTGTCCCGCGCTATCGGCCAGGGCGAGGCGATCGACTTCCTCCGTCGGCACGGCAAGAACGACGGTGCGCGCGTGCACGTCGTGCGTGTTCGGCCCGCCGCCCGCGGGCTGCGCATCGCCAAATGCGAGCACGCGCACCCGCGAGAGCAGCAGCTTGGCCTGCGATCGCGCGATCTCGCCATGGCCGCCGATACCCGCGCCATCGCGTTTCAAAGTCAGAAAAACGTCGACGACATTGCCGGGACGCACGCGATCGCCCACCGCGCCCGCTTCGTCGACACGCACCGCCACCGCGCGCTCGCCCGCCTCGACTCGGTCGGCAAACCCCGACGAAAGTTGGCCTTCGAAAACGGGCGTACCCGGTTCGATGTCCGCGAGCGGTACGCGCTTCGAGACGAGCAGCGGTTCGGCGAATGCGCCGCTCGGAAACGCGCTCACTTTGTCGACACGCAACGCGTCCCTGGCGATGGGCTGCCCTGCCGGCAGCCGCCTTGCCGCGACGACCACGGCAAATCCGGTCTTCGCGACAGACACGGTTTTGGCGGCGTTCGGCGCATGCCTGCCGAGCAGCCAGGCGTAGATTCCGAGCAAGAGCGCCGCGGCGATGAGCACGCCCGCCGACACCTTCGTGAGGTTCAGCATTGCGCCCCCGCGTGAGCGATGTAGCGAGCGCGGCAACGGCCATTAGACTCCAACTGTCCGCCCGGCGAAGCGTGCGCATCGTTCATAACAGGTTCTCCGGATTGATCTGCGCTGTCGCGGCACTCGTCAGCGTGCCGGGCAATGCCAGGCCCAGCAGCGGCAACGTCGGCACGAGCGGACGGCTCGCGTAGTCGTAGGTCAGCGTCACCTCGACGCAATCGAGCGATGCGTCGTAACCGCATGCCTGAGCCTGAGCCGTGCAATTGGCGGCGCCGCGCAGCCATGCCATCGAATTCGTTGCCACCGTGCAGGCGCTTTGACTGCGCGCGCTCAGTGCGGCAGCCGCGCTTGACGCACTCTGATAGTTGAGCGCTGCGCGTGCGCCTTCCTCGGCTGCAAGCGTCAAGCTTTGCTTTGCCACGAAAATCATGCTGTAAGTCACGATGCCGTAGAGCATCACGAACAGCAGAGGGAATACGAGCGCGAATTCGATAGCCGCTGTGCCGTGTTGGCGCTCACGAGCACGGCTATGCATCGCAAACCATAAGGGCTTCAATGCGCCACTCCCGGCAACGGCGCGCCGAGTAGCGCAATCACCCCCGCTCCGACAAGCAACGCGGCGTAGGGCGCCGCACGGCGCGCGCCGACCGCGAAGGTCGGCGCATTCGCGGTACGCCAAGGCTGGCGCGATCGTCTCGCCATGACGATCAGCGCAAGCGCATGGAGCGCCGCGGCGAGCGACGCGAGCACCCATAGCCCGATGAGTGCATGAACACCGCACCACGCGCCGAGCGCCGCGAAAACTTTCACGTCCGCCGCGCCCATGACACCCAGCAGGAAGAACGGCAGCAGCACGGCAAAGCCGAGCGCCGCTCCGCCAGCGGCCTGCAGCGGCGCGACGGAGAAAGGCCCCGCCTGCGTCACCGAACAAACCGCAGCCGCAACGAGGCCAGTCGCGACCAGTCCGTTCGAAACCCGCCGGTATCGACAATCTGAAAGCGCGACCGCGGCGGCCCAGCAGATGAACACAGTGCTTCCCGGCTGCATCGTCGAAATGAAACTCAATGTGAATTGGCCGCACCGGCCCGCACGGATTGCAGGACGCAATCCGCGATTTAACTTTCTTTTAGAAAGAGGCTTGCCTTTCGGCGCTATTTGCGCCGCGACTACGGCGTCAGACTGGTGACGATGTTGGTGAACACCGTCACGATACTCGTCTTTACGTTGTTCAATGACGCAACGATTGCGAGCGCGATAAGCCCGGCGATCAATGCGTACTCGATTGCGGTTACACCCCGTTCTTGCCTCAGGAAACGCCCGATGAGCTTGCTCATGATGATCCTCGTATTTTTTTGACGGCGGTCGTGCAGAACAATCGGATTCACGCAGCGGAAGGCCGCGCTCCAGCGCAGCACACTCGCCGAGGCGCGTTTCCCACATGCAAACATCGAATAGTGTTGAAGTTCCCCCCGCATGCTGACGCATGCGGTCCATGCTTTATCGACAAGAGCCGAAAAAGCCGGTGACAGCGCCTTGCTCGGTCCTGTTTCTCGTGTATTTCCGAGTTTTCTTGAAGCTCAGATGTCTTTTACACTGAATTCGTGCACTCGCTAAGTTAGGGGTTACGATAGTTTAGATTAAGTCCACTAGAACTGTAAATCGCAGTCAGCCGCGTTACGGTAGTCATCGTAACGGATGGTGCGTGCCGTTACGTTACACGCGGACTCGGAAGACGCAAAAATCATCGTCGGCCTGTTTACTTCGCGCGTCATCATGTCTCTCGCAAAGCGCCGCCAATCCTCGATTAGCGGATAAACATCCATTTCGCGCAATCGCTTTGTCTTGTTCGAAAGCCCTCACTGGCATAGCCATTGCAGAGCTACCGCCCGCAGCATTTCTAATCGACAACAAAAGCGGGTGACATCGTGCGAAATCCAAAAAGCGACGGGGCATTCAGGACCATATTGGCCGCGAGTGTGGCGAGCGCGCTACTTTCTCTTACGGCTTGCGGGGGATCGGGGACCCTGAGTCAGGGACTCGGATCGAAAGGCGGCAGCAGCTCACTCGCCAGTTCGGACAGCGGGGCTTCGGGCGGCGGCAGCGATTCGTCGGCGGGCGGGACGACCGGGACGAGCGGCACGGGCGGGGCGACAGGATCGAGCGGTTCGGGCTCCGACTCGGGAGGCACCGCCAGCGCCAACGCGATCGGCAAAGTTGCCGCCGACGGCGGCGGCATCGTCAGCGCGATCGGCTCGACCGTCTCGTCGATCGGCTCCTCGGCCGGCTCGCAGACCATCCCGGGCGTCAGCTCACAGACGGTACAAGACGCCGGTGCCGTGGTGCAGAACATGGGCGGTGCGGTGTCCACCCTCGGCAATGGCATTTCGCAAGGTCTCGGCCAACTCGGCGGCACCGCAAACCCAATCGGCACGTCGCTCGCCAGTGCGGGGCCTGCGCTCGGCCAAGTCGGCTCCGCGATCACGAATGCGGGAAATCTCGTGACCAGCCTCGGCAGCGGGCCGCTCGCACCGCTGTCGCCGCTCACCTCGGCCGTCGGCGGCGGCGTCGCCACGCTGGGCACCTCGATCGGGAATGCGGGGTCGACGCTTGGCGGCGCGCTGTCGAGCGGCCCTGTCGAGCAGGTGACGCAACAGCTCAGCACTGCGATCACACCGATCACGACATCGCTCGCTTCGACGACGCAAAGCGTCGGCACGATAACCGGTGCCGGCCAGCCGCTTGCCACTCTCTCGACGACAGCGGGGGGTGCGCTCGGCAAGGCGGGCGCGATCGTCGCATCTACGGGCGGCAATCCCGTGACCAGCGGTCTCGGCAACGTGCTCTCCTCGACTGGCGCTACGGTTGCGGGCGCCGGCGGCCTCATCACGGGAGGCAGTGGCGCAAGTTCGCTGGGCGGCGCGCCATTGTCTCCCCTCGCTGGGGCGGTCTCGGGCCTGACCGGCGCACTCGGCGCGGCGGGAGCGGCAGGCGCGAACCCGTTGGGCGGAACTCAGTTGGGCAGCAGCGCCCTCGCACCCGTTACCGGCGCCGTCTCGGCTATCGCTGGCACGGCCGGCACCGGTACTGGCACGACCGGCAGCCCGCCGGCGCCTCTCACCAGCTTGCTGAGCTCGGCCACCGGCGCGTTGACGAGCGCGGCCGGCTCATCGAGCGCCGCCCAGTCGAGCCCGCTCTCGGGACTGGGCGCATTGACCGGCGCGCTCACGGGCGGGCTCTCCCGGAAATGAAATCCACGATAACCCGCTGTCCCAGCCCGGCTTGCGCATCGCGCGGCGGGGCAGCGCAAGCGGCCATCGGCGAGCGCTGCCGCGCTTGCCATTCACGAGCGTGCGAACTGCAAGACGCAATGCACGCGACAGCAGACCACGAGGAGCAGACCATGTCCGATCGACGTCGAGTTTCGATTCATTTCATTCCCGCGCCTTCGGTGCGACTGTGTGCGCCAATTGTTGCCATCGTTGCGGCCTGCGCGCTTGCCGCCTGCGGCAGCGACGGCGTCTCGGTCCCCACCGGACTCAGCGGCAACAACAGCGGCGGCAATGTCACCCCGACCGATCCGCCCTCGCCGCCCACGGCCAAGACAACCGGCACGATCACCACTGTCGGCAAGGTGGCAACCGATCTCGGCGGTGCGATCTCGTCGCTGCCGGTGCCTGGCGTCAGCTCCGGCGTCACCGGCGGCGTGGGCAGCACCGTCGGCGCGCTGGGCCCTGTCATCGATAGCACGGCGGATGCGCTGAGCGACGGACTCGGTCAAATAGGCACCACGGCCAATCCCGTCGGCACGACGGTGGCCAGGCTCGGCACGCCGGTCAGCGCGACGAGCGGCGTCATCGCAGGGGTCGCGAAAACGGTCGATGCGCTCGGCACCGGCCCGCTCTCGCCACTGGCACCCGTCACGACGCCCGTGGCCGGCGCGCTCTATACAGCAGCGAATGGTGTACAGGCGGGCGGGATGATACTGGGCAATACGCTCGCATCGTCGCCCGTTCAGCAAGCCACACAACCCGTCAGCAACGCGATCACGCCGCTCGTCATCACGCTCGGGCAGACGACGCAAGCCGTTGGCACCACGAGTGGCCTCGGTCAACCGCTATCCGGCGTACTCGCCCAGCTCGGCAACGCACTGCAGGGCGCGGGCACGACTGTCGGCTCGAGTTCGAAGGAACCGCTCGTCGGCGACAGCGGACAACTCGCATCGGTCCTCGGCACCACCATCACGAATGCGGGCGGCCTCGTCAACCCGAACGGACCGAACGGTGCGGCACCGATCCCAGGACTGATCACGAGCCTTGCGGGAAGTACCAACACATCCGTCGCAGCCGGCAGTGCTGGCAGCGGCGGAGCCGGCAGCCCGCTCGCGAGCCTCACCGGACCGTTGAGCGGGGTGACATCCGGCGCCAGCGGCGGCACGAATCCCCTCTCGGCCCTGACGGGGGCGCTGACGAGCGTCACCGGCGCGCTATCGAGCGCGCCGGCCGCCGGTGCCGGTGCCGGTTCGGGTGCCGCGGGCGTAGGTTCGCTGCTCGGCAACGGCCTGCCCGTTCTCGGGAAACTGCAGTAGCGTCATCGTGCGGGATCGAGGCGCCCCCCGCTTGGTCGGGGGTGCCGCCATCGGTCCACGCACGCAAACGGCCCGAAAACGAAAACGGGCGAAGGTACCGAGTCGGCGCCGGCCTCAGAGCCGGCCCGGCGGTATCCATAAAAAGGCCAGACGAGGAACAAACGATGAGGACTACTGAATTCCTGGTAGGGGTCGGGCTCGCGCTCGGCGCGGCGGGCGTGGCAACAGTGACGCAAGCGCAAACACGCGCGGCCGCGAGCGGGAACCCGCTTCAGGCGCTGCCGCAAACCCATGCCCCGAGCAATGCACCCAGCGTCACGGTCCAGGTCGAACGGCCGACGCCACAGATGCAGCAATTGCTGGCATCGCATCTCACCCCAACGAAGATCCAGGTGGAAGGCGTCAAGGCCGTCCCCTTTGCCGAGGTTGCAGGGCACTTCACGCCGCTCGTCGGCAAAGACATTACGATCGGGCAGTTGATCGAGACCGCGAACGAGATCACCCGGCTTTATCAGTCGCGCGGATATGCGCTATCGTTCGCGTTCATTCCGGCTCAGACGTTCGAAAACGGCGTAGTGCGCGTAACTGTTGTGGAAGGATACGTCGCGCAGATCGACATCAAGGGCAATCCGGGCTCGACCGAACGCAAGATTCGCCAGCTTGCCGAGCGCATCCGCAACGAACGGCCGCTGCGTCGCGCGACGTTCGAGCGCAGCGTGAATGCGCTCGGATTGCTGCCTGGCCTCACCGTGACGGCCACGGTACCGGCACCGAAAACGACAGACGGCGCGACGACCCTCGAGCTCAACGTCGCGCGCAAGCCATTGAACTTCAGCGCGGGCATCGACCTGCACCACCCGGGCGTGCAAGGCCTTTTCACGGTCACGGAAAACGGACTGGCGTCGCTCGGAGAGCAGCTCAGCGTTTCGGCTCTCGCTCCCAAGGGCCGCGACGACACCACCTATTACTCGGCCAACGGCGCGCTGCCTTTGGGCAACGATGGGCTCGTCGCGCACATCGACGCATCGCACTACCGGGGCCATCCGACCGACAATCCGGGCTTGCCTTCGTACGTCGAACGAACGGTGGTCAACGACAAGCTCGCGCTTTCGGCCGCCTACCCGTTCCTATTGCGCGATGCGCACAAGTTGATCGGCACCGTGACCGGCTACGCGTCGCATGACGAAAACCGTTACCGCAATACGATCAACGGCGCGCAAATCGGATTACGCTCCCAAGAGCGCGTGCTGCAGGCGCAACTCGATTACACCGGCGTCGAGCCGGGCCAAGTCCGCCGCGCGAGCATCAACGTGGCGCATGCTTTCAATATTCTGGGCGCTTCGAAGACAGCCGATTCGAATGTGCCGGGCGCCGTTCCGACGAATCCGGTATCGCTCACGTTCGTGCGAACGGGCGCGAGTTTTTCTCAATCCAACGAATGGCCTTTCAAAATCGGTACGACCGTTGCGGCTACAGGGCAGTTCAGTCCCGACAACCTGCCGACTTCCGAGCAAATCGCATTCGGCGCTCAACGATTCGCTTCGGGTTATCAGCCGGGAGAGGCATCGGGCGATTCGGGATGGGCCGTATCGTTCGAAGTCAACCGTGCGTTTGCGGTGGGGATGCACTACCTGCAGACCGTTACCCCGTATGTGTCGTTCGATATGGCATGCGTGTACCTACACTCGGGGCCGACATCGCCCAATAAGCTGTCTTCGGTCGCGCTTGGCTTGCGGATCACCGACACGAAGCATTACAGCCTCGATCTCTCGATCGCCAAGGCCGTTGCCGACGCGCCGATCGAAAGCCCATCGCGCAGCCCGCGAATCAACGCCACGTTTTCGTACCAAATGTTTTGATGCCCGAAGGAAATGCTGCGGGGACCGGGTAGAACAAGGTGCGTGCCCGCTCGAGCCTGACTAGAGGTTCCACTATCAAACCTCAGTCATTTTTTCGTGGGTATGCTGGCCTGATTCCAACAAGCGCGGCGCGACAGACCTATCCGCCACCGCGCGAAAGAAACGACAGCCGACTCACCCCATCAGGAGGACGACATCATGCACTTCCCGCACGACACCCGCTCGATCGCCTTGCATGCCGTTAAGCGCATGGCAGCAGCCGGCTTGTTACTGGCCAGCGCCACGATAGCCTTCGCGCAAGGCACCGATTCCCCCGTCGGCGTATGGCAAACAATCGACGACCACACGCATCAACCGAAAGCGCTTGTACAGATTACGCAAAACGCGGATGGATCACTGAGCGGGAAAGTCATCAAAGGCCTGAACCCCGCGGACTCGCCCGATCGCCGTTGCACCGAATGTACGGACGAACGCAAGGATCAAAAAATTCTCGGTATGACGATCATCCGCGATATGAAGCAGGACGGCGATCATTGGGATGGCGGCAACATCCTCGATCCCGAAAACGGCAAAGTCTATCGATGCAAAATGACGCTGGACGAGGGAGGCCGGAAGCTCGTCGTACGCGGCTATATCGGTGTCTCGCTGCTAGGCCGGTCGCAAACGTGGAACCGGCAAGCCGATTCGGCTTCGGACCAGGCAAAGAACTGATCGAGCTCACGGCAACCTGTTGCGCGAGCGGTCCTGACCATACGGCAGGCTCGCTCGCAGAAGAGCCGCAAGGCTCACGCGGCGCGACGCAAGGAAGCCAGATACGACAACGTGGGCGCATCGATCGTCGAAAAAGCCGGCGCCACCTTTGCCGGATTCAACTTCGCGCGCATACGCGCCCTGACCGACTCGCACAGCCCTTCGGCCGCATCGCCATACAGTTCGCCCAGCACGTGCCTGAACACGCCCGCGTCGTACCACGTCTTGAAGCGACGGTGGCAGGT